>Ga0114939_10003874_pt1 | contig 10170 bp, 8 predicted proteins | sample AshMeaCrysSpring_FD_87196 | JGI IMG/M metagenome (GOLD analysis project Ga0114939, IMG submission 87196) | Groundwater microbial communities from Big Spring, Nevada to study Microbial Dark Matter (Phase II) - Ash Meadows Crystal Spring | ecosystem: Environmental > Aquatic > Deep subsurface >... | reverse complement strand
TTTTGAGCGGCAGAAGAATGGAATCGGCGGTGCGAAGTGAAAACCCTAGCCTGACCCCTTTTGTTGTATTTCGCGTAGCCACTTATCTCGACTTGCGCCACGCGCGATTTTGCCGCTGGATGTCTTCAACAACCATTTGGAGCCAACCAAGTGAACATAAGTTACTGTAACCATCGTCTGTCTGGCGACTTGTTGGCGGATTGCCCGAGCGATGTCCCGGCGTTCTTCCGTATCGTCCGGCTTGACCTCAGCGACCACGGCGATCAATTCTGTGCCTTCGCGCTCGTCCAGCACGCCGAAGACCACGGCGCGACCGGCGTGAACTCCAGGAATTTCGTTGACGATGGCCTCGATGTCCTGCGGGTAAATATTCTTCCCGGCGTTGATGATCAGGTCCTTTGAGCGACCGATCACATAGACCTCACCGTCCGCCAGATACCCGAGGTCTCCGGTTAAATACCAGCCGGCTTGAAACGGATCTAGGTCGGGGCGGTTGTAGTAACCGGTGAGCAGGCAGTTACTGCTTATTCCCAGTTGCCCGATGTAGCGCTCAGGCAGCGGATGTCCGGCCTCATCAAAAACTCGGATTTCGGTATTGGGGAGTGGTGGGCCGCAAGAGACCCGAATTTGCGCGGCGGGATGATCCTTTGTCACAGATTTCGCGTAGCGATGAATCTCAAGCGAATCCCGGTCGATGATATCCAGACGGGCGGGACAACCGGGTGATGTCTGGGTGACGGCAAACGTATTTTCGGCCATCGCGTAACTGACCCCAAGCATGTCAGGCCGCAGGCCGTTTTCGGCAAAACGATCCAGGAAAAGTTGATGGCTTTCATGCCTGACCGGCTCGGAGCAATTGATCAGAAGCCGAATGGAGGCAAGCGACAGACCTTCGCTGTCACGCCGGCGAATCCGGCGGGCGCAATGGTTGTAGGCGAAATTGGGCAACCAGCTAAGCGTACCCTTGTACTCATGGATCGCGCGCAATAGCAGGACGGGGTGTTGGACCCAGTCGAAAGGCGACATAAGGACAAGGGGAATGCCCTGGATAAGCGGTAACAGGAAGCCGGCGATCAATCCCATATCGTGGTATAGCGGTAACCAGCTAACGATAACATCATCATCACTCAGGCGGAGGACTTCACTGTAAGCGGCGATCTGGTTCAGAGCCGCGTTATGACTAAGGGCTATTCCTTTTTGGAGCCCGGTGGTGCCGCTGCTATGTTGTAAAAAGGCGATCTCATGCGGATCGATGGACAAATTTGTTGTCTGTTCGAGCGTTGCGGCAGATCGGGCGGCGGCCAGTCTCGACGATCCGACCACCGGGCACGGTAACAGGGAATGCAGTTGTGGTGCGAACTCATCGGTGGTTATCACGGCTGACACGGAAGACAAACGGACCAGTTCAGAAATACTGTTCTGGTAGACGTCCGGATCGAGTTTTTCTGTTAAGGTTGGAAACATCGATGGGATCGCCCCCAACCACAGGGCTCCCCAGAAGCCGTATATGCTTTCCAGGTCTTGGGTATGAGCGATCACGACGAGGTCTCGTGCCCGGATACCGATTTCGCGTAGCGATAATGCGACACCAATCACATTCGCTAAGAAGTCGCGCCGGTTGATGATCATTGGTTCGTGGCCGGTCGCTACGAATATAATGGCGGGGGTGTCGTCAGCGACCTGCAAGGCCGCGGCGTGGTGAAGGGTGGCGAACGTCGCCCGATTAGCCAGGGTTAACATTGGGCAGATCAATAGGGTGCAGGGGATGGTACTGAGGTTCCGAATGATTATCCCTGTTGGACTCGGGCGACGATTTGATCCAGCGTATCCAGGTTAGCGACCGTCAATTCCGGATCAGGGATATACACATTAAATGCTTGCTCGATGAAAACTCCTAGCTCAGCCAATGAAAAGGAGTCCATCAAACCCCCGCTTATGATGCCTTCGTTATCTTTCAAAGGGTAGCCCGGATCGCGAATGAGGTCCTCAACGATAAAGGCACGCAACTTTTCCCGAAAAATGCTGTCCTCCATGAACGTTCCTTATCTATCCGTAAAGTTATTTGTGATCATCGCCGATTAGATGAGGCGCGACAAGCTCCGCCAGCAGGCGAGACCCAGTCGGTGTCAGGTGAACGGGCGTGTCGGTAAATTCATTGGCCGGAATGGCGTCCCACAGATCCAAATAACGCCATTTATTGGAGGACGCCTTTTCAGCCAGCCGTTGGCGATACTGATCATAAGCCCACCGTGGATAAAACGTGTTATAGCGGATGTCGCTATTTGCGCCGTCGCTGATAAACATCGGTTCGTTGATGATCAGGACCGGCACCTCACCGCTCCGTTCGATCCCGGCGGCCAGCATATCGAACGAGAGGTCTTCATCGGAAATTGTTCGCGGTGTGGAAATATCCAGCCAGCCTGGATCATCATCCAGGTTCACAGCCCGAAGGTTGATCTCATCGGGAATGGCTTGATCGATCCCCGTAGCTGCCCAGGCGAACCCGTAGCCCTGCAACCGGACCAAGTCAGCCAAATCGCGGCGGCGGCCGATGATCGTCTCCTCTAAAAAGGAGCGTTCCACTAAGCGCTCGTCACCAGTCTCGATATTTAACTCAAAGCGGTCGATCAACTCCCGCACTCGGCCGGCATTATTCTGTAATAAGGGGTGATCCAATTGGCGGTTGCGAGCAAATGACTGCAGTGTCACCGGCCATAGGATCATATCCGGCTCGTAGGCCATAGCCTCATCGAGCAACACCAGATCCTTCATCAAGGACATGACCGGGTAGCCCAGGTTATAGGCGATGATCGACCGGCCATCTGCCGTGTGTAGGTTCATCGCGTTTAACTGGCCCACCAGCGTTTGTTCATTCCCCAGGAGCCAGCCCCAGATACCGGAGTCGCCCATGACGAGGACTCGGTATTCGTCAGCTCGTTTGGGTCGGCTAAGTTCGTGGCTGGCGAACATAGCCGCCAGGTTGTTTAGGGTCAGGTTATAGTCTTTGGCCGGTACTTCGCCGTATGGCAATCGCTCGCGCCCGCGTACCAGCGCATTATAAATCGACAAACGACCTAATCGATCGACAGGTTGAAGTGCGCTAAATATGAGGTTCAGGACGATGAAGAGAACGGCCGCTTTGATGAAAATACGACCGATCGTCGCCCAATTGAGAGCCAATGATGCCGAAGAGCCTGAATTTTCGGCTGATGATGGCGCGATGGTTTCAGGTTCCATAATTCACCACGTTACTATAATCTTTCGACAGCCAAGATACCACAAACGCGCTCAATTATTCATCCCAATGGTTGATCCGGAGTTATTGAATGGTTCAAACCGTTCATATTCGCCGTTCGAAAATGATCGACATAGATGTATAATGGGCTTCGTTCGTTATTGAAAAGGCATAAGAGACTTCCCCAAAATACCACGACCATTCTGAGGTGGAGCATGGAAAAGTACGGATATCGATTCTCATTTGGTCCTTGGAATATTCATGAAGGGGCCGATCCATTCGGCCCGCCTGTCCGGCCTTCCCGAAGCTTCGACGACAAGCTTGGTGTCTATAAAACGCTTGGCTTTGATGCAGTCCAGTTTCATGATGACGACGCTGTGCCGGAACTCGACAATAAATCTCCGGCTGTGTTACGGCGAGAAGCTCAGGCAATGCGGCGCAAATTGACGGATCAAGGTTTAACAGCCGAGTTTGTCGCCCCCCGTTTGTGGGAACACCCGATGACGCTCGATGGCGCCTATACCTCGAACGATGCCAAAGCGCGGGCGTATGCGCTTGAACGGTCCAAACGTGCCGTGGACATTGGCCGGGAAATGGGCTGTGACCTGATGGTGCTTTGGCTGGCTCGCGAAGGCACATACGTTCGCGAAGCGAAAGATGCGGTCATGGCGACTAGCCGCTTGCGCGATACCATCAATAGCTTGCTCGCTTATGATCCGGACGTGCGCATCGCGATTGAACCAAAACCAAATGAGCCGATGGATCATGCCTATATCCCGACAATGGGTCATGGGTTGGCGCTCGGCTACATGACTGACCAACCTGCCCGTGTCGGTGTTCTCATGGAGTCCGCCCACGCCATCCTGGCCGGATTGGATCCGTCGGATGAGATCGCCTTCGCCATGACTGTCGGCAAGCTTTGGAGTGTGCATCTAAATGATCAAAACGGCTTGAAGTACGATCAGGATCGCGCTTTTGGCGCCGTCGATTTGCGCCGGGCTTTCAATCAGGTGCGGGTATTAGATGCTAATCGGTATTGGCAAGTAGGTATGGTCGGCCTGGATGTCAAGGCGATGCGAACGCAGCCGGCGGAGAGAGCCACAAAGCACTTGAGCAACAGCCTGTGGCTTTTCCTCAGGATGGTTGAACTCGTACGCAGCCTTGATCAGGCAGCGATTGAGCAGCTGATAGCACTGAGAGATTACGAAGAACTGGACCGGCTCATTCTTTCTCACCTGTTAAGCAAATAGCGGCGGGGGAAAATCGGGTTATTTTTTCACGTAGGCCAGTTTTTCCATAGGCAAATCTTGCTATTTTTACTAAACTTTGACGTAGCACTGTGCAAGGAGCAATAGATTAGGAGGAAGTTCATGAGAAATGGAAGTGGCAAGAACCAATATCTGTTCCCGGCCGTCGAGCTGGTAGGTACACCGGGGTATGATCAAAGAAGCGGAGAAAATTCTGGTTTTCCCATCTTGAACATGACCACATCGGGATCGGGCCAACCGCCGGAGAAACGCACCGTTCAGGGGCAACGGCGCCGGCCAGGTAGCCAACGGCCGACCAGTGGTCGAGCAGAAGCGCCCAAGCGCGACGATCGCCCGCCCACGAGCGGGGGTGGATTCGCGCCACCGCCATCCGGCGGTTATCCACCGCCGCCCCCATCCGGTGGCGGGATGAGCGGCATTCCCGGCGGTGGGCGGGCAGCCGCCGGGGGAGGCGCTATCTTATTGGCGCTATGTGGCCTCATCGCCTATTTGATTTTTGGTGGCGGTGGTGATGGGGGGCAGGATTTTCTTGGTGGCGGTGATCTTAGCCAGCAACAAGGGCAGACCGTTGTCGAAGAGTTACCAAGTTTCGCTGAGGATGAGCCGACGACAGCGCCAAATGCGCCAACCGTCGCGCCCAGTTTCCAGGGTGCCACAGGTGGTTCTTTGGGAGCAGCTGCCAGTTCACTACCCGCTGCCGGCAGCAGCAGCGTCACTCCTGGTCAAACCTGGACGATCATGCTCTACCAGGATGCGGATGATAAGGTCCTGGAACAGGATATTTACATCGATTTCAACGAAGCCGAGCGGGTGGGGTCAACGGACCGGGTTAAGATCGTGGCCCAACTCGATCGCTATCAAGGCGGCTTCAACGGCGACGGAAACTGGACGGACACGCGCCGTTGTTTCCTGGAACAGGATGCCGACCTCGAACGAATCAATTCGCCATGCCAGTCGATTGGTGAAGTCGATATGTCCGACCCGCGCGTATTGGTCGATTTTGCCACTTGGGCGATCGAAAATTACCCGGCCGACAAATATGTGTTGATTATGTCCGATCATGGCATGGGTTGGCCGGGTGGCTGGACGGACCCCGAACCACGCGGAGGCCAGGGCGGTCGGGGTATTCCGCTATCGCAAGCCATCGGCGACGCGCTTTACCTCCACGATATCGATTCCGCTTTACAAGCAATTCGCGATCAATCCGGCATTGATGCTTTGGAGCTGGTGGGAATGGATGCCTGCCTCATGGGTCACATGGAAGTCTTCACGGCCCTCGCTCCCCATGCGCGTTTTGCGGCCGCCTCTCAGGAAGTGGAGCCGGCGGTTGGCTGGGCGTATACGTCATTTCTCGGCGAACTTGCCCAAAATCCCGATGTCACCGGGCGTGAACTGGGTCAATGGATTGTCGATAGCTATATTATCGGCGATCAACGCGTGCAGGACCCGCGGGCAAGGCAACAATTCATCGGGCGGGGAAATGTCTCAGCCGAGGCACTTGCTGCTCAACTGGAACAAGGGGTCACCCTGGCGGCGGTTGATCTGGGGCAAATTCCATCGGCGGTCGAGGGCTTGAACCAGTTCTCGCTTTACTTGCAGAATATGAATCAGCAAGTCGTGGCGAAAGCGCGCAATTATGCCCAACCCTTCACCAGTATCTTTGGACAGAATGTGCCGGCTTCCTATATCGACCTGGCCCATTTCGCCGCCTTGCTCGTTCGGGAGAGCGGCGATCAACAGCTGCGCGGGGTCGTCGAGAATATGTTTGGCGCTTTTGAGAATGCGGTGATCGCTGAAAAAAGCGGCCAGCAGAAGCCCGGTGCTACCGGCATATCTATATACTTCCCCAATTCGCAACTATACAGCTCGCCGGCGGCCGGGCCGCAATCCTATATCCCGGTTGCAGCGCGATTTGCATCCGTTTCTTTGTGGGATGATTATCTGAATTTCCACTACACCGGACGCCGGTTCCAGGATACGGCCGCTTCGCTGTCGATCCCCGATCGCAGCGTCACGATTGAAGCACCGGGCGCCGGCACAATCTCGGTTTCGCCGCTGAGTGTTGATTCGACGACAGCCGCCCCAGGGCAACCGATTTTGATGAGCGCTGATGTTGACGGCGAGAATATCGGTTACATCTACCTGTTCGCCGGTTTTTATGATCGTGAAGCAAACTCGGTCAACGTAATCGACACGGATTTCATCGACAGCGGCGATACCCGCGAAATCAACGGTGTCTACTACCCGGATTGGGGCGAAGGTCCGTTTACGCTCGAATTCGAATGGGATCCGATTGTATTCGCCATCAATGACGGACAAAATCAGGTGGTTGCGCTTCTCGAACCTCAAACCTATGGGGCGACTCCCGAACAAGCAGTCTACGCTGTCGATGGCATCTATACCTTTGCCGACGGCAGCGAGAGCCGACAGGCGCGTGCCTTGTTCAGTAACGAACAATTACAGCAGGTAGTTGTATTCCTGAACGAGGGCGAAACCGGCGAGCCTAACAATGTGACGCCCGCACCGCGTGAAGTGACCCCCGCACCTGGCGATCAGTTCACGGTCTACGAGCGCTGGTTTGACCTGGATGCCAACGGCCAGTTGGTCGACCAGGCTTATGAGACGGGAGGCACGCTCGTTTTTGGCGACTCGATCTGGAAAACAGAGGTCTTGGATGCGCCCATTGGTGACTACACCATCGGGTTCATCGTTGAGGACCTGGATGGTAACAGGGTGGAAACCTTTACGGATGTCAATGTCGAGTAACCATTGATTGAGACAACAAGAAAGAGTTAAGAACCAACCCGGATAATGTCGGGTTAATCACCGCCGTAACAGTTGCTTGCGACTGTAACGGCGGTTTTTTGTTCAGATCGATCTAATGGATTTCTGATACAAAGCCCAATATTTAGCCGAACAATGTGCTATAATTGGTTTTACCGGCACATCTGGTGCAACAAGACAGGCTCAACCCCGTATAGAGTATAGGGATTATAGCAATGGGTCTTGCTCGCACTACTTTTAGTCAAGGGCGATGCCCACCATAAAAGGAATGTCATATGGATTTGTTCAACATTTCTTTGCCGCAAATATTCGTGATCATCGGCCTGTTGATGATCCTGGCAGAGCTTGTTATCGGAATTAATACAGGTCTTGACTTGTTGTTAATCGGCTCGATTCTCATCATATCTGGACTTGCAGGTATCTTGTTTGGCTTCGGGGGCATATGGTTGCCGGTTATTCTGGCGATCATCCTGTCAATTCTGTACATCGCCTTTTTCCGAAGCCGCATCAAACGGCGAATTACAGTTGCAACCAGCAAGACGAATATTGACAAACTGATCGGCGCGACGGGGACGGTTGTCCGGAATGTTTCTCCGGGGTCAGCCGGCATGGTACGGGTCAATGACGAAGATTGGCGCGCATCAGCCGATGAGGTGCTCTATGATGGCGATGTCGTCGTCGTGAATGCCATTGAAGGTGTTACGTTGATTGTCGAGAAACTGGCTAAATAATCGAGGTTTTAACAATGTTTACTGCAATTGTCTTAATCCTAGTGTTCTTTATCGCGATCGCTGCTTTGGCGTTCAGTATTCGCATCGTGAAACAATATGAGAAGGGTCTGGTCATTCGTTTGGGTAAATATAGCCATACGGCCGACGCCGGCATCGTATTCCTGGTACCGTTTATTGACGCCTTGATCCGGGTAGACATGCGCGAGCAAATTCTTAACGTTTTACCGCAGCAGGTCATCACCAAGGACAATGTCGGCGTAACGGTTGATGCGGTCATTTATTATAAAGTCGTGGACCCGGTGAAGGCTGAGTTTGAGATCGCCAACTTCACGCTGGCGGCAACTACCCTGGCTCAAACAAACTTGCGTAATCTTATCGGTGATAAACAACTCGATGATACTTTGACCGCACGCGACATCATCAATACTTCCTTGCGTGAAACCCTGGACGAGGCGACGAATCCGTGGGGTGTCAAGGTCACCAAGGTCGAATTGCAGAAGATCGACCCGCCGCAAGACATCACCACAGCCATGAGCAAGCAGATGAAAGCCGAGCGCGAGAAGCGCGCCGTGATTCTGGAAGCGCAGGGCGTCCGTGAAGCAGCCATCCTGCGCGCAGAAGGCGAGGCTCAAGCCAAGCTTTTACGCGCTGAGGCTGAGGCCAAGTCCATTGAAATGGTCGCCCTGGCGGCGGAGAGGAACTTTACGGATCGGGCTAAGGAACTACGCAAACTGGATGTGGTCGAGACGGTTCTGTCCGGCAACAGCACCAAGTTCATCATCCCGGCCGGAGCCGATGTCATTAACGTCCTTGGGCTGGAAGGGAGTGGTAACCAGAATATCGTCCCGGTCAGGCCGAAGCGGAGCCAGGAACCAACCGAATCATAGATTGTGCCTTAGCAATTGGGTAACGATACCGGCCGGTCAAAATCTCGACCGGCCGGTTTTATTTTTGGTCGTCTGGCCGATCCCGGCGAAAGATGATTACTGCCCCACAGCTTGATATTTGGCTGTAATCGCATTCGATTCCGAATCTTGGAAATAGGGCCTGTATTTCCTCTCCGATCCAATAATATTCCTCGTCCCAATCATCACCAGCCTCGATCCTCATGCGCTCTAGGGAAATCTTGTCAGGAAAGCCGATATCGCCGATGATTACCTCCCCATTCGGCCGCAGGTATCTGGAAAAAAGTCGTTGTAGCAGGCTGATTTTCTCTGCCGGCGGAAATTCATGAAAGACGTAGGTCGCCACGACCCGGTCGAAAGGGCGGGCGAATTCCTCCGGAAATTCGCCAAGTAAATCAGCCTGAGCCAGATGCGCTTGAGGTGCTTTCTGAAGGGCGATAGCCAGCATCTCGGCCGAAAAATCCAGCCCCCAAACCTGCGCTCCCAAGGAAAGCAGCTGTGTGGTCAGATTTCCTGTGCCGGGGCCCAGTTCCAGCACCTCCATGCCGGGTTGGACGTGGTTCAATACCAGACGAAGTACTTCCCGATATCCGGCAAAGGGGAAACCCTCATCTTTCTGGATGTCGTGATCATAGGCGACCGCCCAGCGATCAAACTCACCTTGTTTATCAAGATTGCTCATCGTCATAGTCCTTATTTGATTAGCGCCAGCCGAATAAGCCGGCAAACGTTTGAAACGCGGCCGCCGGTGTGGGCATCAGGAACCAGACCCACCCAAGCATGACGTAAACAAAAGTGAGCGACCAACCTGTGAACGCCCACACCCGGCGCGGCCAGGGGCGATCTTGCAGTCCGCGATACCATTTTCTGGTTCGGTCGCTCCATTGTTTATGGATAAATAACCCCGTGGCGTGCCAGACACCCCAAATGAAGAACGTCCAGGTGATCCCATGCCACAGCCCGATAACAACCATCGTCGCCAAGTGGGACCCTAATACGATCATGGTTGGGGAAAGACCGGCCGTTGGTTGGCCCGGTTTCCGCCGGCGCAGGAGGGCTCGCGAGAGAGGTGTGAAGATGTAGAACCTGGCCCAATTGCTGAGCGTCATGTGCCAGCTTTGCCAGAAGGCCGTGATTGTGCGCTGTAAGTACGGCCGGTTGAAGTTTTCGGGCAATTGGATGCCGAACAGCACGCCGATCCCGATCACCAGGTCAATCGCGCCGCTGAAGTCGAAGTAGATTTGCAG
>Ga0114939_10003873_pt1 | contig 10173 bp, 10 predicted proteins | sample AshMeaCrysSpring_FD_87196 | JGI IMG/M metagenome (GOLD analysis project Ga0114939, IMG submission 87196) | Groundwater microbial communities from Big Spring, Nevada to study Microbial Dark Matter (Phase II) - Ash Meadows Crystal Spring | ecosystem: Environmental > Aquatic > Deep subsurface >... | reverse complement strand
GCTATCTTTCTGCTCATCGGCATTCCTTTCGGTTGCCGGTGTCATCCTTTTTGAGTCAACGACCTTCTCCAGCCACCTCCAGCCAACTCCCCCCGGTGTCAAAACTTTTGAGGCAACAGGCGGCCACGCGCTTTTCGCACACCCCGTTTGACAAGCGGCTTCGGATTCACCTAGTTTCCCCGCCCCCGGTGCCACAGCCGGAAGCTTCCGCCATGAATATTGTTGTCGAAAAGCAGCCCAAGTGCGTCGCCACCCTCCGCGTTGAGATCCCCGCCGAAAAAGTCCAGGGCGAGCGCGACCAGATCGTCCGCAGCTATGCCACCAAGGCGAAGATTCCGGGTTTCCGGCCGGGCAAGGCTCCACGCGCCATCATCGAGAAACGCTTCGAAAAGGACATCGCCGGGGACCTGCACGGCAGGCTCGTCAACGAAGCCTTCGATGAGGCCCTGAAACGGGAAAACCTCAAGGTGCTCGACTTCGGCAACCCCGAGGACATCACCGATCGGGCGGACGGCGGCATCTCTTTCGTCGCAAAAATCACCCTCGCCCCCGAAGTCCAACTGCCGGAATACAAAGGCGTGACCGTCACCGTGCCGCCGCTCACCGTGCCGGAGGAGGACTTGCAGGCACAGCTCGAATCGCTGCGCGAACGCTTCGCCGACTTCAAGGACATCGAAGGCAGGGCCGCCGCGATGGGCGATTTCGCGGTCATCGACTACGCGTCCACCGTGGACGGCAGGCCGACCGATGAGTATCTCGGCAAGCCGGCCGGCTACCTTTCCGGACGCGGGGATTTCTGGGTGCGCCTGGATGAAAAAGCCTTCCTGCCCGGTTTCGCCGCCCAACTCGCGGGCATGAGTCCGGGCGACTCCCGCGGGATCACCATCACGCTGCCGGAGGACTTTCCGGTGGCCGAGCTGCGCAACCGCGAAATGCTGTTTTCCGTCACCCTCAAGGAACTCAAGGAGGCCGAGCTGCCCGCCCTCGATGACGAACTCGCCAACCGCCTCGCTCCCGGCAAAACCCTCGCGGAAATCACCGACATCATCCGCGAGAACATGCAGCACGAGCGCAAGCGCCGCATCGAAGACATGAAGGTCAATCAAATCGTCGCCCACTTCAACAGCCAGGTGGATTTCGAACTGCCCGACGACCTTGTCACCCGGGAAACCCAAAGCCAGGCCGACGCCATGGTCAGCCGCGGCGTGCAGGCGGGCATGAGCGAACAGGAAATCGAATCCCAGCAGGACGAGATTTTCGCCAGCGCCGGCCAACAGGCGGTCGCCAACCTGCGCACCAATTTCCTGCTGCAGGAAATCGCCCGCGCCGAAAACATCACCGTCAGCGACGCGGAACTGGTCAACCACCTCGCGCAGCTCGCCCAGTCCCGCAAGGTCGCCCCGAAAAAGCTCATCAAGGACATGCAGAAAGCCGGCCGCCTGCCATCCATCCGCAGCTCGATCGCCATCGGCAAGGCCATTGACTTCCTCGTGAAGCACGCCAACGTGGTCGAGTCGTCCGAAGCGGACGTTTCCGAATCATAACATGACTTCCCACTCCATGATCCCGCCCGCCCCGCGCAACAGCTACTACGTCCCGATCGTCATCGAGCAGGACGGCCGCGGCGAGCGCTCGTTCGACATCTACTCGCGCCTGCTCAAGGACCGGATCATCTTCATCGGCACGCCGATCGACGATTTCGTGGCCAACTCGGTGATCGCGCAGCTGCTCTTCCTGCAGATGCAGGATCCCAAGAAGGACATCCACATCTATATCAACTCGCCCGGCGGTTCGGTCACCGCCGGCCTCGCGATGTATGACACGATGCAGTTCCTCACCTGCGACGTGAACACCTACTGCATCGGCATCGCCGCCTCGATGGGCTCCATCCTGCTGACCGCCGGCACCAGGGGCAAGCGCTTCTGCCTGCCCAACTCGCACGTCATGATCCATCAGGTTTCCGGCGGCGCGCAGGGCACGGCCTCGGACGTGGAACGCACCATCGGCTTCATGTTCAACCTGAAGAAACGCCTCAACGGCATCCTCGCCAAACACACCGGCAAGAGCATCGAACAGGTCGAGCGCGATTCGGACCGTGACAACTACATGACCGCCGAGGAATCCGTGGCCTACGGACTCGTGGACAAGGTGCTGGAAAGCCGCAAACAGCTGCCGGACACCGTCGCGGCGCTGGCCGACTCCAAGCCCGCCGAAGGCTGACCGCATTTTCCAATCCCCATTTCCCACCACCATGGCCCGCGCTTCCAATCTCACCATGTGCTCTTTCTGCGGCAAGAGCCACTCGGAGGTCAAAAAGCTGATCGCCGGTCCGGGCGTCTATATCTGCAACGAGTGCATCGACGTCTGCTCCAACATCCTCGAAAAGGAAATGGGCGGCACGCCCTCCAAGGGCAGGACCGCCGCGGAGAAGGCCGGCTTCAAGATCCCCTCGCCGGCCGGCATCCTCGCCAAGCTCAACGAGTTCGTCATCGGCCAGGAGAATGCCAAGAAGGTGCTCTCGGTGGCCGTTTACAACCATTACCAGCGCCTGCGCCAGGATCAGGCGAAACTCGACGAGGAGTTCCGCGATGTGGAGATTGAAAAATCCAACATCCTCCTGTTAGGCCCCACCGGCTCCGGCAAGACGCTGCTCGCCCGCACGCTGGCCCGCGTGCTCGATGTGCCGTTCTGCATCGTGGATGCCACCACGCTGACCGAGGCCGGCTACGTCGGCGAGGACGTGGAGAACATCATCCTGCGCCTGCTCCAGGCGGCGGATTTCGACGTCGCCCGCGCCGAGCGCGGCATCATCTACGTGGATGAAATCGACAAGATCGGCCGCAAGACCGAGAACGTCTCGATCACCCGCGATGTTTCCGGCGAGGGCGTGCAGCAGGCGCTGCTCAAGATCCTCGAAGGCACCATCTGCAACGTCCCGCCGCAGGGCGGCCGCAAGCACCCGCAGCAGGAATACATCCAGGTCAACACCGAGAAGATCCTCTTCATCGTCGGCGGAGCCTTCGTCGGCCTGGAGGATCTCGTCCGCCGCCGCCTCGGCAGCAACACACTGGGTTTCCATGCCGGGACCGATCGGGAAAACCTCGACAGCCCGGAAGTCAACATCCTCGAACGCGTGCAGCCGGAGGATTTGCTGCACTTCGGGCTGATCCCCGAGTTCATCGGCCGCCTGCCGGTGATTTCCTCGCTGCGCAAACTCACCGAAGACGAGCTCATGGCCATCCTCACCGAGCCGAAAAACGCGCTGATCAAGCAATACGGCAAGCAACTCGCGATGAACGGCGTGAAACTCCGCGTCAACCGCGACGCCCTGCGCGCGCTGGCAGAGGAAGCCGTCCGCCGCGGCACCGGCGCACGCGCGCTGCGCTCGATCTTCGAGAAGATGATGCTCGAGGTCATGTTCGACATTCCCTCGCGAGATGACATCGAATCGGTGACCATCAGCCGCCAGGTCGTGCTCGGCGAGCGCCCGCCGGCCATCCGCCGCAAGCGCGCGGATCAGGACGCGGCTTGAAGATTTCTCCTTCCCGGGCGGCAGCTCACATACCCGGCAGGCCCGCGCGGATTTTTGCGGAGAAATCCACCGCCTCACCGGCCGAGACGGCGCGTTCGTTCACGCGGGAAAGGCGCTTCAGCTCCGCGAACGGCAGCGAGCGGTTGATCGCGCCGCGCTCGTAAAGCAACTCGTCGCCGAAGCCGTTGACGAGCATGCGCCAGTCCCATGGAGCGCGCACGGATGCCGCCCGCTGCTGGCGGATGGCGGTGGTGCAGTTGTCGGTGATGGCGTTGTACCAGCGCGGCGTCTCATGCAGTTCGTTGACCGTGCGCACGTATTCCAGAAAGGTTTCCCGCGCCCGCCGGGCGTTGAGACGGTAGAGATAGACGTCCTCGCCCTTGCGGTGGTTCGTGCGCACGCGGATCACGTCCCGCTCGACGGCCACCACATAAAACAGCTCGAACTGGCGGTAGAGCCCGCCGAGAGCCGAGTAGGCCTCGCCCTTCTCCGGCCGGGTCTCGATGCTGAAGCAAATCCTGCCGTCCGCGCCGAAATCGAATGACACGATCGGGTGGGCCATGTAGGGCGAGCCCCAGTAGTTGATGAAAATATCCACGCCCCGCAGATTGCGCAGGTCCAGCCGGCGCAGCTCGTAGCGCGGCGTGAAATCCGTCTCGCTGCGATATTCGAAATTGCGGACGTTGTGGAAAGTCACCGCGTCGCCCTCCACCACCGCGTGCGGTGCCAGCGCCACCTCCGGTTTCCAGTCCCGGAATTGCCGCGGCTGCAGGGTGGTCCACCAAACCATCACCAGGATGACCGCCAGCGCGATGCCGAGTTTCGCACGCCAGCGGGGACGCACGAACACCGCGGCAAGCACCGCCAGAATCACGAAGCACGCCGCCACCGGCTTTCTCAGCCCGGATTGCGGGAAATCAAACCACAGCGCGCCAAAAGCCCACGCCAAACCGAACGCAAGCAGCAGCCAGGACACCCCCGCGCAGGTCAGCAACAACGGTTTCACGAAAACTCTTTGCGTTTCCCCCTCGGCCATGGGCGGCGACCTTGAAACATTCCCAAAACACTGACAACCGGATATTGCCGCCGCCTGACGCGCGGACAAAGGAATGGTGGACAGCCTGCCGCCGCATGATAGGTTTTTCCACGACGGAATCACCCATGAAACCCATGCCACGGGCAACGATTGTGATCGTGATCGCCGCGAGTTCCGCACTGGTCTCCTGCGCCACGGTGGGAAAAACGACCGCAGCGGTCCGGAATTCCACCTCGGCCACGGCGGCGAAAATCACCGCGCTGGCGAAAATGCCCAAGCTCCCGAAATTCAGCGACACGGCGCTCGCCCGCCTCATGCCGGGATCCGGCGTCAAAGTGGTGGAAGTCCGCGAAAAGGAACTCAAGGAACTGCCCACCGGCCAGGAGCGCGTCCTCGCTTACCGCAACGAGCGCAAGAACGGCTTCTGGATTTTCGGCGGGCCCGTGGATTTCAAGGAACCCACGCTGCCGGAACCCGGCGCCAACATGGATGGCAGCCTGCTGCCGCCCAGAATGCCATGAGCCGGTGATGTCTAACCGCCTCATTCCCGTCTTGATTATCGACCGCCCGCGAACATTCTTCCGCCCATGTCCAGATTGTTCTGTGTCCGCCTGGCCGCCTTCGTTTTCACTGCGGCACTGGTCACCTCATGCGGCGGAAACCCACCGCCCAGAGCCACGCCGCGCGGCGAAGCCTACCGCCAGCCGGTCAGCCGCAGCCCGGAGCCCGTGCGGGTGGCCGTCATCCCGCAAACGCCGCCGCCGCCCATCGCCGGAGAGAGCGCCATCGTCGTGGACGTCAACAGCGGCCGGGTTCTCTATGCCAAAAACGCGGATATCCCGCGCGCCGTCGCCAGCACCCAGAAAATCGTCACCGCCCTCTGCGTGCTCGACGCCGGCAACATCGACAAACCCGTGACCATCGCCGCCAGCGACGGTGCCTGTGAGCCCACCAAGCTCGGCCTCAAACCCGGTGAGATCTACCCGCGCCGCGAGCTTCTCAAGGTGCTGATGGTGAAAAGCGCCAACGACGTCGGCCGGGCGCTGGCCCGCGATGTCGGCGGCGATCAGGAAAGTTTCGCCTCCATGATGAACCGCAAGGCAGCCTCGCTGGGCATGCGCAATTCCAATTTCAGAAACCCGCACGGCCTCACCGAGCCGGGACAGTATTCCACGGCCCGCGACATGGCCATCGCCGCCCGCGCCGCCTACCGCAGTCCGCTCATCCGCTCCTACACCTCCACCAAGGCCTTCACTTTCCGCTACAACGACGGCCGCACCCGCCTGCTGGAAAACACCAACAAGGTGCTCAAGACGCTGCCCTACTGCGATGGCTTGAAAACCGGCACCACCGACGCCTCCGGCCGCTGCCTCGTTTCCAGCGGCGCGCTCAACGGCCGCGCGGTCATCGTCGTGGTCCTGAAGTCGAACACTCCCAACATCTGGAAAGACTCGACCAAACTGCTGCGCTGGGCGCTCGAACGCCCGGTGGCCGGCGCGTGATTTCCCGCGTCATGCCCAGCCCCGCCGAGGAACTCCGGAAACTCCAGGCGGAGGGATTGTGGCGCGAACTGCGGCCGCTGGATTCGCCCGCCGGCCCGCAGGTGGTCCGTGAAGGCCGCGAGTTGTGGAACTTCGCCTCCAACGATTATCTCGGCCTCGCATGCCATCCGGAAATCGAGGCCGCGCTGGTCGAGGGCGTCCGGCGTTTCGGCGCGGGTTCGGCCGCCTCCCGGCTGGTCTGCGGCACGCTGCCGCCGCATCGGTTGCTGGAAGAAGCGCTGGCCGAAGCCAAACAATGCGATGCCGCGCTCGCCTTTTCCTGCGGCTTCGCCACCGCGCTCGGAGTGATTCCGGCCGTGGTCGGCAAGGCGGACTTCGTCATTCTGGACAAGCTCTGCCACGCCTGCCTCGTGGATGCCGCGCGGCTCTCAGGCGCGACGATCCGCGTTTTCCCCCACAACGACATGCGCAAGCTCGGCCGGCTGCTTGCCTCCATCCGCGCCAAGGCGGCCAAGGCGCGCATCCTCGTCGCCACGGAGTCGGTCTTCAGCATGGATGGCGATCTGTGCCCGCTGCGGGAAACCGTCGATCTAACTGAAACCCACGGCGCGCTTCTGCTGTTGGACGAGGCCCACGGTTTCGGCGTGTTGGGCGTCTCCGGCATGGGCCTTGCGGAACAGGAAAAACTCCAGCGGCGAGTGACCTTCCAGATGGGCACGCTCAGCAAGGCGGCGGGACTCTCCGGCGGCTACATCGCCGCCTCGCACGGGTGGATCGACCTGCTGGTCAACCGCGCCCGTTCGTTCATCTACTCCACCGCCCCGCCGCCCGCACTGGCCCACGCGGCGCTCGCATCGCTGCGCATCATCCGCTCCGCGGAAGGCAATGCTCTGCGGCAAAAACTGCGGGAAAACATCGCCCGCATTTCCGAGTCCCCCACGCCGATCATCCCGCGCATCATCGGCTCCAGCGAGTCCGCCCTCGCGGCATCAAGCGCGCTGGCAGAAGCCGGTCTGCTGGTGCCGGCGATCCGTTTCCCCACCGTGCCGCGCGGAACCGCAAGGCTGCGCGTCAGCCTCTCCGCCGCGCATCCGCCGCAAGCCATCGCCACGCTCAAAGCCGCGCTGGCACCGCTTCACGGAGCCACCTGATTCCAGTCGATCTGCTTTTCCGCGAATCGGGTGATGAAGGCGCGGAGTTTTTCATCCGCCTCGGCTTCGCTGACCTCTTGATCGATCCACGGGATTTTCCCAAACCACATCGATGCCGAGACATAGGCCCAGCGCTGGTCCATGCCGCGGATCAGGCGGTCCTTCATGTCGATGAACGTGCGCTCGAAGTGATCGTGCGTGATCCGCTCGTGCCCGACGAAAAAATAATAGGTCAGGCAGTTGAGCCGCGCCACGGCGGCCCCCTCCCTGGCTCCCTGGATCGACTGCACCGAGCGCAGGCGCTTGACCTCGATGCCGCGGCCGTTGGCGAGCTTGAGGATCACATTCGCGGCCGCCGTGATCGAGTGGCCCTGGGCGGGCATGCAGCGCTCCGGACGGTGGATCGAGTTGTTCAAGTCATAACCGGAAAGCACCACCGAGACATCCACGCGGTCGGGCACCGGGTAGCCGTCCAGCGTGATCTCGCCCGGGCGCGGCCGCAGGCAGACGGCCTTGGCGAACTCGGTGTCGCTCTCGAGCGTGCCCAGCTCCTCCTTGCTGGGCGGGATCGTTTTGAACAACCAGCCGTCCGAAGATCCCGGCATCTCCATTTTCACCGCCGATTGCGCCGTTTCGCCGGCCTGGGGCAGGAAATACACCGCACCCAGCGCGACGCCCGTCACCACGGGCAGAAACCATGCGTTCCATCTCATGATTCCGGGATGAAGGGTTTGGATTCGCCGCCGTTGTCCGGGCGCGTGACCACCACCCGCCGAAGCTGGCGGCGTTTGGCCGTCCTCCACGGCAGCCCGCCCTCCAGCACGGAGTGGATGGCCAGCAACAGCATCAGGGAAATCGGATAGAAAAGCAGCAGCCCGGACCAGTCGTGCCAGGTTTTGCGGCCCCATTCCGCATCGCCATACTCGGCGATCACGAAGATCGAGATCACGCGCAGCGCGTTGCCGACGATGGCCAGCGGCAGCGCCGAAAAAAACAGCACCGCGCGTTTCCACAAGGCCATGTCCGCAACGCAGGCCCACGCGCCCGAGATCATGAGCAGGGCCATCAGCGAGCGGATGCCGCTGCAGCCCTTGGCGATCTCCAGGGGCTCCCACGCGCCATGTGCCGAGGAGATCAGGTTTCCCTGCACCACCGTCTCCACGCCGAAGAGCGCCGCGCCGTGATGCGCCAGCGAGGTGGCCAGCAACTGCAGGTGCGTGGTGGCCTGCTGGAAACTCGGCAACGGGATGGCCAGCCAGAAAAAGAACAGCGGACACAACAGGATGCGCGCCACCTGCCAGCCCCACAAATACAACGCAAAACCCCACAACAGGAACGGCAGCGCGCCCACCGCGACCCGCGGCTGCAGCGTGCGGTAGGCCGCCGCATAGAACAGCGCGCCCACAAACACCGCCGCCAGCCCCCAGCCGCTGCCCTTTGCGACCGCCGCCTTCAAGGCGTTGAAGCGGTGGAACACCAAACCGGCGATCACCAGCGGAAACAACGGCCCGTGTTCGTAATCGTTCTCGCCATTCCACGCGCGCCAGAGCCAATCGAGAGCCGATTGATGGCGGTTGGCGCCAAAGCGGTCCTCGAACACGTAAAACCACAGCAGCACCAGCACGGAAACCGCCAGCGGCCAGCGCCATGAGCGTCTCACGGCCTCATCACCGGAATTCTGCGGCCCGTCGATGGCGGACTCGGATGGATTGAATGACATCGGCTGGCAGAGGTGAGAGAACGTTTTCCGAGCAAAGTGTTGCCGACAACCGCATGGCTGTCAACAATCCGCCACCCGCCGCACCCAGCCCCCGCACCGCACATGAAACTCATCAGTGGAACCGCCCACCGCGCGCTCTCCGAGCGCATCGCAGAAAGCCTCGGCCAGCCGCTCGCCGACGTCCAGGTCACCGCCTTTCCCGACGGCGAGACCTTCGTGAAAATCAACGAAAACATCCGCGGCGAGGATGTTTTCATCGTCCAGCCGAGCTGTCCGCCCACCAACCACAACATCATGGAGCTGCTCATCATGGTGGACGCCGCCCGCCGCGCCAGCGCGGAGCGCATCACCGCCGTGATGCCCTTCTTCGGCTACGCCCGCCAGGACCGCAAGGACCAGCCACGCGTGCCCATCACGGCCAAACTCGTCGCCAACCTGCTCACCTCCGCCGGTGTGAACCGGGTTCTCACCATGGACCTCCACGCCCCGCAAATCCAGGGTTTCTTCGACATCCCCGTGGACCATCTCTACGCCAAACCCGCGCTCGTCGGCTACCTCCGCGAACGCCACCCGGACACCTCCAACCTCACCGTCGTTTCCCCCGACGTCGGCGGCGTGAAGATGGCGCGCGCTTACTCCGAAGCCCTCGGCACCGAGCTGGCCATCGTCGCCAAACACCGCGTCAACGCCACCCGCGTGGAGGCCATGAACGTCATCGGTGACGTCGATGGCCGCGATGTCCTGCTGGTGGACGACATGACCGAAACCGCCGGCACCCTGATGGCGGCCTCGGAAATCCTCCACAAACACGGCGCCAAGCGCATCTTCGCCGGTGTTTCCCACGCGATTCTCGGCGAAATCGCCCACCAGCGCATCCGCGATTCCGCCATCGAGGAAGTCATCACCACCGATTCCGTGCCGCAGGCGGCCGGGCCGAAGGTCCACGTCGTCGGCATCGCCCCGATGCTTGGCGAGGCCATCCGCCGCATCCACGGCGGCCAGTCCATCACCACGCTGTTCTCGCTGTGAGCGGGTTCCGGAGAAATCCGCCAGCCGTTGGTTGATCCGAGCCCCGATCACATCCCGTGATGCGGTGCCGCACTTGTGGCAGCCGCCTCACGCGGCGGTGTTTTCCGGGTTGTCATCGGCTACCGGCGGGGAATGCTCTGTGCATGATCGATCTGGATGCGAATGCGACGACGCCTCTCCTGCCTGAGGTGCTGGATGAGATG
>Ga0114939_10003870_pt1 | contig 10175 bp, 4 predicted proteins | sample AshMeaCrysSpring_FD_87196 | JGI IMG/M metagenome (GOLD analysis project Ga0114939, IMG submission 87196) | Groundwater microbial communities from Big Spring, Nevada to study Microbial Dark Matter (Phase II) - Ash Meadows Crystal Spring | ecosystem: Environmental > Aquatic > Deep subsurface >... | reverse complement strand
CTTGTCGAGATCGCCTTCTTCGGGGCTGCTTGCATACAGCTCGGCCAGCAGTTGCAGCATAAAGGTGCTGAACAGTTTGGGCTTATCCTGCATATCCATTACGCGCAATATGCTTATCATGCCCCGTCCATCGGGGGCTATGCGCATAAGGTCGTCCACCTCAAAGCTGGGCTCGCCAAAAAATACATCGGCGCCCTGCTGCTCCAGTTCTATCACTTTGCGCAGGATGGTGCCCGTGCTGGTAGTGCTTATTTTGCCATACTCTTTTTCCAGGTCGGCTTTCAGGCTTTCACCGGCTTCCTGCAGCACTTTTTTAAAGTCTTTCAGGTCGAGCAGGGGCATTTTATGGTCGTCGCAGTATTTAAACAGCATGGATACGAGCCCGCCTTGTGTATCGTTTAGCCCCAGTATTTTGCTCAGCAGCACGGGGCCAAACTCGCTTACGGTAGCCCTCAGTTGTGCGCCGGGTTGTGTGTCGCTCAGGGTAAGCAGTTCCGAGGGGAAACCATCGGGCTTGAAGGTGATGTTGAGCTTTTGGCAGCGATCTTTTATTTTATCGTTTTCGGTGCCTGCGGCGGCAATGCCACTCAGGTCGCCTTTTATGTCCATTAGGAGCACGGGTACACTGGCATCGCTCAGCATTTCGCTGATGAGCTGCAGGGTTTTGGTTTTACCGGTACCGGTAGCGCCGGCTATCAGGCCATGGCGGTTCATGGTTTTGAGCGGAAGAAATACATCGGCTCCGGGTACTACCTCTCCATCCAGTTTGGCTACGCCCAGTTTTACCTTTTCGCCTTTGAAACTGTATCCCGATGCTATAGATGCCAGAAAATTATCCTGCTTGCTCATGACTTGTATTTGTTTATCAAATGTAATTGAAGTACTCAATCTATTAGTTTGTGTGTTTCACAATTGCCTTGGACAAGTTGGTTGCCTTTAAAATGGTATGCTTATTTGAGTATCGCCTGACCGATAGAAGCGGCCACCTTTTTATCCGCTGTTAGGCGGAACTTTTGGGGTTGGGATCTGGGCAGACTCCCCAAAAGAATTGGAATGAGCAAAAATGCGATTGCCTGCCACCATTAATAAATATTGAGTCAATTTAATTTGGGTTTCGCGAATTCTCCTATGCACCATCATGGCGCACTGTCAGCCAGGAAATTATTGTCTAATTGGTAAGTTAAAGGGCCGGCTTTAAAAGGGGCATCCTTCTGTAGAAACGGTTTAGGTGCAGTTTTGTTTTGCGAATGTTAACCAATCATGCAGCGTTTTGGCAAAGTGGTAATAGGCAAGTGGTGTTCAAAAAAAAAGTGGGAACACCATTGCGCAGAATAAATGAATTATTTATAATAGCACATTGATTCACTCAAAAACTAATCCCTATGAGTCGTAAACAAATCGTTTTCGTAATTGCAGGTTGCCTGGGCCTGGTGTCATTTGCAGGGTTATCTGCTTTTTCGCAGAATTGGACCTTGGTTTCCGGAATTACAGCACAGGATATTGCCGTTGGGAAAAATGGCTCAGTTTGGGCTACCGGAACCAATAACGCCATTTACCGGTGGAATGGAGTGTCCTGGCAAACGATGCCGGGGGGCGCAATCCGGGTGGCTGTTGATCCGAACGGCGATGCCTGGGTAGTGAATGCCGGCGATGAAATTTACAAGTATCTTTCTGCCAGCAACAGTTGGGAAAGGAAACCCGGATCAGCCAAGGATATTGGAATCGGGGCTGGTGGTAGCGTTTGGATCATCGGAACCGGCCAGGTGCCCGGTGGTTATGATATTCACAAATGGAATGGCAATGGATGGACCAAAATCTCTGGTGGCGCTTTGCGCATAGCCGTAGATTCCAGTGGAAATGCATGGGTTGTAAACAACAGTAACAATGTTTTCAGGTATAACGGCAGCACATTCGTTGTGCAGCCAGGCAGCGTGAAAGACGTTGGAGTGGGGGCCAATGGCACCGTATGGTGTACGGGTACCGATGACAGAATTTATCAATGGAATGGGAGCAATTGGACCTTGAAAACCGGAGGTGCCAGATGGATATCTGTAGCGCCGGACGGTAATGCCTGGGTAGTGAATGCAGGAGGACAGGTATACAGGACAACAGATGCAGCAACCTCTGTTCAAATAAAGACTTTGTTTCCAAGAGGACAGACTTCTGAATTCAGAATGTTGCAAGCGCTGAAAATTATGCCGTATACAAATACTATTTCACTCGGCGGTACTGTAACTTCATACGCCGGACTCGACCCGCTCGGGCAGGCATTTGGAAGTTTGGGGCTACTGGCTGCGGAGATTTATGCAACTCAAGTTCCAGCTTCAACAGGAGAGCAGTTGCTATCTCAAATAAGCAGTGACGCATCTGTTCGGTCAAAGGTAACTGGTATCCTTGGCACACTTGTGATGGTTAAAGTTTCCCAGAAGGCTACTGATCCGCAAAGTATAGCATTGCAGAGATGGGCAACTGATTTATTCTATAGCGTTAAGGTAAGAAGCGCGAAGGCAATACTCAAAGAATATCAACGCTGGAAGGCGGATCCTTGTACATACACTGCTGAAGGTTATACCAAGCCACCGGATTGCGCCCTGAAGGGACTGAATTTTACGCAATGGTACGGTTCTCACGATGCACCACAGGATATCCTTGCTAAAGCCGGGTTGAAATCAGTACTGCCTAATAATGCCGATGCATATGCGAGCGGAACTGCTATAGCGCTTGCAGCAGTTACCATGGGTGCAGCTTCGGCAGCGGTGATGAGCGGTTTGGGAACAATTGTAGCATCAACTTCGGTAAATACATTGGGTTGGCCAATTATCCTTTCCTTAACCAGTCTTCATACTGCGTTTGGCGGATCGGGGGGCATGGCTGGCGCTGCAGCAGGTTCTATTGGTTCTGTTAGCTGGGCTGGTGTTGTGGCTGCTCCAGTTGCAGCTGCTATTCTGGCTGTTGTGGTGGGTACTATTCAAGGTTTTAAGGTAGTGGAACAGGCCAAAGTGGAACCGATGTTGAAAATGAAGTTAGGCGCAGCTATGTCGGAACCGATCAATCTGGCCAACGTAATGGCAGAAACCAACTCTAGCAATTTGTTCTTTATGGCCTTTATTGAATCAGCACAAAGGAGTTTCATCATACCGCCTGCCAATGTGGATGGTGAAGTGCGGTTTTATTGCCAGGCTGGTTATGTTTCCAATTTCCGTTTGTCTTACACGCTCAATGGTCAAACCGTTACCAAAACCACACAAGATCTGTCAGTGGGTTACGAAGAAACCTTCCCAATTCCCTATAATGCTACGAATATTCGGGTACAGGGTTGGTATGCATTGGGAGGATGGAAAGAACTGTTTAATCAAACATTAGCAAGGCCTACCTATATCTGTTACACTTCTTATGGAACCATTGTAGAACCAAGGTTTAAAACAGATTGTCCGGAAGTAGGCAATATGACCACACAGGCCAACCAGCTTACGGTAACACATGGTGGCGGATATATAGCATGGATCAGACTCACTTATAACCTAAACGGGCAACCTGTTACCAAACTTGATAAGAGTAATGCTGCGGCTGGCTGGAGAGAGGTTTTTAATATACCCACTGGCTCAACCAGTATTAAGTTAGAAGTCTGGAGCCAAACAGGCTGGATTGGCGAGCCATGGAAGAAATTCGTAGATAAATCCTGGCCCCAACCACCCAATGAATGTGTAAAGATTTTCGGCACAACGTTGGATCCAAAATCGAATAGCGAGTGTAATTAACTCTTCGATCAAACAGCAAACCACCGCGATTGTGTGCATAAGGCTGGCAATATGTCAGCCTTTTTCGCTTATTGTACCTTATATTCGGTGATAAATATTAAAAAAATATTTTTAATGAATAGATTATTTTGGCCGATCCTATCCGTATTACTTATCGTTGCCTGTACGCAGCCTTCAGAAACTGCCTTGCACAGCTACTTAGCCCTCACCGACAGCGGCCTGCAAACAGGTGGAGTAAGAATGGTTCCGATTACTACCCCCAAGGGCACGTTCAAAGTGTGGACCAAGCGCATTGGCAACAGTCCGCGCATGAAGTTGCTGCTGCTGCATGGTGGCCCCGGCGGCACCCACGAGGCGTTTGAATGCTTCGAAAGCTTTATGCCTGCCGAAGGCATCGAACTCATCGAATACGACCAGCTCGACAGCTACTACAGCGATCAGCCGGGCGATAGCAGCCTGTGGACTACGGAGCATTTTGTGGAAGAGGTGGAACAGGTGCGCAAGGCCCTTGGCTGTGATAGTACTAATTTTTATGTATTGGGCCATAGTTGGGGCGGCATTTTGGCCATGGAGTATGCGATCAAATACCAGCAGCATATTAAGGGGCTCATCATCAGCAATATGATGAGCGATGTGCCTGCCTACGGCAAATATGCCAACGAGGTACTGGCAAAGCAAATGGACCCTAAGGTGCTTGATACCATACGAGCCATTGAAGCAAAGGGTGATTACGGCAATCCAAAATATATGGAGTTGCTCACGCCGCATTTTTACCATCAGCATGTGTGCAGGCTGCAGGATTGGCCCGAGCCATTAAACAGGATGTTTAAACATTTAAATCCTGCCATATACGTGTGTATGCAGGGTCCCAGCGAGTTTGGTGTGGCCGGCAGACTGGTAAACTGGAGCCGGGCGGCCGATTTGCCAAAGATTACCGTGCCTACCCTGGTAATAGGCGCCATGCATGATACCATGGACCCTGAGCACATGAAATGGATGGCCGCGCAGGTGAAAAACGGCCGAAGCCTGATATGCCCCAATGGCAGCCATTGCGCCATGTGGGACGACCAGGAAGTCTACTTTAAAGGGTTGATTGGGTTTATAAATGATGTGGATGCCGCGAAATGATAGCTGTGATTTCCACAAAGTACATTATTTTCTTCGATGATTTAGCATGGTATAAAAAGGACCAAATCAGATATGTAATAATTTGTAAATGCCGCTCTAAAGTTTGAGAAGTCCCATAATTGCAATAGCGTTGCCAAATGGGTAATGCGGTGGGGATTCTGCCCAAGGCATCTATGACGAATATCAGGATACACAGGTAAGGGTTTTGGTACATTCACAGAGCCAATATTCGTATCACCTTAAGTTCTTTTTTTATGACCAAGCAACTGCTGGTTGCTCTGGCATTTGGCGGTGCCACTGCTCTTACCACCATCAACGATGTGTTTTTGCCCGGTTCACAAATAGGCCAATCGGGAAACATTGAAACGCCTGATAAATGCGACAACTGCCACGGAGGATATAATTCTGCTGTGGAACCTGCCTTCAACTGGCGGGGCAGCATGATGTCGCAGGCTGCCCGTGATCCCCTCTTTTTTGCCTGCCTTGCTGTGGCTAACCAGGATGCACCCGGGGTGGGCGATATGTGCCTGCGCTGCCATGCCCCCGATGGGTGGCTAAACGGCCGCTGCGAACCTACTGACGGATCAGCCCTCAACAACAACGACCGGCAAGGCGTACAGTGCGATTTCTGCCACAAACTGGTAAAGCCATCCGAAATTGGGGTCAATCCCTTTCCCAGCGATGCTGCCTATACCAGCACTGGTTTTGGTACAGGCACTTACAATGCCGACCAGGCCTATCTCAGCAAAATCATTCCTATACCGGGTACCCCCTCCAATGGTATGTATATAGCCGATGCCTTTAACGGCAAACGCGGACCATTTACCGATGCGGTAGGCCGGCACCAAATGCTGTACTCGCCCTTCCACTCCCAAAGCGACCTTTGCGGCACCTGCCACGATGTAAGCAACCCCGTGTTTACCCGCGCCACTATCACCGATCCGGCCTACCTGCCTAACACCATGGACCAGCAGTCGGAAACCTTTAACCTGCGGCTCATGTTCCCTATTGAGCGCACCTACAGCGAATGGCAGGCCAGCAGCTACAACAGCACCGACAAAAACCTGCTGAAGACATGCCAGGATTGCCACATGAAAGACGTAACGGGCAAGGGTGCCAAAATGAATGATGCCCCCGTGCGCACCAACCTGCCCCTGCACGATATGACAGGCGGCAACACGTTTGTACCGCAAATCATAAAGCAAACGCATGCTGCTGAGGTAAACGCGGCAGCCCTTGACGCAGGTGTACAGCGTGCCCGCAATATGCTGCAAAGCGCAGCTACCATGCAATTGAATAATGAACAGCGAAACCTGGATGCTGACCCTGATATAGACAAGATAACCGTAAAGGTGACCAACAACACCGGCCACAAACTACCCACCGGCTACCCCGAAGGCAGGCGCATGTGGATTAATGTGAAGTTCTTTAATGCGGCAGGTGCGCTAATTAGTGAATCGGGAGCTTATAATGTCAGTACAGCTGACTTAACCAAAACAGGCACTAAAATTTATGAATGCAAACCTGCCATCAGCCAGTTAGTTGCAGATGCACTCAATCCCACGCGCCCTGCCGATAAGCAATTAGTGCCCGGCCCATCGTTTCACATGGCGCTCAACAGCGAGGTGGCTTTCGACAACCGCATTCCACCGCGCGGCTTCACCAATGCCAAACTCATAGAAGTGCAGTCGCCGGTGGTGGGCGTTACCTATGCCGATGGGCAAAACTGGGATGAAACGGTATACGACTGCCCGGCCGGTACTGATAAAGTGGAGGCCCGGCTGTATTACCAAACGGCCTCTAAGGAATACATTGAGTTTTTACGCGATGAAAACTACACCAACAGCAAGGGGCAGGATATGTACAATCTTTGGATGGCACATGGTAGGTCAACGCCTGAACTGATGGCATCGGCCATTACGGGTGTAATTACCAATAACCTGATGACTCCTTCTATACTATCGGTAACACGTGCTACCGACAAAAAAGGTATTACCACTGCCACTGCCACTATATTGGTTAAAAACAACGGGCAGGCCCTGAGCGGTGCGGTGGTAACCACTACATATACCGGGCCTACCAATGGTACAGTAAGTGGCACTACCGGAACCGATGGAAAAGTGGCTTTAAAAACAACAGGAATCAAATCAACCAGCGGCACCTGGTGCTTCACCATTACCAATGTTACAAAGCTGGGATATAGCCATGATGGTGCCAAGCCTACGCTGTGCGAAAACCAGACACCCGCTGCAGCTTCTATGGATGCTATAACATCACTTTCGCCGGGTGTGCAGGTATTTCCAAACCCATTTACCGACAGGCTGTTTTTCAGCTTTGCGGCTGCTGAATCTGGAAATGTGATTATAGACCTGTACGAAATGAGTGGCCTGAAAGTGGCAACTATATTTAACAACCAGGTGGCAGCGGGTACTCAGCTTACCATCAGCTACAATGCACGGCCGCTGGCCAATGGTATGTACCTGTACCGTGCTACCATTAACGGACGTACTTACAGTGGAAAGCTCATGTACCGGAAATAATTTTTAAGGTGGTACAGTGAATGAAAAGGCAGGGGCCGGCAACGGTGACCCTGCCTTTTGATGCAAGGATAAATTTGGATAAAGCGGTATTCTGTCGCCTGAGGCGACAGAGTATGGATTGCGAAGCGAGGACGCTTCGTAAAGCTGGCCGGCAACGGTTACCCTGCCTTTTGATGTAGGAGCGCTCCGTTTAGATTAATCGTGCATTACAAAACCATGCAAGCAAAAGGTCTTTGCCAAAACACGAACTTTGATGCAAATTGCTTTTCTTAAAATTGGCCGCCTGTTAGAAACCGATTTAACAACTATGATACTTCGCCCCTTTGTATTGCTCTGTTTGCTTTGCCTTTCTGGACTGCTTCATGCTCAGCTACCATTTTCAAAACTTGTATTCGATAGCCTGCCCACACGGTGGGATGAAGGACTGCCACTGGGCAACGGCATGCAGGGCGCCCTGGTGTGGAATAAGGGCGGTAAACTAAGGTTGGCATTAGATCGTGCCGACCTGTGGGATCAACGCCCCATGAAAGGATTGCACCGCCCTGAGTTCAGCTATAAGTGGGTGCAGCAGCAGGTGGCTAAAAAGGATTATAAACTCGTACAGGAATATTTTGACCATCCCTACGACCGGGAGCCTGCACCCACCAAAATACCCGGTGCCGCGCTGGAGTTGCCCCTGCCTGGTAATACAAATGGTGTAAAGGCAATACTTGATATACAACATGCAGAGAGCATTATAACATTTGGCAACAATTCAACGCTGAAGATCTTAGCTCATGCTAAAGCGGATTTTGGCTTGCTGCGATATGATGGGCCTTCAAACGAATTTGTGCCCATACTCATGGCGCCTCAATATGCCGGCAAGGCTACCACCGGAGGCGACGTGGTGGGCGGTGACGACCTGACGCGGCTCGGCTATACGCAAGGTAGTGTGCAACAAAACGGCAATACCGTTACATACTATCAGCAGGGCTGGGGCGGCTTTGGGTATCGTGTTACCATATGCTGGCGCAAAATATCTGCTACGGCCACCGAAGCAATTTGGCGCATTACTTCGGGTACGGGCAATATAGCGGTGGATACTGCTTATTTGCAAACGCAATTGCGTCTTGGTTATGCATACCATCGCAAGACTCATGTGGCATGGTGGGCCTCGTTTTGGGCACAATCAAAAATACAAGTACCCGATAGCCTGCTACAGCGGCAGTGGTACCTGGAGCAGTACAAGTTTGGCAGTGCCAGCCACCGCGGGGCGCCGCCCATTAGCCTGCAGGCTGTGTGGACGGCCGACAATGGCCGCATACCCCCATGGAAGGGCGATTACCACCACGACCTGAACACGCAATTGAGCTACTGGCCGGCTTACAGCGCCAACCATTTGGAGGAAGCCCTGTCTTACCTGGATCACCTTGACGCAAACAAGGAAAACTACCGCCGCTATACACGGCAGTATTTTGGGGTAAGCGGCCTCAATGCACCCGGGGTAACCACGCTGGATGGCACCGAAATGGGCGGATGGATTCAGTATGCCCTGTCGCCAACGGTAAGCTGCTGGCTGGCCCACCACTATTACCTGCAGTGGCGCTACAGCATGAACCGCACCTTCCTGGAACAGCGGGCTTACCCCTGGCTGAAAGAAACGGCAGAGTTTGTGGAGAACATTACGGTGTTGGACAGCGCGGGCCGGCGCAAGTTGCCCATCAGCTCCAGCCCCGAAATTAACGACAATAGTCTTAATGCATGGTTCTCTACAAACACCAACTACGACCTGGCGTTGATGAAATTTGCCTGCAAGGCCGCCGCCGAAATGGCAGGTGTGTTGAGATTAAAATCAGACGTCCAACGCTGGACCGCCCTGGGCAACAGTTTTGGTGATTTCGCCCTCAGCGCCAATCACGAATTGATGTTTGCCCGCAGCCTGCCGTATACCCAATCTCACCGCCATTTTTCGCACCTGATGGCTATACACCCCCTGGGCCTGCTGCATTGGGAGCATGGCGATAAGGCGCAGCGCATTATCAGTCAGTCGCTCAGGCTGCTCGATAGCGTAGGGCCTTCGCAATGGGTGGGCTATTCGTATGCCTGGCAGGCCAACCTGAAGGCACGGGTAAAAGACGGCGAAGGGGCGGCAAGGGCCCTGCAAATATTTGCCAAAGCCTTTTGTTCACCCAACAGTTTTCACCTCAACGGCGATCAGACCAACGAGGGATACAGCAGTTTTCGCTACCGGCCTTTTACGCTGGAGGGCAATTTTGCCTTTGCCGCAGGCTTGCAGGAAATGTTGCTGCAGTCCTACGCGGGATATATTGAGGTGATGCCGGCAGTGCCGCAGCAGTGGCAGGAAATAGCGTTTGATAAACTACGGACAGAAGGCGCTTTCCTGGTAAGTGCCCGCAAAAGCACTGGCACCCTGGCCTACCTGCGTGTAGAAGCCACGGTAGATGGGCCCGTGGCACTTAAAATGCCACCCGGCCAATGGAAGAGTGAAACCACTGGAACTGTAAGCGGATTGCGGGAAGAAAACGGAATGCTGCGGGCAGATATGAAGGTCGGAGCGATGATTACGATGAGGGTGGGGCAGTAGCTTAAGCGTTGGAGGATGTTTTGCAGCACTTGAGCTATATGGTTAAGTCGGCAAAGGCGACAGAATATGGATTGCGAAGTGAGGACGCTTCGCAAAGGAACGGACGTTTGATAAAGTGATTGATGGTTTTAAGAAGTCGCTTTGCCTGATTCTTTTAACAGTTGT
>Ga0114939_10003869_pt1 | contig 10177 bp, 13 predicted proteins | sample AshMeaCrysSpring_FD_87196 | JGI IMG/M metagenome (GOLD analysis project Ga0114939, IMG submission 87196) | Groundwater microbial communities from Big Spring, Nevada to study Microbial Dark Matter (Phase II) - Ash Meadows Crystal Spring | ecosystem: Environmental > Aquatic > Deep subsurface >... | reverse complement strand
CTCGGCACCCGTGCTTGCGAAATGCGTTGTCTCGATCCGGTCAACCACCATGCTCAATTCGGCTTGCGTCGTGTAACTCTCGAGCGCAACCGAATTGAAACTGAAATCAATATTGCCCCGCCCTTTACGTGCTGCCATTGTGAAACCTCCTTAGTACGTTACGCCGCTCACCGCGGCAACACACACCACAACGAACGACGTTGCGCCGCCCATGCTGCTGCAATTCAGGCGCACGTAACGGTCAACCGTTCCACTGATCGCCTGTTCATACCCACCAACTGCTGAAAACGTGAACGTACATTCGGTTCCCGGCGTGCTGAATCCGGTGTTATCGTCGCTCTGCAACACGATTGATGCATTCGTCGCCGTGCCCGTGATGGTTTGCACCCAGAGCCACGCAAAGCCCCCGTCAGCGCCAGCAGCGCCCAAGTCAATGTACGCTGGGCTGGTTTGCGCCCCCGTTGCACTGAAGGTTCCCGTCCATACGCGTAGACCGCGCTTGATCCCAACGCCCTGAAACCATGAACCGTTAGCCGTGATGATGCCGCCGGCTTCTGCGTTGATTGTCAGCCCTTCCGTATTCGTTGCCCGTGCAACATAGGCAGGACACGCTTGCGTATCGGTGCCGAACAGCGCACCAACATACAGCGTCTCACCGTTGGCAATCGAGTCGTAAATCTCCTTCTCGAAGTAACCGGCTCCCGCAGATGCCCCGCTGTCAAAATACCCCTGCTGGGTGATGGTGCCTTCGCCATCGAGCAGCAGGTTGACCGCGCCTGTGTCCTGAAACGCCGTCACGTCTTGCGTACCGTTGGTCAATGCAACCTCAAGACTGTTGGACTGACCGCTGAAGTCCCATTCATTCACCAGAAGCCGCGTGTAGCGCCCCTTGCGTGCTGTCATGCTGTCACCTCCACCTCTGCCACAATTGCCACATACGGCGTATCACCGAGTAGCGTCTCTTCAACCCGCAAGGTGTAACTATCCACCACCCCGCCTTCCAACGCCGTTGCGAATGCATCCAACATCTCGGTCGCATTTGTCCATTTGCTCTGCGCCGTAGACTGAAGAACGGGTTCCACCACCAGAACAAGATTGAGACGATACACGCGCAGATTGCTGATTGAACCGAACGTTGCAATCGAACCTTCACCCGTAGGCAATGCGGGGAACAGGCACGGTAGGTCTGCGCTGCCAATCTGTTGCGGCTGGTAGGTGTAGGTACGCTTGACGCCTGTGACCGTAAGCCCTGTCAACGCCGCCAACGTGGTCGCCCAGCTCATACGATGCTCCTGTAACCGTCAAGCAACTTGGCGGCGTCCTCGGGCATGGTTTGCGGCAGAATCGTGCCGCCGCTGGCGATGATGGTTCGGTCGCCGTCTAGCAGGTTGTCCTTACGCCGGTACAGATACGCAGCCAGAATCGTTGTCGCGTGCTTCACGGCTGCCGGAACCGTTGTGCTGTATCCCCATCTGCCCGCAATGGCAATCTCGCCCGTAATGCCGTCCCAGGAATAGGTTGACGCGCTATCCAACTTGAGCGCATACCACGGTGACACGTTACGCGGCATGGTCGTGTACTCGGTGCCGGCAATGACGACTGAATCCCCGTTGGTGACCGTTGTGACAGAACACAAGTCCGCATCGAGATAGAGAATGCGCCCATCGTAGCAATTCTCATCGAAGTAGCGCGTGCTATCCGCCGCCGGTGCGAAGGTGCGCCCCGTGTATGCGTCTACCCACGCCTGGGCAGTTGCGATGGCGTCATTCAGTAGCGCGCCATGTTCGCTTGATGTAATGCCCAGATATTCGCTCAGTTCCTCAATCGTCGTGTAGGCCATTACTCAGTAGCCCCCATATGCCGCCCGTTCTGCGTGCGACTTGCCACCTTGTCCAGCCAGTGCACCATCGCACCGCTATCGAATACCGCCTTGATAAACGTCCAGTCGCTGGCGTAATGCCCCGGCGTGAACGCGTGTTTGCACTGTTGCCATGTATGTCGGCGCACAATGAAACTGCTGCAACCCTGCTTGCCCTCGGCCACCCCCCAGCGCCAGGTGCTGTCATTCGGCAGAATCCCCAACTCGGAGCCGTGATCCATCTTTACCATGATCACGTCCACTTCCGGCTTCTCCTGAGAAATTGTCTTCACCCAGTGCGCCAGCGTCGGCAGGATGCATTCATCGTCATCATCCAGAATCCAAACCCATTCACCTACCGGCGTGTACGCGGCAAATGCGTCATATGTCGCACCGATACCGACACCTGCCGCGTCTTCAAAGATGACGTGTCGGTACAGGCTACTTGGCAGGTTTGCTACGCTTTTGCGGTTTCGTTCCAGCGCCTTCGGACGCTTGTGCGTGCGCGTCAGGACTTCCAGTAACATAGCCCGCCCGTTCCAGTTCGCTTGCCAAGTCAACCGGCAGGTCGTACTCGTTGCCGACCTCCAGCCGTACACTCTGCCGATTGACGGATACCGTCACATTCTGCGCTGCAACTACTTTCATTGTCTGCCCCAGTCCACTGACAGACGGCCATAGAATCTGCCCGTCCTCTACATGCCCGCACAACACGCCGAAATGCGCCCATTGTTCCACATTGTGAGATATGCAATCGCGGGCAAATGGGACATCCGGCGCTGTCGCCCCCGTCGCTGCCCCGTCGTGAAACGGAAACCGTTCCACTATGTCACGGCGTATCAGCGTGCAACCGAACCCGACACCCGACACTCGGATAGGTTTGCCTGTCGTGATGTCGGGCATACGGCGTGGGTGCAAGGATAGACTTTCGCCCAGGGCGCGTGTCCCGTTGTATTCCCATGCGTTGAGCATCTTCGTTCCGTGCCTGAGCAGGTAGACGCCATAGGCTACGGGAACATCCAGCGCAACCAGTTTGTCGAGTGCGTCCACGGGCGGAACCATGTCATGTTCGACCGTTAGCAAGGCGTCCCAGTTGCCGGCAAGGAACACGTCGCGAAGGTGCTGATAGGACGCCACTACGTTACGCAAGTCAGGCGCTGGATATGGATTATGGTCTATGACCTCCCATTGTCCCGCCCCATTCATGGCACGGACGGCTGTGACCGTTTCCGGTCGCAACTTATCCGCGTAGGTCGGCGTTCCTATCAGCACGTTCATTCGCTATGCGCTCGGGTGAGTCGCGTACTGAATTGCCTCGGCTTGCAGCACGCCGAAGACCGCATCAAACCAGAACCACATTCTGGTTTGCCCCGTTGCAGCCGCCGTGTACGGGTCATTCAGTATCTGAATGGACGTGCCCTGGCGGAAGCCCATGAAGTTGAAGTTGCCGAAGATCAGCGACTTGGCCGATGCTCCCAACGCCGTGGCGTAGCTGGAGCGGTGAACCGGATAGCCGAAGCCCGGCGTTTCACCAGCAAAGCCCGGGTTGAACGTGAATTGACTCGTACCGAACAACTGGCGCAGATACGAGTAGGTGGTCGGGTGCATGATCCATGCAGCGCCGTCCTGGTACTCCGGCATGAGTTTGCCTTCGAGTTCGGGGATCTCGCCCGCCCCGATTGCCGCGGCGGCGTCCAGCGTCAAGCCCGCCGTGCCATTTGCCAGCGCCTCGGTGATCAACAGGCTGTTCTCCGTCGCCGCTACACCACGGGCGACCCAGTCGTTGACGAACGCCATCAGGCTTGCATCCTCGTCACGCAGCAGCTCCCAGCTGAGCGTAATGTACTTGCCGTACTTGACAAGCGTCATCGCCTTCTGGCTGATTGCTGGGGCATCCTGTCCGATGTTGCCGGCCTCTGCGACTGACGTGAAGAGCACGTCCGCTTCAGCGTCAATCGGCACGTTGACCGTGAGTCCCTTGCCGGGGATGTTGCGTAAACCCAGTTTGGGAACCAACGACATTTCGTCGCGGCGTGCGATGATCTGGTTGTATAGACCGGTCGGCACGGCATAGCCGCCGTCTGCCGGCGTACCGATGTTCATGTCGGTGTTGTTGTACGCCTTGATTCCACCAGCGTCGCCGGTGCGCAGGTAGTGCGCGAATGCCTTGACTTCCGTATCGCCCAAGCCCGTCTTGTTGACGTTGGGCATGGCGATGGGTTGCTCGTTTACCACGGGCTGCGCTGCCAGCGCCGCCTTGACCGCGGAATCCACCGCGGCTTGAATCTCTGTTGCGTCCATTTCTGGAATCTCCTGTGCTTCTGGAACCTCGGTAAAGGGCAGTGGCTCCTCAATCGCCGGTGGCTCTGCGGGCGCGCTACCCGCCTCTGGCTCCGTGGCCTTGATCTCGTTGCCTGTATCGTCATCGGGGATTGCACCCGTTAGACTCTTGATGCTTACCATGTTGCGCGGTTCTGCCGGGGTCGGCGTCAATGAGGCGTCAAGGCCAAGCGGCCAATGCGTGATCCGCATTGCCTTGCCCTCAGGCTCCCTTTCTACAAGGTTTGGCGCCGTTCCGCTTGACCAACCCAACTTGCCCTCTTCAGCCAGCGCGTAGACTGCCCGCTCGTACTCGTCGCGCAGTTTCAATTGCGCCTCGACCCATACGCCTACATCGTCTGAAGTCAGCGTGGCGCTGCCGAGTTTGCGCCGTTTCAGGTTGCCATCCAGCCCGTGCTGATAGTACACGGTGGACTTTGCCGGAAACTCGGCGTCAAAGTCAGTGCGCGCATCGAAGAAATCGCCGGTCAGGTCGGGCGCGTTCTGGTCGGTGAATCGCACCAGATAGCCCGCCACGCGCCCGTCTCCCAGCGCCTTCACCTCGTTGCCCAACGTCTCCACCACCATGAAATTGGTCATATGTGAACCGATGTCACCCATTATCTCTACCGTCCCATCTGCCTTGTAATGCAACCCGGCGCGCACGTGGTCTTGACAAAAGAAATGCGATTTCCCTGCTCTCTTCCATCGCGAACCATCTTGCGTTTCGTAGGTGTCTGCAACCATCCAGTATTCTTCTGTGTCAATCTTTCCGCACACTTCGCACGGTTTTAGTGCTTTCAAGTCACGTATACTTGCCATTGTTACCCCCTCGCCAGTGCGTTATGAATCGCCCGGCGAAACCTCTCCACGATTGTGTCCGTATGCATTTCTATCGCTTGCTTGTCGGTAGTCCAACGCCCCTGATGCATCCATGCCTGAAACTGGCTCGATTGCACCCATGGCGCGTAGGTCGTATTGTTGCCGACGATACCTGTTACTCCGTTCGGTGATTGCGTAACTTTGCGCGTCCACCGCCTGCCCAGCGTCTTGGTGCGCCGATACTTGCTCTCCGGGCGTGCAACCGGATACACCTTCATCTCTCGTTGCACCAAACTCACGGCTTCTTCCATCGGCTTGCGTAGCACCGCCGGCCCCTCAACCTTGCCCAGCTTGCGGATGAGTTCGTCAACCCCCTCAATGCGGATGGTCATTGCAATGGCTCCAGCGCACCGACCACCGGCGCAAGGTCGCACCGACAATTAGGATGGGCGGGTGGGCAGTCGCTTTCGGGTGCGTCAATCGGCAGCATCTTGCCTGCCAACGCGCCGCAAATGTCGCAGACCAATTCGTCGTTGGCGGTCATCCATTCCATCTGTTGCACGCCGGCCGCCCTGTACGATTCACGATTGCCCTGGGCGAATGCCCGTGTTGTCTCAGTCGCCGCAATGAGTGAAGCACGCCTGTCACCGAACACGGGTGCAATGTCACGAATGAGCGCCGATAGCGGTTCACCGTTGCCCGCCCACCGGCTGACGGACTCCTGTAGTGCCCGTCGCGTGTTGTCCGTGATGCCGCCAACCAGTTCATACGAATAGCGACTCGCCGCCTCCCGTGCACGGGCATTGACAAGCGTGTAGTCGAATCCGATGCTGCCCAACTGGTCAATGGCCACGGTTACACCCAGGTCGCTACTGTCAATAAGAACTCTCTCGAGTACGTCACGGAACTTGGCGCGCCCGCCTTCCAACCGCGTCGCCCAGCCCTCGATCCCCGCCTCAGACATGCCCGGCGGAAATACTTCCCGCAACCATTCGCGCAAGCCCTTCTCGACCCGTGTTGCGTTCTGTGCCTCAAGAGCGAGCTTGATTCTGTGCTCGGCTTCCGGGTCACTCGGGTCGAGTTGCAAGCGCACGGCCTTATACCAGTCACGGATACTCTCCCCGCCAAAAGGGGCGGCGCTATGGCCGAGCAGCGCCTCCTTATCCGTATCGCTCAGGATGTCCGACTTGAACGCCGTTACATCCGGTTCCTTGCGTTTGGCCGCCCATCGCTTGAACCTTGCCGCTTCCGCTTCCCGTTCCTGTGCGTCCGCATCATCTTGCGACGTTGCATCCATGCCCACTGGTTGCAATTGCATGGGTTGAGGTTCCGGGTCAAGGTCTTCGTAGTCAATCCCTTCCGGTAGGTCAATCCCGAGTATCTGCGCGGCAATGGACGGCTTTACGCCAGCACCCACATAGGCGGCGAAACTGGTCGCCCGCTCGTTTTCGTCTGCCTGATAGACGGGCATTTGTTCGGGGCGGAACTCGAACCGGTAGCCAATCGGGCCAAACAATTGCGCGTTGAGCGCCCGCTGTATCAGTTTGCCGGCAGGTAGCACCGTCTGATCGTAGAAGTTCTTTGTGTCCTGTTGGCTGGTCGCATAGTTTGCGGCGTTGCTCAACACGAGACTATGCGGCACTCCCATCGCCGTAGCGATGTCCTCGCGCTTCTCGTTGGTCAGATTCGCACTCGACAACTCGCTGATACCTTCACCGATCACGACGGGCACTACCTCGCTGGAAACAACCGCCGCTTCCCATGCCGTGCTGGTTCCGCCGCCAAACTGACGAGTCCACCACGATTTGAGTTTGTCTTTTTGTTCCTTGCTTGCAGATTGCGGCACCTGCAAGATGGTTCCCTTGATTGCACCGCGTTTGAAGAATCCCGCTGCGAAGGCGTCCACGTTGGCGAGCACCTGCGCCGCATTGAGCGCCGCCTGCGCCGGTGGCGTGCGCGGTTCGGTCTCACTTGCACCTTGCAGCCACAAGTAGATCACGTCCTCAGGGGCCAGTATTGTTGACTGCCCCTTGTTGATTTGCCGCTTGAATCCGGTGATACCCTTCGGCGTCCATACCGGTTCCATCGTAGACGGGTCGAGCCATTGCAAGCCCTTGATTTGGACTCGGTTGCGTAACTTCAGCATGTAGGCGCGAGAACCCAACGTGAGCGCCATCTCACTGCGATACAGGAGCGGCACTATCCCTTCCATGAATAGCAACTCGTCGGGCATCTCGTCTACATCGTCGCTGACAATCTCGGTGTCGCCACGGTAGATAGCCCACGGTAACGATGCGACGGCGTTGGCGCGAACGTCTATGCACCGATAGAGGAACGCGACAGTCGAGGCAACCACTTGCGGAGTTGTTTGAGCCCCGGTTGCAAACAGTGTTGTCCACTGTTCGAAGTCCTGTAGGCTGATTGCTTTTAGGGTTGTGCCATCGAAATACGCTGTTCGCGCCATACGCCGCCTGTGAATGGGGAAAGAACGAGAAACGCCCGTTCACATTGTGAACGAGCGCGCCCGGGAAACCTATAGCACTATTACTACAATCTAAGCCCGCTCCACATACAGGGCAACCTTCACCGCCAGGTCAATCGTGGAATCTGCGAATGTTTTCAATCGAACACGCTCAAGATAGGTGTAGACCGTGCGACGGTTGACGCACATGACTTCCGCTATTTGCACCGGCGTCTTGCCCTGCGCGAGTAGAAGCGCCGCCTCCCGTTCCCTTGCCGTCAGCTGCCCCATATCCACGCCGCCCCCTTAGAACATCAATGGCCCGGTCGTGCTTGCCCCATACCACGCGAGCGCCAGAGACATGACGCAATCATCATGCATACCATCAGGCGCGCCATACCGTAGCAGACCGGATGGCAGCCGCTCCAGTTCGTAACTCTGCAATTCGTTGATCAAGTCGCGGTCGGCAAGGATACGCAACGTGCCTTGCTCGAATGACAATGCAAGCCCGTCAATCGCCTGTTGCTTCGTGGCGTTGGTCGTTGTGAACGGTTGAACCGGCAAATCCGCCCACTGTAGCGCCTCGACCAACGGGCCGCCCATGCTGTTCGCCTCGGCAACAATCGCATCAGGCTGGAACCGTTGCGCCAACGCCTTGAGACGCCCGACCTGCGTTTCGTAGGCGACCTGGGAGAACCGATCCATGTAGACGAGTTCCGAGGTTGTCACGTCCAACACCGTGACAACGGTGAAGTCATTCGAGCGCCCCCAGTCCACGCCGAAGATATATTGATGGTCGCGTATCGGTTCATCCTGCATCGTGGCCGTGGCGCTGTCCACTACACGGCGGAACACGTTGCCGGCGTCTTCGAGGAATTGCGCGTCTATCTCCTGCGCGTATACCCGTTCCGGCAATGACCGACGCATATTATCAAGTTCACTTTGCGCCAAATCTGGGTTGACGTTCGACGGCATCTGCCATGACTTCCAGTCGGGGTCGTCGCGCTCTCTGTTCCAAAGTTGCCAGAAGCCATTGCGCCCCTTCGGCGTGCTGAAAAAATACGCGTCGCCCTCATAATCCACCAACGTGGGGCGGATGGTGTAGTTCCACGCTTCAGTCAGATTCGGAACGAAAGCGCACTCGTCAATCACGACACGGGCATACTTGCGCCCTCTACCGGCATTCACATTGTCAAGCGACCAGAACTCGAGCACGCCACCCGCCAGGTTCTCGATACGCCGCTCAGACGCCGAGACCCGTGTTGTGATGGGTGCAAGCACGTTCACCACCTCGCGCCAAACCTCGAGCATATCTTTGTAGGTCGGTGCGAACCATGCCACGGGGCGGCGCAAAACGGATGGTTCACAACACAAGTCCTCAGCCAGAACCGTCTTGCCGGCGCGCCGCCCGATAGCACCGACATTGAACCGCCTACGGGTTGCCTTCACCTCGGCTTGCCACGGATAAGGACTGGGTAATATCAGTTCAATCCGTCGCATAACGGATGACAATCTCTGTTGCGCCCCCGTCCGGCCCGGTTATCTCTTGCCGCTCGGCATAGCCGCGATTCTTGTGTTTGCGCGCAAGGTAAAATCCAACTGCCCACGGTGTACCCAGGTTGACCGCCTCGAATAGCCGTTGCTCGGCAATATCGCCCATGCGCCCGTTCGCAGCCTCCCAGGCGGTCTTGATTGTGGGATACCGGTCAATATAGTTGTACACCGTTTGCGCCGTGCAACCGAGCCGGTCTGCGGCAAGGTAAACAAGCCCTTTCGTCTCCGTAAGGGCTTCGATGATCTCCTCGGCGGTGTATCGCTGTCCGCTCATTGCATATGTGTCAAAACTATCAACCCCACCACAATGTAGGTTTCGCCTTCTGCCCGAGTGCGGGCAGGTCGGTCATCGCAACACCGGCCGGCATGGCTTTGTTCGCCTGAATCACTTCGACAATCTTGGCGATAATGAGCAGCAGACCGGCAACGGGCGCAGTCCATTGTGCAAGCGGGAAATATTGCGTCAGCCATTCACCCAGCAAGGGCAACGCCACCAGTAGCACGACCCAAACGACGCCTGGTATTTTGAAATTCGCCATTGTTCGCCGCCTCCTAAGCGGCTAGTACCATGATACTACTCTACGTGATACGCAGATAGCGCATTATTACGGCAATTGCTTCGTCGGCCCCATAGCAGACTGCCACCATGTAGCCGTTCGCCCTCAGCCCGTCAATCCAGTACTGTTGCTGCACGCTGGCATGGTTGCGCCGGTCTGACCGTTTCATTTCAATCCATAGACCATGCCATTCGCCGCCGTCTTCACGACGCGCCGGTACAGGAAGGAACAGGTCAGGCACGCCCGGTTGCACCCCTTCATCGCGCAGCTGCATCGCCGTGCGGATGTCCCTATGCCCGCCGTTCGGAATTGCAAACAGCCATTCGAGACACGGGTGCGCCGGGATCTCACGGATTGCCCAGGCAATGACCGCTGCCTGTTCGTCGTGCTCAGACGGAATGAACGTATCCGTATAGGCGCGCTGCTTGCGCCCATTGTTAGCGGTTCGCAAGTCCGGGTTGCCATGCAACACCTGGGCAAGTTCGGCTTCGGTCAGTCTCACAACTCCCTCCGATACAGTTGGAACGCCAGGACGACCATGATGCCGGCCAGAACGAACCAGAAGACCGACCACGGCAGCGCATCGAGCCAGTCAAATAAGACCAT
>Ga0114939_10003867_pt1 | contig 10178 bp, 9 predicted proteins | sample AshMeaCrysSpring_FD_87196 | JGI IMG/M metagenome (GOLD analysis project Ga0114939, IMG submission 87196) | Groundwater microbial communities from Big Spring, Nevada to study Microbial Dark Matter (Phase II) - Ash Meadows Crystal Spring | ecosystem: Environmental > Aquatic > Deep subsurface >... | reverse complement strand
GCGTCGGCCGGACGCAACGCGCCGCGCGAGGTGCGCGAGGTGCTGGCCCGGTCCGGCGAACGGCTCGAGCCGGACGTGCGCGCAGCGATGGAAGCGCGCTTCGCGCACGACTTCGGGCAGGTGCGCGTCCATACCGACGCGGCTTCGGCCGCCTCGGCACGCGCCGTCGCCGCGGACGCCTACACCGTCGGCTCGCATGTGGTGTTCGACACGGGCCGCTATGCGCCGCGGACCGCGCAGGGCGGTCGGCTCCTTGCCCACGAGTTGGCGCACACGCTGCAGCAGCAAGCGTCGCCCGCGACCGACGAGATACGGATCGCCAATGTAGCGGCGCTCGAGTCAGACGCGGACCGCGCGGCGACGAACGGCGCTGCGCCGCGGTTGCGTGCGGCGCCGGGTGTGATGCGACAGGGCACGTCGAAGAAGGCGCCGCCCGCCGACTTCATCTACCGCTACAGCCGCGAGAACTTCGGTGACCGCTTCGACGGCGAGGTGGACAGTGCGCACCGCCGCGTCACGCTCGTCGTGCGGCTCGAGCTCGTCGACATGGGGCCGGAGAAGGGGCGCGCAGGCCGGATGGCCGTCTTCGCCGCGAAGGCGGTGCCGATCATCGAGTCGGCGTGGTCCGGCAAGTTCGCGCTGAAGTCCGCCTGCGCCGCGGACAAGTTCGAGGCGAGCGTCCGGCTCGTCGTGACCGACGCGAACCCGCATCACACGGTGCACGTGTGGGCCGATGCGGGCGAGCGGAGCAACAGCACCAACTGGCAGGCGAGCGATCTCGAGACCCGGCACCGCGAGTCGCCGGTGCTCATCGACCCGAAGAAGCCGCCGACGCCGGACAACATGAGGATGATGACCTTCGCGCAGATCCCCGCGACGCACGAGTTCGGTCATCTCATCGGGCTGCAGCACGTCGCGTGCGACAGCAACGCCGATCGCTGCTACGGCGTCACCGCGGAGCAGAAGCTCGACATCATGGGCTACGGGTCCAACGTGTCGCGGCGCGACTACGCGCCCTTCCGCGAGATCATGCAGCGCTACGGGCAGGACACGCAGCCCAAGGCGTGCAACGCGTGGGACCTGGTTACCCCGGGCTGATGCGATGAGCCGACGACTCCGCCCACCGGTACAGCCAACCACCGCCCCCGCGCGGCGTGCGGCGCGCGAGGGCAAGGCGCTCGCGCCTGCCGTGCGGGCCGACTTCGCGCAGCGCTTCGGCCACGACTTCGGCGCCGTGCGGATCCACGACGACGCGACCGCGCACGCCTCGGCGCACTCGATGGGCGCCGCCGCATACACGCACGGCCAGGACGTGTTCTTCGCCGCCGGGCGTTACAAGCCGGAGACGGCGACAGGCCGCGCGCTGCTCGCCCATGAGCTCGCGCATACGGTGCAGCAGCGCGGCGGCGGCGGGGCCGCGCCGGGCGCAGCCGCGGAGCGAGAAGCACATCGCGCGGCCACGGCTGTCGCGCTCGATGGCGCCATGCCCGCAATGACCGCGACTGCGCCCGCGGTCGCGATGCAGCCCGCACGCCAGTCCGCCGGCACCGCCGGCAAGCTCGCCGCGATCGAAGGCTGGAGCTACATCGTCTACGCGAGCGAGATCAAGCTCCGCTTCTTCAGGAAGACCTCTGCAGACGAGGCAAAGCGCCGCGCCGAGAGGAACCTGCCGGGGTTCGTGCAGGTCGGCACCATCCCGTGGATCACCAACAATCCGGGGAACATCGACTACCTGCCCTCGAGCCCGAGCACCAGCCGGCAGGGCGTGCCGCGCACGCTGGGCGCGCTCGGCAACTACGGCGGCCGTCACGCGATCTTCGGATCCGAGGCGCAAGGCGCGCAGGCCATCGGCGCCTATCTCACCCGCATGCCGGGATTCGGCACCCATCCGAACCTGGGCGTCGGGGGCGCGATCAAGCAGTTCAAAGGCGAGGAGCCGCACGAGAAGGCGGCGCGCGAGGCGCGCGAGCAGGAGAACGCCGCGCGCATCGCGCGGGGCGAGAAGCCGCTGCCGGCCATCGACGTGCGCGAGGACTACCTCCGCCGCGTCAGGGAGATCATGCGCCGGCGCATGATGGAAGCCGAGGCGCTCGAGGGCGGCGAGGAGCTCAACGCGCTGACTCCGGCGCAGCGCCGCGCGGTGCAGGACCAGGTCGATGCCCGGCTCACCGAATTCATGGCGCGGCCGGCGAAGGACGTGCCGGAAGGCGACGCCACGCTCGCGCATGCGGTCGGCGGCATCCGCGAGCTGGAAGGACGGGCAGCCGCGCCGGGGGTCACCTTCACCTGCGCAGGCTTCGACGACCCGCGCGGCCGCGCGGCCTACGACGGCGAGCAGAGGCGGCTCATCCAGGCGCTCCTCGATTCGCCGGGAGCACGGGGCGAGCTCGCGGCCCTGCTGGGGTGCGCGCCATGAACCGCCGGCTACGACCGCCCGCGCCGCCGACGAGAGCGACGGTCCTGCCGCGCACCGGCGAGGGCAAGGCGCTCGATCCCGCCGTTCGCGCCGTGCTCGAGCCGCGCTTCGGCCACGACTTCGGCAGCGTGCGCGTGCACACCAACCCGAGCGCCGCTGCATGCGCTGCCGACGCGAAAGCGCGCGCGTTCACGATCGGCGACGACGTCGCCTTCGCGTCCGGCGAGTACAGGCCACGAAGCAAGGCCGGCCAGGCGCTCATCGCGCACGAGCTCGCGCACGTCGTGCAGCAGTCGCGGGGCCGGGATCGTGATGGCCGGGATGCCGAGCAGCGGGCCGATGCCGCAGCCGCGCAGGCAGTCGCAGGACGCAACGTGTCGCCCGCCGTGCTGGGCGGTGCGCCCACGGGCATGCAGGCAAAGCCCGGCGATGCGCCGGTGCCGTCCCCCGACGCCGAGCCGGACGTGATCACCGGGGCCGACGCGGGGACGCCCGCCGCCGACAAGACGCTGCTTGCCGGCTTCGCGACCGACAAGGCCGACCTCACGAGCAAGCACCAGCTGCTGATCGATGCGCTCGCGTTCCAGGTGTGGTCGAACCTCGACCGCGAGCCGGACGCGACGGTGTCCATCGCCCTGACCGGTCACACGGACACGACCGGCTCCGAGAAGCACAACAGCGGCCTCGGCGACCGGCGCGCGGCGAGCGCGAAGGGCGCGCTCGAAGCGGCGCTCGCAAAGCAGGGCGTCGATGCAGCGAAGCTGGAAGGCATCACCGCGACCTCGCAAGGCGAGGCTTCGCTCGCCGTGCCGACAGCCGACGAGATTGCGGAGCCGCGGAACCGCCGCGTCGAGATCGAGGTGACGTTCAAGGTCAAGGTGAAGCCGCCGCCCCCGAAGGAGCCGAGCAAGCCGCTGCCCGGGATGCCGGGCGGGCCGAAGATCTGGGAGGTGCCGGGCGTGCTCGACAGCATCGGCGAGCCGGCTCCCTACGGTCCCAAGCCGGCACCGAAGGCACCGCCCACCGGCGAATGGCTCGAGAACGCGCTCAAGCGTGACCCGCTGCTCAAGAAGCTTCCGAAGTGGGCGCGTGACAAAGCGATCGGCGCGCTGAAGGACGCGGACGAGAAAGCGGCCGACGCCATCATCGACGCCATCCCCTTCGACGACGAATACAAGAAGGCGGCGAAAGCGGCGATGAAGGCGCTGCTGCAGACGCTTAAGGGGCGCAAGTTCAAGGCGCCGCCCGAGCCGCCGCGCGGCATCCCTGAGGACATGCTCAAGCAGCCGAGCTTCCCGAAGATGCCGGGCGAGATGATCTTCAAGCTGCCGCCGATCAGGTTCTGAACCATGAGCCAGGCCGCCACGCAATCGATCGTCTGCGCCGCGAAGGCCGGGGCGCCACGGCGCGCGCTGCATCGCCGGTGCGCGTGTGGCGCGAACGCGTGCGCACTGACCGGAGAGTGTGTGCACTGCACGCCGCCGCGCGTGCCGGGGCGGCAAATGCCCGGCATCCACCCTCCGTCCCGGCTCGCGGGGCGCTGCGGGGTCGGAACGTCGCGGAGCAACGGCGGCGACTGGGCGGCCGGCCGCGAACAGACAGCGAGGTCCAGGCAATGAGCGGCTTCCCGAACTCGCCCAAGCTCTTCAAAGGCGGCCTCGTCCTGATCGATCCCGAGTCGGCGCGCGTGCTGCGAATCATCGTGCTCCAGTACAACTCGGATTCGCTGACGCGCACCCTGCAGCTGCAGGCCGCCGGCGGCGAGGGCGGCAACCGCTCGGAGCCGCTGCGCTTCAAGGGGCCCGCGATCGAGACCTTCAAGCTCGATGCGGAGATCGACGCGACGGACCAGCTCGAGTTCCCTGACGAGCACCGTGCGGTCGTGGAGCATGGCATCGCGCCGCATCTCGCGGCGATCGAGGCGCTCGCCTACCCGTCGAGCGAGCAGCTCGCGAACCTCGACCGGCAGGCCTCGAGCGGCACCCTCGAGATCGCGCCGATGGAGGCGCCGCTCGCGCTCTTCGTGTGGGGCAAGAGCCGGATCGTGGCGGTGCGCCCGAGCGACGTCAGCATCACCGAGGAGGCGTTCGACCCGGCGCTGAACCCGATACGCGCCAAGGTGAGCCTGAGCCTTCGCGTGCTGAGCGTCGACGACCTCGGCTTCGCCCACAAGGGCGGCAGCCTCTTCTTGGCCTACCTGCAGGCGCGCGAGCAGCTCGCGGCGAAAGCGCCTGCCGGCACGCTCGCCACGTTCGGCATCGGAGGCATCCCGTGATCGATCCCGTCCAGGCCTTCCTGCAGGCGAACGCGCTCACCGTCCCGGCGTTCCCGTCGACGAGCCGCTATTTCGGCATTCCGCTCGCGACGCTTACGCTGCCCGACGGCACGACCGTCGCGTACGTGCAGCGGCGCTTCGTGCCGCCGCCGGAGCGCTTCGTCGTAGTGATCGAGCATCGGGTGCAGTCGGGGGACCGCCTCGACAACCTCGCCGCACGCTACCTCGGCGACCCGCAGCAGTTCTGGCGTCTGTGCGACGCGAACCGCGCTGTGCGTCCGGACGAGCTCATTGAGACGCCCGGCGGCACGCTGCTCGTGACCCTGCCCGAAGGCGTGCCCGGCACGCCCGAGGGAAGCTGAGCGACGCGCCATGCTATTGAAGGGCATCGCGCTCACCCTGCTCATGGGGCCGATCGTCCCGGTCCCGGCGCCGCGCGTCGTGATGGACGCGCTCGACAGCGTCACTGTGACGACGGCGGCCGGCAGCCCGAGCGGCTTTCAGCTGAGCTTCCAGTTCTCGTCGAAGAGCGAGCTCAACACGATCTTTCTCATCGCGGCGGGCACGAACACGTCGATCGGCACGCCGCCGTTGCGCGTGATGCTCGTCGTCACGCTCAACGGCACGCCGCAGCCGCTCTTCGACGGCGTCATGACCAAGGTCGAGGTACAGGCAGGCGGACAGGGAGCGCCCGGCACGGTGACCGTCACCGGCGAGGACCTTACGAAGGTGATGGACATGCAGGACTGGAGCGGCTTGCCGTTTCCGGCCATGCCGATCGAGGCGCGCGTGGCGCTCCTGTGCGCGAAGTACGCGCCGTTCGGCATCGTGCCGCTGCCGATCCCGGTGCTCTTTCCCGACGTGCCGATCCCGATCGAGCGCATCCCCGCGCAGAAGGGCACCGACCTCGCGTACATCCGCGAGCTCGCCGAGATGGTCGGCTATGTCTTCTACGTCGAGCCGGGTCCCGCACCCGGCAGCAACGTCGGCTACTTCGGGCCCGAGATCAAGGTGGGCGTGCCGCAGCCGGCGCTCAACGTCGACATGGACGCGCTCACCAACGTCGAGTCGCTCGGCTTTAGCTTCGATCCGACCAAGGGCGTGTTGCCGGTGGTGTTCATCCAGAACCAGCTGACGCGGGTGCCGATCCCGATCCCCATCCCGAACCTCAATCCGCTGCAGCCGCCGCTCGGCGCGCTGCCGACGCCGCTCTCCAACATCAAGGTGCTGAAGGACACCGCGAAGATGAACCCGATGCAGGCCATCTCGCGCGGCTTGGCGGAGGCGAAGAAGTCGCAGGACGCGGTGAGCGGGTCGGGCAGCCTGGACGTCCTGCGTTACGGCCGCGTGCTGAAAGCGCGGCAGCTCGTCGGCGTGCGCGGCGCCGGGATCGCGTACGACGGGCTGTACTACGTGCAGAGCGTGACGAGCACGCTCAAGCGCGGCGAGTTCAAGCAAAGCTTCAACCTCACGCGCAACGGGCTCGTCTCCATCACGCCGCGGGTGCCGGCATGAGCGGTTCGTTCCTCGGCAAGTACCGCGGCATGGTGCTGAACAATATCGACCCGATGCAGCAAGGCCGGCTCCAGGTGCAGGTGCCCGACGTCGCCGGGCTGCTGCCGACGAGCTGGGCGATGCCGTGCGTGCCGGTGGCCGGCATCCAGAACGGCATGTTCGCGCTGCCGATGATCGGCTCCGGCGTATGGATCGAGTTCGAGCAGGGCGACCCCGACTATCCGATCTGGGTCGGCTGCTTCTGGGGCAGCGCGGCGGAGGTTCCGGCACTCGCGCGCGCGACGCCGCCCGCGATCCAGGCGATCACGCTGCAGACGCCGCTGCAGAACGGCATCACGATCTCCGACCTTCCGGGGCCGACGGGCGGAATCATGCTGAAGAGCGCGATGGGGGCGACGCTTGTCGTCAACGACACCGGCATCTACATCCAGAACGGCAAGGGCGCCATGATCACGATGGTCGGGCCGACCATCACGATCAACAACGGCGCGTTGACGGTGGTCTAGGGAAAGGCCGACCGATGACGTGCGAAGCACTCGGATTGGGGAGCACGAGGGCGATGTGGCCCCTCGTGTCGTGAGTAGTCCACCATGCCCGGCCCCCTCCTCCACCTCGGCGCCACCGTGCTCTGCGCGCACGGCGGAAGCGCAACGCCCACCGCGCCGAACCCGCGCGTGCTCGTCAGCGGGCAGCCGAGCGTCGTGATGACCGCGCCCTACGTCGTCGCCGGCTGTCCGTTCAACGTGAGCGGAGGCCCGGTCCCGTGCGTCACCGCGCAGTGGGTCGTCGCAGCGATGCGCGTGTTCTCCAACGGCCAGCCGTTGGTGCTGATGGACAGCCAGGCGATCTGCGCGCCGAACGGCACGCCGCTCGTTCCGGTGGTGGCACAGACGCGGGTGATCGGCGCATGAACCTCCGCTTTCCCTACCAGTTCGACGGCCGCGGTCGCACCGCCGACGCGGACGAAGCGACGTGGATCCGCGGCCTCGTCGAGCAGGTGCTCTTCACCTCGCCGGGCGAGCGCGTCATGCGCCCCGACTTCGGCAGCGGCCTCATGCAGCTCGTGTTCGCACCGAACAGCCCCGAGCTCGCGGCCACGACGCAGTTCCTCGTGCAAGGCGCGCTCCAGCAGTGGCTCGGCAACCTGATCACCGTGCAGGGCGTGGAGGTCGAGGCCGTGGAATCGACGCTGCGCGTGACGGTGCGGTACGTGATCCGTCGCAGCCAGGCCGCGCAGGAAGCGACCTTCGAACGCGGAGGCGCCGCATGATCTATCACTGCTGCGACGAGCTGCGGCGCGAGGCGGTGCGGGCGCACCCGACGCTGAACGGCATCGACTACCTCGAGGTCCTCGACAACGACGCGCCGCTCGGGAGCCCACGTCAGCGGACGCTGCTCCTGCGGCTGCTCAAGCCGGTGCCGGCCGGGTTCGCCGCCTCGCAGGTGCGGATCGAAGGCGGCGAGCGCGAGCGCGACATCCGGGTGGAGTGGGTGGACGCCGCGTCCGGACCTCTCACGGCGGCGACCCCGGCCGAGCAGGCATTCCTCGCAGCGCTCGACGATCCGGACCACGTCCTCGTGGTGCGCGCCGACCGCTACGGCGACTACTCGGCCTACGTGCTGCGCCTGGTGCGCTCGCCGATCGACGCCACGGCGCCGCAGGGCTTCGACCCGCGCCTCGTCGAGATCGAGTTCTCGTTCAAGGTCGAGTGCCCGAGCGACTTCGACTGCAAGCCGGTCGTGGTGTGTCCGCCCGAGACGCCGCCCGCGCCCGTCATCGACTACCTCGCGAAGGACTACGCGAGCTTCCGGCGCCTGATCCTCGACCGCATCACGACGCTCGTCCCCGGCTGGCGCGAGCGCACCGCGGCCGACCTCGGCGTCACGCTCGCGGAGCTCGTCGCGTACGTCGGCGACCACCTGAGCTACCGGCAGGATGCGGTCGCGACGGAGGCGTATCTCGAGACCGCGCGGCTGCGCACGTCGCTTCGCCGCCACGCGCTGCTCGTCGACTACCGCATGCACGACGGCTGCAACGCGCGGGCATGGCTGCATGTCGTCGCGGGCTCGGAGGACGTCGCGCTGCCCCGCGCCGGGACGCGCTTCTACACGCGCCTCCCGGACCTGCCCGACCGCATCGCGCCGGCATCGCCCGAGGAGGCCGCGGCGCTGCGCGCGCAGCCCGTCGTCTTCGAGCCGCTGCACGACGCGACGCTGCACTCGGCGCACAACGAGATGCCGCTCTACACCTGGGGCGACCGCCGCTGCTGCCTGCCTGAGGGCGCCACGCGCGCCACGCTGGCCGGGCATTTCCCTGAGCTCGCTCCCGGTGACGTCGTGCTGTTCGAGGAAGCGCTCGGACCGCTCACCGGCGAAGAGGGCGACGCCGATCCCACCCATCGCCACGTCGTGCGGCTCACGTCGGCGAGTGCCTTCTCGCCCGACGCGCCGGGCACGCCGCTCACCGATCCGCTCGACGACTCGCCGATCACGGAGATCGCATGGGCGGCCGAGGACGCGCTGCCCTTTCCCCTGTGCGTCTCCGCGGTCACCGACGAGGCTCACGGTGAGGCCTTCATCGACAACGTCAGCGTCGCGCGCGGCAACATGGTGCTCGCCGACCATGGCCTCACGCTGCCGGACGCCGAGCCGCTCGGCGAGGTACCGCCGGCCCGGCTCTACTACCCGCCCGATCGCGACCGCGGCCGCTGCGGCGCGAATCCCGCGATCGAGATTCCGCCGCGCTTCCGCCCGACGCTCGCGGCCGGTCCGCTGACGTTCGCCGGGACGGTGCTGGTGACCACGACGGCTGGCGGTGTGAGCACGACCGAGCGCGTCGCGTTCGATCCCGCCGCCCCGGCGATCCGGGCGACGCAGTGGCGCGTCGAGGATGCCCTGCCGGCGATCGCGCTCATCGGCACGGTCGACGCCGAGGTGCAGGACTGGACGCCGCGCCGCGACCTGCTGCAGAGCGACGACGGCGATCCGCACTTCGTCGTCGAGGTCGAGCACGACGGCTCGACGCGCCTGCGCTTCGGCGACGACGAGCGCGGGCGCCGGCCCGAGTCGGGGACGGTGTTCGAGGCGCGCTACCGCGTGGGCAACGGTCGCCTCGGCAACGTCGGCGCGGACACGCTCGCGCACGTCGTGACCGTGGACAGCGACGTGGTGCGCGTGCGCAATCCGCTGCCGGCGACGGGCGGCACCGACATGGAGGAGGACGCCGTCGTCCGGCGCCGCGCGCCGCAGGCGTTCCGCCGCCAGGAGCGCGCCGTCACGCCGGCCGACTACGCGGAGGTCACGGAGCGGCACGCGGGCGTGCAGCGCGCGGCGGCGACGCTGCGCTGGACCGGCAGTTGGCACACGGTGTTCATCACGGTCGACCGCGTCGGCGGCATCCCCATGGACGACGCATTCGAGGCGGAGATGGTCCGCCACGTCGACCGCTACCGCATGGCGGGCCACGACACCGAGTTCGACGACCCGATCCACGTTTCGCTCGAGATCGATCTGCTCGTCTGCGTGCAGGCGAGCCACTTCCGCGCCGACGTGCGCGCCGGGCTGCTGCAGGTGCTCGGCAGCGGCGTGCTGCCCGACGGCCGGCGCGGCCTCTTCCATCCCGACAACTTCACGTTCGGGCAGACGGTCTACCTCAGCGCGCTCTACGCGGCGGCGCGCACCGTCGCGGGCGTCGGCTCGGTGCAGGTCACGAAGTTCCAGCGCCAGGGCAATGACGATCCGCAGCCGCTCGCCGACGGCTTCATGAAGCTCGGCCGCCTCGAGATCGCGCGGCTCGCCAACGATCCGAGCTTCCCCGAGCACGGCGTGCTGCGCCTGACGCTGTTCGGAGGAAAGGGATGAGCGCCAGACCCGAAACCTGCGGCTGCTGCGCCGGCACCGACCTCGAGACGCCGGCCCGCATCGACAACCCGCCGGGGCAGAGCGCGATCGCGTATCGCGTCGGCACCCACG
>Ga0114939_10003866_pt1 | contig 10179 bp, 9 predicted proteins | sample AshMeaCrysSpring_FD_87196 | JGI IMG/M metagenome (GOLD analysis project Ga0114939, IMG submission 87196) | Groundwater microbial communities from Big Spring, Nevada to study Microbial Dark Matter (Phase II) - Ash Meadows Crystal Spring | ecosystem: Environmental > Aquatic > Deep subsurface >... | reverse complement strand
CATGTTGTCGAACTCGACGACGTTGCGGACCCGGCGCAGGTCGAGCCCGACCTGGTTCAGCCAGAGGTCCCAGACGTCGGTGCGGAAGTTGCGGTGCATGATCAGCGTCTGATCATCGAAGGCGCGGGCATCCTGCCGGCCCCCGATCGAATCCACGACCTTGCGCGATGCCGCCGCCACCAGGCGCAACGGCATCAGGCGGACCGCCTCGATCTGGTCGTCGCCTGGAGGATGGCGCGACAGCACGATCGAGATGTCGGTGAAGCCGGAGTGCTGGCCCGGCCGGGGATCGTGCGTGTCGACCTGGATGTCGATACCCGGATGGCGGGTGTGGAAGTCGGGCAGCAGCGGCGCGAACAATTCGCTGGCGAAGAAGGGAGGCAGCACGACGCGCAGGTGGCGCCGCGCGCCGACGGTGCTGCGCGTGCGCTCGATCGCGATGCTGAGCGCCGCGAGCGCGGGTTCCAGATCGTCCAGCAGCTGCTGCCCGAGAGGGGTCAGCACGACCGAGCGGGTGCGACGCTCGAACAGGGAAACGCCAAGATGCTCCTCAAGCTCGCGCACCTGATGGCTGACGGCCGACGGCGTCAGCGCCAGACTGTCCGCGGCGTCCTTGAAGCTCGAGTGGCGTGCGGCAAGGCAGAAAGCCCGCAGCAGCCGCAGGGGCGGCATCCTGATCTGGTCAACCATGTCCGTTCCGTTCGTAGACCGAATTCGAAGCAACTTGCATGCCACGCATCGGGCTGCGGGGAAAAGCTAGCAAAAACAGATGGGTACGCGGCAAGGTCGAGCCACGTCCCACCGCGGGCCCAGCCGGCGTGCACGATTATAGCGCCGGCCGGTCGGGTGCCTGCACGGAACCGTGCAGCGGGGCGAGGTGCGCCATCTGCAGCGCGTCGTGGGAGACACCGTCCACGCGCAGGTAGTCGCGCAGCGTGCCTTCCACCGCGAACCCGAAGCGGCGATACAGCGCGATCGCGGGGGCGTTGTCCGACCGCACGACCAGCTCGGCGCGCTGGATTCCCACGCGCTCGGCTGCTTCGAGGGTCGCTGCCAGCAGCCGCGAGCCGAGTCCGAGGCCACGGAAAGGCGCGACCAGTCCCATGCCCAGCACGGCGCTGTGTCGTAGCGTCGGTTGTGCCTTGGGGCGCAGGTCGCACCAGCCGATCACCTCGTCATGGCCGGCCACGGCCACGAAATGCACCGCCCCCGACTTCAGGCTGTCGAGCACGAACCGGCGCGTCCGCGCGAACGACGGCGCCTCGAGCATGGCCAGGTGCCGGCGCTCACGCGCCACGCGATCCACCGCGGTATGGAAGCCGGCCAGGTGGCGGCGCGCGATCGGCACGATGTGCACGTCGAGGGTATCAGGCGCGTGAGGCAACTCAGGCTGGTTGCGCATGCGCCTATGCTCGCATGCGTCACCCCGAATCGTCGTCCGTCGTCAACCTGCCCAGGCGTCGCCCGATCTCTTATCCTTCGCGACCATGAACACACCCAAAGAAGACGGGCAGGCACTTGCCCGAGCCGCCGCCGACGCGCTCCGGCGCGGCGACGCGCGTTCCGCCCGCGACCTGTTCCTGCGCGCCGCCCAGTCCGGCCAGGCCGACATCGGCGTCATGCTGGGGCTGGCGTATTCCTGCCGCGCCCTCGAGGACTGGGGTGGCATGGTCGCGTCCGTCGATCGCGTGCTCGCAGCCGACCCCCGGAACCTGCGCGCCCTGATCATGAAGGGCGACGGCCTCGAGCGTGGTGGCGACTCGCGTGCCGCCGCGGCCCATTACCGTGCCGCGCTGCGTGTCGCCCCGCCCGCGGAGCAGTTGCCGCCAGACCTGGTGCAGGAACTGCGGCGTGCGCAGCAGTCCGTCAATCAAGTCGCCCAGCGCTACTCCGACCACATGCGGGGCTGGATCGAGTCACGCGGCTATGGCGCTGCGCAGTTGAACACACGCTTTGACCAGGCGCTCGACATCCTGGTCGGCAAGAAGCGGGTCTTTCTGCAGGAGCCGCGCTATTTCTACCTGCCGCAGCTGCCGCAGAAGCAGTTCTACGATCGCGCCGATTTCCACTGGCTCGACGCCGTCGAGGCGGCGACGGGCGCCATCCGCGACGAAATGCTGGCGGTGCTGCAGGATGAAGCGGCGTTCACGCCGTACGTGAAGAGCGATCCCATGCGTCCGGCTTCCGACCAGCTGGGTATGGCCGACAATCCGGCGTGGACGGCGTTCTATCTCTGGCAGAACGGCGAGCCCGTGGCCGCCAATGCACAGAGGTGCCCGCGCACGATGGCGGCGCTGGAGCACGTACCGTTCGCCCGCATTCCCGGACGCGCACCGTCGGTCCTGTTCTCGCAGCTGCGTCCGGGCGCGCACATTCCGCCGCATACCGGCCTGATCAACACGCGCCTGATCGTGCATCTGCCGCTGGTCGTGCCCGGCAAATGCCGCTTCCGTGTCGGAAACGACGTCCGGGAGTGGCAGGAAGGGCGAGCCTGGGTGTTCGATGATTCGATCAACCACGAGGCATGGAACGACAGCGATCGCACGCGCGTGATCCTGCTGTTCGATATCGCGCGCCCCGAGGTGACCGACGAGGAGAATCAGTGGATCGCGACACTGTTTGAAGGCATCGATGCCTTCGGCGGTCCCAAACCGAGGTGGGACATCTGAGTCCGTGATCTATCTCGTCGACGCCAGCGTCTTCATCTTCCGCGCCTGGTTCTCGGTGCCGGTCGAGGTCGTCGATCGCGACGGCAACGCCGTGAATGCCGTGCTGGGGTTCGCGCGGTTCCTGGCCGAGCTGCTCGAGAAGGAGTCGCCGCGCCACATCGCGGTGGCCTTCGATGAAAGCCTCGAAGTGAGCTACCGCAACGAGATCTATCCGCCCTACAAGGCGAACCGCGAGCCGGCGCCGGTCGAGCTCAAGCGCCAGTTCGCGCTGTGCCGCGAGATCTGCACGGCGCTCGGCGTGCCGCACTTCGCCAGCTCGCGGTACGAGGCGGACGACATCATCGGCACGCTGGCGACCCGCGCTCGTGCCGCGGGCCTGCCGGTGACGATCGTGAGCCGCGACAAGGACCTCACGCAGCTGCTGTCGACGATCGACATCTACTGGGACGCCGTCGCCGACGTACGCTACGGCTATGACGACATCGCCGAGCGCTTTGGCGTCGAACCCGAGCGCATGGCGGATTTCCTCGCGCTGATGGGCGACGCGGTCGACAACATCCCTGGCGTGCCGGGCATCGGCCGCAAGACGGCACAGACGCTGCTCAAGCACTTCTACACGCTCGATGGCGTGCTCGCCAATGTCGACCAGATCGCCAAACTCAAGTTCCGCAATGCGACGTTCGTCGCCGCGAGTCTGCGCGAGCATCGCGAGATGGCGCTGCTCTCGCGGCAACTGACAGGCATCGCGTGCGACATGCCGCTGCCGGTCAGCCGCATCAGTGAACTGCGTTGCCTTGCGCCGGACCTGTCGACGCTCGATACGTTCTGCGAGGCGCAGGGCTTCGGCCGGCTGCTGCGCGACCAGGCGCGACGGCTGCACGCACGGCTGGCGGTGTGAAGGCAAAAAAACCGAAGCAGGTGGAGGACAACCTGCTTCGGTTGACGGTGCCGGCTTCGAGGGCTTAGCGCGTCCGTCCTTGCTGCCGTCTATCGGCTGACGCTGCCTCTCCGCCGTTGTCAGGGTTACCCGGGGGAAGGTTTTGCCCGACGTCGCGATCTTGACTGATCGTGTGTGCTGCTGCCGTGACAGGCTCGTTGCTTGCGTGTTGCAGGTCACGCCGGCCGGATTCCAATACACGCTCAAGCCACTGATTATCATTGTGTTTCTCGTCCAGCTCACAGCTTGGCCATCACGTGCCGGACGACGCTGTAATCCTCGAGCGCGTAGGCCGAGAGATCCTTGCCGTAGCCCGAGCGCTTGAGGCCGCCATGCGGCATTTCGCTCACCAGCATGAAGTGCGTGTTGATCCACGTGCAGCCGTACTGCAGGCGCGCGGCCACCGACATCGCCTTGCCGACGTCCTTCGTCCACACCGATGAGGCGAGGCCGTACTCGGAGTCGTTGGCCCAGTTCACCGCGTCGTCCGTGTCCTTGAAGCGCGTGACCGAGACGACGGGGCCGAACACTTCGCGTTGCACGATCTCGTCGCTCTGGCGTGCGTTCGCGATCACGGTGGGCTCGAAGAAGAAGCCGCCGCCCGTGCCCGCATTGCCGCCTGCGGTGATCTCGATGTGTTTCTGCTGCCGCGCGCGCTGCACGAAACCGGCGACGCGATCGCGCTGCTCGGCACTGACGAGGGGACCCATCTCGACGCCCTTCGCCGTCTGCAAGCCAGTCTTGATCGTGCTGACTGCGCTCGAGAGATCGGCCACGAGACGGTCGTAGACCTTCGCGCCCGCATAGATGCGGCACGCCGCGGTGCAGTCCTGGCCCGCGTTGTAGTAGCCGAACGTGCGCACGCCTTCGACCACGCTCGCGATGTCGGCGTCGTCGAACACGATCACCGGTGCCTTGCCGCCGAGTTCGAGATGGGTGCGCTTGATGCCGTCTGCGGCCTGCGCAAGGATCTTGCCGCCCGTCGCGACGTCGCCCGTCAGCGAGATCATACGCACCTTCGGATGTTTCGTGAGGGGCGCCCCCACCGAGCCGCCGCGACCGCAGACGATGTTGACGACGCCGGCCGGGAAGATCTCTGCGAGCAGTTTGGCGAGCTCGAGCGCAGTGAGCGGCGTCTGCTCCGAGGGCTTGAGCACCACGGTGTTGCCGGCGGCGAGGGCAGGGCCGAGCTTCCAGGCTGCCATCATCAGCGGGTAATTCCATGGCGCGATCGAGGCGACCACGCCGATCGGATCGCGACGGATCATGCTCGTGAAGCCGGCGAGGTATTCGCCCGCCACCGCGCCCGTCATCGTGCGGCACGCGCCCGCGAAGAATCGGAACACGTCGGCGATCGCCGGGATCTCGTCGTTGAGCGCAGCCGGCAGCGGCTTGCCGCAGTTCTGCGATTCGAGCTTCGCGAACCCAGGGCCGTTGGCCTCGATGCGATCAGCCAGTTTGAGCAGCAGGTAGGCGCGGTCCTTCGGTGGCGTACGCGCCCAGCCGTCGAATGCCGCATCGGCCGCTCTGACGGCGGCGTCGATCTGGCTGCGCGAGGCTTCAGGCACGCGCGCCAGCACCTTGCCGGTGGCCGGATTCAGCACGTCCTCGACCTTGCCTTCGCCCTTGACGAGTCTGCCGTTGATCAGGAGTCGGGTCTGCATGGGTGGGCTCCGTAGGAAAGTGGCTAGTGGCTAGTGGCTAGCGGCTAGGGGCTAGGGGTTAGGGGTTAGGGGCTAGGGGTTAGTCGGAAGTGCTCACGGACAGCGGTGTGCCTCGGGTGACTCAATCATCGTGCCGGGGGCGCGTCAGGTAATACGCGAGCAGGATCGGGATGAAGGTCACCAGGGTCACTACGACCGCCACGACGTTCGTGACCGGCCGGTCGCGCGGCCGGAACAGCTCGTTGTAGAACCAGATGGGTAGCGTGCGTTCGTGGCCGGCCGTGAACAGCGTGACGATGATCTCGTCGAACGACAATGCAAACGCCAGCATGCCGCCCGCGAGCAACGCCGACGCGATCTGCGGCAGCTGCACGTAGCGGAACGTCTGCACGCCGCGCGCGCCCAGGTCCATCGACGCCTCGACCCAGCTCGGCGGGATGCGTCGCAACCGTGCGACCACGTTGTTGTAGACGATGACGATACAGAACGTGGCGTGGCCTGCGACGATGGTCCAGAAACCGGGTTCGATGCCCACGGTGCGCATGCCGGCGAGCAGCGCCAGGCCGGTCAGGATGCCCGGCAACGCGATCGGCAGCACGAACAGCAGCGTGATCGATTCCTTGCCGGTGAACTTGCGCCGCGCGAGCGCGAACGCGGCGAGCGTGCCGAGCACCAGCGCGAGCAGCGTGGCAGCCGAGGCCACCAGCAGCGACAGGCGCATCGATTCCCAGATGTCGGTGCGGGCAAAGGCTACTTCGAACCAGTGCAGCGTGAAGCCGGGCGGCGGAAACCGGTACGTGCGGTCTTCGGTCGTGAACGCATACAGCACGATCACCCAGACCGGCGCGTGCAGGAAGACCAGGCCGCACGCCGCTGCCACTTTCGTCAACAGCGAAGGCTGCTCCCACGACGGACGGCGCTGCCGCTCAGAGCGCATCGAATGCCCCCAGCCGCCGCGCCAGCATCAGGTACAGGCCGATCAGCACGATCGGCACCACGGAGAACGCCGCCGCGAGCGGCAGGTTTCCCGCCGTGCCCTGCTGCTGGTACACCATCATGCCGATGAAGTAACCGGGCGCGCCGACGACGCTCGGGATGATGTAGTCACCGAGCGTGAGCGAGAACGTGAAGATCGATCCCGCAGCGAGGCCCGGCAGCGCCAGCGGCAGGACGACGTTGCGGAAGGTTTGCGCGGGACTGGCGCCGAGATCGCTCGATGCCTGCAGCAGCGATTGCGGCACGCGTTCGAGCGCGGCGGCGAGCGGCAGGATCATGAACGGCAGCCACATGTAGACGAAAACGACGAACATGCCGATGTAGGACGAGGCGAGCGAAGGGCCGCCGACGACCGGCACTTCGAGCAGGCGGTCCAGCGCGCCGATCATCCCGACCTGCTCGAACCCCCAGCTCGCGATGCCCTGTTTCGCGAGGATCAGCCGCCACGCATAGACCTTGACCAGGTAACTGGTCCACATCGGCAGCATGACGCCCACATAGAACAGCGCCTTGAGCCGCGGGCTTGCGTAGCGCGCCATGTAGAGGGCGACGGGGAAGGCGATGACGGCCGACGCGACGGTGACGGCGATGGCCATGAGCACCGTGCGCAACAGGATGTCGATGTGTGCCGGCTGCGTGACCAGCTGGCGGTAAGTCGCGAGCGTGAACTCAGGCACGATACGCGCGGTGAATTCGTCGACGGCGTAGAGGCTCTGCAGCAGCAACGTGGCGAGCGAGCCGAGGTAGACGATGCCGAGCCAGAGCAGGGGCGGCGCGAGCAGCAGCGCGAAATAGAACGCCTGGCGTCCCTGCGGTGAAAATTCCCCGCGACGGCTGGCCATCGTATTCAGTCCCGCAGCGGCACGGCGTGATCGGGATGCCACGCGAGCCGCACGAGCGCGCCCACAGCGGGCATTGCGCTCGTGGCGCCGCGCAGCTCGGCCTGGTCCACGGCAAGAATCGTCTGCGCGTCGACCTGCACGCGCATGCGGCTGCTGGCACCGTGGTACAGCGCGTCGAGCACCTCGCCCGAGCACTGCACGTGGCCCGCGGGTGCCGCGGCGGTTCCGGGCAGCACGTCGATCAGTTCAGGCCGGATCGCGAACGCACGCCCTGGGCCGCCGAGGCGTTGGGCCGTCTCACCCTGCACGACATTGGCGCTGCCCACGAACCGTGCCACGAACGCAGTCTGCGGACGGTTGTAGAGCTCGCGTGGCGTGTCGAGCTGCTCGATGCGCCCGTTGCTGAACACGGCGACGCGATCGGCCATGCTGAGGGCCTCGTCCTGGTCGTGCGTGACGAATACGAACGTGATGCCGAGCCGCTGCTGCAGCCCCTTGAGCTCGGCCTGCATCTCCTCGCGCAGCTTGAGATCCAGTGCGCCCAGCGGCTCGTCGAGCAGCAGGACCTTGGGGTGATTGATCAGCGCGCGGGCTAGCGCGACGCGTTGCCGCTGGCCGCCGGAGAGTTCATGCGGGCGGCGCGTGCCAAACTCGCCGAGGCGCACCAGGTCGAGCATTTCGCGCGCGCGGCGTGCACGTTCCGCGGCCGCCACGCCGCGGACCCGCAGGCCGTACGCGACGTTGTCCGCGACGGTCATGTGCGGGAACAGCGCGTAGTCCTGGAACACCGTGTTGACGTCGCGTGCGAACGGTGGGGTGCTAGTGACGTCGTCGCCGTCGAGCAGGATCGTGCCGCTGTCCGGCTGGTCGAACCCGGCGATCAGGCGCAGGCACGTGGTCTTGCCGGACCCCGACGGCCCGAGCAAGGCGAAGAATTCGCCCGGCGCGATCGTGAGCGAGACGGAGTCCAGGGCCACGATGGGCCCGAAGGCGCGGCGCAGCGCACGCAGTTCGATCGCAGGGAGCATTCAGGCTACGGGCCAGGACGCGCGGTCACCGGTCACGGTGCCGCACGCCCGATACGGCGTCCTCCGGTCAGCGGCCGCCCATGACGGCGACGTAGTCCGTCGCCCAGCGGCTGTAGGGCACGCACGTGCCTGTGCTGCAGGCCGCTTCCGGCGTGCGCCAGAAACGGATCTCATCGAACTTGTCGAAGCCGTTGGTCGCGCAACCCTGATCGCCCAGCAGCGCATTGCCCTTGCACGCGCCGGGCACGGCGGGCACCGAACCAAACCAGGCCGCGACGTCGCCCTGCACCTTCGCGTTGAGCGACCACTCCATCCACTTGTAGGCACAGTTGGGGTGCTTGGCATTGGCGGCGAGCATCGTGGTGTCGGCCCAGCCGGTGGCACCTTCGGCCGGGATCACGCTCGCGATGGGTTGCTTGTTCGCGACCAGCGTGTTGACCTGGAACGGCCAGGAGCCGGATACGACCACGCCTTCGTTGGTGAAGTCCTGCACGGCCACGTTGGCGTCGTGCCAGTAGCGATGCACCAGCGGATGCTGCTTGCGCAGCAGCTCGAGCGCCGCGGCGTACTGTGCCTCGTTGAGCTCGTACGGATCCTTGATGCCGAGTTCGGGCTGCTTCGTCATCAGGTACAGCGCCGCGTCGGCGATGTAGATCGGGCCGTCGTACGCCTGCACGCGACCTTTGTTGCTCTTGCCGTCGGCCAGCTTCTGCTCCTCGAACACCACCGACCACGAGGTGGGCGGCGTCGGGAAGGCCTTCGTGTTGTACATCAACACGTTCGGGCCCCACTGATAGGGCGTGCCGTAGTGCTTTTCGTCGACGAAGTGCCAGTCGGCCTGCTTCAAGCGCTCGTCGACGTTCACGTAGCTGGGCACGCGCTCGATGTCGATCGGTATCACCGTGCCGCCGCGGATGAGCCGCAGCGAGGCATCGCCCGATGCAGTGACGAGGTCGTAACCGCCCTGCGTCATCAGCGACACCATTTCGTCCGACGTACCGGCCGTCTTCACGTTGACCTTGCAACCCGTGTCTCGCTCGAACGGGGTGACCCAGTCGTAATTCTTGTCGGTTTCGCCGCGCTCGATGTAGCCGGGCCAGGCGACGATGTCGACCTGTCCTTCCAGTGCTTCAGATACTGCGGGCGCGGCTGCATCGGGCGCCGCCGCCTGCTGCGCTTCTTTCTTCTGGCAACCCGCCAGGGCCAGGCCAATCGCGAGCGCCAGTACCAGGCGCGTTTCGATCGTCGTGGAACGCAGTTTCATCTGGACACCCCTGTCGAATGGTGATTGGGGGCTGCCTCTCCCGCAGCGAACGATGATTCTAAGCCCGAATCGGTTGCGCCGTGTCATGCGGCACGTCGCTGCGCCGTCAACGCGTGGCGTCGAGCGCCACCGTGTAGTCGATGCGCACACGATCGTCGAGCCACTCAGTGCTGCGCCACTCGCCCTGGCCGACGTTGAACGCGAGTCGTTGCACCGTTGTCGATCCTGAGAGGCGCGCCTTTCCCCCGGCTGGTGTGCCCCATTCGAACCGGAAGGGAACGAGGACATCCTGGGTGACGTCGCGGAGCGTGAGCTTGCCGCGGGCCTCGTAGCGATCGCCGCCGAGGGCCCGGATGGAACTGCTGGTGAAGCGGGCCTGCGGCCAGCGCAGCGTGGCGAAGAAGTCGCCACCCTGCAGTGCAGCATCGCGGTCGGCATCGCCGGTGCGTGCGCTGGGCAGGTCAACCGTCACCTGCAGGCTGGAATGCGCCAGGTCCGCGGGACTGAAGCGCAGGGTGACTTCGAAGTGCTCGAAACGACCATCGAAGTCTCCGCCCGCAAGGCGCGGCGTGAAGGTCAGCCGACTCGCGGCCGCATCCATGCGCCAGCCGGGGGCTTCCGCGCCAACGGCCGTCGCTGCCGCGCACGTCAGCACGGCGAGCAGCAGTGCGGCGAGCGAGCGGCGCGCGCGCACCGCGTTTACGGTTTCGCGAACGGCAGCATGCGGCGCAACACGCCGTCCTGCAGTACGACGTGGTGATAGAGCGCCGCGGCCACGT
>Ga0114939_10003865_pt1 | contig 10179 bp, 5 predicted proteins | sample AshMeaCrysSpring_FD_87196 | JGI IMG/M metagenome (GOLD analysis project Ga0114939, IMG submission 87196) | Groundwater microbial communities from Big Spring, Nevada to study Microbial Dark Matter (Phase II) - Ash Meadows Crystal Spring | ecosystem: Environmental > Aquatic > Deep subsurface >... | reverse complement strand
TGCTAGTCGCCACCGCGGCCGCCCGCGCCGAGCGCATCATTCCGCCGTCCAACCTGTTCCGCGATCCGCGCTTCGTGAAGGACTTCGTGGGCAGCTACGGTTTTCTCTCGGACGTGGAGCCAAAGGTCAGCGCCGACGAGCAGGCGCTGCTCGCGAAGGTCCGCGAGATGTTCGAAGGCTCCCGCTTCAAGGAGGCCGAGCAGGAGGTCGTGCGCTTCATCAAGGAAACCGAAGCCCCGACCGACCCGGAGAAACAACCCGCCGAGATCAGCCCCGCGCTCGTGTTCGTGTTAGGCAACCTCTACTTCCAGGCCGACCGCGCCGACGAGGCCCGCCGCGCGTTTCTGGAGGCCATCCGCCGCTACCCGCGCTTCCGGCGCGCCCACACCAACCTCGGCTATCTATACATCTCGAAAAACCAGACCGACGAGGCGCTGCCAATGTTGCAGAAGGCGATCGAGCTCGGGGAGAATTCCAGCCGCGTCTTTGGATTGTTGGGCTACTGCCATCTTCTGAAGAAAAACGCGGTGGCTTCGGAGAATGCCTACCGCCAGGCCTATCTTCTGGACGCGACCTCGCGCGACTGGAAGCTCGGCCTCGCCCAGGCCCTGATGGCCCAGGAGAAATACGCCGAAGCCGCGAGCCTGTTCGATACGCTTATCGCGGAAAACGCGAACGACAAGCAGCTCTGGCTCCAGCAAACCAACGCCTACCTCGCCATGGACCGCAAGGAGGAGGCCGCCGTGAACCTTGAGATCCTCCGCCACAAGGGCCTCGCCGATGAGGCCAACCTCAACCTTCTCGGCAACCTCTACATGGACCGCAACGAACCGCAGCTCGCGCTCTACGCCTATCTCGCCGCGATCGACAAATCGACCACCTTCGATGCCGGCCGCGCGTTGAAATCCGCGCGCATCCTCAACGACTACGGCTTTCCGGACAAAGCCGCGGAGTTTCTCGTGAAGATCCGCGCCAAGCTCGGAGCCACGCCATCGAAGGCGGACGAAACCTCGCTTCTGCTCACGGAAGTCCGCGTCGCGCAAGCGAAGCGCGAAACCGCGCGCGTCGGCGAGCTCCTCAACCATCTGCTGGAGATCGATCCTGTGAATGGCGAGGTCCTGTTGGAAATGGCGCGCCACCTGTCCCAGCAGTCGATGGACGAGGCGGATTCCGAAAAACGCGGAGCCCTCGTGCAGGAGGCGCGCACCAATTTCCAGCTCGCGGTGAAGAACGGTGGCGTCGCCTATCAGGCGAACCTCGGCCTCGGCCAGATGCTTGTGCGCGAGCGGCGATACACCGAGGCAATGCCGGTGCTTGAAGCCGCGCTCAACCTGAAGAAGAGCGAGAGCCTCGAGCAATACGTCAGCCGCGTGCGCCGCGCCGCGGACCGCCAGAAGCAGAAGGAGGAACGGGAGGCCGCCCAATGAAAGCCATTCTCCCGTTATTGTTGATCTGCGGATTCGCCCATGCGAATGACGCGCTGGACGTTCTCGAAGGCAAGAAGAACGCCTCCGATGTGCCGCTGCCTCCCGCCGCCGAGGGGGAAAGCGCTGACGGTGACAAACCCGAGTCGTTGGTTTATACCGAACCCCAATGGGCGCCCAGCCCGCTCGATCCGGTGTGGGCGCGCGCCATCCTGTTCGAGAACGTCGCCAACCCGTGGGTCCAGCAAATCGCCGTCACCGGTTTCTTCGAGGGGCAGGCAGCCTTCGGAAAAGCCGAGGTGGATGAGGTCGACGCCACGCCTTCCAAAGACGTGGATCTCGATGGCAGCCGCACCACACGCGCCCGGCTTGGCGCCCGCCTCCGCGCCTTTCGCAACACCGACATCGAGGCCAACGCCGAGTTTGCCGGAAACGGCCACTACAGTGGTGTCGAACGCCTCAGCGCCCGCACGGAAATCACTCCCGGAGATTCGGTCAAATACGGAAAATTCCGTCCGAACTTCACCACCGAATATTCCACCGAAGACTCCCGCCTTCCCTATCCGGACCGCTCGATGTTCATCAACATGATCGCTCCGGCCTCGACGCTCGGTCTCATGTTCAACCACCGCGGACCCACCTGGGACTGCGGCCTGGGCTGGTTTTCCAGCGACGCGCATCCGGACTTCCCCGGTTTCGAGGGCGATGGTTTCCTCGCCTTCAATCTGAGCCGGACCTTTGTAGAACCCTCCGGCCAATCGGTCATGCGCACCCGCTGGCACCTCGATTACATCCACAATCTGGATGGCAGCGCCTCCGGTTCGAATCCCCGCTACAACGTCGCCGGGCGCACCTCCGCGAACGGCAACCAGCTTGTCACCCAGAACCCCGCGTTCCGTCACTTGTTCTCCACCGGCGTCACCATCGATCAGGGGGACTTCTCGTTCAACGGCGATTTCATGTTCGCCAAGGGTGACACCACCGCGTGGGGCCTCACCCTCGGCCCGAGCTACTGGCTCCTCCCGGGAACGCTGAAACTCGTCGGCCGCTATCATTATGCCGGCAGCAATGACCCCGGCGCGCTGATCGCCACCATGGGAGCCTCTTCCGATCCCGCTTTCGACGACTCGCCCTTCTTCGTGGGCGACGAGTTCCACTCGTTCTATCTCGGAGCCAACCTGCACCTCTATGAGGACCAGATGCTCCTGATGAGCGGCTTCGAACAAATCATTCTCAAGGACGAGGCCGGTGGAAAATTCAACACCGACGCCGCCATGTGGCACACCGGCGCAAAAGTCTCGTTCTGATCCAATCTCCCAATCCAACCAATCCCCAACAACGCCATGAAATTCCAAATCGCACACATCATCACCACCCTCGCCCTCGCCTCCTTCTCATTCGCCGCCTCGTTCGATGCCGAGGGCTTCGGCACCAGTTTGAACGGCTGGCAGAAGAACCGCACGGCGAGCTACGCGTTCACCGACGCGAAATACCGGACGCACTTCCCCACCATCACCTACTCCCCGTCCGGAGCCATGTTCCTCTCGACCCAGGTGGATCTGCTTGCCGACGCCGGCAAGGGAGCCATCTGCCAGATCGGCCTCACGTTCTCGTCATCAGGTGTGCTCGAAGGAATCCAGATCAAGGGCTCAATCAACAACAAGGCGCTCGACACCGGGTTGGTCCGCCGTCCGGAAGCTCCCGCGATGGCCCCCGCACCCGCCGGGGGAGCCGCCGTCACGCCGCCGCGCCCGTTCCACGCCACGGATGAAATGATCGCCGAGTTGTTCACCCGTTTCGATGCCGAGATGAAGAAAGTCACCGAAGGCAAGGAAACCATGCGCAGCGATCTTCTCAGCCGCCTCGCCGGCAACAACGTGAAAAGCGCCGACCTCTCCGCAGGCCTCCGCCACAACGTGAACCTCATGCTCCAGCATGTGAACGGCTGAACGGTCACGCCATCTTCACCCGTTTCGCCGCCTTCAACATCCCGCAACCGGCCGCCACGTCGATTCCCCGGCGCTGGCGGAAGGTGCAGGGGAAGCCAGCGGCGCGCAGGATTTTTTGGAAGGCGTGGCCCGAACGGCTGGCCTTGCCGGCAAAGCCGCCGGTGGGATTGAGCGGGATCAGGTTGACGTGGGCGTCGATGCCCTTGAGCAAATCCGCCAGCCGCGCTGCGGTCTCGGGCGAGTCGTTTTTTCCATCAATCAGGGTCCATTCGAAAAAGATGCGGCGGCCGGTCATTTCGCCGTATTGCCGGCAGGCTGCGATGAGCGATTCCAAGGGCCAGCGCTGGCTGGCGGGCACCAGCGCGGAGCGTTCCTCCCCGGTGGAGCCGTGCAGGCTGACTGCCAGGCGGTAGGGGCTGTTTTCCGCAGCCATGCGCTGGATTCCGGGCACCACGCCCACCGTGCTGATGGCGATTTTGGAAGGGCCGATGCCGATGCCGCGCGAGTCGGAAATGATGTCGAGGGCGGCCATGACGGCGTCGATGTTGTGGAGCGGTTCGCCCATTCCCATCATGACGAGGTTGCGCAGGCGCTTGTTCGGGGCGGTTTGTTGGAGAACGCGCCGGGCGTGCAGGACCTGGGCGACGATTTCCCCGGGCCGGAGATGGCGCGCGAAGCCCATTTGGCCGGTGGCGCAGAACACGCAGCCCATCGCGCAGCCGGCCTGGGTGCTCACGCAGACGGTGTGGCGGCCGTCGTAGCCCATCAACACGGTCTCGATGACCTGGCCGTCGCGCAGGCGCAGCAGGAACTTGCGGGTGAGTCCGTCGCTGCTGGGGATTTCATCCACCACTTGCGGGGCATCGAGGAAAAACGCCTTGCCCTCACCCACGGACTTTTCGACCCAGCGCTTGAGCGGCGGCAGGAAATCGCGGGATGCGAGATCGGCCGCGCCCTCGCGGTGCAGCGCCCGCCAGAGCGCCTTGGCATGGTGCGGCAGCACATCGCCAAGCGCCAATATCCCGGCCAGTTCGGAAAATTTCAGATCGTGCAGCGAGCGGGGTGGGGCGGCGTGCATGCCAGAATGAATCCGCGCCCACTCAGGCGATCAAGATTCGATTTGTCCGGTGGCAGGCACTGTGTCACAAAAACGTCACATGGAGTCTCTCCGCACGCGGGCTGCGGGTTGGCAGATTTCTTGGCATATCCAGTCCATGGAGAAACAAGCGGCTAACGCGAAAATCGACGCCAGCGGGGAAGTCATCCGCATTACCGGCTCCGTGCCGGGAGCCGGCCGGTGTTCATCGCGATCCACGCCACAGGTTCCGGTGATTGCTTCAGGAGTTTTCTCGGCGAGTTCCCGCGCCTCGACACTCCCTGCGGCTTCGGCATGAGTCCACGCCGGGTGGCTCAAGATGCATCCGCAAACTTTCGCTCAAGCGCGCGGCGGTTTCCCCGTAGCCGATGGAAATCCGCCCGTAGCGGCCATGCGCGAATCGATCCGCGGATGACGGCGGGCTTGTCATGCGCCGAAACTCCGGCTAGTCCACTTGATCCATGAGTGAATGGTATTACGCCAAAGGCGGCCAGCAGAGCGGGCCGGTGAGTTTCGAGCAGCTCAAGCAACTCGCCGGAAACGGCGGGCTCGATCCTGAAAAGGATCTGGTCTGGACCTCGACGATGAAGGATTGGGCGCCCGCAGGCCAAACGGCCGGGCTTTTCGATGCGGCCGCTGCGGTGAGTAGTCTGCCGGCGGCGGATTCTCCGGCTTCGTCCGATGCGCCATTGCCGGAAATCACGCCAGGTGGCGATCCCATCCGTGTTGGAGAGTGCGTCAAACGCGGCTTCGAACTCACCAAGCGCCATTTCACGACGATCCTGCTGGTGGGGCTGGTCTATCTCGGCGTGTCCATCGGGGCCGGCATCGTGCTCGCGGTGATCGATTCGACGCTCGGCATCGCTCCGGCCGCGCCATCCGGAGTCGGCGGCTCGTTTTCCAGCCCTTCGCAGCACGGCAGCCCGCTGAATGTGATCCTGACCCAGGTGATTTCGATTTTCCTGGGCCTGGGGCTCACGCGCATCGGCCTGAACCTCGTGTCCGGCAAACCGGTTGAGGTTTCCATGCTCTTCGGCGAAGGGCGCAAGCTGCTGCGCGCCATCTGCGCTTCGATCCTGTTCGGCATCATGATGTTCGTCGGCCTGATCCTGTTCATCATTCCCGGCATCTACGTCGCCCTGAGATTCGGTCAATACATGAACGCCATCGTGGACCGCGACATGGGGATCATGGAATCGCTCGCCTACAGCTCCTCGATCACCAAGAACAACCGCTTCAATCTCTGCCAGCTGGCGCTGTTGAGCTTTTTCATCGTTCTGGCGGGCTTCATCGCGCTGGTGGTCGGCGTGATTTTCGCCGGCCCGGTAGCCTGGCTGAGCTGGCTGGTCGCCTACCGCTGGATGCAATACGGCGGCCGCGCGGCGATGGATCCGCCCGGTGGTGTCTGAGCCGGGAAAATCCCGCAGTGCCGCACCCGCCGCTTGCCCAGGGGCAGGGCTTGGATAAGGTCCGGCTAGCCCGATGTCCGATTCCTTCGTCCACCTCCACGTTCACACCGAATTCTCCCTGCTCGACGGCATGATCCGGACCAAGGATCTCGCCAAGCGGGCGGCCGAACTCGGCATGCCGGCGGTGGCGATGACCGATCACGGCAACCTCTACGGCGCCATCGGGTTCTATCAGGATTGCAAAAAGGCGGGAGTGAAACCGATTCTGGGCTGCGAGATCTACCTCGCGCCGCAAGCGATGGCGGACAAGAAGGATCTGGCGGGCCGCAAGCGCGCCACCCACATGACGCTGCTGGCCGAGACCAACGAGGGCTGGCACAACCTCACGAAGCTCGTTTCCAAAGGCCACCTCGAAGGCCTCTACTACGGCAAGCCCCGCGTGGACCGCGCCGTGCTGCGCGCGTTTTCCAAAGGCGTCATCTGCCTCACCGGCTGCATCTCCGGCCCCGTCAATGAGTGGCTGCTCGCCGGTGACGAAGAGAAAGCCCGCGAAACCCTCGCCGAGATTGTGGACATCTACGGCCGGGAAAACACCTGCGTTGAGGTCCACCGCCACGATCTCGAGCCGCAGCGCCGGGTCACGCCCGGCCTGCTCAAACTCGCCGCCGAATTTGGACTGAAAACCGTCGCCGCCAACGACGTGCATTTCCTCCACCGCGCCGATCACGAGGCGCACGACGTGATGATCTGCATCGGCACCGGCCACCTGCTCGTCGATGAGAACCGCATGCGCTACACTCCCGAGGCGCATTTCAAGAGCGCGGCGGAAATGCGCGCGCTGTTTGCCGACGTCCCCGGCGCCTGCGACGCCACGCTGGAGATCGCCGCCCGCTGCAATGTCGAACTCAAGCTGGATTCCACATCGTCAGAGAAATACCCGCAGTTCGGCACGCCGGATGGCAGTCCGCGCGAGCAATACCTGATGCGCGTCTGCCAGGAAGGCCTCGTCAATCGCTACGGCGTGGAAAAAGCCGCACGGCCCGACATCCAGGAGCGACTCCAATACGAAGTCGATACCATCAACGGGATGGGCTTCGCCTCCTACTTCCTCATCACCGCGGACTTCATCCGCTGGGCGCGCGATCACGACATTCCGGTCGGTCCCGGCCGCGGATCGGCGGCGGGCTCGCTCGCCTCCTACGCCATGGGCATCACCGACATCTGCCCGCTCCAGTTCGGGCTGCTCTTCGAGCGATTCCTCAATCCGGAGCGCATCAGCCCGCCGGACGTCGATATCGACTTCTGCCAGTCGCGCCGCGCCGAAGTGATCGACTATGTGCGCAAAAAATACGGCGAACGCAGCGTTTCCCACATCATCACCTATGGCACGATGGGCGCGAAGAGCGTGGTGCGCGACGTCGCCCGTGTGATGGGACTTTCCTATGGCGATGGCGACCGGCTCTCGAAGCTCATCGACCCCAAGCCGCTCGATGAGGACGACAAGAAAAAATACGCCGGTTCCATCCTGCGCCGCGATTTTGACAAGAACACCGAACTGCGCGAAACCGTCGAGGCCTCCACCACCTATCAGGAACTCTGGCAATACGCGCTCGCCCTCGAAGGCCTCAACCGCAACGTCGGAATCCACGCCGCCGGCATCGTCATCGGAGACCGCGAGCTCGACGAACACGTCCCGCTCACCCGCGGCAACGAGGGCGAGGTGGTCACCCAGTATGACATGGGCGCCATCACCGAGGTGGGCCTGCTCAAGATGGACTTTCTCGGCCTGCGCAACCTCACCGTCATCCACGAGGCCGTTCGACACATCCGGAAACACAAGCCGGACTTCGCGATTGAAAAGGTGCCGCTGGACGACCAACCCACCTTCGACATCCTCAACCGCGGCGAGACAATGGGCGTGTTCCAGCTCGAATCCGGCGGCATGGTGGAAACCTGCCGGAAATACGACATCCGCTCCATCGATGACATCATCGACCTCATCGCCTGCTACCGCCCCGGCGCGATGCAGTTCATCGACCAGATGGTCGAGGTGAAGAAGGGCCGCAAGAAGGCGATGTTCGAGCATCCGCTGCTCGAACAGGTCTGCGGCAACACCTACGGAGTGATGATCTATCAGGAACAGGTCCAGAACGCCGCCAAGGTGTTGGCCGGCTACACGCTGGGCGGAGCGGACCTGCTGCGCCGCGCCATGAGCAAGAAGGACCCGAAGAAAATGGCTGAGGAACGTGGCAAGTTCGTGGATGGCGCGGCCAAAACCCACGGTATTGGCGAGGCGCTCGCCGGGCAGATTTTCGACAAGATCCAGATGTTCGCGGGTTACGGTTTCAACAAGTCGCACTCCGCGTGCTATGGCCACATCTCGTATTGGACGGCCTATCTCAAGGCGAACCATCCGGTCGAGTTCATGGCCGCGCTGCTTTCCAACGAAATCCACAACACCGACAAGATCGGCGTCTTCGTTTCCGAGTGCCACCGCATGGGCATCGAGATCCTGCCGCCGGACCTCAACGCATCCCAGCTGCGCTTCTCGCCGGAAGTATCACCCGCCGGAGTGAAGGGCATCCGCTACGGCCTGGCCGCCATCAAGAACTGCGGCGAGGGCGCGATGGCCGCCGCCATCCATGAGCGCGAACGCAACGGCCCCTTCGCGTCGCTCGATGACTTCTCCGCGCGGCTCGACTCCAAGGTCGTCAACAAGCGCATCCTCGAAAACCTGGTCAAGGCCGGCGCGCTCGATTGGACCGGCGAAACCCGCTCCGGCATGTTCAACCGCCTCGAACAGGTCGTCGCCTCCGCCTCATCCGCCCAGCGTGACAAGGCTTCGGGCCAGGTCTCGCTATTCGACGCGCTGGACTTCGCTCCCGCTCCCGCCGCGAAATCCGCAGCCAACGAGGAGCCCGTGGCGGAGTGGAGCAAGGACGACCGCCTCGCCCATGAGAAGGAATTGTTAGGCTTCTATGTCACCGGCCATCCGCTCGACAAGTTCCGCGGCGTGATCGACTCGGACAAATACCAGCGCCTCGGCCTGCTGGAGGACCTCGACATCGCCAATTCGCGCGACCGCTTCCCCTTCGCGGGCATGATCCGCACGCTGGAGGCCAAGGTCACCAAGACCGGCAAGCCGTTCGGCGTGCTGGTGCTGGAGGATTTCACCGGCAGCGCCGAAGTCCTGCTCTGGGGCGAAACCTTCGTTCCCGCCCGCGACGCGGGGCTGTTGGAAGCCGGGAAAATCATCAAACTCAAGTGCGCCGTGCAGGTGGATGACCGCACCGGCGGCCGTCGCCTCACAGGCTACGAAATCGCCGAACTCAAACCGAGACGCGCCTCATCGAACGGCAAGGGGCCGCTGGAACTGATGCTCTGGACCTCCCGCAACAGCGAGATGGATCTGATGGAAATCCGCAGCGCCCTCGCCAAACATCCCGGTCCCACGCCGGTGCTGCTGCATTTCCAGAACAGCGCCGGCCGCCGCGTCACCATCGCCGCCAGCGAGTCTTTCAACGTCAGGCGCGGCGAGGCGCTCGAAGCCGCACTCGACCGCTGGCTGGAGGACTGAGAATTCAGGACGTCAGGCCCGGAAAACGCGGGCTTGGGCTCCTGGGATTTCGCCGATGCTTTCGCGGAATCCTCTGCCCGGCTTCCGGCTCGGTAACTCTCCGGCAAACCATCCCATTCCGCAGCGACTTCCATTCCACTCTCGCCAAGCACCCTCCCATCCGCTGAATTTTCCCCATGCCGCGCCCGAAGAAGACCGAATCCGATCCAGAGAATCCCGGCAGCCCCATCGTCTCGACGAAATACCCGGCGAAACGGAAAAACATCCCGCCTGCGGGCTTGGAGGCTCAGGGCACCTTGCAGGAGGCTCCGCGCATCCGCCACGAATACAATCCGCACCTTCCCCCGGTGCTGCGCTCGGCTCCGAATGCGGCGGAGGCGGACAAGTTGCCGGAGTTGCTGGCGACAGCCCGGAAACGTGCGCTCACGGAGGATGAGGCCCGCGTCTTGGCCGCCGCGCTGCGCAAGCACGAGCCGTGGCTGGAATGGAGCGGGAAGCGGGAGAAGCCGTGGTTCGAGGTCGAGCCGGTGGCACTGCACATGCACGAGCGCATCTCCACCCAGGCCATCCTGCGCGTTCTGGCGCGGGAGGATGTGGAGCGCGATCTCTTTGCTGATCCGCAGCACGATTATGCCAAGGCCGTGCAGTTCTATCAGCACGACGTGGACTGGGCGAACCGCATGATCCTCGGCGACTCGCTCCAGGTCATGGCCAGCCTCGCCCG
>Ga0114939_10003864_pt1 | contig 10179 bp, 14 predicted proteins | sample AshMeaCrysSpring_FD_87196 | JGI IMG/M metagenome (GOLD analysis project Ga0114939, IMG submission 87196) | Groundwater microbial communities from Big Spring, Nevada to study Microbial Dark Matter (Phase II) - Ash Meadows Crystal Spring | ecosystem: Environmental > Aquatic > Deep subsurface >... | reverse complement strand
TCTCGCCGGACTCGTCGTAATAGGTGACATCCTCGGGCCAGTACCGCTTCTGGCACTGGTCGCAGATCGTCGTCTCGTAGAGCATCAGCATCCTCCCTGTCTGCCGTTCATATTCCATGAGCATCTGCTACAGGAACTTCCTGCTTCACCACGGGCCGCACGGCATCGCCGCGTCTTACGTCCGCTCCACAGGCAGACACCGGGGAACTCCCGGCCAGACTCAACAGGTTGCGGGCCGCGTTGGCGTCCCGGTCATGCATTGCGCCGCACGACAAGCAGCACCATTCGCGGTCCGACAGCGTGAGCGCGGTGTTCTTCTCTCCGCACGCAGAGCACAGTTTGCTCGACGCGTACCAGCGCGAGGCCACCACGACCGTCGTGCCGTGCCACTCTGCCTTGTACTCGACCTGCCTGCGCACCTCGCGCAGGGCCACATCCGCCACCGACTTGCCGAGCCGGTAGCCTTTCTTGCGCCTGCGCGCCATTCCTGCGACGCTCAAATCCTCCAGCACGATCAGGTCGTGGGTCTTGACCAGATCGGTGGTGAACTTGTGCAGGAAGTCCGCGCGCCGGTTGGCGACCGCCCAGTGGACGCGCCCCAGCCTCGCCTGTGCCTTGCGCCGGTTGGCGCTGCCCTTCTGTCGACGGGAGTGCCTGCGCGACGCCCGTCGGAGCCTCTTCTCGTCCGAGCGGAAGAACCGCGGGTTCTCGACCTCGCGGGTCTGCCCGTCGGAGGTGTGCAGCACGGCGAACCGTTCCCCGACGCCCAGATCGACGCCGACCCCGAGCCCGCCGGTCTTCTTCACTGGCGGCTCCCACGCCTCCTCGCGCACCCGCGCCGTCACCGTCCAGCGCGAGCCGCCCGCCACCGCCCGCACCGTGAGAGCGGTGACGCGCGTGCCGTCGGGGACCACGAGCGCCTCCTTCAGCGCCACCCAGCCGACACGGGGCACTCGGACGGCAAGGCCGTCTGGGCGCACCGCCCCGGCGGTGAAGGTCCAACTGTCGTTCTTGCCGCGCTTGCGGAACTTGGCGAAGTCGACCGCCTTGCCAGCCCGCTTCCCGTTCTTGGAGTCCGACCAGTTCTTCAGTGCTGTGGCTGCTCGTGTGCAGCCGTCCTGAAACGCCTCCTTGGAGCACTCCCCGTACCACGGGGCCACCTCCGCACGCTCCTCGCGCCAGCGGGTGTGCAGCGACACTGGCGTCCATGAGCGCTTCTCGCCCGCATCCAGCGAGTTCTTGACGGAGCGCTGCGATGCATTCTGGGCAAACCGCACCGCGCCGACGTTCCGGCGCAAGCCAGCCGCCTGCTCTTCCGTGGGCGCCATCTCGCGCTTCAGTCCGTAGATACGCACGCACTCACCGCCTTCCGTGCGCGGTTGCGGGCAGACCGCTTTCCGTACAGCCGCGCGCACAGCGAGGTGAGCACGTCGGTGACATCGCGCACGAGGTCGTCGTCCATCTCCGCGCTGTCCAGCACCACCACGCGGCGCGGCGCAATCGCGGACTCGATGTACTCGAACCCGAAGCGCACCAGCCGCTCACGGTGCTCCACCACGATATCCACGTCCTCCTCCAGCAGCCTCATCAACTTGCGCCGATGCCCGTTCAGCCCGGACCCAACCTCCGACACCACGCGCTGCGCACCAGCATCCCGCAGCCGCTGGGCCTGTCGCACGAGGTCCTCCTTCTGGTTCGACGACGACACCCGCGCGTACCCGACCAACTCGCGCTGCGCCGCATCCACGGGCTCCTCGATCACGATGGTCCCCGTCGGCATCTGCACCGCACCCGGAATGCTCCCAGCGTGGAACCAGCGCAGCGCCGTCCAGTACGACACGCTGTGCGCCTCCGCCCACTCCCGAAGCCTCATGCATCAAATGCTAACGTTTCGAGGCAACGGTTGCAACCCCTGAGGAGCGGTTCACGACCCGGTAGTTCCCGCGCGACTCACGGTAGACGATGCACTTGCGGACCCACTCGTATCCGGGCCGGTAGTACGTGCCCCGGTACGCGCTGGGCGGCACGTCCGAGATGCTGCTGGAATGCGCCGGGAGCGGCGCACCATCAGCGGTCACCGCGTACCCGAACAGCAGCGCCATGATCAGGATCGCGATCCCGGCCACGACGATCGACCACGACCGCCGGGGCGAGTCCGGGTCGAAGTCCTCATGCAGTCGCTTCGTCATCGACGCTCCTGATGCTCAGGACCATGTCGCGGAACAGCAGGTCCCGCGCCCGGTCGATCTTCAGACCGCCCTCGACGTGGTACCACGCCGGGTACTTGTACCGGGTGGCCACGTGGATCACGGAATGCCCGACCCACTGGTAGGTGTCGAAGCGCAGCGTGCTGCAGCGCATGCACTCCAGCCCGCGCTGGAAGACCTTCACGACGCCCTTGCGCTCCAGCAGGACCATGTCGCCGACCGGGTTCCACGAGTGCCGCAGATCGCCGCACAGCAACCGCCGGTAGTCGATGTCGGCGTCCTTGGCGGGCGGCTTCTTGGCGCTCATCGGTCGCTCCCCTCGATGACCTCGTCCAGCAGGTCGGTCAGCACCGCGTCCGCCCGGCGCAGGTCGGACAGATCCTCGGGGTCGATGTCATCGACCCGGTCCAGCAGGTCAGTGGCGGCAGCGAGGATGCTGCGCAAGTACTCCTCCGGGGAGGCCATCAGGACACCTCCTCGCCGCGCTGGTTGAACTTGGACAGGTGGGCGTACAGCGCCTTCATCTCGGCGAGGTGCTCCTCGCACATCTCGACCTTGATCGGGTTCGGCTTGCGGCCCTTGCCGGGCGTGTAGACCCAGACCTCGACCGGCTGGGTCTCCTGACCGTTGATCAGGTGGACGTGGTCATCCCGGCAGCCGGGGTAGTCGCACCACGCGCGGTAATACACTTCCTTGGCCATGTCATGCTCCTCGTCTGGGGCCGTGCCCCTCGTCAGTCTCCGGAAGCGTTATCCGGAGAGTTCTTCCTTGCCGCTCGGTACTCCCGCTGGCGGCGTCTGGACTCCTCAAGATTCTTGCGGTAGCGCTCTCGCATCCATGTGTTCTGGCACTCCCGACACATATGCATCGTTCTGCCGTCTGGACGGGTCCATGTCCGGACGTTCTCCCCGATCAGCGGATGGCCCCTCTTGCATGCGGCCAGTCTCGGACGCTGCCTCCCCTTGGCGACCATGTCCCGGGCGTTGTCCTTCTGCGTCCCGAGGTACAGGTGGTCGATCCGGAAGCACGGCGGGTTGTCGCAGCGGTGCAGTACGTTCATCCCGGGCGGGATCGGCCCGTGCGCGAGTTCGTACGCGAACCGATGGACCAAGACCGAGTACCGATGCGGGACCCGGATCACAGCGACTCCGTACCCGTGCCTGTTCCGTTGGCGGGGCCATTCGATGCACGGGGAATCCGGATTCGGACCCCCCGTCCATTCGACCTCAGGTGCGCTCACGACTCGACCGAGGAGTCGAGAGCCTTCTTCGCGCTGTAGATCACCGACGGGATGGTCCCCCGGCTCATCCGGTCGAAGTCCTGCTCGGTGAGCCGGACCAGCACGCCGGTCACGGCGCCGGTCCCGGCCAGCGCGGTCGCCTTGGCCAGCGCCTCCTCGGGCGACGGCACCGTGACGACCGACCACGTCGAGCCCTTGGCCGTGCTCGCGAGGAAGGTGGTGGCGACGTAGCAGCCGCTGACCAGCGCGCGGGCCGTGCCGGGAGCGCCGTCGTGGATCGCCGGGTACTCGATGTAGAGCCCGGCGGCATCCTCCACAGCGCCGCGCCGGGACAGGATGTCGAAGTCAAGGGTCGTGGTCATGGGATCCTCCTCGGTGTCTGCCGGGTCGTCCGGCGTGTTCGATGATTGTACTACAGTACTGTCGTTCTGGTCAAAGCGGTCGTGGTCGGGATCCTCCCACGAGTCGAAGCAGACCCCGCCGGTCTCCTCCGACTCCGGGCGGGGTGGCTCGGGGATCAGGCTGACCTCATCGAGCCACCCGCCGATGATCCGCGCCCCGTTCACCGGACCACCATCAGCGTCGGGGTGACCCCGCAGGCGTCGGCGATCATCGCCGACAGGTCCGGGTGGACCTCCTCGGGGGCCTTGGCCATCACGCCGTCCACGGCTGCCTGCAGGTCCCACACGCGCTCGGTGTTGCGCGCCTTGATCAGGTCGCGCATGCTCAGGGTCCACCAGCCGGTGCCCTGATCAATGCGCTTCTGGAACGCCTTCGCGACCGAGATCAGCCCGGTGTTGCAGCCCAACTTCTTCGCGATGACGTAGTCGGGCATCCACTCGGCCACCTGATCGAACCGGCTCAGCAGCGCCTCGCTCATGATCGCGCCGGGCACGTTCGGGTTGGTCGCGCCGACCACCACGAACCCGGGAGCGATCTTGACGGTGCCACGGGCCGGGTTCGCCGCGACCGTGATCTCGCCGGACCCGTCCATCGCCGCGTACAGCGCGGACAGTTCGCGGGGGTCGCCCAGCGCGATCTCGTCGGCGAACAGCACGTGGCCGTTGACGGCGGCGCGCAGCAGCGGGCCGTCGGACCACACGTAGGTGCCGTCGCCCGCCGGGGAGGGGATGAACGACCCGACGAGGTGGTGCTCCTCGGTGCTGGCCGTGATCACGATCTTCTCGAAGGATCCCGCGAACGCGGTCTCGATCGCGGCGGTCTTGCCGGTGCCGGGCGCAGACTTCAGGAAGATGTTCATCCCGTTGGCGCGCGCGGTCTGCAGGAACTCGATGTCGGTCGTGTCGATCGCGCCGATCCGGATCTTGCGCGGGAAGTAGGTCTCCCCGTTGGGCCGGATGTAGGACCCGCCCTTGCCGCGCTTGAGCCCGGAGTCGGCGGCGTCAGTCGCTGCCGGGACGACCGGCTCGGGGGCCGGGGCCGGGGCCGGGGCCGGGGCCGGGGCGACCACGGCGTGGACCGGGCTCCAGATGTCGCCGACCGGGGTGCCGGGCGCCACGCGGGCGACGAAGTCCCGGACCGACTCAGCAGTGACGGCCCGGAAGGTGGCGGTGGTGGTCGTGGTGGTGGTCATGTCTGGCTCCTTGTCTGCCGGGGTCTCCGGCTTGGTTCGTGTGACGATCGTACCACGAATCTTGGGAATGTCCAAGAATCGCGGGGCTCGGGCTCAGTGGTGCGCCCGGGCCTCGTCGCGGATCGACTCGATCCGGTCCAGCACGTGGTCCACGATCGAGTCGCGCAGCCGGTGCGACCAGTTCGGGTGCCAGCGCTGCTCGGGGATCTCGTCCTCCAGAGTCTGCAGCGAGATGTTCAGGATCGTGCCAGCGGGCATGTTCATCGGGCGCTTGTTCGGCGGCACCTTCGCATTGATCCGCGCGACGTTGCGGCGCAGGTCATCGGCTTGGTTGTCGGAGCAGCCGACGATCAGCACGTGCGTCCCGGCCAGCGTGATCCGGGCGATGTGGGAGGCGAACTTCGCCGACTGGGTCCACGTGTAGTGCGTGTCGGAGACGACCACCAGCAGCCGGGCGCCGTTGCGGGCGCGCGGGTCGGTGTCGGACAGCCCGAGTGCCCCGTCGATCGCGGCCATCGCGCGGTCCGCGCTCTCGGTGCCGTCGGTGGCCATCCGCACGATCACCTCCTGCGGGACCTCGCCGGGCAGGTAGGTGGCATCGACGCGCTCCCCGAAGGTCAGCGCCGCGACCCGGGCGCCGGAGTGGGCCGCGCCGCGCGCGAGGATCCAGCACGCCTCGCCCACGGCGGTCGAGGACCACGACATCGAGCCGGACACGTCGGTGGCGAACCCGACGACCATCGGCGGGGTCGTGGTGACCTTGCGCGCGGTGCGCTTGAACGGTCGGGACCCGAGCACCGGCTGGCCGAGCGAGCGCTTGGCCGCGTCGTTCATCGCGACCTGCGTGCGCAGCGTGCCCGGCGGGCGCGCGGTGGCCACGCGGGACTTGGCCACCGTGGGCAGCGCGGAGTTGATCATCCGGCGCTTGACCGACTGCGCGGCGCCGATCAGTTCGGGGGTCGGCGCGGTGACCGACCAGTAGTGCCTGCTGCTTGCCATGTCTGCCTCCTCAGGAGAGCGGGGAATCGTCGTGCAACGATAGTACCACAGAAGCCGGGGAACCAAGAATCGTGGCTCCCCGGCTCGGTGTCACTCGCTGTCCTCGTCGTCCTCGTCGTCCTCGTCGCCGGTCTCGGCGAACTCGCCGAGCAGGTCGTGGCCCGACGGGGCGGCGCCGAAGCCGAAGTCGGCCAGCAACTTGCGGCGCTTCGTGGCGCCGTACCGCCCGAACACCTTCTGCGAGGTCTCGATCGGGTCCAGAAGGGTCCGGTCGTCGCCGCTGCCGCCAGCGGCAGCCTCGCGGCGCTCCTCGGAGTCCAGCGCGTCGGGGTCGGACAGCGCGTCGGCGAGATCGCGCGCGGCGTCGGTGATCGCCTCGATCAGGTCGGAGTCGATCGGGCGGTCGTCGTGGGCGTCGTCATCGTCGCGGGTGGTCTCGGCGAAGACCCGGTCGGCCTTGCCGGACGTGTCGATCATCGAGGTGGTCTCGCCGGACGCCTCGATCTCGCGGGACTCCTCGGGGTCCTCGCCGGAGGAGTCCCCGCCCGGGCCGGGGACCGGCGTCGGCGCGTCGGCGTCGCCGGGGGCGGGAGCGGGGTCGTCGCCGTGGGTCGGGGTGGGGGTGGGGTCGCTCGGGGCGTCGCCGTCGGCGTCGGGGGCGTCGCCGGGCGTGGTGCCGGGCATGTCGCCGTCGCCGTCGGCATCGACGGGGTCGTTGCCGGGCGTGGGAGCGCCGTCGGTGGACTCGGCGTCCGGGTCGGACCCGGGGGTCCCGGGCGCGGAGACGGCCTCCTCGCCCTCCTCGGGGGTCTCCGGGGTCTCGGTGGCCGGGCCGAACTGGCAGCCGTGCTCACCGTGGAACGGGTCGGTGACCCGGTCCGGGTTGCCGCCGACCTCGCGGATCAGCGCGTCGATGCCGTCGGCGATCTCGGCGCGGGTGGCGATCTGGGCGGCCAGCAGTTCCCTGCCCTGCCCCGTCGTCCAGAAGTACGAGTCCGCGCGCCCGGATGTCCACAGGCTGACCGCGTCGGTCTCGATGTAGGCGTCGATCGCCTCATCGAGGCGGGCGGTGACCTCCGGGGACAGCGCCTCGGTCAGCGCGTCGATGATGTCGGAGACCGCCGCGCCCTCGGTGTGCGTCGGGTCCAGCCAGTACTCCGAGCCATCGGAGAGGATGCCCAACCGGACGCGCCCGGCGACCAGCAGGTAGGCCGTGACCGCCTCGGTCACGGTGCGCACGGTGAACCGGGTCGGGTCGAAGACGTGGGTCACGGCGCAGGCGCGCAGGATGGGCCGGGCGACCAGCAGCGACTTCGCCATGGCCAGCCCCTCGATCCGCAGGTCCTCCAGCATCAGGTTGGTCGCGGTCCGCGCGGTGTAGGGGCTCCACACGGCGTGGGCATCCTCGTGGCCGATCACGCCGACGGCAGCCACGCCGTGGACCGTGGCGGACGCGGGCAGCGCGCTGCCGGGCCGGGCCAGCCAGCGGCTCAGGTCGTACGCCTCGCCAGCATCCGGGACCGTGCGCGTCCGGACCCAGATCCGGCCATCCGCCGAGTCGGTCCACGCGGCGATGCCGTCGGGCACCCGCCGGGTGGCCGGGACCGGCTTCGGCATCCCGGAGTCGGGCGCAATGCCCACGACCACGGCGTGGTCGGAGTCGGAGTGCCACGGGATGCTGCTCAGGATGTCGTTGAGCGTGTAGGCGGTAGCGGGCGCCGGGGTGGTGGGGGTGCTGAGCATGTCTGCCTCCTCAGGGGGCGGGGTCGGGTCGGGGTGGTGCGATGCAGCAAGAGTAGCACACTACTCGGGAAGTTCCCAAACCAGTGGCTCGGCTCGGGGATCATCGGGATGCAGGTGTGGGTCCAGCACCGCGACCGCCCCGCAGCCCGGGTTGTCGCAGACCCCGAGGATGGCGCCGCCGGGGAGTCCCGGGGGCGCCTCCTCCGGGTCGATGAAGCGCACGTGGTAGGTGCCGTGCGGGCAGGGGGCGGGGCCGCGTCCCACGTCACACCTCCTGCACCCGGGTGAACCGGATGCCGCCGCCATCGAGGCGGGCGCGGTACCGGACCTGCAGCCCGGTGGCACCGTGGACGACGCGGACCATGGCGCGGTAGCGCGGCGCGACGCCGACGGGCAGGGTGCCGTCCAACTTCCGGATGGGCAGGACGCGGCGCACCGTGTCGGGGTCCACGATCACCGTCATGCCCGGCGTGACCGGCATGACGGTGGTGGCGACGCGGGTGACCGTCTCGGCGACGGTGGCTGCCTCACGGGCAGGAACAGAGGTGGTGGCCAAGGTGACCACTCTCCCTTCGGGGGTCGGGGGGAGCCACCGGGACGGTCCCGGCGGGATGTGCAGGACAAGCGTACCACAGTTCGTCAGGGATGCCAAGAACGGGTGCCTCCCCAAGAATCTTGGGGTCAGCGACGGCGTGCCCAGCGTTGTGTCCAGCGATGTGACTGCCTGCGCTTGATCCGCCCGACGGTGGTGGCCGAGACCCCGAACTCGGCGGCGATCAGCCGGTACGTCCTCGGGTCGCCAAGAATCTTGAACACGTCCTCGTCCTGCAGGCGGTTGCCGGTGTGCCCGCCGCGCCCCTTGCGCATCTTGTCCTCCATGTTCGCCCGGTTGTCGCCGAGGAACAGGTGCGCGGGGTTGCAGCAGAGCGGGTTGTCACAGGTGTGGCAGACCTGCAGGCGCCCGGGGTGGATCCCCGTGGCGAACTCGAAGGCGGCGCGATGGGCCAGCCCGTCCCGGTACCTCCCGTACCCGGCGGACTGCTTGCCCGCCAGCCACTCCCAGCAGCCCTCGGGCTCGGCAACGGCAACACGCGCCCAGAAGTGCGCGGGCTCCAACGTAGGATCGGCCACAACCGTCCTCCCTCCAGACAGGGTTCTCGGCCAGAGGCTCGGGAAGCGTTCGCAGCGCTTCTCGGGCCTCGCTCATCCTACGCCGTTGCCGGGTCTGGACTGCAAGGATGGCGGGGAGGCAGAAGTGTGGTACAAGGGCGAGTAGCAGCCGTGTGGGAGAGGGGGAATGCGTGGGGTTAGGCAAGCCTCACCGAAAGAGTTTCCCGCCCTCGCGATTGTACCACCCCTCCTCCACTTTCGTCAAGTGAGGTGCATGTGACATGCACCACACTCGACACGAGTGTCAACTCTCAAGGTGAGGTTGAGGGTGAGGGTGGGGGCACCCCTCCCCCTCCCCCTCGACTAGCACACTTGCTTGCCTATGTCAAGTCCTGCGCGGTGCCGCGCTGACTTGACAGCAGGCATGCATGTGTGCTAGGGTTGGTGGTGGAGGGTGGGGCAGGGGGAGGGGGGTGGACCGTACGCAGTACGGGACACCCACCCTCCCACCCTTGTGATGGTACTAGGGTTGCAGGGTTGCTGTCAAGTCGAGTGTGCTAGTGTGAGGTTGCACACATCACGCTGCGTGCATATGTAGGGCGCGTAGTACACGTGCGGCAGGTCACTCATGAGTGGTCCGCCGCAAGCGTATGTCGGGCGCGAGCCACCGGTTCGGGGGCTCGCCGCCGATGCTACCGACGACCATCGGGGAGGCAGCACCGGCAACACGCGCTCGGTTCGCGCGCCCCCATACGGCTACGCTGTGTCACGGGAACAGCCCTTAGAGGGCTGTGCCGGTTACCGAACGTGACGCGCGCCCAAGAATCTTGGGAGCGCGGGCTGTTGCCGGGCGTGGGTTCTGGCCCTTTTGACCCCTTTGACCCCCAGCCAGACCCCCAGCCAGACCCCAACCAGACCCCGCCTCGACACGCCGACGGGCCAAGATTCTCGGCGAGGACTTGACATTGCCGGTAGGCTGGGCCTGCCTCCCACTTCAGGGGGCAGGCCCAGAGGTGACAGTGACTCAGCGTAGTGTGGTAAGAATCACATCCGAGAATCCTGACTTGACACGCTGGGTCGATCTGTTATATGATGGAAGGTTGAGCACGGGAGTCGCGAGGTTCCCCCTCCAGAAGTTGAGGGTGAGGGTGCATCCTCGGCCATCCTCGGCCATCCTCGGCCATCCTCGGCCATCCTCGGCCATCCTCGGCCATCCTCGGCCAGCCTCGGCCAGCCTCCACCCCACCCCGCCGCACAGCACAGGCCCCTGACACAACTCCGTAGAG
>Ga0114939_10003863_pt1 | contig 10184 bp, 6 predicted proteins | sample AshMeaCrysSpring_FD_87196 | JGI IMG/M metagenome (GOLD analysis project Ga0114939, IMG submission 87196) | Groundwater microbial communities from Big Spring, Nevada to study Microbial Dark Matter (Phase II) - Ash Meadows Crystal Spring | ecosystem: Environmental > Aquatic > Deep subsurface >... | reverse complement strand
GGATTCGAACCCAGACTAACAGAACCAAAATCTGCTGTGCTACCATTACACAATAGGTCAAACTAAATCTTCCCGAAGAAAAATTGTTGACCTACAAGGATTCGAACCCAGACTAACAGAACCAAAATCTGCTGTGCTACCATTACACAATAGGTCAAACTAAAAGTTTGGCAATATCCCTTTCGGTCAATTGCACTGCAAAGGTAGTGCTTTTCTCTAAACTTGCAAATATTTGAACCATATTTTTTTTCACCATAAGGCGTAAAACTATGCAAAATTGTCCATCAAACTCCTTAATATCTATACCGCTCTTGTGATCTCAATCTTTCATTCTCCAAAAACACGTACGTACTTTAAGTAAAATACGTACGTATTTGTTCTAACTTACGTACGTATTTTGTATAAAGTACGTACGTATTTCTAGAGATATACATACGCATTCTTATAGTTAGTATGCGAGATGGCAATAGTTAGCCCCATTTATCATATAAGTTTGGCAAATAATAATCTGTAGACAACCTCGCTTATGTGCATAAATAATTAGGGGTGAACTCTAATGAGTCCACCCCTAATTGGTATTGTTGAATAGTCTAAATGATATAGGCTATTGTTATTTCTTAGATTTGATATAGCTATCCATAGAAGCTGCAGCACGGCGACCATCACCCATTGCAAGGATTACGGTTGCACCACCTCTGACGATATCTCCACCTGCGAATATATCCTCAACGTCTGACTGCATAGACTCTTGGTTTACGATAACTGTACCCCAACGACTAACTTGAAGGCCAGGGATAGAGCTTGGGATAAGTGGATTAGGAGATACTCCCACACTAACCACAACTACATCAACAGGAAGCTCCTCTACTGCCCCCTCAATTGGTCGAGGAGAGCGACGACCAGATGCATCTGGCTCACCCAACTCCATCTTCTGAAGCAACATAGATGTTACACGTCCTTTCTCATCTCCTTTGTACGAAATAGGATTTGATAGAGTTAGGAACTCAATGCCCTCCTCTTTAGCGTGATGTATCTCCTCAAGACGAGCAGGCATCTCACTCTCAGTACGGCGATATACAATCATTGCTCTCTCTGCACCCATCCTCTTGGCTGTTCTCACTGAGTCCATCGCAGTGTTACCACCACCAATGATCGCTATGTTTTTGCCATTTGCAACTGGAGTGTCTGAGTCAGCCTCACCAGCTTTCATAAGGTTGATACGAGTGAGGTATTCGTTTGACGACATCACACCTATAAGGTTCTCACCTGGTATGTTCATAAAGTTTGGGAGTCCAGCACCACTACCAACGAATATACCATCAAACTTCATCTCGTGAAGATCGTCGTAAGATATAGTACGTCCAACGACACAGTCAGTCATAAAGCTCACACCCATCTTGCGAAGTACTTCAATCTCTACGTCCACTATGCTGTTTGGCAAACGGAACTCAGGGATACCATACTTAAGTACCCCACCAATCTCGTGAAGAGCTTCGAAAACGTGCACCTCATATCCAAGCTTAGCCATGTCTCCAGCAAATGCTAATCCAGCAGGACCTGATCCAACAACGGCTACTTTGCTACCATTGCGAGTTGGTATTTCAGGTATAGCAATCTCTCCACTCTCGCGCTCATAGTCAGCTGCGAAGCGCTCAAGGTGCCCAATAGCAACCGGCTCTTTACCCATCTTGTGATAGATACACTTAGCCTCACACTGCTTCTCTTGAGGACAAACACGTCCGCAAACAGCCGGTAGAGCACTAGTTAGCTTGAGGGTTTTCGCGGCTTGGAGTATCTCTCCGCGCTCAATGTTCTTAACGAAGGTTGGGATATGTATTCCAACTGGGCATCCCTGCATACAGGTAGGGTCTGGACAATCGATACATCTTGTAGCTTCGCACTGAGCCTGCTGTAAGCTTAGTCCAAGGTTTACCTCTTCGTTGTTAGTAATTCTATATTTTGGGTCTAGCTCAGGCATCTTAACACGCGGTGTAGCACCACGCTCTTTTACCTTGATGGCTTTGCGTAGTTCATCGCGCCAAGGCTCGTTGCGAAAAGCTTTAATTTGATCTGTTTGGTTCATTTTGAAGATTTACTCTCTTAGTGGTGATTACTCTTGATCTTTGTATGAGTTGAGTCTCATTAGCATCTCGTCGAAGTCCACTTGATGTGCATCAAATTCTGGCCCATCCACACATACAAACTTCGTTTTACCATCAACGGTAATACGGCATGCTCCGCACATACCCGTACCATCAACCATGATAGTGTTAAGTGATGCTAGGGTTGGAACTTCGTACTTTTTAGTTAGAAGAGATACGAATTTCATCATTACAGCTGGTCCGATAGTAACGCAAAGGTCAACCTTTTCGCGGTTGATAATTGCCTCAACACCATTTGTAATAAGTCCCTTTGTGCCATAAGAGCCGTCGTCAGTCATAACAACCACTTCATCAGAGTGTGCTCTCATCTGCTCTTCAAGTATCACAAGCTCTTTTGTACGTGCAGCCAACACGGTGATCACTCTATTACCCGCACTCTTGAAAGCCTCAACAATAGGTAACATAGGAGCTACACCTACACCACCACCAGCACACACGACAGTACCAACCCTCTCAATATGAGTAGCCTTACCAAGAGGGCCTACAAGGTTATCGATAGAGTCGCCAACGTTCAAATCGCAAATCTTTTGAGAAGATTTACCTACGGCTTGTATCACAAGAGTTATAGTACCGCGCTCCTTATCAGCAGAAGCAATAGTTAACGGTATGCGTTCGCCTTTTTCACCCACCTTGACGATAACAAAGTGGCCTGCTTTGCGAGAACGTGCAATCAATGGAGCTTCAACCTCCAGTTTGACAACACGCTCAGAGAAGAACTCTTTACTTACGATCTTATTCATTTTATATTACCCTTTTATTCTACAGTTTCTATTTCTCATTGTAAAGTACGGTGAGTAGTGTCTCACCAACAGCTTGAAGCGTTAGCTTGTCTATGTTATTGATGTTGTCCTCTAGTGTATGCCATGTCTTTGGGAAGTTGGTTTCACTACTTGGATCATAATCAATAATATCGATTGAAGGTACGCCATATTGAGAGACGAATATGTGATCGTCTGTGATATAGCCTCCGCTTCTATCAACAAAGAGAGGGGAATGCCCTATCTGTTGTGCCGTTTGCCAAACTCTGGTTTGGAGTGTTGGATTGAATCGCTGAGAGAATAGGTCGCGCGTGAAGGTTGCATCTTTTCCACCAACCATATCTAGGAGTATTCCCCATCGCGCTTGATATCCTGGGCGGTGTGGTGATCTAGCCCAGTGTTGAGAGCCCAAGCAGTAGCTCTCTTGTATAGTGGATCGAGCCCAGTATGGAGCTCCCCAATCTTCTAAGTCAAAGAATATAATATCGACACCCACGTTGGGCTGTTGAACGCTTAAATGCCTAGCTACCTCAAGAAGAACAGCGACACCGCTGGCTCCATCGTTAGCTCCATCAATTGGCTTCTTGTGGTTTGCGGGATTGGGATCTTCATCGGCATATGGCCTTGTATCCCAATGGGCAAAGAGTAATACTCTCTGCTTCTTATCATTATTGAAGCTTCCGATAATATTGACACCTCTCTTAATCGACCCATCGTATATCTTAGTAGAGAAGTTTTGTTCAATAACCTCAGCTCCATGCCTTTTAAGTTCTTGAGAAAGCCATATAGCACACTCTGCATGTGGCTTTGTCTCTGGTATTCTATACCCAAATTCTACCTGTCTCTCAATGTATGTAAATGCGCTGTCGGCAGAGAATTGTGGTACTAGAGTTGTGTTACTACTCTCACTACTCTCCTTTTTGGGTGCAGGAGAGGAGGCGCATGCAGTAAGCAGCAGAAGTAGTATCAGGGTTATCTGGTTGTAATTCATTGTTGACTAAAGCTTTTATTAGGGGTAATGATTGGCCAAAAATAAGAAAAAAAAGGGAAGCTACCCCCTTTGACAAGAGAATAGCTTCCTTTTTTAGTTCTATCTTCTACTAGATTATATTTTAGCAGCTTGAGCCTGGCGTTTTTTCTCCTTAATAGCTTCAACTACATTCATCACATAATCACCAAGTTTTTCACACTCTACAATGATATCCATGTAGTGTGTTCCAGCTTGATATGTATAGAGTTTGTTGTTTACATCCTCAACGTTTTGACGTCTCAATACGCTACGTAGATTGTTGATCTCGTTCTCTGTATTGTAAAGTACATCGATATCTGCTTGTGTAGCCAAATCATCTTTCTCCATAAGAGTGATAACTTGAGTAAGCTGCTTCTCTGTAATGTCAAACATCTTATTGATGTTAACAAGCATTTCATCAGTGAATTCGATGTTTAGCTTAGCTTTGTGGTTGATAGTTCTTGCGATATGGAAGCAGCTATCGCCTACAGACTCGATCTCACTGATCTTAGTCATCATACGACGTACAGCTGATTTACTCTCGTTACTTAGTCGACCTTCTGCTACTTGGTTTAGGTAGCTACCAATCTCAAGTTCCATTCTATCACAAATACCTTCATACTTCTCTATGCGGGTAAATGTCTTAATGAACTCATCGCTGTTTGGTTTCTGCTCCATCAATTCACGAACAATCGTAAACATCTTGTTTGTACGCTTAGCGTATAATTGAATCTCTTGGCGCGCTTGCATAAGTGAAAGCTCTCCTGTTGATAGAAGTCCTGTAGAGATGAATTGTAGGTGGAAGTCCTCCTCTGATGTTTTCTGTTTGATAAGGGTTGAAACAACCTTAACATATACGCCCACAAACCAAATCATCAAGAAGCTGTTGATGATATTGAAGAGGGTATGGAAGAGTGAAAGCGCGTAAGAAACCGACACCTGACCTGCTATAAACTGCTCGCGAAGGGCTAGCATCGATGGGTCTGTAAGCTTCTCCTTGCTCTCGATAAGTGCTTGATCAGCTGGTGAGAGGTTAGCTGTAAGTGTCATTAGTGCGTGTGGATCACCACCGCCTAGCTTAGTTACAACTGTACCTACTAGTGCCATGAATGGTCTAAAAAGGATCAATACCCAGATTACACCAAACACATTAAACATAAGGTGAGAAAGTGCAGCACGTTTTGCTGATGTATTTGCAGAAAGCGCGGCTAGGTTAGCTGTGATAGTAGTACCAATATTCTCTCCAAGAACCATGGCTGCTGCTATCTCGTAAGAGATCCACCCTTTTGAACACATCACTAGTGTGATAGCCATAGTGGCACTTGATGATTGAACTACAATTGTTAGTATTGTACCTATAAGTAGGAATAGAAGGGTCGAAGAGAATCCCATCTGAGTATACTCTCTAAGGAATGAGAGAATCTCAGGGTTACTCTTGATGTCTGGCACTGCCCCCTTTAGGAAATCCAATCCCATAAAAAGGAATGCGAAACCAACTAAGAACTCACCCCACGACTTTCTCTTACCATTACTAGAGAAAATTAGAGGGATTGCTAGACCCATAATAGGTAGCGCAACTACACTAATGGAGAACTTAAATCCGAAAAGTGAGATGATCCATGCTGTTACTGTTGTACCAATATTGGCACCCATGATAACAGTGATTGACTGAGCTAAGGTTAGAAGACCTGCATTCACAAAGCTTACAACCATTACAGTGGTAGCGGATGACGACTGAATAAGCATCGTAATAAGCACCCCAGTAAGGAGACCCATTAGGCGATTTTTAGTCATTGTTGCAAGGAATCCGCGAAGACGGTCACCGGCAACTTTCTGAAGCCCCTCGCTCATCACCTTCATTCCATAAAGGAACATACCCAGCGATCCTACAAGAGTCAGGAAATCGTAAAATGAATAATTCATTGTGTAGTTAATTACTAGTTATTGGTTTGTATTTCTTTCACTTTATCAATTGGACAAAATTATAGAAAAAAGATACGCAGTTACACCCTCTTTCTGCTAAAATTAGATATTACACAATTAAATAACGATTGTAATACTTTTGTAACAACATTATTTGGCTCTATTTTGTTAATAGTAATCAATAGGAACCATTTAATGAGTCTGATAATGAGAAATGATGTAAGAATCTACTGTAAGAACACCAATTCGTTTCATTTGTTTCCAATAGGGAGTTCTCTTTTGGATATTTATAAACAATTAAAGATTACTTTACCCTATACCGTCATTGGTGCTAGAGTAAACAACAAGACTGAGGGTCTTAAATTTAGAGTATATAATGCCAAAAATATTGAGTTCATTGATATAAGTCGATCAACAGGGATGAGATGCTACGTAAGGAGTCTATCCTTTATCCTCTACAAAGCAATTGACGACCTATATCCTCTCTCTGATCTTCGCATTGAGCATCCAATCTCGAAAGGATACTACTGTGCCGTGAATATTGGCAAGAAGATTACGCAAGAGGATATTGATAAAATTAAAGCTCGAATGCACGAGATCGTTGATGCTGATATCCCATTCAAACGTCGCGAAGCACAGAGCGAAGAGGTGGTTGCTCTTTTTAGGTCTAGAAGAATGGAGGATAAAGCCACACTAATTGAATCTGTTGGATCAGTCTATTCGCACTACTATCTACTTGATGACAAGATTGACTACTACTATGGTGCACTTGCTCCAAGTAGTGGATATATAAAACTCTTTGATCTCAGAATATATAATGGAGGTATGCTTCTGCAGGTCCCTTCAAGAAAAAAACCATCTATAATAGAAGACTACTGTGAGCAACCTAAACTTCTTGAGGTGTTCTCTGATAACCTAAGGTTTAATAAGATATTAGGGCTTCAGAATGTAGGTGAACTGAATATGGCTATTCAGCAGAACGTTGTGACTGATCTAATAAAACTTACAGAGGCGCTTCATGAGAAACAGATATCTAGAATAGCTGACTCTATATATAACCGAGGAGGGGTGAAAGTGATCCTCATAAGTGGCCCATCTAGCTCGGGTAAAACGACCTTTAGCAAGAGGCTGAGTGTTCAGCTGATGACAAACCTTATTCGTCCCGTTGCAATATCACTTGACGATTACTTTATCAACAGAGAGGAGACACCTCTTGATGAAGAAGGCAAACATGACTTCGAATCGCTTTACGCCTTAGACCTAGAGCAGTTCAATAAGGATCTCACATCTCTACTAAATGGAGAAGAAGTTGATCTGCCAACATTCAACTTCGAGACTGGTCTGCGAGAGTATAACGGACATAAACTAAAACTCGAGGAGAATCAGGTCTTACTCCTTGAGGGGATACACGCTTTGAATCCTGAGTTAACAAAGTATATTGACGAGGGGGTTAAGTTTAGAATATATGTTTCAGCTCTGACAACTATCTCTCTTGACAATCACAACTGGATACCAACAGCCGACAATCGCCTACTAAGACGCATTATTCGTGATAGTAAGTATAGAAAATATTCAGCTCGCGATACAATTGCTCGTTGGGAGAGCGTTAGACGTGGAGAGGAGAAGTGGATCTTTCCTTATCAAGAGAATGCGGACGCTATGTTCAACTCTTCTCTACTCTTTGAGCTAGCTGTAATAAAAAACCATGCTGACCCTCTATTGATGGAGGTTCCACAGAACTGCGACGAGTACGCTGAAGCTTTTAGACTTCAAAAGTTCTTAAGTTACTTCAAGCCTGTATACGAAATGGAGATACCACCTACATCTCTTCTTAGAGAGTTCCTTGGTGGAAGTAGCTTTAGATATTAGAAAATAGATCTTTGGGGGAGTAATCTTATCGGATTACTCCCCCTTGTTTGAGTTAGAATGGATATGAACTTGTAGGATGACAATAGTTTATTAAATTTGCAAATCCTAAATTAGGGTATAGAGAATATAATCAAAACCAAAATAGAAACAACAGATGAGAAACTACAAACTACTTAACAACCTGCTAGGTTGGATTACGTTTGCGACAGCTGCTATTGTCTACCTGATGACAATGGAGCCTACTACTAGTTTCTGGGATTGTGGTGAATTTATTACTTCGGCTTACAAGCTGGAGGTAGGTCACCCTCCAGGAGCACCGTTCTTTATGATTACGGGGCGTATATTTGCTACATTAGCTAGTGACCCTTCACAGGTGGCACTAATGGTAAACGCAATGTCGGCACTATTTAGTGCACTCACTATCCTATTCCTCTTCTGGAGTATTACGCACCTAGCAAAGAAACTGGTGTGTGAAGAGGATAGCAAAGAGATGACTCTTAGTCAAACAATCTCTATCCTTGGTAGTGGTTTGGTTGGTGCTCTAGTATACACCTTTTCAGACACATTCTGGTTCTCAGCTGTAGAGGGAGAGGTTTATGCATACTCTTCGCTATTTACCGCTGCTGTATTCTGGCTTATTCTCAAATGGGAAGAGCGAGCAGACGAGCCTCACTCTGATAGATGGATAGTATTGATAGCATATTTAATGGGACTTTCAGTTGGTGTCCATTTGCTTAACCTTCTATGTATCCCAGCTATCGTATTGGTTTACTACTACAAACGCAATCCTAAGGCTAATCTTAAAGGCTCACTAATAGCATTAGGACTATCATTTGTTATGGTTGGTGTGCTTATGTACGGTATCATACCAGGTTTTGTGAAGGTGGCTGGATGGTCAGAACTCCTATTTGTCAACGTACTAGGTTTGCCATTCCAGAGTGGAGTAATACTATACTTCATCACACTAATTGCTGTGTTAGTATGGGGTATTAGAGAGACTATCGTACAAGATAGCGCACTTAGAATGAAGATTGCCTTCATCCTTTCTGTTACTCTTATCGGTATACCATTCATCGGAAGCGGTAGCTTCAAGAGTATTGCAATAGGGTTTGCTCTTATTGGCGCACTCTCAGCATACCTCTTCTACAGCTCTAAGGTGAATATTCGATTGATGAATAATATCCTAATGTGCCTTACTGTAATCCTTGTTGGTTACTCTTCATACGCACTTATCGTTATTCGTTCAGCTGCAAACACACCAATGGACCAAAACTCACCAGAGGATATCTTTACACTAGGTAGCTACCTCAACCGTGAGCAGTATGGCGATCGCCCACTATTCTATGGTGAGACATTCGTTTCAGAGGTGCAACGAGACAACTCAGGCGGTGCAGTATCAACTACTGGAGCTCCAATTTGGGCACAGAAAGTTAAGACAAATGAGAACGAAAAAGACTCATATTTCGTCTCTGGCAACAAGCGCAACTATCAATATATCGATGAAACAAAGATGTTGTTCCCTCGTATGTATAGTACTCAAGCAAGCCACATAGAGGCATACAAATCATGGAGTAACTTCCGTGGAAAGAGCACTACATACCGCATAATGGGTGAGAACAAACGCGTTCAGATGCCTACTTTTGCTGAGAACTTGAGATACTTCTTCTCATACCAACTTAACTTCATGTATTGGAGATACTTTATGTGGAACTTTGCTGGTCGTCAGAATGATATCCAAGGGCACGGCGAGATCTCGAATGGTAACTGGATGACAGGTTTCAACTTCATTGATCAGTATATTGTTGGCGATCAAACCAACCTCCCTGATGCAATGAAGAACAACAAAGGACGAAATGTATACTATCTCCTTCCTCTCATATTAGGTATCATAGGTATTATCTATCAAGCCTATAGAGGCGAGAGAGGATACAAGGTTTCTGGATTACATTCTTCTTGTTCTTCATGACAGGTATAGCAATCGTTATATACCTAAACCAGACACCTTATCAGCCTAGAGAGCGTGATTACGCATATGCGGGTTCTTTCTACGCCTTCTCAATATGGATTGGACTAGGAGTTGCTGGTATTATACATTGGCTTAAGAAGTATATCAACCCTACTGCAGCTTCAGCTCTAGTATCTATTGTGACCCTTTTTGTACCTCTACAGATGGCAGCACAAAACTGGGACGATCACGATAGATCTGGTCGTTACACTGCTCGTGACTTTGGTATGAACTACCTATCTTGCATAGATGAGAATGGTATCATCTTCACTAATGGTGACAACGATACATTCCCTCTTTGGTATGCACAAGAGGTAGAAGGTTTCAGAACTGATGTTAGAGTTTGTAACCTAAGCTACCTTCAGACGGACTGGTATATAGACCAAATGAAACGCGATGCTTATGACTCTAAGGCTCTTCCTATATCGATGAATAAGTCACAATATGTACAAGGTACT
>Ga0114939_10003862_pt1 | contig 10188 bp, 10 predicted proteins | sample AshMeaCrysSpring_FD_87196 | JGI IMG/M metagenome (GOLD analysis project Ga0114939, IMG submission 87196) | Groundwater microbial communities from Big Spring, Nevada to study Microbial Dark Matter (Phase II) - Ash Meadows Crystal Spring | ecosystem: Environmental > Aquatic > Deep subsurface >... | reverse complement strand
GCGAGCTGTGCGAGCACGCGGCCGGCATGGCGCAGGCGCGACCCGCTCTGGCGCAGCCTTGTGTCAGCGCCTGGACGCCGAGATCTCGTCGAACAGCTCGCGGTAGATGCGCCAGCGCGAGGCGGCCACGTCGCCCCGTTCGACCGCAGCCGCGACGCCGCATCCCGGCTCGCTGCGGTGGGTGCAGTTGTAGAACCGGCAATGCACCAGATGCGCGCGCAGGTCGGGCATCAGCGTCGCCAGGGCCTGCGCATCGATGTGATGCAGGCCGAACTCCTGGAACCCGGGGGTGTCGATCAGCGCGCTGCGATGGTCGTCTTCGAGCCAGTACCACTGCGTGTTGGTGGTCGTGTGGCGCCCCGTGTTGAGCGCCCGCGAGATCTCGCCCACCTGCGCGCCGGCGTGAGGGACGACGAGGTTGATCAGCGTGCTCTTGCCGGCACCGCTCGGGCCGAGCAGCAGCGTGATGCGCCCCTGCAGCCGGGGCTGCAGCAGGGCCCGCGCGGCCTGCGGATCGGCCTTGAGGGCCATCTCGAAGACGTCGATGCCCATGGCGCGGTAGGGTGCCAGACGCTGCCGCGCCGGTTCGCTTTGCGGCAGGTCGGTCTTGTTCAGGCCGATGCACGCCTCGATGCCGGCACTGTGGGCCCCGATCAATGCACGTGCCACCTGCGATTCGCTGAACATCGGCTCGCCAGCCACCAGCACCAGCAGCCGCTCGACGTTGGCCGCGAACGACTTGGTGCGCCACTCGTCCCTGCGCATCAGCAGGTTCGTGCGCGTTTCGACCTGCTCGATCACCCCTTCGCCGTCGCCGGTCGCGCGCCAGCGCACGCGGTCGCCGACGACGCATTCGCTCTTCTTGCCGCGCGGATGCACCCGGTGTCGTTCACCCGTGGGAGTCTCGATCAGGTAATGTCGGCCATGCCCGGAAACGACCAGGCCCGCCTGGAGGGCTTGCTCGCCGTTCAAGCGGGCAGCGCGTCGACGCGCGCCGCGCAGATGAAGTCGTTGGCCGTGATGCCGCGCGCGGAATGCGTGCTCCAGCGCATCACGCAGCGGCCGTAACCGACGTGCAGGTCCGGGTGATGGTCCTGGCGGTGCGCCACCCAGGCCACCGCGTTGACGAAAGCCATCGTCTGGTGAAAGTCGGCGAAGGTGAAGGTCTTTTCGAGCGCACCGTCACGTCGCGCCCAGCCGTTCAGGTCGGCGAGGTGGCGGTCCACCTCGTCGTCGGTCAGCGCCGAGTCGGGCCCCAGGGGGCGGCACTGCAGCGCGCTCCAGCGGTTCATCGTGCAAGCGGCGCGCCAGCGTCGCACCGGGTTGGGCGGCGAAACGAATTCATGCGCAGGCCGGTCGCGCCTTCAGCGCGGCCAGTCGCTCGGTGGCCGGCGGGTGCGAATAGTAGAAGCGCACGTACAAAGGATCCGGCGTGAGCGTGGTGGCGTTGTCCTCGTGCAGCTTGAGCAAGGCGGCGGCCAGGTCGGCCCCGCTGGCTTGCGCACAGGCATAGGCGTCGGCCTCGAACTCGTGCGTGCGCGACTGGCGCGCCAGCAGCGGCGAGGCGAAAAAGCCGAACACCGGCACGACCATCAGGAACAGCAGCAGCGCCAGTGCGTCGTTGGGTGTGCCCAGATGCGGCTGCACCCCCAGGCCGACGTAGAACCAGGGGCGCGAGGACAACCAGCCCAGCAGCGCGAAGCCGGCCAGGCTCAGCCCGAACATCAGCAGCACCCGCTTGGCGATGTGGCGCAGCTTGTAGTGACCCAGCTCATGCGCCAGCACCGCCTCCACTTCGCCGGGCTGCAGCTTCTCGAGCAGGGTGTCGAAGAAGACCACCCGCTTGGCAGCGCCCAGGCCGGTGAAGTAGGCATTGCCGTGCGCCGAGCGGCGGCTGCCGTCCATCACGAACAAGCCCTTGGCGGCAAAGCCGCAGCGGCGCATCAGGCCGGTGATGCGTTCGCGCACCGGTCCGTCGTCCAGAGGCTGGAAGGTGTTGAACAGCGGCGCGATGACGGTGGGGTACAGCACCAGCATCAGCAGCTGGAACCCCACCCACACGGCCCACGCCCACAGCCACCACAGGCTGCCCGTGCCGCCCATGACCCACAACAGCAGGGCCACCAGCGGCGCGCCCAGCAGCACCGCCACCAGCAGACCCTTGAGCAGGTCGACCGCGAACAGGCGCGGTGTGATGCGGTTGAAGCCGTAGTGCTGCTCGATGCGAAATGTCGAGTAGAGGTCGAACGGCAGCTCCAGCAGGCTGCCCAAGAGCACGAAGGCGCCGACCAGCGCGACCTGATATGCCAGCGACCCGAAGCGCGGCGCCACCGTGTCGTGCACCCAGGCATCGAGCGCGCCCAGCCCGCCCAGCAGCGTCCATCCCAGCACGACCATGGTGCCGAAGGCCGTGGTCAGCAACCCGAACCGGGTGCGCGCGATGGTGTACTCGGCCGCCTTGCGGTGCGCCGGCAGCGGGATGACGCCGGCGAAGGCACTTGGCACCTCCTCGCGGTGCCGCGACACATGGCGGATCTGCCGTCCGGCCAGCCACAGCTTGACGGCGAGCGACGCCACCAGCGCGACGGCGAACGCGATCATCCAGATCGTGGCTTGCATGGTCCGAGAGTGTAGGTCGTGCCGGCTCGGCCTGCGAGAATGTACGGATTTCCACCGCTCGACGCCCGCCCATGAACGAACCTGCCGCGCTCGCCTGTGTGGACACCAACCTGGTGTGGATCGACCTCGAGATGACCGGCCTGGTTCCCGAGCGCGACCGTGTCATCGAGATCGCCGTCGTCGTCACCGACGCGCAGGTGAGCTCCCGCATCGAAGGTCCGGTGATCGCCGTGCACCAGAGCGACGCCGTGCTCGACGCCATGGATGCCTGGAACAAGGGCACCCACGGCAAGAGTGGCCTGACCGAGCGCGTGCGCGCATCGGCCATCGACGAGCGCACCGCCGAGCAGCAGGTGATCGAGTTCCTGAAGGCCTACGTCCCCAAAGGCAAGTCGCCGATGTGCGGCAACAGCATCTGCCAGGACCGGCGCTTCCTGGCCCACCACATGCCTGAGCTGGAGGCGTTCTTCCACTACCGCAATCTGGACGTGAGCACGTTGAAGGAACTGGCCCGGCGCTGGAAGCCGCAGATCGTCGACGCGTTCAAGAAGGCGCAGACGCACACGGCGCTGGCCGACGTGCACGAGTCCATCGATGAATTGCTGCATTACCGGCAGCACTTTCTCGCGGTGTGAGGGGCGCCGCGGCAAGGGGGCGCTCCGCGCGGTACAATTCGGTATCGGTCTCTTCATGAGACCTTCGTACGTCCCCTCTGACCTCTTCGAGTCACGCCGGCGCCCTGCGGCGCTGCGGTTCTTCTCGAATCCTCTCCTCGCAGCGGAACCGGTCGGCGGCGATGCCGTCGCTCGAGCCCTTCCGGCGAAGGACCTCTCGATCCAGCGACTCCACCCACGCTGTGGCGCGCGAGCGCCGGCAGCGGGTGCGCACGGCGCCTGCGGGAGCGGTGTGCGCCCGATCCGTTCGAGAAAGACCACGATGAGTTTCGCGACCCTGGGCCTGCACGAGGCCTTGCTGCGCGCCGTGCGCGACGCCGGCTACGAATCGGCCACCGACGTGCAGATGAGCGCGGTTCCGCCGGCGCTGGCCGGCGCCGACCTGCTGGTGGCGTCCAGCACCGGCAGCGGCAAGACGGCGTCGTTCATGCTGCCTGCGCTCGAGCACGTGCTGCGCGCACGCGCCGACCGCAGCGAGCGCCGCGAGCGCGGGCGTGCCTACGGCCCGCGCGTGCTGGTGCTCGCGCCCACGCGCGAGCTGACGATGCAGGTGGCCAAGGCGGCCTCGTCCTATGGCCGGCACGTCCAGGGCCTGCGCGTGGCCACGGTGGTCGGTGGCGTGCCGTACCCCATGCAGATCAAGGCCCTGCGCGGCCCCTTGGACATCCTGATCGCGACGCCGGGTCGCTTGCTCGATCACCTGCAAAGCGGTAAGGCCGTGCTCGACCACGTGCAGATGCTCGTGTTCGACGAAGCCGACCGCATGCTCGACATGGGCTTCATCGACGACATCCGCACCATCGCCGAGCACACGCCCAAGGCGCGCCAGACCGTGATGTACAGCGCCACCTTCGCGGGCTCGGCCGGCCGCCTGGCTCAGGAGCTGCTGCGCGCGCCGACGCGCATCGAGGTGGCTTCGCACACCGAAGTGCATGAACACATCGAGCAGCGCTTGCACTGGGCCGACGACGGCCGCCACAAGGACGCACTGCTCGACCACCTGCTCACCGATGTCGACATGGAGCAGGCCGTCGTATTCACCAGCACGCAGCGCGACGCCGACTGGCTGGCCGACCGCTTGGCCGACCAGGGCCACGCGGTGGCTTCGTTGCACGGCGGCATGCCGCAGGGCCGCCGCAACCGCGTGCTGCAGGGGCTACGCAACCGGCAGCTGCGGGTGCTGGTGGCCACCGACGTGGCCGCGCGCGGTATCGACGTGCCCACGATCAGCCATGTCATCAACTACGGCCTGCCGATGAAGGCCGAGGACTACGTGCACCGCATCGGCCGCACCGGCCGTGCGGGCCGCAGCGGCCTGGCGGTGACGCTGGCCGAGCGGCGCGACGTGTCGATGATCCGGCGCATCCAGCACTTCACGACGCAGCGCATCCCGGTGGCGGTGGTCGGCGGCCTGGAGCCGCGCCTGCCCGAGCCGCGCAGTGCATCGTTGCGCCCTGACGCCGCCGCGCGCGGCGGCCCGCCCGCGGCCAGGGGCGCACCGCCCAGGCTCGGCCACGCGCACGTGCCCGGCCGCCACGGCGGTCCAAGGGCGAAGGCGGATCGCCACCAGCGCCGCTCCCGCACCAGCCCGCGGTGAATCGGCCGCGGGTGGCCGCGGGCGGCTGTTGCGTTCAGACGCCGAGCAGTTCGACCTCGAACAGCAGGGTGGCGTTGGGCGGAATCACGCCGCCCGCGCCGCGCGAGCCGTAGCCGAGCTGCGGCGGAATGACCAGGCGGCGCGTGCCGCCGACCTGCATGCCTTGCACGCCCTCGTCCCAGCCGCGGATCACCATGCCGGCGCCGAGGTCGAAGCGGAAGGGGTCATGACGGTCCTTGCTGGAATCGAACTTGCGCCCGGCGGTGCCGTTCTCGTACAGCCAGCCGGTGTAGTGCACGGTGACGTGCTGGCCGGCCTGCGCCGCGGCGCCGGTGCCGACGACAGTGTCCTCGTACTGCAGGCCGCTGGGAGTGGTGATCATGGGTTCGGTCCTATGACGTGAAGGCAGCCGGCATCATGCCACCCAGCTCTCGCGCCAGTGTGACGTGGCGGCGCGCAGCCAGTCGCCGACGGTCGGTGCATCGATGGGCGGCAGACCGAGCGCGGCCGCCGCGTCGCGCAGCGCGCGCACCGGTGCCGACACGTCCAGCGGCATGGCGCCGTTGCGCTTGGACAGCTTCTGTCCGTCGGCACCGAGCACCAGCGGCGTGTGCAGGTAGGCCGGCATGGGCAGCGCGAGAGCGCGCTGCAGCAGGATCTGGCGCGGCGTGTTGTCGGCCAGATCTTCGCCGCGAACCACGTGGGTCACGCCCTGCCAGCCATCGTCGACGACGACCGCCAGCTGATAGGCCCACAGACCATCGGCGCGCCTGAGCACGAAGTCGCCCACGTCGTGGGCGACATCCTGCCGCTGCGCCCCCAGGCGACGATCGTGCCAGGCCACGACCGCCGATGCACCGCCGGGCTCGGTGTGCAGGCGCACCGCGCGCGCCTCGCGCCCGTGCAGGCCGCCGCGCTCGGGGCGGCACGTGCCAGGGTAGGGGTGCTCGCCGTGCCGCACGCGCGGACGGCCTGCGGCGGCCAGGGCCGCGTCGATGTCGCGACGCGAGCAGGCACACGGATAGGCCCGGCCCTCGTGCAGCAGGCGTTCGAGGGCGACGGCATACGCCGCACCGCGCTGCGACTGCCACACCACCTCGCCGTCGGGCTGCAGGCCGCAGGCCTCGAGCTGGCGCAGGATTTCGCGGTCCATGCCGACGATGCAGCGAGGGCGATCGACGTCCTCGATGCGCACCAGCCAGCGCCCGCCGTGGGCGCGGGCGTCGAGCCAGCCGGCCAGCGCCGCCACCAGCGAACCGGCATGCAGCGCGCCGGTGGGCGATGGCGCGAAGCGTCCCACGTACGGACGTGCCCTGCTCCTTGCGCCGGGCGCAGCCGGCGATGCCGGCGACGTCTGGGCGGCCATTCAGTTCAGCGGACCGGCATGACGTTCGAGCAAGGCACGCCGCGTGGCCGGGCGTTCGAGCTGCGCCAGCCACCATTGCAGCGCACGCCCCAGCCCGAGCGGCCCTCGTTCGGCGCGCCAGGCGTAGTGCAGCACCGGCGACGGCCCGCCGCGCGCCGTGGTCTTGGCCACCATGTGCCCGGCCTCCAGGTGCGGGCGCGCCAGCGGCTCGGGTACGTAGCCGCAGCCCAGTCCGCGCAGCAAGGCCTCGAGCTTGGCGCGCATGGTGGGCACGGTCAGCACGTCCTGCCCAGGCAGCAGGTTGACGGTCAGCGGGGCGAGCCGCTGGGCCGTGTCGGCCACGGCCACGGCGCGGTGGTGCACGAGCTGGGCATCGGTCAACGGCTCGGCGGCAGGGGCCAGCGGGTGATGCGGGGCCACACAGAACACGAACGGCAACTCGCCCAGCGGCGCCCGCTCGATGCCGCCCGGGTTGGCGAACTGGTCCGACACACCAATGGCCAGATCGGCCTGCCCGGAGACCAGCGCCTCCCAGGTGCCCGCCAGCACGTCGCTGCGCAGGCGCAACCGCGTCGCCGGGCCATCCTCGGCAGGGCCGGACTTGCCGCCGGCGCCGCTGCGGACGGCGCAGAACGCCTGCACGAGCTCGAACAGGGTCGGGAACGACAGCGCATCGTCCATGCTGATGGTGAGCTGCGTCTCCCAGCCGCTGGCCACGCGCTGCACCCGGTTGGCCACCGCATCCATCTCCTGCAGCAGGCGTCGCCCCTCGTGCAGCAACTCGGTGCCGGCCGCGGTGAGCTGGGCCTGGCGCGAGCTGCGGTCGAACAGCAGCACGTCGAGCGCGTCCTCGAGCTGGCGCACGCTGTAGGTCAGTGCCGAGGGCACCTTGCCGAGCTCGCGCGCGGCGGCGGCAAAGCTGCCGGTGCGGGCGATGGTGTCCATCATCACCAGGGCTTCGGGGGTGAGGGCGTGGCGTCGCTCGGGCATGGGATTCGGGTTGGGCGGGCGTCTTCATCTTATTTGAACGGATGCGTCAACGCGGCGCGCACCCGGGGATCCCGCGACGGCCTACAGTGAGGCCGCATTGCAAAGGGCTTCGACATGATCCGCATCCGCACGTCCGCAGAGCGTGGTTACGCCAACCACGGCTGGCTGGAGAGCTACCACACTTTCTCCTTCGCCGACTACCACGACCCGGCGCACATGGGCGTGGGCAACCTGAGGGTGATCAACGAGGATCGCATCGCCCCCGGGACCGGCTTTGCCACGCACAGCCATCGCGACATGGAGATCGTGAGCTACGTGCTCGACGGCGCGCTGGCGCACAAGGACAGCCTGGGCAACGGCGAAGCCGGCGCAGTCAACGCGGGCGTGATCCGCCCCGGCGACGTGCAACGCATGAGCGCAGGCAGCGGCGTTCGGCACAGCGAGTACAACCACGACGCCCAGCGCACGACGCACTTCCTGCAGATCTGGATCCTGCCGCGTGAGCGCGGCGGCGCGCCCGGCTACGAGCAGAAGCACTTTGCAGCGGACGAGAAACGCGGGCGATTGCGGCTCGTCGCCTCGCCCGACGGGCGCGACGGGTCGGTCACGCTGCGCGCGGACGCCAGCGCGCATGCGGGCCTGCTCGACGGCGCCGAGACGGTCGACGCGCCGCTCGATGCCGCGCGTCTGACCTACGTGCACGTCGCTCGCGGCCGCATCGACGTCAACGGCATGCGCCTGCACGCGGGCGACGGTGCCACGCTCGACGGCGAGCCGCGCCTGCGGCTGAGCGGCGCGCAAGACGCCGAGGTGCTGGTGTTCGATCTCGCGCGCTGACCGGGCGCTTGCGGCGCGTACGCGCGGCACCGCGGCGTGCCGGCGTGGTGCTTGGTGCGCTCGGCTGCATGCGGGACGCTGTCGCGACACCGTGGGCGGCGACAATGCCGAGCGGTGCGAGCTCGGAGTCCAGCCATGAACAGGGTATGCATCGTCGGCGCGGGCGCGATCGGCGGTCTGATTGGTGCGCGGCTGGGTCTCGACGCCGCGCCGGGCACGATCGAGTTCAGCGCGCTGGCCCGCGGCGCCACGCTGCAAGCCCTGCAACGCGACGGCCTGCGCCTGATCGATGCCGCGCATCCCGATGGCCAGTGCGTCGCGCTGCGAGCGGCAGACCGCGGCGACGAGCTGGGCGAGCAGGATCTGGTGGTGGTCGCCGTGAAGGCGCCCGCGCTGCCGGCCGTGGCATCGCAGGTCGCCGCCATGCTGCATGACCGCACGGCGGTCCTCGTGGCGATGAACGGCGTGCCGTGGTGGTTCTTCGACCATGCCAGCGGTCCTTGTGCAGGCCTGCACTTGGCCAGCGTCGACGCGGGCGACGTGGTCCGCAGCGGCATTCCCACGCGCCACGTGATCGGCTGTGTCGTGCACGCCAGCGCTGTCGGCGTGGCACCGGCGGTGGTGCGCCATGTCCGCGGCGACGGCCTGATCATCGGCGAGCCCGCCGGTGCCAGCACCCCGCGCACGCGCAGCGTGGCCGAACGGCTCGAGCGTGCAGGGTTCGCGGTGACGGTGTCGCCGCACATCCAGCGCGACATCTGGTTCAAGCTGTGGGGCAACATGACCATGAACCCGCTCAGCGCGCTGACGCTGGCCACCTGCGACCGCCTGCTCGACGATCCGCTGGTGCGTGCGTTCGCCAGCGCCGTCATGGCCGAGGCGCAGGCCATCGGCGCACATTTCGGCTGCGACATCGACCAGACGCCCGACGACCGTCACGCCTTGACGCGCAAGCTGGGCGCCTTCAAGACGTCGATGCTGCAGGACCTGGAAGCGGGGCGCGCGCTGGAGCTCGACGCCCTGGCCGGCGCGGTGCGCGAGATCGGCGCGCACCTGGGCCTGGCCACGCCGAACATCGACGCCCTGTTCGGGCTGACCCGCGTGCTCGGCCAGTCGAAGGGGCTGTACCCGGGCGCCGGCGAACCGGGCGCACCTGTTGTACCGTCGGGGTGAGCGGCGCGCGGTTTGTCAAGGGGCGCCAAGCCGCGTCGACTTCTTAGAATGCAGGCCATGGGTTTCGTCCACCTGCGCGTTCACACCGAGTACTCGGTCGTCGACAGCACCTTGCGCATCGACGAAGCGGTGAGCGCGGCGCAGGCCGACGGTCAACCCGCCCTGGCCGTCACCGATCTGGCCAACCTGTTCGGTGTCGTCAAGTTCTACGGCGCAGCACGCAAGGCCGGCATCAAGCCGATCGTGGGCGCCGACGTGTGGGTGGAGCCCTGGCCGTCGCAGGGCGGTGCCCACGCGGCAGACCGCCAGGCCACGCGCCTCGTGCTGCTGGTGCGCAACGAACGAGGCTACCTGAACCTGTGCGAGCTGTTGTCGCGGGCCTGGTTGACGAACGTGCACCGTGCGCAGGCGTGGCTGCGGTGGGCCTGGCTCGACGAACTCGGCGACGGTCTCGTCGTGCTGTCGGGGGCGCACCAGGGCGCGCTCGGGCAGGCCCTGCTGGCCGGCGACGAGGAGCGTGCGCAGGCGATCGCCCAGCGCCTGTCGAAGGCCTTCGCGGACTCGTTCTACGTCGAGCTGCAGCGTGCCGGTGCACCGGAACACGAAGCCCATGTGCGCGCGGCCGCCGCGTTCGCGGCGCGCCTGGGCCTGCCCGTGGTGGCCACGCACCCGGTGCAGTTCCTGTCGAGCGACGATTTCGAGGCGCACGAGGCCCGCGTATGCATCGCCGACGGCGAGACGCTGGCCAACCCGCGGCGCGTGCGGCGCTTCACCGCCGAGCAGTACCTCAAGTCGGCGGCGCAGATGGCCGCGCTGTTCGCCGACATCCCTTCGGCGCTGGTCAACACGCTGGCCGTGGCGCAGCGCTGCAACCTGTCGCTCACGCTGGGCAAGCCTCGCCTGCCGGATTTCCCGACGCCGTCGGTCGACGG
>Ga0114939_10003861_pt1 | contig 10190 bp, 12 predicted proteins | sample AshMeaCrysSpring_FD_87196 | JGI IMG/M metagenome (GOLD analysis project Ga0114939, IMG submission 87196) | Groundwater microbial communities from Big Spring, Nevada to study Microbial Dark Matter (Phase II) - Ash Meadows Crystal Spring | ecosystem: Environmental > Aquatic > Deep subsurface >... | reverse complement strand
CTGTTCATCAACCCGTTCGAAATGATCGATGCGCCGATTTAGGCCGATCACCCGTGACATGGGCTCGCTGAAAGAGCCGAAGAAATGGCGCGTCAAGAGGAGTCGACCCTTGCCAGGGCGGAACAAACCGCAGAAACTCCTACTCAGCGTTTTTTTTGAGTAAGCGCAGGCCTTGATGCGAGACCCAGATCACAAATCGAGTTGCGATGGCATGGGACGTGAGGCGGATGTTTGTATTGACGTGGTGAACAAAGTTGGGATGAACGGCAGAAAGATGCCTTCCTGACTGTTTCTGACTGTTTGGGCTTGTCCCCCGATGGTTCGTTAAACTCTGGCGCATGCCCTTCGACCCGAACTTTTCCGAAAATACCGGATGACTCATGGATTCAAGGAGAAGTCCGACAACCTGCTCGGCCATCATGCCCGAAAGTAGGTATCCAGAGGGCGATAGATACCCTCCAATGTCGTGGGCATGACGTTGCGTGGAGTGTTCCAATTCGTACTTTAAGGACAACCTGTCATGTTGAAGAGTCTCTTCAGAAAAGATGAAGAACCGGCCCCTTCCGATCCCCAAATTACATGGACGCCCGAGGCAGAGGAACGGTTGAAAAAGGCCCCCTTCTTTCTACGTGGGATGGTGAAACGGCTCTCGGAGAAGAAGGCCCAGGAGTTAGGGATCACCGTCATCACCGAAGAGGTCCTCGTCCAGTTCAAAGACAAGATGATGAATCCGATGATGCAAGCAGGCGCGGGGGTTGCACATGATGCCGCGGGGGCGCCCCCCGTCTCTTTGGCGTGGACGCGCGAGGCCAAGGAACGTCTTGAGACCGTCCCTGAATTTATGCGGAGGATGATCCAGCGAATCGCTGAAGAGGTGGCTATGGAGCGGGGCTCCTTGGAAGTGGACTTAGCCCTGCTCATGAAAGCCGAGTCATTGGGAGAGGAGTCGAGCACAGCCCACGCCGAGATGCCGTGGACCGACGCGGCAAAGGTTCGTCTTGAACAGAAGATTGCGAACTCACCGGAGATTGCACGGGAGTTTGTCTTCGGCATGCTGAAAAACGATGCTGAGGAGTTGGCGCGGGAGATGGGGTTCACGCGGATCGACCTTGCGGCGTTGGCGAAAATCTGGGATGCCCCGAAGAGCGAGGTGGTTTGGACGCAGGAGGCATGGAAACGGCTGATGACCTCGCCCGATTTTGTCCGGAGTGGGATCAAAAAAGCGGCGGAGCGGCGGGCACGCAAGATGGGGGCATCGACGATCACGTCGGAAATGCTAACGACCTTTCGAAACGAGGCCATGATGAAGGCGATGAAACGTATTCGCGCCTTTGGTTACAGCGAGATGACCTTCGACGCCTTTGAAGACGCTAAAAAGAAGATCAAGCGTCTCCAAGACAATTCCGAGGCGGCCAAACGGCTGGACGACATCCGGGGCTACATGGACAAGCGGGGCAAGATTGGTCTCATCGACGAAGAGATGCTTGAAAAGATGCGCGACTACCTCAGAGACCGCTCGAAGAAGGAGATGTAGAACCTGTCGCCGATCTGAGAATCACCGTCTCCACGTAGAGAAATGAGGAATCCGGTCGATGTCCGGCGCATTCCTGCTGCGGCTTGCAGTGTGGTGTTCATGAAGCGGCACAGCGTCTTGCCCGCAAGTTCCATGGCGATGCAACGAGCGGGACACCCGTGCCACCTTCAATCTTCCTTTCGTACATCATGAAAGTCACACTGAAACAGGGCGGCATGAACACCCATGAGCAAACCGCTATAGAGCGGCCCGCTGCGGGAAGGTTGAGTGGGAGCCCACGTGAAGGGTGGCCTGAAAAGGGCCTCAGACTGATTTTGAGACTGTTGATGTAGAAACCGATTGCATGGGGATCGCTCGAGCCATGGCCGTTGGAAACAATGACCATTTGACCCGCTGCGGCCCCACGTGGTAGAGAACTTGCAGCGTTCTGGAACGCCCACCGTGGCAGCTCCCATAAGGGACTCTCAACCGCCGGGACGCCTCGAGGCAGGTGAGGATTCATTAAGATGGCCAATCATCCGTCGGCTCTCAAACGGGAGCGTCAGGCACAAAAACGGAGGCGACGCAACCGCGCCGCGATTTCCGTGATTAAAACCGCCGTCAAAAAATTGACTGCCGCCGTTTCCGGTCCGCCGGACGAGGTAAAGGCGGCTTTTACGGCGGCGGTATCGACGCTCGACCGCGCGGCAGGAAAGGGGATTATTCCAAAGAAGCGTGCCGCTCGAAAGGTCTCGCGCTTGGCGCGGCAGGTAAATAAAATAACAGCCGCCGCCCCGCCTCCCACAACCCCGTAGTCTTCCCAGAGATCCCGTCGTTTTCCCCATCCAACGCGGTCGATGCAAATCGAAGTGATCTGGAACCGCTTTGCCGATGAGCGGGCCCTCTTGGTGGGGACCGATCCGATCCATCCCAGGACGGTCGTTCTTCTCTGCCACGGCCTCCTTTCCAATCGCGATAGCGCCACAAATCGCGCCCTCTCCGAGCGACTTCTTGCTCAGGGCATCGCCACGTTTCGGTTCGATTTCGTCGGTCATGGATCGCGCGCCGATCCGAACGATCCGCTTGGACAGTTCACCCTCAGCCGCTGTCTTGAACAGACGAACGGCGCGATCGCTTGGCTCAAAGCCCAGGGTGCCGAGCGTATTGGGGTGGTCGGATCGAGTTTTGGCGGGCTAGTGGCGCTGCGAACGGCGGTACGTCATCCGGAGATTGTCGCCCTTGGCCTGAAGTGTCCCGTCGTCGATTATCCCCCGCTGTGGCAGGCACGGCTAGGTGAAGGGGGAATGCGGCACTGGCGGGAGAGCAGCCGGTTAGTTCTCGCGACCCACGCCGGTCGGGTGTCGCTCCCTTACGATTTCTATCACGACCTTCTATTGCACGAGGTGGGGCAAGAGGCCGCCATCTCAAGTCCGGTGTTGATCGTCCACGGCGACGCCGATGAAGATGTGCCGGTTCAACAAAGCCAGACACTTTTCGAACGCCTTCAGGCTCCAAAAGAGCTGGTGGTTCTTCCGGGGGCCGACCACGAATTTTCTAGGTCGGAGGATTTCGAGCGAATGATCGACATTCTGACCGCAGGGATGGTAGCGCGGCTTCGGCTAGGCAACCCCGCATGACCGGAACCGTCACCGATCTCACCGATCGTGACGGAGGAGGTCGAGGAACTCGGCGCGTGTCTTCGGATCGTTCTTGAAGACGCCGAGCATAGCACTGGTCACCGTCTTCGTGTTCTGCTTTTCGACGCCGCGCATCATCATACAGAGGTGTTGGGCCTCGATCACGACGCCGACCCCAAACGGTTCGATCTTGTCGAGCAGGGTCTGGGCGATCTGGCAGGTCAACCGCTCCTGCAACTGCAGCCTTCGGCTGAAGATCTCCACGACGCGCGGCAATTTGCTCAAACCGACCACCCGCCTATTCGGCAGATAGCCGATATGACATTTTCCAAAGAACGGCAGCAGGTGGTGCTCGCAGAGGGCGAAGAAGTTGATGTCCTTCACGATCACCATCTCTTCGTGGGTGACGGTAAAAAAGGCATCGTTGAGGACGGCGTCGATGTCCTGACGGTATCCGCGTGTCAAAAATCGAAGTGACCTCTCCACACGCTGCGGTGTCCCCTGCAAGCCTTCCCGGCCCGGATCTTCTCCCAGCAGGACGATCATCCGCTCGACCAACGCTTCCAGGCCATGCGCCTTCACATCTATCGGCAGGATGGGGTCCGACACGGGCCTCGCTCCAAAAGTTGGGGGATTTCATCGGCACCGGTATCTACCGTTGCCGCAGGACAGGGCGGTCCTATCGCACGCGACTCTAGATCGTCAATCCGGTATCTGTTGTCCGATCGGTTCGAGGTATTTAAACAGGCCGGACAACTGGGAGATCCGGAGGGCATCGACGGTTGCGTGGCGTCCGGTCCGATCGAGAAGCAGTGTTGTCATTCCCAGCGATCGAGGCCCTGGAAGGTCATGCTCCGGATGATCGCCGACGTAGAGGATGTCGACGGGATGGATACCGACCTGCCGCAGCGCGGTGATAAAGATTTCCGGCGACGGCTTGGCCTGTCCGGCCCGGCTAGAGTAGGTGATCGTCCGGAAAAAATGGGCGATGCCGAGCGCTTTGCAGAGCGTCGGCAGGCGGGAGTCGAAATTGGAGACGATTCCGAGAACGAAATTTCGCTGCGAGAGGACAGAGAGGACCTCGATCGTCTCCGGAAAGAGCGACCAGGCCTCGGCCTGACTGAAAAAATGGTAGACCGCTTCGAAAAAGCGGTCGAACTCGGGGAAGGGGATCGACTCGAAAACGGCGCGGACCACGTTGTACCACCACTGGCGCTCGCAGGAGATCACTTCCGATGGCTGCGCTTCTGGAAAGGTGAGCGGGGGCGCCGAGGCCATGACCTCCGCAAAACGGAGGTTGAGCCAATCGGCGTCGACCGCTACGCCAAACTGTTCGGCATAGCGGCTATAATGAAACCCGACGCTCTGTGCCACTTCGAAGAGCGTTCCCCCCGCGTCGAAGAAAACCCCCTTTTTGGGACGGGACATGCGAAAGGAAGGGTCGGGCCAACACACACTCCCTTTGGGCAAAACACTACCCACCTGCACGCGTTTCTCCCCTGTTCGGCTGTTTCATGGCCACGGCCGCGACCCATCGGCAGATCGTCGACCGGCCTTCCCTTGCGGCTGTATTCGCAGACTTTTAGATATACTGCCAATCGACCACGCGACGCAATGCACGCACGACATAGGACATGTCGCACGGGCACCTTGTCCGTGCCATAGCAGAGGGCCATAGCAGAGGGAATAAACTCCGCCGCGTTTCACGGACGAGACGCCCGTGCGACCTTCCGATCTTTGTATATGACGCACATGAACACCCATTCAAAAACCGCTGTACATCATTTTCAAACGCTCTTCGGTATTTTCGGATGGCCGGCCCATCACTCACTGTCGCCCGTGATGCACAATGCCGCATTCCACGCGCTTTCGCTTCCTTACCAATATGTGGCATTTGAGGTCGCGCCGGAACATCTTCCCGACGCCGTTCGTGCCATTCGCGCCCTCGGCTTCGGAGGAGTCAACGTCACGATTCCCCACAAGCAGGCGGTGATTCCACTGCTTCATGCCGTCGATGCACGGGCGGAGCGGATCGGGGCCGTCAACACGATTGCGGTTGCGGATGGCCGTTTCATCGGCCACAACACCGATGGCGAGGGATTTCTCCGGTCGCTTCTTGAGGCTGGGGTCGATCCGGTCGCACGGCCGGTTGTCCTTCTGGGGGCGGGCGGGGCGGCGTTGGGGGTCGCCGATGCCCTGCTCGACCGGGGCGTTTCCGATCTCTCCATCCGTGCCCGATCTCTCGAAAAAATTGTACCGGTCGCCGCACGTCTTACTGCCGCCCACCCCGCCGCGCGTATCACGACCGCCACGCTCGCTTCTCCCCTTCCGCCATCACCCATCTTGCTCATCAACGCCACGCCACTGGGCATGAACCCTGAGGACGCATTGCCTTGTGCGATCGAATCCGTCGGCCCGGCGTCGGTCGTGGCCGATCTGGTCTATGGTCCCAATGAAACACCGCTGTTGACCGAGGCGAAACGGAGAGGCGCAACGGTCGTTCCCGGTCTCGGTATGTTGTTACACCAAGGCGCAATGGCGTTCGAGATTTGGACCGACCGGCCTGCGCCCCTCGCGGTGATGCGCGCGGCCCTCATGCAGGCGCTACGGCAAACCTGATGGCAGTGTCGTATATCCCTGTCGTTTGCCCCGATTCCTTCATCTACGGATTCCCGTCGTTCATTGTTGTTGACAACTGTCGGAACGCTTCCATACAGTGCCCCTCCGTTGGGCGTTGGACGGATCTTGGCGTGATGCGATGGTGTGGCAAGGTCAGATCCAGAAGACTTCGACTGTTTATTGTTTTCCAGGCGATTCCGATATTTTTTGCGGCGGGCTGCGGTGTTGGAGGCGGCGGCGCTTCGATGGCCGAAAAGGTGGCGCGTCTCCCCGAACCGCCTCCTGAAATCGCGCCCGGGGAACGCCTTTTCAAAAACCATTGCGCGGGTTGCCACGGGGTGCGGGCGGCGGGCAGCGATCGGGGGCCGACGTTTCTCTCGAAGATCTACGCGCCCGATCATCATGCCGACGTTGCGTTCGAACGGGCACCACAGCATGGGGTTCGCGCCCATCACTGGGCCTTCGGTGACATGCCGAAAATCTCCGGCGTAACGCCGGCGGATGTCCGTACAATCATCCGCTACATCCGGTGGTTGCAGACGGAGGCCATCTCCGCCGGGATTTATTAAACCTCTTCACCTAACGCCCTGTAGGCGCCGTTTTGTCATTTCGACCGGAGAGAGACCTCTTTGATCTCAGTGCGCTCCAAGATTCCTCACCGCGATGGGAATGACATATCGGGTGGGTTTTGTGAGGAATCTGTCTCCCATCGATGCCTGATTCCCAAAGATCGTCTTAAGTCTATCGGTCTTCGGCCAACGGCGCAGCGGGCATACGAGCGGGCGAACGGACGCGAGGTGCGGATGGACATTGCCACAGGAAACATCGAGTTTATTAGGCGAGGTTTTCGGGAAACGATCCTTTTCGATGAGCCCGGCACGTAACCCGTTTTGAGCGTTACTGCTTTGGAATGGGTTGGAATCGAATAGCCCAACGCTCCAAAAACTAAAATGGAGCTGGCAACACGGCTAACAAAATACCACTCAATGCCACGGTTCGAGTGGCTGAATTCCCGATGGCGGAACCATGGCCCTGCAACATGCGGTCAATCTCTTAGTCCTCCTCTGGCCGGTTTGGCTTCTGCTTTTGGGCATCGGGGTGGAGGTCGTCCGGTTCATTCGCGGCCGGTGCCATTTTAAGCCCGGATCGTAGCTGCCGGCACGGCGCATCCACATTGCCCCTTATCACACCACCACACCACATTGTTCCCTCTTCCACATGCCGTCTGCGCCGCAAAATGCCCGGCCGTCTTTTTATCTTACGCAGGAGGGGAGATTTCCCCCTCGAACGTTATCTTGAAGACTTTGGAACAGAGAAGAAGGCCTAACAAGCCGAGTGGAGGCGACGGCAAATGGCCGCGCCTCACTCCCAACGTTCTCTCCCTCGCTGCGCTCGGGAGAGAATCGGGGCGGTAAGCGGCGGCTGCCTTCTGCCCTCGCGCAAACCGCTCGGGCAGAGAACCAGGCAGTGAAGACGGACCGGCCCGCTACGCGGGCCCGCCGCTTACCGCCCCGATTAGGCTGCATGACGCCGTGCTCTCGAAGAATCGCAAACTCGTTTCACCGGAGAAAGTGAGCTTGTTTCAAGTGATAACCGAAGGGGGATCTGTAGATGTCGCGTCAAGGTGAAGCTTGGCCGTCGGATCCAGTGACTGGTCTGAGATGGTGGATGTGTGTGATGGGGCTGCTCTACATCTTCGCCGGCCTCTTCGCGTTCTTCCTGCAGGAACGGTTCCTGTACTTGGTCTTCCCGCGAGTTGACGCAGCCACTCACGCGGATTCGTACTTCGCCCTCCGCACCACCTTGACCGTCTGGGGGGTCTATATTGGCATGATCGGAGGTGCCCTGCTCGTGGGCTCAAGGAATCCTCTGCGCAACGTCGGACTCGCATGGCTGGTCGTCGCGACTGAGACGTCCGGAGCGCTCGGTGATGTTTGGCTGAGCACGCTTGACCATGTCAATGCCAGAGTTACGCTTCCAGCTATCCCATTCCACCTGATAACTATGGCTCTGGGTCTGTTTTTTCTATGGCGGTCACGCTCCCTCGAGTGGAAATGTATCGAAACCATGAAGGCCTAACCCTTATAAGGCCCCGTGTTGTCAATAGGCAGAAAGGTGGTGCGGCAGAAGTTTTTCCCTTTGCCTGTTGCTCTAGTTTGCGAAAGAAAGACGTCATTATCAGCGTTCTGACTTGGTTTCGATTTCTGGGTGCAATGGGGTCTGCACCAAACACGCATTGAGGCTCAATTATTGCCAACGTGTCATTCGCAAAAGATGCAGTTTGACACGCGGGCACGCTAGCAGCGCTGCATCCATCCAAACGCTGCGACCTAGAAACGCATCGATGCCCTCGTGCGTCCTATTCAACAATGAAAAGCTCCGTTTGATCCGGGTTAGCTTAATCGTTGGTCCGCACGTCGGACAAGAGCCGCAAGGCTTCCAAGCTTGCCGCTGTCCTTGAATCGTCAAGGTCGTGGGGGTATAATGCATGGTGGAGGTATTACTATGCCAACGTACGAAAGGTTACTTGCGGATGCGACTCGCTTACCGGTTGCGGACAGGATTCAGTTGATTGATGCGATTTGGGACACGCTGCCTGGTGATTCCCTACCGCCACTGAGTGAGGAGTGGGTCGCGGAGATTCAGAGACGCTCGTCGGAATACGATGCTGGTTCGACTGAAACAGTTTCGTGGGAACGGGTGAAAGCCGAGGCGCTGCACCGAGTAGGAATTACGGTGCCAGATGCTTCCTTGTGACTATCTTTCTGGTGCACGCCACGATTTCGACAAATCGTTTGACTGGTACTCTAAAAGAAGCGTGCAAGCGGCTGTTCGATTTGCTGCAGCCGTGGATACGGCCCTGATGAGAGTTGCCGAAAGACCGACCCTATTTGCTAGTCCAGACGGTGTACATCGAGAGTGCCCCGTGAAGATGTTTCCCTTTCGCATCGTCTACCGACTTGTCAACAATCGAGTGTTGATTGTCGCGATTGCACACGCGAAACGACAGCCTGGATATTGGCGAAGTCGAACTTAATTTACAATGGAATAATGTCAGACTTTGCGATTACACGTACGCGCCTAAGGCGCTGAACGCGGATGTGCAAATAGCGTGCGTCGGTTAGCTGGCAAACCATGCACAATATGAAATATCCCCTTTATCAGATTGACGCTTTCACGAGCCGATTGTTCGGCGGTAATCCGGCGGCCGTCGTCCTCCTTGATCAATGGCTTAAGGACGATGCGCTTCAAGCGATCGCAGCAGAGAACAATCTCCCTGAGACCGCTTTCGTCGTGCCTCGTGAAGATATGGCTCTGTTGCGATGGTTTACTCCAACTGTCGAGGTCGACTTGTGTGGCCACGCGACACTGGCGGCTGCCCACGTATTGTTTGCGTACCAGTACCCTACCTTAAAGAAAGTGAACTTCAGTACCCGCAGCGGAGTCATTGCTGTGAGCCGTGAGGGGGATGAGTTAAGTCTTGATTTTCCAGCGTGCCCTGGGACTTCAATTGAGGTCTCTGACACGCTGGCGTTGGCCCTAGGCGGAAAACCAAGTGAGGCGTACATCGCAAGGTACCTTCTTGCTCTGTTTGATACAGAAACTGCCATTCAAACCTTGTGTCCGGATTTTGGTCTTATTGCAGCACTTGATGCGTTTGCCGTCATCGTTTCTGCCCCAGGAAATACGGTCGATTTCGTGTCCCGATTTTTTGCACCACGCGCGGGTATTCCAGAGGATCCGGTCACCGGCTCGGCGCATTGTACTTTGGTGCCTTACTGGGCAGCGCGTCTTGGAAAAACGAGACTCACTGCAAGGCAGTTATCATTGCGTGGTGGAGAACTCGACTGCGAGTTACGGGGTGACCGAGTCGCAATTACCGGAAGAACCGTCGAATATCTGCGTGGGGAGATCAATGTGCCTGATTCAAGCTTGCGCGAAAGCTACAGCACCGAAGCTGACTGTAGATAGTGTCTGTCGGGAAACTCAGATTTCTGTCATTTCGATCAACGGGAAAAATACAAAATCTTTGTGATTTTAATGTGTTAATGTTTCTCACCTCGTTCGAAATGACACGTTGGGGCGGTTTCCCGACAGACATTAAATAAAGGGTTTCGTAGGCGCCACAGTTGATTCCTCCTCCCTAGTCCTGCCCCAGGAAGTTACGAACCTGAGGATCCCAGGGATGAAGGGTATGGGATTCCTCGTAGAGCTTGATAGCACGCTCCAGACGCCCTTCGCCCATCGCGACCCTTGCCTCGAAGAGCCGACGGGACGCCAACGTAATCCGGTTCAGCTTTGCCAAATCTTCTTGGCTTTCTGCACGCACGATCTTTGTAAGCGGCTGATGAAGACGGACCAAAGGCTAAAGGTTCGTAGCGAGAAGGGCAATACTATTAAGGGTGTAAAAGTGCCTCGGG
>Ga0114939_10003860_pt1 | contig 10194 bp, 7 predicted proteins | sample AshMeaCrysSpring_FD_87196 | JGI IMG/M metagenome (GOLD analysis project Ga0114939, IMG submission 87196) | Groundwater microbial communities from Big Spring, Nevada to study Microbial Dark Matter (Phase II) - Ash Meadows Crystal Spring | ecosystem: Environmental > Aquatic > Deep subsurface >... | reverse complement strand
CGGCGTGTCCCGGAGGCGGATGGTCTTGGTCAGCGGGAGGGTTCATTGCAGCAGCACGCGCATGCCGGCCCCGGCGGGGCGTCAGCCGGCCCAGTAGTGGTTAACGAAGCAGACGATGTTCAGCGCCAGCAGCAAGGTCGAGCCGAAAAGCCACGCGCTGCGGCCGACGCTCGAACGGATGCCGGCCACGATGAGAAAGATCGGGAAGAGCACCATGGAATAGCGCGCGATGCCGAGGTCCGATCCGCTTGCCAGAGCAACCGCCAGCGACACCAGCATGTACAACCCGTAAGAAATCCTGAAGCGCCTCAGCGCGATGACGCCCATGAAGACGGCCATGGCGGTGAATGCCAGATCGTAGAGGGTGGTGACCAGGTCGGGATGGTTGCGAATCGCGAAATCCATCGCTTCGAAGGCGAAGTCTCTCCCATACAGGCGCTGGGCCTTGAGATAGAGAAAAAAATCATCGAAGGCGATCCAATGGTATCCGAAAAAGGCCAGGGCCCCGGCCGGCGCCAGCGCCAGGGGCCATATGCGGCGCGTCAGCAGCGAGCGCCAGCCGTTGGCTTGCAGGAATTCGGCCGCGAGCGGGACGCAGAGGAACAGGCCTGCAATCCGGGTGGCCGAGGCAAACCCGGCGCAGACGGCTGCGAGCAGGAAATTGCGCCGCAGCGCGAAGAAGACCACGCAAAGGGAAAGAAACAGGAACAGCGATTCGGAATAGACGGCGTTTAAGAAAAAAGCCGCAGGGTAGGCCAGCAGAAAGACGGCAGGCAGGACCGGGTCGATCTCGGGGTGGAACTCCTGCGTCAGCAGCGAGAGCACCCACATGGCCAGCATCAGGAAGATACTGCTGACCATCCAGCCCGCCAGAACCAGGTCGCCGCCGGCGAGGGGGCCTATCAGCCGCACCAGCAGGGGGTAGAGCGGAAAAAACACGACGTTGGAGATATCATGCTCGCCGCGCAGATAATAGCCGTCCTGAGCGATCGTCAGGTACCAGTAGGCATCCCAACGGTTATGCAGGTCAATGAGGTTCCAGCTCTGCTGAACCGGCCGGACGGTGCTCGCGGACATCCACTCGAGGGCGGTGTCCGGGGCCAAATTCAAGCGGTTGAACGCGATCAGCGCGAAGAGGTTGACGACGACCAGCCATGTTGCGGTTAAGGCCAGCGTGCGACGGGTTGCCGAGGGGAGATGGGCGGATCCTTTGCTTGCGAGGGTCGAGGTCATGGCTGGCTCTTCAGGTTGAGCTCCACGCGCCAGGACTGACCGCTGCTATGGACAATGATGTCGTCCTTGCGGATTTGGGTGATGCTGAAGCCATCCACCGATCCGCCTTCTTTGACGATATGGCCGTTGACCACGGCCAGGCGCCGGGAAGGCTCCGGCGCCCAGGCGATCGCCATGACCTTGAGCTTGGATTCGTCGAGGCGGCTCAAACTGTCCTCGGCGTTCCGGGGCGACGATGGGCGGCTCGTGTCCGGCCGCCCCGGAGGCGGCGACGCACTCTTGGCCGGCGACGCCAGCGCTGCGCCCGGCGGGCTTGCCGGCGCTTCGCGGGGCAGCACGCGGCTGGTCGGCGGCGGTGCCTGGATGGCGCCGACGGAACCGGCCTGGGGGGCCGGCTGCGTCTCGCCGGCATCGGGTTCAGGCACGTACGGGGCGGGGGGTGCGGGCCTGGGCGGGACCCGTCGAGCCGGTGGCGATGCCGTCTGCGAAGGCGGGGCGGGCGGCCGCGGAGGCAATTGCGCGCGGACTTCCTTCACCGTATCGGCGACCGGCGGCGGGGCGCTGCCACGGACCCACCAGGAATAGGTTCCCGCTGCAACGGCCAGCACGGTCGCGAGTGACAGAAGATAGAGGCGGTTGCGACCGAATAGCGCCCTTGGCGGATGCCCGTGCACCCCCCGAGAGGACGCCTCGCGCAGCAGGGACGGGTGGCTAACGGAATCCTCTGCCTGGCCGGATTCCTCGACTTTTTTAAGGGCTTTGAGAATGGAGCTCAACGATCGTTTCCTCATGGACGCCGAGATCGGCGCGATCACGGGGGCCTGGCCACCGCGGCGCATCCACGTCCGGCGGACAAGCCTATAGGAGCGCTTCCGGATGAAATCCGAGCCGGGCCGGTCTTCGACGAATCTGGTCCATATATCGTGGCCTCACTTGGCGGTCAACCGCGGGACCTTGTAGGTTTTTCCATCGCGGTACAGCACGATCTTGGTCAGGGAGCCCACAACCCCGTCGACCGGCAGCCCGTTTTGGGCCTGAATCTGCTCGATCGTTTTCTGGGTCGCGCTGTCAAATTCGCGGCTGAGAGGCAGGTTCCGGTGCCCGAGCTCGCGTAGCAGCATTTTCAGGGCGACGACCGAATCTGGCGGTGCGCTGCCCGGGATGGTCCCCTCGATCGATAGGAAATTTTTCCAGGGGATGTACGCCACTCCCGACCAGTGCTGCTGGAAGTCGTCGGCGGCGATGGCCAGCGGCGCGGCCCCGGTTCCTTTGAGAAGGAGACCTGTTCCTGTCTCGCCGGATAGCATCAGATAGACCGGGGCGCCTTTCGCTGCGGATCGGAATTCGAGAACAGCCGGCATGTCGAGGCGCAGCAGCAGCTCCAGAGCCGCCTCGACCCGCTGAATAAAAAACCCCGCGGCCTTTGCGGAGAGGTTGAAAAACGTCGAATCGTCGTCGATGCTTTCAAGGTAAGGTCTCGACTCGACGGTCGCCCCCCAGGCCCCGATGGTTTCCTTAAGGGCCGTCACACGCGACGAACGTCCTTCCAGTCGCCTCAGGAGGCCGGCAAGGCGGGTGCCGCCGCCAGTCGATCCGGACGTATGCTCCGGCCGGGATGACGGCGCCGGCGCTGCGGGCGTGTTCTCGCCGGTGCCGGCTTCAGCTTCGCCACCGGCCGAGGGCAGAGGCGCGGCGGCGATGGCACTGGCAACCTCGGCGCCGGCGGGTCCGGAAGGCGCCGCGGCGGGCCGGCCTCCGAAAATCCTCCTAATCGTGTCGCCGAGCGGTTTGTGGTAGACAAGGGACGCCGCGACCGCGCAGACCGCCACAAAGAGCGCCAGCGCCTTGCGGCCGTCCATGAGGCCTCTGGCGGGTGTTCGGCCGCGATGGGTTATCTCGGCCAGGGCGGCTTGAGCGATACGGCCGGTCACCTTGCGCCGGTTCATGCCGAAGGCGGTGAGCAGGGCGCGGTCACAGGCGATGTTGATCATCCGCGGGATGCCCGAGGAGTAGGCATAGATCCGCCGGATGGCGGCCCGGTCAAAGAGCGCCAATCGTTTCTGAGACGCGATGTTAAGGCGATATTGAATGTATTCCTGAGTTTCCCTCAAGCTCAGCGGCGAGATCCGGCAGCGGATCGATATGCGCTGGCCGATTTGGCGCAGGTCGTGGGAATCGAGCATCGCGGCCAGCTCCGGTTGCCCCACGAGGATGATCTGAAGCAGCTTTTCCTTCTTGGTCTCCAGATTCGACAGCAGCCGCAACTGCTCGAGAACCGTCTCGGAAAGGTTCTGGGCCTCGTCGATCAGCAGGATCGCTTTCTTTCGTTCCTGCTTTGTCTGGAGCAGGAAGCGGTTGAGCGCATCGATCAGGTCCTTGGTGTCGTCCGTGCCGCAGGTGATGCCGAACTCGTCGTTGATGCTTCGAATGAGCTGTTGGGGATTCAGCTTGGGATTGAAGATATAGGCCGCGGAAGTGGTATCGTCCAGACTTTCAAGAAAGGCCCGGCACAGCGTGGTCTTGCCCGTCCCCACCTCGCCGGTGATCTCGACAAAGCCCTCGCCCTGGGAGATGGCATAGTTCAGGTACGCCAGCGCGTCCTCGTGGCTACGGCTGAGAAAGAGGTATTCCGGATTCGGCACCAGTTTGAAAGGTTTTTCGCGGAACCCGAAATAGGCGTTGTACATAGGGCGTCAGGAGATGATGCGCTGGTGGACCGGAGCCGAACCAGCAAGTGATGTTTTTTAAAAATATCTAATATTTATCGAAGATTTTAAGGAATAAGCGCGCTGATGTCAATACGCCGGGGACGCAGCCGGGCCGGTGGAGGAAGGGGCGATGCCTCATATCAGGCAGTAGCAGAATTTTTCGAAAAGCTGGCGGCTGAATTTGCCGGCTTCCACGTCCTCTTTGATCAGCTTCAATGTGTCCATCGGATCCCTGGCGCGGCGGTAGGGGCGCTCCTCGTTGGTCAGCGCTTCGTAGCAGTCGACGATGCCGATCACCTGGCCATTGAAGGAGATTTCGCGGGTCCCCAGCGGGTAGCCGCTGCCGTCCAGTTTTTCATGGTGCTCCAGCGCGCCCGCCGCGATGTCGTCGCCGAGGCGGCTGATTTCGCGGATCAAGCGGCCGCCGATGGTGGGATGGGACTTGATGATCTCGAACTCCGCGGCCGTCAGTTTTCGCGGAGCCCAGATGATCTCGGACGGGATCCCGGTCTTGCCGACATCGTGCAGCAATGCCGCCAGCCCCAGACGCTTGGTGTCGCGCATGGAAAGCCCCGTGAAAAAGGCGTAGCTCAATGTCAACGCCATGACATTCACGGAATGGATGACGGTCGAGTAGTCCTTGCTCGAAATCGTTGCGAAGGTCCGCAGGATGCCCGGTTGCTTGGAGTACCCGCTGACCAGAACATCCATGGTGGCGGGCAGCGCCTGGAGCATTCCCGCCCGTGGCTCCGCGAGGGTCTCGGCCATCAGGTCGCAGAGCGCGGACTTTACGGAGGTGACGTCGCCGGTTTCCATGCTGCGGGCGATGTCCTGATTGAAGCCCTTGTGGACTTCGCGGATGGCTTCCATGCGGTCGGACTGTTGGATGAACAGGCGGGGGTGCCGGTCTTCGTCGAACTGATGCTGGTTGAGCTCCACTCCGACCGGCTTGTACAAATGGAAAACATCGGGCGCGGTCTCCGAATAGAGCGGGACGCGCCGGTAGTATCGGATCTGAGAGTGTCTGACAGGTATGTAGGATCTGTATTTCACGGGAACGGCACTTGGATGAGCTTCATCCCGAAACCCGCTTGATTGCTTTCCAAAAGTTTCATCGGTCGAATGCGCTAAAAGTTTAACGGCGCCAATGAAGCGCCTGCCGAGGGATGGGATGGTTTTGGGGTTGAACCGGTTGGCCAACTGATATATGGGATAGGACGGTTTCGAAAAGTCCGACCGGCGGCTCGGCCTCGCAGCCGTCGGAAAGAATCCAACCATCGATACCCAATTCAGAGGTGACGGGCATGAGCATTAACAGGGTGGATCGGATTGATGACAAGGTCCGGATACGGCATGTGCTGATGAGCGTCTCGGACAAGCGCGGACTCGACCGGCTGGCGACGGAGCTTCTGAGCGCCAATCCGGATCTGCGCATTTTCTCCACGGGCGGGACCTTCGCCTACCTGGAGAAGCTCCTGGGCGCAAGCGGCCGGCCTGTTCTCACCCAGGTCTCGGAGTATACCGGTCAGCCCGAAACCCAAGGGGGACTGGTCAAGACGCTTGATTTCAAGATCTATCTGGGACTGCTGACCGAAACCTACAACGAAGCTCATCAGGCCGACCTCATACGCACTCGCAGCGTGCCCATCGACATGGTGGTGGTCAACCTGTACCCCTTCCGGGAAACCGTTGCCAAAGCCGGGGTCACCGGTGAACAGGCGCGGGGCAACATCGACATCGGCGGCCCCTGCATGATCCGGGCATCGGCCAAGAACTTCATCCGGGTAGCCTCGGTGGTCGACCCAGTGGATTACCCCGACATTCTCTCCGAGCTCAAGGCCAACGGCGGCTGCACTTCCCTTGCGCTGCGCTTCCGGCTGGCGCAGAAAGCGTTTGCGCACACCGCCGACTACGACCGCGCCATTGCCGATTATCTGGCGCGGCTGTCCCCCGCCGACGTCAGCGGGTGCTACCGTCATTCATAGCCTGAAAGCCTCAATCCACATCGCGTGAAAGGAGCCGGCCATGCCCCAGGATTTGAAAAAGATGTACCGCACCATCATGGACGACCATTTCCCGCCGCGGTTGGAAGTCAGCTTTGTCGACGGCAGCAAGCGGCAGACACTGGTGTATGACAAGGCCACTTGGGTCATCGACGGCATCGAAAAAGGACTGCGCTACGGGGAGAATCCCGGCCAGGAAGCCGCGCTGTACAGGCTGGTCAACGGCAACCTCGTGCTGGGGCAGGTCGAAAACGTTCAGCCCGGCCGTTATCTGGCCTCGCAGGCGGAGTTGCTGCAGTCCGGCAAGCACCCGGGCAAGACCAATATCACCGATGCCGATAACTCGCTTAACATCCTGCGCTACTTCACCGACCGGCCCACGGTGGTGATCGTCAAACACAACAACCCCTGCGGCGTGGCCCGCTCCGCAACCCTCCTGGATGCCTACATGAAAGCCAACATGGCCGATCGGGTCGCGGCCTTCGGCGGTTGCATCGCCTGCAACCGGGCGGTGGACAGGACCGTGGCCGAGGCGATCTCCCAGCAGTACGCCGAAGTGGTGGTGGCGCCAGACTTCGAGGAAGGGGTGATGGACATCTTCGCCCGCAAGAAGAACCTGAGGGTGATGCGCATCGGCAACATGGCCCGCCTGCAGAGTTTTGTCGGGCAGCCCTTCGTCGAGTTCAAGAGCCTGATCGACGGCGGCCAGATCGTGCAGTGGTCCTTCGTGCCGGTCACCCGCGGTCCGGCCGACCTCAGGGCCGCCCAGTGCGAGCACAAGGGCCGCACCTACCAGGTCCAGAGGAAACCGACCCCAGATGAAATCGACGACCTGCTTTTCGGCTGGTTCGTCGAGGCGGGCGTCACGTCCAATTCGGTCATCTACGTGAAGAACCAGGTGACGGTCGGAATCGGCACCGGCGAGCAGGATCGCGTGGGGGTGGCCGAGATCGCCCGCGACAAGGCCTACCGGAAACTCGCCGACCGTTGCTGCTTTGATGCCTTCGGGATCGCCTACAACGACCTGCGGGATCCCGAGAAGAAGGCCGGGATCGACGCACGCGTGGCGAAAGAAAAGGGCGGCTTGATCGGCGCGGCCATGGTGAGCGATGCATTCTTCCCGTTCCGCGACGGGGTGGATGTCGGCATTCGAGAAGGGATTCGTTCGGTGATCCAGCCGGGCGGCTCCGAGAACGATTACCAGGTCATCGAAGCCTGCAACGAAGCCGATGTCGCCATGGTGTTCACGGGCCAGCGAAGCTTTAAGCACTGAAATAAGAACGAAAGCATAACAATTATAATTTTCTGATTGTTTTAGATACAATCTTTAGCGAGTAGTCGATGTCGTCAGAACTCACCTCGTAGTGGGTGACGACGCGGATCGTGCGGGGGCCGGCCGCAAGGACGCGCACGCCCTCCCTCTGCAGGGCGACGGCCAGCGCCGCGGCGGTCAGGCTCGGCTTGGTCACCTCAAAATAGACAATGTTGGTTCTGTAGTGCCCGGGGTCGAGATCCAGCCCCCGTATGCCGCTCAATCCATCGGCCAGCCGGTGCGCGTTGGCGTGGTCTTCGGCCAGCCGGTCCACCATCTCGGTGAGGGCCACAATGCCGGCGGCCGCCAGAACCCCCGCTTGCCGCATCCCGCCGCCCAGCACCTTGCGGGCGCGCCGAGCCGTCTGAATGAACGCGCGGCTGCCGCAAACCAGCGATCCCACCGGCGCCGCCAGGCCCTTGCTCAGGCAGAACGAAATCGAATCCGCTTCGGCCGCGAGCTGCTGCGCCGGAACACCGAGCGCCACGGCGGCGTTGAACAGCCGTGCGCCGTCGACGTGCACGCGGACCTCGTGGCGGCGGCCGATCTCGGCGACCGAGCGCAGGTAGGCGGCATCGACTGGCGCTCCGCCGCAAAGGTTGTGGGTGTTTTCGAGGGCGATCAGCCGCGTGCGAGGGAAGTGGATGTTGTCGCTGCGGATGGCGGCCTCCAGCTCGGCCAGCGGGAGCGTTCCGTCCCTCTGGTTCGGCACCGTACGGGGGTGGATGGCAGCGACGGCCGCGGATCCGCCCTGCTCATAGTAAAAACTGTGGGACCGGCTGCCCAGGATCATTTCGTCGCCCCGGCCGCAGTGGGCCATCTGGCTCACCAGGTTCGCCATGGTGCCGCTGGGGACGAACAGCGCCGCTTCCTTGCCCAGCCTTTCGGCTGCCATCGCCTCCAGGCGGTTGACGGTCGGGTCTTCTCCAAACACGTCATCGCCCACTTCAGCGTCCGCCATGGCCTTGCGCATGGCCGGGGTCGGCCGGGTCATCGTATCCGATCTGAGCTCGACGTGTCGCATGATCCTCACCTTGATATAGGTCTGCGCTGGTATGGCATATCCTTTGGGTCGCTGCAAGACCGCAGCGCTGCAATCTTGACGGGGCGATGGATTTGCATGTAAACAGTTTTGGCACCTGCGGACGAAACTCAATGCCAGGAGGGGGCGACCATGTCGAAGATGCTGTGGAAACCTACGGAGGATAGCATCCGGCAGTCCAACATGTACCGCTTCATGCAGGGCGTCAACGCCCGGCACCACCACACCCTCGACGACTACCCGGCGCTTCATCGCTGGTCGGTCGACCATATTGCCGAATTCTGGGCCGCCATGTGGGACTTTGCCGGAATCATTCACTCCGCGCCCTACCGGGAGGTGGTGGACGACGCAACCCGAATGCCCGGCGCCAAATGGTTTGCGGGCGCGCGCCTCAATTTCGCTGAAAACCTCCTGCGCCACCGGGACGAGCGCCCCGCTCTGATCTTCAAAGGAGAAGGACAGCCGGCGACCCGGATGACCTATGCGCAGCTCTACGACGAGGTGGCGCGGGTCGCCAGCTCCCTGCGCGGCCTGGGAATCAGAGCCGGTGACCGGGTGGTGGGGTTCATGCCCAACATGCCCCAGGCCACCATCGCCATGCTGGCGGCAGCGAGCATCGGCGCGGTGTGGTCCTCGTGCTCTCCGGATTTCGGCATCAAGGGCGTGCTCGATCGATTCGGCCAGATCCAGCCGCGCGTGATCTTCACGGCCGACGGGTATCGCTTCAAGGGGAAGAAGATCGACTCCCTGGAGCGCATGGCCGGTATCCTCAAGGATCTGCGCTCGATCGAGCAGGTCGTCGTCGTCCCCTACACCGATTCCAACCCCGACATCAGCAAGGTGCCGCAGGCCGTGCACTGGTCGGATTTCAAGTCCCGAAAATCCGGGCTTACGATCGAATTCGAGCAGCTGCCTTTCGATCACCCGCTCTATATCATGTACTCATCGGGCACCACGGGGCTGCCGAAATGCATGGTGCAAAGCGCGGGCGGAATCCTCATCCATCACCTGAAGGAGCTGATCCTGCACACCAACCTCACCCGCAGCGACACTATTTTTTACTTCACGACCTGCGGCTGGATGATGTGGAACTGGCTCACCAGCGCGCTCGCCGTAGGGTCCACGCTGGTGCTTTACGACGGCAACCCGTTTCATCCGCACCCCGGCACTCTCTGGGAAATGGCTCAGGATGAAAAGATCACGGTGTTCGGAACCAGCGCGGGCTATATCGGCGCCCTCATGAACTCGGGGGTCCAACCGATCGCTGACTACGACTTGACGCCTCTGCGGGCAGTATTGTCCACCGGATCGCCGCTGTCCGGGGAGGGCTTTGAGTTCATCTACCGGCACGTCAAGGCGGACCTGCAACTGGCCTCAATCGCCGGCGGCACTGACCTCAACGGCTGCTTCGCCCTGGGAAATCCCATGGGGCCGGTCTACGCAGGCGAACTCCAGTGCCGCGGTCTGGCGATGGACGTCCACGCCTTCGATGCGCAGGGCCGGCCGGTGATCAACCAGCAGGGCGAGCTTGTGTGCTGCAAACCTTTTCCCTCCATGCCGATCTATTTCTGGGACGATCCCGAAGGCAAAAAATACTTTGGGGCCTACTTCGGGGTGTACCCAGGCGTCTGGCGTCATGGAGACTTCATCGAAATCAACGAGCGCGGAGGCGTCGTCATCTACGGCCGCTCCGACGCGACTCTCAATCCGGGGGGCGTGCGCATCGGCACAGCGGAGATTTACAGCGTCGTGGCGCTGATGCCGGAGGTCGTCGACTGCGTGGTCATCGGCCAGAACTGGAAAAACGACGTACCCGTCATTTTGTTCGTGCAACTGCCCGAGGGCGATACACTGACCGAGGCCCTCAAGAAGAAAATCCGTGAAACCATCCGATCG
>Ga0114939_10003859_pt1 | contig 10197 bp, 3 predicted proteins | sample AshMeaCrysSpring_FD_87196 | JGI IMG/M metagenome (GOLD analysis project Ga0114939, IMG submission 87196) | Groundwater microbial communities from Big Spring, Nevada to study Microbial Dark Matter (Phase II) - Ash Meadows Crystal Spring | ecosystem: Environmental > Aquatic > Deep subsurface >... | reverse complement strand
CGAGACCTTTCCACGGCGAGAGGTCGATGCGCTGGCGCGCCCACTCGGAGCGGGATGATTCGATGGCCCCGTAGCAGTAATAGGTCGGTCCGCCGGTGGCGGAAATTTCCAGCCGGGTCCAGTCGCCGGAATTCAGGCCGTAGCGGTCCCAGAAGGAAAGCACCGGCCACTGGGTGCCGCGCAGGTCCACGGCGGTTTCGATATAAGTGTCCGAGTTCTGGGCGTAGCTGGCTCCCGGGGAGCTGCCGAGCGCGGCAATCCCGCTGCGTTTGACCTCTGTGGAAAGTCCCCATGCATTCGTGCCCGTGGTCGCACCGGCATTCCAGCTGAGCAGGTTTTCATCGAAATTTTCCGCAAATGGCAGCGGGTTGTTGAGGGTGCGCACAGCGGCCTCGTCCGCGCTGTCGGGAGAATAGGTGCCGTAAGGCGACACGGCATAGACTCGGTAGTAATACATCGTGTCGAGCGCCAGGCCAGTGTCGGTAAACTGCGTCTGCGCCTGGTTGCTGATGACCGCGACGCGCGGCGAGTTGATGCCGACGCCCGGACTGGTGGAGCGGTGGATCGCATAATGGGAAAACGGCAGAGAGCTGTTGGCATTCCAAGTGAGCCGCAGAGTGTGGGAGGTGATTTGGTCCACTGCCGGTGCGGCCACTTCGGCGGGAGACTCGGCCACCGAGATGTCATCAACGTGCCAGCCGTCGGCATTTTCCGAGGCGCTGGTGGTCAGGCGGAACCGCGCGAGCACGGATGGCTGGCCGGCGTAGGCGGTGAGCGGAATGCGCGCCTGGTTCCACGGCAAGGAGCCTGCGGTAAAACTGGCGAGCGAGGTCCAGCTCGACCCTTGGTTGGTGGAAATTTCGACGTTGGCGGTGTCTCCGGCGGCGAGCGTGTAGCGGTGGTGGAAGGTGAGTATCGGAGCAGCGGCGCCTGTCAGATCCATGGGTGCGGCGAGTGTCAGCGACTGCGATGCGATGCCGTCGGCATAGTTGGCGCCGGGTGAGTCCGACCACGCGTGACCGGTGCTGTGGAAATCCTCGTCACTGAGTGCCCACGGGCTGGCGGCAGTCCAGAAGTTCGGCCCGGCCTCGCCATCGTCGAAGAAGGGATAGTCCATGCCGGCCAGTGTGTTCACTGAGATTTCATTGCTCAATGAGTGCAGCCCTGCGCTGTTAAGCAGCATGACCCGATACCGGTAGGTGGATTTTGGGGCGACGGCGATGTCGGTGAACCGCACCGTGGCCGGATCGGTGATGGTGGCGACGGTTTTCGCCGAGCGCCAGTCGAAGCCCGCCTGCGTTCCGCGCAGGATGACATAGGAGGAGAAATCCGGATCGGTGGAGGAGGCGGTCCAGTGCAGAGTCACGGAGGTTTGCGCGATGTCCTCCGGCGCGGGCGATTCCAGGTTGACAGCCTCCGGCGCACTGCCAATGACGACGTCATCCAGATACCAGCCATCCATGACCACGGACGAGTCTGTGGTCATGCGGAAGCGGATGTTCACCTGGGTCTGCGAGCCGAAGGGGGAGAGGTCGATTTGTTCGCGGCTCATCGCCGCCTGCGTGCCGGTGTAGCTGGCAAGCGGCGTGGGCTGCCATGACGCTCCGCCATCCGTGGAAATTTCCACGCGGCCGAAATCATAGGCGTATTCCAACTCATGGGAGTGTTTGAACGCGAGGGCGGGACGGACGGTGGATGCCAAGGTGAATGGCATGGCGAGCGTGAGAGAAGTGTCGGCGTTGTTGGTGTAGAACGCGCCCGGGGTGTCGGTGGCGGAGTGACCGGGCGATGCGGCGCGGGACGTGGTGAGCCCCCATGCGCCGGAGGCCTGCCAATGACCAATGCCGGATTCGAAATCATCGGCGACGAGTGGGGCAGCTTGGGCGGTGGATGCCAGCAGGGCGGTCAGCCAGACGGATCCGGCAAGCTCCCTGATTTGGAGAGCGGGTCTTGTTTTCATCGGGTGCCTTTCATGAAAGGCCGGGCAGCCAACAGCGATGGGCGGCCCGGTCAGCGGTTGGATATCAAAAGCGGATTGAAACCCGGCGAATGCCCTGGCCCTGCTCAGCAGCCTTGAGTGGGAACGCGACAAGATTTCGCATCGCTCGTAAACGATTCGTTATCAGATTGATGCCGCGATTGGAACGCTTCAACCGAAGCGCATTTGGCAGGCGGGAAATAGCAGGATATGCGGAGTATAACGCCAGTCGTGCTGGCGAAAATCCGCTGGCTGCGGGCATCGGTTCGGACCGACCCCAGTCGTCCCGGGGATTCAGGCGGTGGCGGGCCCGGCGGGCCCGGCGAGGCCGGCGCGGACGAGCAGCGGCTCGAGCAGCGGATCGCGGCCCATGAAGCGGCGGTAGAGTTCATCGGGCGGGGCTGAGTTCCCCTTGCTGAGGATGTGCTCGCGGAACGAGCGGCCGGTTTCCGGGTTGAGCACGCCCTCGTTTTGGAAGCGCGTGAAGGCGTCGGCGTCCAGCACTTCGGACCACTTGTAGGAATAGTAACCCGCAGCGTAGCCGGTGGGGCTGGAGAACAGGTGGTTGAAGCGGCGCAGCATCGAGGGGGTCTCGGTTTTGAGCGGCGGGCGATAGTCGGCGAGGATGGCGCGTTCCACAGCATCGAGGTCCGCGCCGAGCCATTGGTCGAGGTGGATGTGCAGCTCGAGATCGAGCTTGGCGAAGGAAAGCTGGCGCATGAAGCCGGAGGCGCTGAGGTAGTTTCTCGCGGCGGTCATTTTGTCGAAGAGCGCGCCCGGGATTGGCGCGCCGGTCTCGTGATGGCGGGCGAAGAGATCCAGCGATGGGCGCTCCCAGCAGAAATTCTCCATGATCTGGGAGGGCAGCTCGACGAAATCCCACGGCACGTTGGTGCCGGAGAGCGAGCGCACCGGCACCTGGCTGAGCATGCCGTGCAGCAGGTGGCCGAACTCATGGAAGATCGTTTCCACCTCGCCGTGTGTCAGGAGGGCGGGCGCTCCATCCACCGGCGGGCTCATGTTGCCGACGATCAGCCCGAGGTGCGGTTCGCCGGGATGGCCGGTGTGCAGGGAGTTCATCCACGCGCCGCCGCGCTTCGACTCGCGCGGGTGCCAGTCGGCATAAAACGAGCCGAGATGCCTGCCGCTTTCCGAGTCATGGATTTCATAGAATGAAACCTCGGGATGCCAGACCTCGATCAAGCATTGGGGATTGGGGATTGGCGAGCCGGGATCGATGAAAATGGTTTCCCGTTGCCGGATGGCGATGCCGAAGAGCCGCGAGGCGATCTCGAACATGCCGCTCATCACTCCATCCACCGGGAAATAGGGACGCAGCTCCTCGTCATCCAGATCGTAGTTTTCCTTGCGCTGGCGCTCGGCCCAGTAGGCGGTTTCCCAAGGCTCCAGCGCATCGACGGGACCGCCGGATTTGGCCGCCTTGTATTGGGCGAGCTGGCGGAAATCCGCATGGAAGGCGGGCAGAACGCGCGAGTGCAGCTTTTCGATGAACGCCAGCGCTCCCGCTCCCGTTCCCGCCATGCGCCGCAGCAGCGTGAGATCGGCGAAGTGTCCGTGCCCGAGAATGGCGGCCTTCTCATGGCGCAGTGAAAGGATGCGCCAGACCAGCGGGGTGTTGTCATACCCATCACAGCCGCCGACTTTGACGGAAGCCTCCCACACCTGGCGGCGGATCGCGTCGTCATGCAGGTGCTGCATGAGCGGAAACATCGAGGGAAACTGCAGCGTGAAGCGCCACGCGGGAGCTTCCAGATTCTTGGAGCGCGCGTTGGCGGCTGCGGCGGCTTTCGCGGATTCCGGCAGGCCGGCGAGCTTCGCCTCCTCGGTGATCACCAGTTCCCAGGCATTGGTGGAGTCCAGCACATGCTCGGCGTATTGTTTGGTCAGCTTGGAAAGCTCCGCCTCGATGGCGGCCACGCGTTGCTTGCGTTCCGGCGGCAGGTCTGCTCCGGCCTGGCGGAAGTCCGCCAGCGTTTCCGCCACGAAGCGCTTTCTCACGGCATCGAGCCGGGCCGCTTCCGGGCCTTCGCCGAAGGTCTTGAGCACCGCCCACAGCCGTTCGTTGAGCGGAATTGAGGCGTAAAAATCCGTGACCTCCGGCAACATTGTGTTGAGCGCCTCGCGCTGTGCGGGATGGTCCGCCACGGAGTCGAGATGATTCAGGCGGCCCCAGCCGCGGCCGAGTTCTTCCGTGGCGTTCTCCAGCGCGAGGAAAGTGGATTCATAAGTCGCCGCACCGGGGGCCTGGTCGCAGATCGTCTGGATCGCCGCCTTGGCACCCTCCAGCGCGCGGCGGATGTCCGGCACGATCGCCCCGGCAACCAGCGTGGACCAGCGGACGTGGAAATCCGGAGCAAGAAACGGATGCATGCGCGGAGATTTGCCCCGACTTCCATCCCGCGCAAGTCCGCTGTGAGGGTGGCGCGCTCCGGCCGGTGGCTCCAGCCGCCGCATTCATCCGCAAAGCGACCATCATCGTTCCAAGTTTTCCATTTCCTCGCGCATGAAGTCCATCAGCCGCTGCATTTCGGATAGGTGCTGGCGCAGGCGCTCCCCGCCTCCCGGCGCGGCCATCCTACGGACGGGAAGTTCGGCTTCCTGATCCGGCTGGCGCACCCGGGCGAGCGCGGGATCGCTCGGCTCGGATTGGAGCAGTTTTTCCACTGCGGCGGCGGGCATGACGAAGGAGCGCGTGCGGTCCGCGCGCGCCACGGTGATGCCGATGACGCGGCCCTTGAGATCCGCCACGGGTCCGCCGACCTGGTCCGGCCGCGGGCGCATGTCGGTCTGGATGACGCGGGTGAAGGAATCGCGAACGCGGCTGATCGGGCCGCCCATGCGCTCCATCTGACGCAGGCGGTCGCCGGGGAAATTCGGCAGCGCGGGACGGTTGCCTAACAGAACCTCGACATCGCTTTCCGATTTGCCCGAGCGCACGCGCAGCGTGATCCTGGAACCCGGGCTGACGCCGACGAGCGAGTTCTTCAATTCCAGCAAACCGGAGATCGGCCGTTCGCCGACTTTCAGGATGATCTGGCCCGGTTTCAGCCCGGCGGCGGCGGCGCCGGAGTCGGGCGCGATGTCCTCGATTTTCACGCCCGGCCCCTCGAAGTCCATCGCTCCGATCACTCCGAGAAAGGCGCTGTCGGTCTCGCGCAGGTTGCGTTCCAGCACGCTGACCACGCCGAAGGCGGCGGGTCGTCCGTCCGGCTGCGGGGAGGCGAGGAACGCGCCGAGCGCCGGGCTTGCCATCGACCACTTCACCGGCGTGAGCGCGGTGCCGGTGGTTTCGAGCACCGCGAGATCCTCATCCTCATAAACGCCGGCAATCCGCGCCGGGAGAACCACGCCGCCGGCGCCTTCCACGCGGAGGGTGCCATTGCTCCGCGCGGCCTCGCTCCATTTGGTTAGAACGCGGCCGCCGTTGCCGATGACGGTGCCGTAGGCGAGCCGGCGGTTGCCGGACCAGACGCGCACGGTGGACTTGGCGGCTTCCGACAGAACGGGTTGGATCGCCTGGTTGAATTCCGTGGTCTGCGCGTCCACGGCCTCGCGTTCTTCCGGGCGGAGCAGGGGGATATCGTCCCCGGCGGAGGCGTAAAAGCAAAGCAGGCCCAGAATCAGAACGATTGATTTTTTCATCTTGGCAAATCGTTTCAGTGTTCCTCGAAGAGCTCGCCGCGCCGCTTGAGCGTCACTGTCATTTCGAGTTCAAGCTGGTCGCGCAGGACACCGAGTTTCACCTGGTCCCCAGGTCGGCGCTTGGCGAGCATCTGGAGCAGTTCCGCGCCGTCGCTGACCCCGCTGCCATCCAGGCTGCGGATGACATCGCCGGTTCTCACGCCCGCTGCGGCGGCGGGCGAGCCTTGAACGACGCTTTCGACAATCACGCCGCGAACGCCGCGCATCATCGCCATGCCGATGCCGAGCACGGGCATTTCCGGGTTGGCGAAGGGGTTGAGGGAAAGCGAGCCCCAGGTTTCGCCGGCGAGCATGCGGTCCCAGTCCTCGCGGAATCCGTCGATGCCGGCGTGGTTGTTATTGGCGAGGGACTTTCCAATGGAGGAGTGAATGGCGATGATGTTGCCATCGAGATCGAAAAGAGGCCCGCCGGAGTCGCCGCCGATAAGGGTGCAATCGGTGGTGAGGAAATTGCCCGGGCCTTTGGAAATGACGCGGCCGAAGCGCACCGGCGGCGTGCGCGCGGCGTCGAAGCCGGCCGAGTGGCCGAGCGCGATCACCCAGTCGCCGGCGTCGAGGGACTTCGAGGCGCCCAAGCCGACAAAGGGCCACTTGCCGGACTCCTGGATTTTCACCATGGCGATGTCCTTGGAATAATTCGCGCCGAGGACTTTCCCCCGGACCTGTTTGCCATCAGGAAAAACCACCAGCATGAAATCCGCTCCCTGCACGACGTGGGCTGCGGTGAGGATCAGTCCGTCCTGCGTGGCGATCACGCCGGAACCCGAGGAGCCGGTGCGGTCGGAAAGCAAGGCCACGGTGGCGGGCATCACCGCGCGCGAGACGGTCTCCACTTTGGCTTCCAGTTTCTCAAGATCCCCGAGACCGCCGACCGTCTGCCTGGCGGCCAGCGCGCAGGGCAGCCAGAGACAAAGTCCGACGAGCGCGGGCAGGAATTTCGCTTTCATGATTGCGTGCCGGGAGCGACGCCGGTCCGGAGTTTTGTCTTGGCTTGGAATCCATCGCCCGGAATTTCCGGCCGGAGGATTGGAAACGCGGAAATTCTCAATCTGCTTCCAATCGCGCGCGGAGGGCGTCCGGCGGCGGCAATCAAATCTCTGATTTCACTTTTCGACTTTCGAGACGGAAAGCAGCCGCACCGGGCCGAGCAGGCCGGCTGGCAGCAGCGGGTCTTCCGCCTTCCAAACCGGCCAGGTGGCGAAGGCGATGCGCCCGGTTGGGTTGGGTTTCGTCGAGTCTCCGACCCACTCCGGCCACTTCTTGCCCCGCGCCCACCAGTACGGATTTTTCTGCGGAAACTGGCGCTCGTCGCCGATCAGCCGGTTGTTCCAAAGGTTGGTGACTTTGACTTCAAGCGTGTTGCTTCCGGCTTTGAGCGCCTTGGTGATGTCCACCCGGAACGGTTTTTTCCACAGCACTTCGAAGCCGGTGCCGTTGACCTTCACTTCCGCCAGCACTCCGACCTCGCCCAGATCCAGATGGATTTGAGATTTCAAATTTGAGATTTCAAATTCTGCCGAATAGGTCGCCGTGCCGGAGAAGAATTTCACGCCGTCATCAGGGTGCTTCGTCCAGTCAACCAGTGCATCGAGCGTGATCGATTCCGGCGCGCCGCGTCCGGGCTGAAACTCCACTCTCCACGGGCCGGAAAGGGAGTCTGAGATTTGAGATTTGAAATTTGAAATCACCTCAGCGCCGGTGGTCGGCTTTTGCGGAAAGACGACGAAGACCGACCCGGCGGGTTCGAATTCGACCGGAACAATGGTGCGTCCGTTTTCGTGGCGGACATTGGGAGCAACCACCCGCGTGGCGTGATAGGGATCCCATAGCTCGGGCTGTCCGTTAGGAATGCGGAACGAGAGTTCCGCCTTGACCGGCTCTTCGCGGTCGCAGGCCGCAAAGTAAAAGTCGGTGTCGTCCGTTTTGCGATGGATGGAGCGCACGACGGCCTCCGGCGCGGAACTGGTGTATTGGAAGTCGGGCTCGATTGCAAGCGCACTCAACACGTCAGCGACCGGCAAGCCGAGAAATACGCGGCCTTTGCCGAAGGCTCGTTCCTTGCGGGCTTTGCCGTCAAGATCGCCGAAGAGTTCATCGGCGATACCTCGCAGCGCGGTGTCGCAGGCCGGATAGTTGGCAAGGCTTGGCGAACGAACCGGACGGCGGCTGGCCGCCACGGTTGCACCGTCGCGAACCAGATCGCGGACTTTGGCGGCCAGCTCCGGCGTCATCGTGCCGCTTTCCGGCAGCACCAGAAAGGCATAGCTCATGCCGCTCTTCAGCACGATCCGTCCGTCTTTGACCGAAGCGTGATGAAGCAGAATGGCGCGGTCGCAGCCATCATAGCCGTAGCCATCTGGCAGGCCGAGATCTTTCCGAGTGTTGGTAAACTGATTGGGCGAGCCTTCCCCGATGAAGAAAAGCGGATCGGCGACATATTTCCCCGACTGAAGCAGCGCCTGGCAGCGGGTGATGTAGGTGATCCAGGCTTTCGCCTGCTCCGCCCAGGTCTGCGTCCGCTCGAAGTGGATTCCGAACGGCCCCATCATGATGCCGGGCTGGCGGATGTCCTTCCACGGCTGATGCGCGGAGCGGTGAAACACATAGCGATTGATGCCGTACGCGAAGGCGACATCGCCCAGCGCTTTCATATTTCCCGGGTGCTCCGTCCATTGGGTGGTTCCGCCCGTGTAGGCCTCCGCCTCGACGCGCTTCAACCCGTAGGTATTGGCCAGCGAGACCATGGAACGAATGCCGCCTTCATGCGCCTCTTTGCCCATCCAGAAAACCGGAGCCACGTCGTCCACGTAGCCGCCCATCTGGAGGTCGTTGAAGTTGGCGTTGTTGTAAGGTTCGGCTGACGAGGTCATCCCGTGGCGGCGGCAGAAATCGCGGAAAGTGCCGAAAAAGTTTTCGGCCCACACATCGGAAATCGTGACCCGGAAATCCCACAGGAAGCGGTCGGACACTTCGGCGCTTTCGACAATCTGTCCGGCCAGACACGGCAGATACGGCGTTGGATCATAGCCGCGCCGTTTCCGGAACTCCTCCTTCATGCCGTCGGTCCAGTTCTGCGCGCCGACCTCCCACGAATCCGTGGCAAAACTCTTCAGCGTGCCGCCCGCATCTTTCCCGGCGAGATCGACCACTTTCTGCATGACGCCGTTGCTGATGTATCGTTCGAAAGCATCCTTGTTCAGCTTGTCCACTTCCAGCCCCAGCCCGCCGGGGGTGGCCGGATGGTTCATCTTGCCCGTGATGGTCGTTCCGATTCGCAGAACCGTCCAGGATCCGGGCGGGACTTCCCAATCGAGTCCGCCGTCCGGCTTCAGGCGGGAGGTCAGATCGATCAGCTTGTCGCGCGGAATGATTTGTCCGGCATCCGGGGCGTCGGCGGCGGCCTCCGTGTCATTGCCGCGGCCGCGCAGGAAGCCGGCCTTGACCGGCCAGCGCTCGATGCGCGCATCGCCGGAGAGAACAAGTTCAGCCAGTGAGGCCGGCCACGGCCCTTTCTTGAGTCCGGTCAGCCGCAGGCGAAATGCCTTTGCGCTCACCGGGTCAAAGCGCAATCCCTCTTCTTCGCGCAAGGGGCCGCCGTTCTGCGGCATCCGGATAGTTTTGATCGTCTTGAAAGCATTCCCGTCCTCCGCCGCGAGCAATTCGGCCTTGGTGCACTGCAAGCCGCCTTCGCCGGACATGATATAGACGGAACGCGCGGTAAACGGTTTGTCAAAACGCAGCGTGACCTCGGCGCTTGCGTCACGGCCCAGCTTCCTCGGATCAAACTCGATGCGGGTCAACGGATCGTCATCCCAAAGTGCGGAGGCGGCGACCGCCGCAACCGCAGACGGAGCCTCCAGTTGCGGAGCGGCGTCGGCCATGGAAACCGCCGCATCCGGCGGGGTTGAAAATGCAAAGACCGCGATATCGCGATAGAACGCCGGATAATTCGTCCGCTCAAAGCCGTACTCTTTCAGATTCCGGTTCATCGCGTTCATGTGGGAAAATGGCATCACCTGCTCGACGTGAGGCTGCGGCAGTTTTCCGGAAAACCCCGCCGGGCCGTTCAACGTCATGCGGGCAAACACCAACTTCTTCATCGCGTCTTCCGGCTCAACCTGCGGTCCGGCGGAATTGTTCCAGCCGGAGCAGTTGTGCATCCCGAACTCCAGCCCCAGGCGCGCGCATTCCTCGATGGCGAACTTGATGCAATCCTGCCAGTAGTCGCCGCCGTAAATCGCCTTGCCGGGAATCGCCACCTGGGATGTCTCGAAAATCTGGGCGCCGCCCAAGCCGATGCGTTTCATCCATTCGAGATCGGCGGTGATTCCCTCTTTGCCGACATTGGCGTTCATCCAATGCCACCAGGTTGCCGGTTTCGCGGAATCGGGCGGGTTGTCGAAGCGCTCGGCCAGGGTTTCCGCGCGGCAATCAAGCATCACTGGCAGGAGCGCCAGAGCAATCCATGTTGGTATTTTCATCATGTCGTTTCTCAT
>Ga0114939_10003858_pt1 | contig 10199 bp, 12 predicted proteins | sample AshMeaCrysSpring_FD_87196 | JGI IMG/M metagenome (GOLD analysis project Ga0114939, IMG submission 87196) | Groundwater microbial communities from Big Spring, Nevada to study Microbial Dark Matter (Phase II) - Ash Meadows Crystal Spring | ecosystem: Environmental > Aquatic > Deep subsurface >... | reverse complement strand
TCATTATTGTCACATTGTTTTTGTTTGTAGTTGGGCGCAAGAGCGCCCATATTTTTGGAGGGAAGACAGCCCAACTACGAACATGAGCCGCAGTGCCAGTTGCGCCTATCCCTGATATACTGCTGCGGTAACATTATCAAGATTGTGCTGATATCAGCTAACTTAAACAAGTCTCTACTTATACCAAGCGTTTATTTTTTATAGAGTTAATGAGGATTTATAGTCACCGTGGAACAGGCATCCTGCCTGTTTGATTCAAAAAAGAAACAGGCAGGATGCCTGTTCCACAAATTGACTTATAAGGTTTATAAATAGTAAGACTTATAAATAGTGACAAAATTCCGAAGGCACTAACCATAATTCCCCAGACTTAATCCGGTCAACATCTATCCACATGGCTTTATATTCAGTATTATCAACTTCAAAAAAAGTTAACTCATCAAGCTGATAAAATTTAGGGTCTACAAAATCGCATTGATAAACTTGTATAATTTCATGTCCTTTTTGTCCTTCATTAATAAAAATATTTTCTATACAACCAACATATTCAATATTTTTTAAATCAGCTTGAATTTCTTCTTGAAATTCTCGTTTTAAGGCTGTATAACTATTTTCGCCAAATTCTATGGAGCCACCTAAAGCGCGATAAAATGTTTTTTGTTTGATTGAGTCATAGCCTTGATAAACAAATAAACGATTATTATCTTGATTAGTATCTTTGATAAGTCCAAAGACTTTGACTTTTATTTTTTCTTGAGGGGTCATGGTTAAATTGTGGAAATATATTAACCGAAGGCTAGGCTGTGTAATACTTGTAAAAACTTAGAGAAATTCTGCAAATTGTTCGGGGACAAGTCTTAATTCACCAGATTTAAGGCGACTAGCTTCAACCCATAATGCAGTTTTTTTGCGATCGCCCTCAGAAAACGTAAATTTTTCTAGTTGGTAAAATTTGGGGTCTGCAAATTCACATTCATATAATTGAATGATTTCATGACCTGATTTACCGTTGAAGGTAAAAATATTCTCTAAACAAGCTAGATAGCGAATATTTTTTAACTCAGCTTGGATTTCTTCTTGAAATTCTCGCTTTAAAGCTTCAAAACTTGTTTCGCCAAATTCTACGCCTCCACCCATTGCGCGATAGAAAGTTTGCTGCTTTACCGGGTCATAACCTTCTGAGATGAAAGTGCTTGAGCCGTTACGAATTAATCCTAAAGCAAGGACGCGAATCTGAGTTGGATTATGCATAGGGGAGTTTAAAAATTCTTAATTATCATACATATAAGAGGGGCGGTTTTCGCTTTCTTCCACAGTCCAGTCATCGTTTTCTCCACCAATATAAATTTTATCAATGGTTACATACTCTACGCCTAACTGTCTGAGGGCGTTAATCAGAATATCTATGGCGATCGCGTCACTGGTGCCTAGGTCAAACCAACAACGCCCCCACTGTCCTAAGTATTCAAACTCTCCCATATTATGCATTAATGCAATTAGAGTTCTATCGGCGGCGTCTTGGTCATATCTCATGTAGCTGAGTTCTAAACCTGTTTCTTGAATCTGAAGATTTTCGGCGTTAAATGCACCAAGTTTCCCCATGTAAAACCAAGAATTAAATAGTTCTTCTACATACTCCCTTTCTCTACGGGAAGGGACTGTACTAAATTCTATCCAAATCCATAGGTCAAAAGGGTTAAATTCTCTAAACTCGATTTGCATCTTTTATAAAAATGTAAATACCCTTGCCATTCTACCTGTTAGTTTTAGATAAAGAAACCTGATTTTACTAAAATTAGGCTTAATGTTGATTTCAAGTTTTGTAGTAGCGCGAGTTTTAAGCTTAAGTGCCGCTTCAATAGCCTAATTCTGGGGGAATTTGAAAGCTTTGATTCGCCTAAAATAAGGGGTTAGTGGTCGGCTGTTGCTTTGATGGAATTTTCGCGTTTTTGGATGATGCGGTGTTTAAATTTATGACCTTGATGATGCCCTGGGACCAATGCCATTGGCCCCTACATCCTTTATGATGCATGAATTTTTAACTGCTGTAAAAAGACATGCCAGTTTTCAGGCTAGGTTAGCTCACATCTTGCAACTCTAAATAAAGGAAACTAAGCATCATACTGATTTATTGACTCCGTTTTGGCCAGCCAGGGACTGTAAGTCCCTGTCTAATAGCTAAAAGTCCTCGCTCAAGAGGACTAAAAAATAATACTTTTAGTGTAATATTTGTAACGTATTTCTGTTCTTCTCAGTTTTTTTTGCGTAAAGGGACTGTAAGTCCCTGTCTAATAGCTAAAAGTCCTCGCTCAAGAGGACTAAAAAATAATATTTTTAGTGTAATATTTGTAACGTATTTCTGTTCTTCTCAGTTTTTTTGCGTAAAGGTGCAAGATGTGAGTTAGGAGGCATTGAGCAAAGCTTATTTTTTTATCTCACTGACGGCGTTACGGCGTTCGCGCTCAATTTGTTTGACAGTACTTTGGGGAAGCTGGGATTTTTGACTTAAAGCTTTATCAAAATTAGTGACTGCTTCCTGCATTTTCTGGGGATTTTTCTCCTTAAGAGCCATTGCTCGCAGAATTTGCGCTTTTAAATAGTATATCTCTGGATTCTCTGCTGTTTCTTGTAATGCTTTATTTACATAGTCTAGGGCTTGATTATATTGCTTTAAATCTCGGTAGCCAATGGCAATGCCTCTTTGTGCCAAGTAGCGAGGGGCTGCATTACTATTTAATCTTTCAATGGCTTGTTCGGGATTTGCAAAGGGTAAATTTACGGCTATCATTAAATCCATAAAACCTTTGACTAAGTTTAACTCTGGGTCATTGGCAGAAATGGCTTCTGCTTTATCTAAATACTGATATACCTGACGTAATTTTCCTAACGCTGCTGGTGCCCCACTCACGGTTCCTTGACGCTGTAGTGAAATAGCTCCTTCGAGAAAATGACCGACAGCAGTGTATAAATTACCACGTAATGGGTCTTGAGAAATTAACTTTTCTCCAATTTCTCTGGTTTTTTTGCTATAGCTTTCTAAACCAGCAAAATCTTTACTTGTATAAGCTAAAGAAGCTCTCATGGCATAGGCGAGGGGTTCATTTTTTTCGCTATCTAGTGCTTGCTTTAATAAATTATCTGCTGCTTGATAGTTACCTTTGAGAAAAATAGACTTAAAGGCGGCTTCTGTTTTATCTCCGATGGGGCGAGGGTCTTTTGTTCTAAAAGGGTCGCCTGCTAATCCTGGAGTTGTATACATGATGGTACACATGAGAGTAGCGATCGCCCCTACCAAACCAGATTTTAAGCCGGAACTGGAAAACTTGGTAGATGCCTTGACTTGCGAAAAAAAGCGATGTTCAGTCATAGTAGCTATAAGAGTTTTTACCGTTGTCAGAAAAATTTCGTGTTACTTACAATGCTTAAAAGAGTCAGTCTTTAACGGGTTTAGTGGTAGACAATAATATATGGTGGTGCATTTCTATTTCGTTGTACTTAGTTTGACTTTGCTATTTTTTTTGAGGTTCCCGTTTATTTATAGCTATTTTTCAAGAGCTAGTCTGCCACAATGAAGAAGATAATGGTGAATATAAATGATGAAAAATACTGAAAAATGAATGTCAAAGGATGAATAGTCTTTCAACCTTCATAATTCATATTTTTATGTTTTTGTTCGGATATTTGCTGCGATTCCCAGTGTAGTAAATCAGTAGTTCGCTCACTTGTTGGAAATCTATAAAACAAATGCTCTATCTCAGAAATCTTAACTATCACCCCACTGCCTGCCCAAATGCTATTCTTAAAACTATTAACTTAGATTTAGCACCCCAACAACTAGGTTTGATTATAGGACCTAGTGGTTCTGGGAAAAGCACCTTATTAGAAATTTTATCGGGATTAGCAGAACCCACTTCTGGTGCAGTCTTTTGGCGAGACCAGCAATTAATCTCCGAACAATTACAGCAATTAGCTGGTTTGGTTTTTCAATTTCCAGAGCGACACTTTTGTGGGGGTACAATCTTAGAGGAATTACGTCTAGGTCATCCTGAGATAGGTACAGAAAGAGTGCAAAAGGCCCTCAGTGAAGTTGGATTAGATCACCTCTGTTTAACATCTCAACCCCATGCCCTTAGCGGTGGACAACAGCGTAGATTAGCCCTAGCAGTACAATTAATTCGTCAGCCACATTTATTATTATTAGATGAGCCGACAGCCGGTTTAGACTGGTCAATGCGTCGCCAATTAATAAATTTATTAGCTAAATTAAAAAAAGATTGGACATTATTAGTCGTTACCCACGATGCAGGAGACATGCTACCCATCGCTGACCGTTGCTGGAATATTGACCGTGGTCTTTTAGAAATGGTTGATATGGATAAGTGGCAAAAAAAGGAAGTTTCTCCGGCTTTGAAATAATAGTAGGGGAGTAGGGGTGGTAGGGGAGGATGGTATGCTGGTGATATTTGATATTTTTATGGCTTAATCTTATTAAATAACTTAAATCACTAAAACCAGTTAAACAACCCAAACAACCCGCGACTCCTCAAATCTATCGCTATCATGACAAATTTGACAGAAATACAACAATTGCCAGAAATGCCTGATATCTGGCAAAAAACTCTAAATTGGCAGCCGACAGCTATACAAAACGATAAATTTCAGCTTTTTTATCAGTTAATATTAGAAGCTAATCAACAATTAAATCTAACAAGAATTACGGAACCAGAAGAATTTTGGGAAAAGCATTTGTGGGATTCTTTGGTGGGGGTTGTTGCCGATTTAGAATTATTTACAACTATGCAGGCTAAGACTCAAATTATTGATATTGGCACCGGTGGGGGTTTTCCAGGAATTCCTTTAGCAATACTCGCTACAAAGAGTAGATTCAATTTAGTTGATTCTACTCGTAAAAAGCTTAATTTTATTGATAATATCCTAACTCCCTTGGGTCTTAATAACATCAAAACAATCGCAGCCAGGGCAGAAGAAATAGGACAACAACCCCATCACCGCCAACGCTACGATATGGCATTAATCCGCGCTGTTGCCAATGCTTCTGTCTGTGCCGAATATACCCTACCGTTATTAAAACAAGGAGGAGTTGCTGTTTTATATCGTGGAAGTTGGACAGAGGAAGAAACTTTAAGTTTAAAAAAAGCAGCAGGGGAATTAGGCGGAAAGATTGAGAATATTAAACAGTGGCAAACTCCCCTTTCCCAGAGCGATCGCCATTGTTTATATTTAAGAAAAGTTACCCCTACTCCCCCAACTTTCCCCCGTGGTGTTGGAATTCCAACGCAAAAACCTCTGTGAACAAGGATTAAAGGGATTAAAGGGATTAATAGATTGCACGGAAAGTTAGCTACTGCTTCCCTTTATTTCTTTTTTTTGATTAGTATTTCTTCCAATTCTTCTATGGTTACAATTTTTCCATTAGCTTTAATTCTTTGAGTTAAAAATTTTAAAGCACTTTCGTCAGAAGGATTTGCCCTAACGTAAGCATCGAGGTCTTCCTTTGTCATATTTTGAAAATCAACTTTACTCATATTTAACCTCTCCATTCGGATAAATAATTATATCTATTGCGTCTCCAGCTAACATCACTAAATTGCCATCATCTTGTAAACAAACAAGTGTTATTGATGTAAACATCTTAAAGGTTAAAAAATAACTCAACCGATATAACTCTTTATATTGTTCTGCTATTGGCTCCATTTATTTCTATTGCCGCAAAATATATTACTTTCTTACTTTGCATAGCGATTTTTTGTTGCCATTTTCCCTTAATAACCTCATTTTGTTGATAACAGCATCTTCTGCTGTAAAAAATTACTTTTAAAAGAAGCTGTGACAGAGGATTAAACTGCGCTAACTGCTGCGATGGGTAACAGCTTCAAATAATCTAACGGTCTGTTAAGCCATCTTTATATAATTATATAAGTTTTTCACTAAACAAAGATGATGCTACAAACGACTAGTATTTACTCGCTATGGCAAAACGTTTATTAATTTCATCCCAATTCAAAACACTCCACCAAGCTTCTAAATAATCTGCGCGACGATTTTGATATTTTAAGTAGTAAGCATGTTCCCATACATCATTACCCATGATGGGAAATTTACCTTCCATTAGAGGACTATCTTGATTTGCGGTACTCATTACTTCTAGTTTGCCCTCCTTTGTGCGGACAAGCCAGGCCCAACCACTACCAAAGCGCTTAGTGCCAGCATCATTAAATTGTTTCTTGAATTCTGCAAAGCTTCCAAAATCTTTTTTGATGGCAGTAGCGATCGCTCCAGTGGGTTGACTCTCACCTTTGGGTTTCATAATTTCCCAAAACATCGAATGGTTAACATGTCCGCCGCCATTGTTACGGAAGGTTGTGCGGATATCTTCCGGGACACTATTGATATCAGCTAATAATTGCTCAACTGTTTTATTCTTTAATTCTGGATGTTTATCCAAAGCAGCGTTTAAATTATTTACATAAGCCTGATGGTGTTTATCATGATGAAACTTCATAGTCGCCCCATCAATATAAGGTTCTAAAGCATCATAGGCGTAAGGCAGGGGAGGTAGTTTAATTCCGCCTGTAGCTGGAGGCTTTGATTGTTTTGTTTGGAGAGTGTCGGCAAAGGCCAATTGATTATCAAAGGCGATCGCACTAACGCCAACTCCTAACAAGTAAAAAAAATGACGGCGGTTTAAAGTCATAAAATTTCTGAATTTATTGAAGTCAATTAATGATATTTATATTTTCTAGGATTTTTGCCAATTTATCTATTACGTATGATTGCTAATAGACTTCTACGCCTGATGATATATCGACCCCATATGCCCGAGGTTAAAACCTAGGGCTATAGGAACAAAGCCTGCTTAAGCAGGCTAAAAAGCAGCCCCAATTGGAAATCGCCAAATAGTTAGACTTTACTATTTTCAACTTTGCGACAAACGTTTGACATCAGCACCACTAAGCATCTGATGCGCTTCAATTAACAGTTGAGGAATTTTATCTTTATGGGGACTGTCGCGTAAAGATTGACGAAAATCTAAATCCTCCACCTTATCAGCTTTATAACCGGGAAACCAATGACCGCCATTGCCTAAAAGGCCATAGCGCATTTTGGCGTATTCTACTAAATCATAGGCTATAGCTAAATTTCTCAGCCAGAGAATAGTATGAATATTCACCTTTCCTGGAGTGTCTTCCCATTTTGGTAAATTAACATCCCAGGTTTTAATCCAATCTTCCCCTAACTGCTTAACTGCCTCTTTCTCTAATCTTTCTAAAATAGGTGCCAATACTTTGTCTGAATTATCTAATAAATCAAGGGTTTTTAGATGCTCGTCAAAATCACTGGGTTTTTCAGCACCTAAACTTAAAGTCGTGACTTGGGGATGACTTAGACAAAATAAATCATTAAATACCATTGGGCTAAGAGGGGAACATAATTCCCTCAATTTATCTGGTGGACTATATAGTTTTCCTCCTTTATCAGAAGGGCTAATAATAAATACCCCCATATCATGAAGGTTTGCCGCTTCTATGGCAGCCCAATTCCTTTGATTTATGTAATACCAATGTAAATTTACATAATCAAATTGATTTGTATTTATCGTCTCAACAATAGTATCTGTAGCGCCATGAGTGGAAAAGCCAACAAATCGAACTTTTCCTTGTTGCTGTAATTTTCGCGCTGCATCTAAACAGCCACCAGGGCGCATTGCATATTCTAAAGTTTCAGAATTATTTATTCCATGTATCCCCAATAAATCAACATAATCTAAGGAAAGATATCTTAAAGATTGCTCAAATTCTCCAATAAAATACTTTGCATCTCTCTTAGGAGTGATTTTAGTTTGAACAATTAATTTGTCGCGGGGAAAAGTTGGCAAAATTAGCCCCAACTGCATTTCCGATGAACCATAAGCACGGGCTGTCTCAATATGGTTAATACCGATTTCCAGCGATCGCCTGATGGTCGCTTCCAAATTATCCTGATTAGCCTGGGGAATTTCGGATTGAGATATATCCTGCCACTTATGTTGATACCGCATTCCACCACAGGAAAAAACAGGCATCTGTAATTCTGTCCGCCCAAATCGTCTGTACAACATAGGTGATTTTTAGGGTGATTTTGAACTTTAAGGTCTTGGATTAGTTATTAACAATTCTTAATTATGTTAACGATTTCAAGTCTTATCAGCATCATAAATTCTTCCCTAATCTCTAATTTCGTAAGCTACGATGTAAAAACAAAAACTTTAGCCATGATATTCAGGAACTGATAAGATTCTCAATGAAGTCTTTAAAAACAGTGTAAATACTTAATAAAAGAGGAATAAATGAAGCTTAATTCAGATTTACAGTCATCACACTATTCTAATTCAGATGTGACTAAAAATTATTCTCAAACCTATGCTAGTAATCCAATTGGCTATTTAATTATAATCTTTCCAATCTTATTACTCTTAAGTATTGAATTGTATAAAAAAATAAAACAAGACCAAATGTCTCGAAATATCATTTTATTAGAAAAAATACTTAGGATTGATGTAAAAAACAACACTTCAAAACAAGACTAATAATATCATGAAGTCTTACACCCATTTGCGAATTAAAAAGAAACCAGGTTTCTTCAAAAACCTGGTTTATTAATGAGTTTATATTAGCTTTTAGACAGGGAATTTATTCCCTGCCTGATATATGCAGGGCGTTTATATTTTATTTACAAACACCATCCAAGTATCTGTTATTAAGTTTAATTTTTTAGAGTTGCCTAACAAGGGGCTGTCCATCTTTAACTTCACCAATTAAGACGATATCAGCGCAGTTAACGAAAATGCCATTTTCTAAAACACCAGGAATATTATTGATTATTTTTTCCAAACCAACAGGGTCAGGAATATTATCAAACCTAACATCTACAACCATATTTCCTTGGTCAGTGATAACGGGACCTGCTTTTTTAACACCCATGCGTAACTCAGGTTTTCCACCCAATTTTGTTAAAGCTTGCATAACAGGGGCGATCGCCATTGGAATCACTTCCACAGGCACAGCGAATGTGGCCCCCAACTTATCAACTAATTTGCCACTATCAACAACAACAACAAACTGAGTTGCTAAATAATCTACGACTTTTTCACGGGTATGGGCAGCACCGCCACCTTTAATTAAATTTTTTGCAGGGTCAACTTCATCAGCCCCATCGATAGCAATATCAATATGGTCAACAGCATCAAGAGTCGTCAAGGGAATACCGTATTGCTTGCCTAAAACTTCAGCTTGGAAAGAAGTAGGGATACCGACTATATTTTCTATCTCTCCCGATTTTAGGCGATCGCCAATATATTGAATCGCATAAGCCGTGGTTGACCCCGTGCCCAAACCGACAATGGAATTAGACTTTACTAAAGCCGCCGCCGCTTTACCAACTTCTTGCTTCATTAACTTTACAGGGTCTACTGCTGCACTCATTCCCAATGCTCCTGAAATACTCTCTCATAGGGAATATAGTGCAATTTGGTGACACATGGAAAGTAGCGAGGGAGGTGCAGTGGTGGGGGAGGTTGGAGTGGGCGAGGGTGTTTATAAATCAATACGGTTCAGTTCAGACAAATTTTAGGTTGGGTGTAACGTAGTGAAACCCAACAAAAGTTAAATTTAAATTCGACCTTGCGACTATAAGTCGCGGCTACACAAACAAAACCCGTCTTCACGGGTTAAAGAAAAAAATTAGTTAAGACAAATTGTAGGTTGGGTGTAACGTAGTGAAACCCAACAAAAGCCTAACACTCCAAAGTTTATGACCGTGTGGAGTCTATGTCATTCTGAGGCACGAAGAATCTATCTCATTACCAGGCATGAAGAATCTATCTCATTACCAGATACGGAGTCTATGTCATTCTGAGGCACGAAGAATCTATCCCTATCGTAAGTCCTGAAAACTCGTCAGTGCTTTCCCAATATTTTTATCACTGAGTTTTATAAAAAACTTAGCTAAAAAGCAAAACCCCAGCTTTTTCTCTATATAAATACTTAAATAGAGTAAATGTAGTATTTGTTTTAACAAATTATTTTTCAATTTAAATTCGACCTGGCTGGCGACTATAAGTCGCGGCTACACAAACTAAACCCGTCTTCACGGGTTAAAGAAAAAAATTAGTTCCACGGGTGCTAGAAACTCATCATATT
>Ga0114939_10003857_pt1 | contig 10201 bp, 5 predicted proteins | sample AshMeaCrysSpring_FD_87196 | JGI IMG/M metagenome (GOLD analysis project Ga0114939, IMG submission 87196) | Groundwater microbial communities from Big Spring, Nevada to study Microbial Dark Matter (Phase II) - Ash Meadows Crystal Spring | ecosystem: Environmental > Aquatic > Deep subsurface >... | reverse complement strand
TGCCGGAGTCCGGCGGGCCGGCGGCCGACGCGGAAGTCCGGATCCATGACGCGGTATTCATCGTCGGCGCGTCACCCGGATTTTCATCCATCAGGGTCGATCTCCGCGAGGGGCGGCTCGACAGCCGCTGGCTGGCGGAGAATTTCGGGCTGGAACTTCCCGCGTCCGCCACGCTGACCTCGCTGTCGCTCAATCTCGATGATCTGTTGCCAGCACCGGAGTCGGCGACCGGAGCCGTCCGGATTTTGTTGGAAGACGCGGCAGCGGGCGGCTGGACGATGCGCGAGTTGAATGTGGACGCGCGGTTGCAGGCGGACGGCGCCTCGCTGGCGGCCGCAGGACAGGCGCCGGGCACGGGATTTTCATTCTCCGCCGAGGCTGCGGTCTCGCGGGCGGGCGGCGGCTTCTCTCCGAGCGAGGTGAGCGGGCGTTTCAATGTGGCGGATGTTTCCGGACTCGTCGCCGCGTTGTCCGAGCGCGTCGAGGCGATCGATCCGCAGGCTCCGGCGCCGCAGTCGATGGTGGACGGCGGTTTCCGGATCTCATTGGAGAAACTCCGGCCGTCATCCGCAGAGGTGGATCTCACATTGAAGCCCGCCGACCCCGCAACCGTGACTGCGGTTTCCCTCAATGGCCGCTGGCGGCCGGATGGATTGCTCACGGCCGGAATTGAAATGGAGGGTGTGAAAGCCAGGGCGGACTATCGGCCGGAGCCCGCCAGCTACGATGGGGAGGCCGCGTTCGATGGTTTCAAGACCGCGCGCATCGCCCGCTGGCTTGCCGTCTTCAGGGCGGAAACCGGCGGCGCGCATGATCTAACGGGAATATGGCGCGGCGGCGGCGAAATCAAAACCGGCAGGCACCGCGGCCTCCTGTCGCTGGCCAAGCTGGATGCCGCCCGCAAAGACGCCGCGCCGGTCCTGGTGAAGGGCGATCTCAGCTATGATTGGCCGGCCGGTTTTTCCATCAGGGATCTGAGCGTCCGGACGGGGAATCAGATTCTCTCCGCGGACGCGGCGCTCGCGGGTGGGTGGCTGGAGTTGTCAAAGCTGAGCTGGCAGGATGGCGGGCGGCGAATGGCTAGTGGCTCCGCGAGGCTGCCCGCGCCGGCGGATTTTTCCAAATGGCGCGACATGCTGGCCCATGACGCGCGGCCGCTGGAGGTGGCGCTCGACTCCGAAGTCCTGCCGCTGCATGCGCTCAGGGACTGGCTGCCCTCGGCCGCGAACATCGATTCCGCCGCCACCGGCTGCATGAGCTTGAAAGTTTCAGGAACCTATGCCGATCCGGCGGTGGCGGCGGCGTTGGAAGTCAGGAATCTCCGCGCGCCGGCGCAACCGAAGCTGCCGTCCGCGGATCTCGATGTCACCATTACCGGCAGGGACGGCAACCTGGCCATGGAGGGACGCCTCAGCGCGGCGGATTTTCCGGCCGCCGTCATCACGGCCTCCATGCCCTTCCGCCCGGCCGAATGGGCGGAGAACCCCGACTCGATCCGGAGCGAGAGGATCTCCGCCAGGGCGGACCTGCCCCGCCTCGATCTGTCGCGATTCGCGCCGCTGGTTCCCGGGGCGCGGAGGGTTTCCGGTTTTCTAACAGCAAACATCGATGTCGCCGGAGAACTCGGCAGCCCGGTGCTGAACGGGAGAATCGGCCTGGCGGGCGGCGGTCTGGAATTCAAGGACGAGCGCATCCCGCCGGTGACCGGGATCGGCGCGGCGGCGGATCTGGCGCCGGAGCGCATCACGCTGCGCGACCTGCGCGCGGACATCGCAGGCGGCACGCTGCGGGGCGGCGGCTCGCTGGCATTGCAAAACGGCAAGCCCGGCTCCCTCGATTTGCGGGTGACGGGAAACCACCTGCCACTCCTGCGCAACGACTCGATGATCGTGCGGGCCAACGCCGATCTGCGCCTTGCCGGGGATTTCCAACGGGCCGCCCTGGCGGGAACGGTGAATATCGTGGACAGTCTGTTTTATCGGGACATCGAACTGTTGCCGATCGGCACGCCGTTCACCACGCCCTCCGCGGCGGCGCTGCCGAAGATCGACGCGCGGCCGAATCCCGCCGCGGCCGTGCCCGAACCATTCAGGAACTGGCCGGTCAACATTCTGGTCCGCACCGGCAATCCGTTTCTCATCCGCGGAAACCTCGCCAGTGGCAGGGTGGACGCGAACGTGCGCGTCGGCGGGACCCTGGGAAATCCCGCGCCGGACGGCGAGGTGAGAATCTCCGATCTAACGGCCGCGCTGCCGTTCAGCACGCTCACGGTGCGCTCCGGCTCGCTGCGTTTCACGCCGCAGACGGGGTTTGATCCGGCGCTTGAGATCCGCGGCAGCGCGGAGCCGCGGCCCTACCGCGTCAGTCTTTTCGTTTACGGCCGCGCGTCCGATCCGCAGTTGGTGCTCACCTCCTCGCCACCGCTGCCGGAAAACGAAATCATGACGCTGCTGGCCACCGGCGCCACCACCACCGGGCTGGAGGATCCGCAGGCGGCCTCGTCGCGCGCCATGCAGCTTCTCGTCGAGGAACTGCGGCGCGGACGCTTCGCCGTCGGCAAACGGTTGCGGCCGCTGCTCGGGCTGTTGGACAGGGTGGACTTCAGCCTGGCCGAGGCCGATCCGTATTCGAGCGAATCGTTCTCCACGGCCACGCTGGCCATCACCGACCGCTGGTTTCTCTCCGCCGGGATGGGCGCGGACGGGGATTCGCGGGTCATGGGAATCTGGCGCCTTTCCTTCCGCTGATGATGGCACTGCGCATCATGCTGGGTTTGCTGCTGGTGGCTTGCATGGCCACTGCGGAGACGCATGTGCGCATCACCGGCATGCGGCGGATGAGCGAGGCGCAGGCGCTGGAGCAGATGGGCGGGAGGCTGACCCACGTCCGGGCATCGCCGGCCTCGGCTCCGCTGGCGGATGACGCGGCGTTCATCCTTCGCCGGATCCTGCGCAAGGACGGCCATGCGGATGCGGAGGTGGACTGGCGGATAACCCGCCGCGATGAAATCTCGCTGGTCGTTCGCGAGGGCGGGCGGCTCTCGCTGGGCGAGGTCACCGTGAACGGCGTGGGAAAGGACGACGCGCGCAGATTCGCGAAACTCTATGCGAAGTCCGCGGAGAAGGATCGTCCGTTCGGGCTTGGAACCCCGCCATTCCGCGAGGAGGATGTGGAAACCGGCTTGTCCAACCTGCGGCAGGAACTCAACGCCCGCGGCCATTGGTCGGCCGAGGCAGCCGTCACCAGCCGTTCCACCGACTCCGCCACGGGCAGCGTGAACATTTCCATCGAGGTGCGGCCCGGCGCGCTCTATCGGATCGGCCCGCCCAGGGTGGCGAGTGCGGACGACCACGGCGTGCGTCTCGCAAGCGCCGCCGCGCGGCCCTTCGCGGGGCGTGCGGCCACCACCAGAAACCTCAACACGATGCGTGTCGCGGTGGAGGAGGCGGCCGTGGGCAGCGGTTATCCGGACGCGGTCATCCGGATGGGCCGGTCGCTGGAGGGTGGGAACTTCATCCCGGAGTTCGCCATCGATCTCGGCACGCGCGTGCGTCTGGGAAAACTGCATGTGACCGGGCTGGAACGGACGAATCCACAGCGCGTCATCTCGCGCATGAAGGGCATGGAGGGCGATTGGTATGACCAGGCGGCGATGAACCAGCGGCTCCGCGGGTTCCTGGCCACCGGCGCGTTTCAATCGGCGCGGGTGGACACGACGCCGGCGGGAGAGCGCCTGATCGATGCCACACTGCACTTCGAGGAGGCCCGCGCGCGAGAGGTCAGCCTCGCGGCGGGATTCGGCTCCTATCAGGGATTCGTCACCCGGGCGACCTATGCCGACCGCAATCTTTTCGGCAGGCTGTGGGGATTGAGTTCCGGCATCGAGCTGGGCTCGCGCGGCCTGCTGGGCGATGTCCGCGTGACCGACCCATGGCTCTTCGGCACCGGCGTCTCGGCCACGGTGCGGGCCTACGCGCTGATCTATGGCCGCGAGGGATACGACACTTATGAAACCGGCCTCGAGGGCAGTCTGAAATGGAAATTCGGAGCGCATTATTCGCTCGATCTGGCGGCCGGCTGCGCGCTGGTGAATCTTGAAGAGGACGGCCTACCGTCTTCCGAATTGGGCGAAACGGTGTACACCCACCCGCGGCTGAGGCTCACCCAGACCCTGGATTTCCGCGACAATCCGATATTGCCGGAAAAAGGCTGGCATCTGGAAAGCCCGCTGCAAATCGGCGCGGCGGTCGGCGACCTTTCAACTTCCTACCTGATGGCCGGTCTCTCGGGCGGCTGGTTTCATCCGATCAACCGGAAATACCACATCGGTCTCGGCGGCGAGTGCGGCATGCTGGTTCCATCCGGTGATGGCGGCGATCTGCCCATCGACCTGCGCCTTTTCAATGGCGGAGCGCGCAGCGTGCGCTCTTTTCCCGAGCGCGAGCTCGGCCCCGCTGCCAACGACTATCCGACCGGCGGCGAGGCGATGTGGAACATGAACGCCGAGTTGATCCGCAAACTGGGCGGCTCGTTGAAGGCAGTGGCGTTTTTCGACGCGGGCACGCTCGCAAGAAACCACGAGGACATCGGCTCGGCGGATGTGGAGCTGGCCACCGGCTTGGGCGTGCGCCTTGAGCTGCCCATCGGCCCGGTGCGTTTCGAATACGGCTACAATCTCACCCGTGATTCCGGCGAACCGGCCGGAACGTTCCACTTCGCCATCGGCGGCGCGTATTGACGGTCTTCGCGGCGGCTACACCAGTGCGAACTCGCCGTCATCGTCCACGCCATGCCAGCCGAGTTTGCCGAAGGCGCGCAGGATGGAAACGATCGGTTCGCCGTCCTCCTCGCCATCGCCGTGCTCGATGGTGGCGGAACTGCTGAGGCCGTGGTTGGCCTCGATGCTGATGACGGTGTTGTAGCACTCGAGATAGATCCAGTCGCCCCATGATTTGGATTCGTGGCGCGGATCGAGGTGTTCCTTGCGGAGTGCGGCGAGCACTTCCGCCAGGGTGCTGGGCGGAGTGGATTCGGGAAGTCGGACGATGGTTTCCATGGAGAAGGGGTGCGAGGGGCAAAGCAATCGTTCACAAAATGCACGATTTCACGCCGGAGGTCTAGAATCGATTGCGGAATCGATCGCGAAGCCCGCCTCGCAAAGTTCCGCGTAGGCGCCGCCGCGGGCGATGAGTTCGCCGTGCGCGCCCTGCTCGATGAGGCGGCCGCGGGCGAGCACGCAGATGCGGTCCGCCTGCCGCACGGTGGAGAGACGGTGCGCGATGACGAAGCAGGTGCGCTCCGCGCGCAGGTTTTCGAGCGCCTGCTGGACGAGGCGCTCGGTGCGGTTGTCGAGAGCGGAGGTCGCCTCGTCTAACAAAAGCAGCGGCGGATTCTTGAGCAGGGCGCGGGCGATGGAGAGGCGCTGTTTTTCGCCGCCGGAAAAACGCCCGCCGCGCTCGCCGGCAAGCGTGGCGAGCCCCTCGGGATGGGCGCGGACGAAGTCGGCGGCGTTGGCGGCTTCGAGCGCGGCCCATATCTCGTCGTCACTCGCGTCATGTCTGGCGAGCAGCAGGTTTTCGCGCAGCGTGGTGTTGAAGAGGAAATTCTCCTGGGTGACGTAGCCAAGCCGGTCACGCAGCCATTCCTTGGAGATGTCCGCCAGCGGGACTCCGTCGATGAGGATGCGGCCTGCGGTGGGCTCGTAGAAACGGGTGAGCAGATTGAGCAGCGTGGACTTGCCGGCTCCGGTGGCGCCGACGAGCGCGATGGTTTCCCCGGGTTTCGCCTCCAGTGACAAATCGCTGATGGCGGGGGCTCCATCGGCATATTGAAACGAGACGTTTTCAAATCGGACGTGACCGCGGATTCCGGCGGGCCGGATGCCCGCGGTGAGATTCGGCTCGTCCGGCGTGTCGATGATGTTGAAGACCCGCTTCGCGGCTACGATGCCGCGGGTGAAGGTCTGCGAAAGCGGATTGATGCGCGCGATGGGGTCGAACAGAAAGCCCCACGCCACGAGGAATGAAATCACCACGCCGGGCGAGATGATCCCGCGAAGCGACCACCATGCGCCGAAGGCGACCATCAGGATGATCCCGGACTCCGCGATGAAGGAGACGGCGGGCCACACGACGGCCTGGCCGCGCATGACGGTCATGTGTTTCTCTCCGACTTTTTTCGAGGCCTTGTCGAATGTGTCGAGCGCCTTGGGCTCCATGGTGTAGGCCTTGATCTGGCGGATGCCGGCCAAGTGGTCGTGAAGGAGCGCGTTGAGCGCGGACGAGGCTTCGGAGGACGCTCGCCACATCGGCTCGGAACGCCGCGCCCACCATGTGGTGAGAAGGCCGATGAACGGCAGCGGCAGCAGCGTGACCAGCGTGAGCTGCCATGAATGCCAGAACATGTAGCCGACGACGATGAGGAACTGGAGCAGCGCGGCGAGCGCCTGGTCCACGCCCTCGATCATCACGCGGTCCATCGCCGGCACGTCGTCGGCCACGCGCGACATGATTTCTCCGGAGGAATTCGAATCGAACCATTTCACCGGCAGGCGCTGGAGCTTGTCGTAGAGTTCGACGCGGACGAGGTGGGTGAGCTTCAACTCCAGCGCGTTGTTGACGTAGGTGCGCAGCGTGAAAAGCAACTGGCGGGCGAGGATGGCGGCGATGCCGGTGGCGGCGGTGGACAGGATGAGATCCGGCCGGTTTTTCCCGATGATCACATCGATGAAGCGCATCGTCACGCCCGGCAGCACCAGCACCAGCGTAGTGCAGGCCACGGCCATCACCAGCGAGAGGGTGCTCTGCAGGGGAAAGCGGAAGGTGTGGCGGAGAATCCTCGCAAGGATGTGCATGGGACAGAGAGTGGAGACCGGGCGTAGGGCTGGGGAAAGTCAAAAGACGGTCAAATTCAGGACTGGATTCTTGTGGCTTGCCGGCCGTGTGATCGCTTCCTAAGTTCCCGCCAGCGTGCGAGATTTTGCCTCGCCGCGCCCTGCAAATTTCGCGAACCCGATGAGCGCCAAAAAGTCCACTTCCAGCCACGACCACGACGCCGTCCACAAGCCGTCGAAGGAATTCGCCGCCAAGGCCCGCATCCCGTCGATGGCGGCCTACAGGAAGCTCTACAAGGAATCGATCTCCAAGCCCGCCGACTTCTGGGCCAAGGAAGCCAGGGAACTCGTCTGGCGGAAAAAGTGGACCAAGGTGCTCGATTGGAAGGCCCCTTTCGCGAAGTGGTTCGACGGCGGCAAGCTCAACATCTGCGAAAACTGCGTGGACCGCCACGCGGACGGCCCGCGCCGCAACAAGGCGGCCATCATCTGGGAGGGCGAACCCGGCGACAAGCGGGTGCTCACCTACGGCCAGCTCCAACGCGAAGTCTGCCGTTTCGCCAACGTGCTCAAAAAGAAAGGCGTCAAATCCGGCGACCGCGTGCTGATTTACATGCCGATGATCCCGGAGGCGGCCATCGCCATGCTCGCCTGCGCCCGGATCGGAGCCGTGCACAACGTGGTCTTCGGCGGATTCGCCTCCGAGGCCATCGTCGATCGGTTGGAAGATTCCGGAGCCACCACCGTCATCACCGCGGACGGCGGCTGGCGGCGCGGGAAAATCGTCGCGCTCAAGCCGGTGGTCGATGAGGCGCTGGTGAAATACAAACACGTCAAGCGCGTGATCGTGGTGAACCGCTGCAGCAATGCGGTGACCATGGAGCCGAAACGCGACTTCTGGTGGCACGAGGAAGTCGCCCAGGTTTCGGCGAAACACGCGGCCAAGGCCTTCGATTCCGAGCACCCGCTCTTCGTGCTCTACACTTCCGGCTCCACCGGAAAACCCAAGGGCATCCTCCACACTTCCGGCGGCTACCTCACCGGCACCTACGCCACTTGCAAGTACATCTTCGACATGCGTGACGAGGACGTTTACTGGTGCACGGCCGATGTCGGCTGGATCACCGGCCACTCCTACATCGTCTATGGCCCGCTCGCCAACGGCGTCACCCAGGTGATGTACGAGGGCGCGCCGAACCACCCGGATTTCGGGCGTTTCTGGAAGATGATCGCGGAATACGGCGTCACGATTTTCTATACCGCGCCCACCGCCATCCGCGCCTTCATCAAGGCGGGCGATCATTTCCCCGCGGCGGCCGACCTGTCCTCGCTCAGGCTGTTAGGATCGGTCGGCGAGCCGATCAACCCGGAGGCCTGGAACTGGTATCACAAACACATCGGCGGCGGCAGATGCCCGATCGTCGATACCTGGTGGCAGACCGAAACCGGCGCGATCCTCATTTCCCCGCTGCCCGGAGCCACACCCTGCAAGGCCGGCACCGCGACCATGCCCTTCTTCGGCATCGACGCCGCCATCCTCGACGACGCCGGAAACGAGTGCAAACCGGACCAGGACGGCCGCCTCGTCATCCGCAAGCCATGGCCGTCCATGACCCGCACGATTTACGGCGACAAGGAGCGCTACAAGAAGACCTATTGGTCCGACTACCCGGGCCTCTACACCGCCGGCGACGGAGCCCGCCGCGACAAGGACGGGAATTTCTGGATCATCGGCCGCCTTGACGACGTGCTCAACGTTTCCGGCCACCGCCTCGGCACCGCGGAGATCGAGAGCGCGCTGGTTTCCCACCCCGCCGTCGCGGAAGCCGCCGTCGTCGGCCGCCCGGACGACATGAAGGGCCAGGCCGTCGCCGCGTTCGTGACACTGAAAGGCAATTTCTCCGAATCCGAGGAACTCCGCCAGGAACTCCGCAACCACGTCGCCAAGGTGATCGGCGCCATCGCCAAGCCGGATGATCTTCACTTCGCTCCGGGCTTGCCCAAAACCCGATCCGGCAAGATCATGCGCCGCCTGCTCAAGGAACTGGTCACCACCGGCACGGTTTCCGGCAACGTCACCACGCTTGAGGATTTTTCGGTCATCGAGAGCCTCCGGCGCAAAATCTCGAAATAGCCCCCATGACCACTTCCCGTTACATCGTCGCCCGCGTCGCGCAGGCCTTCGGCTACATCCGCAGAGCCCAGCGCATGGGGGATGCTGCCAATGAAATGAACCTGCTGCGCGAAGCCGAATCCTTCCTCGGCGAGGCGATTTGGCAGAATGTCGAGAACATCGAGGCCCTCTCCGTCGAATACTGGAACCTGCGGAAATTGATCAAGGACCAGGAGGAGGTGCAGGCCAAGCTCGCCATCTGCCAGGAAAAACTCGACAAGGCCCACGAGGAGCGGGCCAGCCTGCTCAACAGCTCGCCCGAAGCCAACCAGGAGCTTCTGGAGCGCCGCATGACCCTGCTCAACGAACTCGAAAGCCTCGCCCATGAGCGGGATCAGATCGTTGCAAACGCCCGCGAGATCCGCCGGTCCTATGTCGGCATGAAAATGAAGCTCGAAGTCCTGATCAACGAAGGATGCGAATCGCCGCAGGATGAGGAGGAAATCTCCAAGGTCAAATCCCGCCTCATCGAACTCAAGAACCGTTTCACGGAACTCAAGCAGGAGCGCATCCGCGTCGGACTGTTGATCGAGGAAGGCGACGCCAAAGTCGATCAGGTGGATGACCAGCTCAAGGAGGAGAGACGCCAGCGCCGGCTCCTCGCCTCCGAGGCCTTCCAGGTGATCGGCGACGGCAACAAGGAAATGTCCGTGCTGCGCGCCGAGAGTGGCCTGCTCAAGACCCGGATGCGCCAGCTCTATGCCGAGATCGGCCGCTATATCAGCCGCCATGCCGGTCAGGATGCCGCCTGCTCCGCCGCCGCCGCGTCTCACCAGGGCCTTGTCGATGTGATGCGCGCCCTGCGCCGCTCGATCGCCTTGAACCACCGCCTCGCGCAGTTGCCCGGTTCCGGTCCGGAATGAACCTCCGCCGGAGTGCTCGGAGCAACCATCCGCAAGCCCAGCCCGTTGTTCTTGAGAACCAGGCCTGCCGTTTCCGTTATTTCAAATGGAAATCTGGAGTGCTCCCCAAGAACTGATCCATGGGTTATGAGAGTCCCGGCGCGTGAGCGCCATCGACTCCCATGAAAAGAAAACGACACACCCCCGAGGAGATCATCAAGAAACTGCGAGCCGCCGAAGAGGCCTTGGCCGGCGGCAAGAGCGTGGAGGAAGCCTGCCGGATCATTTCGGTGAGCATGGCGACCTACCAGCGTTGGAAGAGCGAGTATTCCGGCGTCAAGAAGGACGCCTTGA
>Ga0114939_10003856_pt1 | contig 10203 bp, 11 predicted proteins | sample AshMeaCrysSpring_FD_87196 | JGI IMG/M metagenome (GOLD analysis project Ga0114939, IMG submission 87196) | Groundwater microbial communities from Big Spring, Nevada to study Microbial Dark Matter (Phase II) - Ash Meadows Crystal Spring | ecosystem: Environmental > Aquatic > Deep subsurface >... | reverse complement strand
AGCCGCGCCAGCGCCGCCTCGGCCTGCGTCAGCGAGGCGATGCCGCCGTTGAGCACGAACCGCGCCGACGGGAAGTCGAGCGCCAGCCGGTCGACGACGTCGTAGCGCAGCGGCGGCACCTCGCGGTTCTCCTTCGGGCTGAGGCCCTTCAGCCAGGCGTTGCGCGCGTGCACGATGAACACCTCGCAGCCGGCCGCGTGCAGCGTGCCGACGAAGTCGCGCACGAAGCCGTAGTCCTCGCGCCGGTCGATGCCGATGCGGTGCTTGACCGTCACCGGGATCGACACCGCGTCGCGCATCGCCTTGATGCCGTCGGCCACCAGCGTCGGCTCGGCCATCAGGCAGGCGCCGAAGGCGCCGCGCTGCACGCGCTCGGACGGGCAGCCGCAGTTCAGGTTGATCTCGTCGTAGCCCCAGCGCTGGCCGAGCCGCGCGCAGCGGGCGAGGTCCTCCGGCTCGGAGCCGCCGAGCTGCAGCGCCACCGGATGCTCGGACGGGTCGAAGTCCAGGTGGCGCGGCGCATCGCCGTGCAGCAGCGCACCGGTGGTCACCATCTCCGTGTACAGCCGCGCGCGACGCGACAGCTGCCGATGAAAAAACCGGCAGTGCCGGTCTGTCCAGTCCATCATGGGCGCGATGCAAAAGCGCCACGGCGTGGGCGGAGCGGACGCTAGACTCACCTGAAAATGCAGCATGAGGCACCGGCCAAGAGGACACGGTGCACAGTCGAAGGGGGGCAGTTTATGCGACGAGGGCATCGCGATTCGCCGCAGACCAGCGTGGCGCGCGCCGGGATGACGCAACTTCCCGCGGCCAGCCGTGCCGGCCGCGGCGAAGGTTCGCTGCGGCGCGAGTTGCGCGAGCGCGTCGCCTTCCTGCGCGGCTTCATCGCCCATCCCGACCAGGTCGGTTCGGTGATTCCCAGCTCGCGCGTGCTCGAGCAGCGCCTGGTCCGCTGCGCCGGACTGGCGCGCGCGCGCTGCGTGGTCGAGCTCGGCCCCGGCACCGGCGGCACCACGCGCGCGTTCCTGCGCGCGCTGCCCGCCGGCGGGCAGCTGCTGGCCATCGAGCTGAGCGAGGCGTTCGCCGACCGGCTGCGCGCCTCGGTCCGCGACCCGCGGCTTGCCGTGGTCAACGGCAGCGCCGAGTTCATCGGCCGCTTCCTCGACGAGCGACGGCTGCCGGGGCCCGATGCGGTGATCTCCGGCATCCCGTTCTCGACCATGCCGGGCGAGGTCGCCGACCGCATCGCCGGCGAGATCGCGCGCGTGCTGGGGCCGGGCGGCCGCTTCGTCGCCTACCAGGTGCGCGCGCACGTGGCCGGCTACGCGAGGCCGTACCTGGGCCCGCCGCGGACCGAGTGGGAGTTCGTCAACGTGCCGCCGGTGCGCGTGTTCACCTGGACCCGCAGCGGCTGATCCGGCGCCAGGGCGCCGGCTACTCGATGCCGATCAGCCACTGGATCACCTGCTTGGCGATGAAGCCCAGGATGCCGAAGGCCAGCACGAAGAACAGGATGAAGGTGCCGAAACGGCCGGCCCGCGACTCGCGCGCCAGCTTCCAGATGATGAACAGCATGAAGGCGATGAAACCGCCGACGCCCCAGGTCAAGCCGAATTCGGCCACCTGAGTCTCGGTCAGGCCGAACAGTCCGGACTCCATCAGCGGCGCGGCAGGCGCTCCACGTCGAGCACGTCGCGGTAGGCGTGCCAGGTCGCGTGGCCGATCACCGGCACCGCGAACACGAAGCCGATCATCAGCGTCGCCATCGACGCGGCGGTGGCCAGCATGATCAGCACCGCCCACAGCGCCATCGGCGCCGGGTTGTCGCCGACGGCGCGCACGCTGGCCAGCAGCGCCGTGCGCAGCGTCACCTCCCGGTCGAGCAGCAGCGGCGCCGAAACGACGGTCAGCGAGAACACCAGCGCCGCGCCAAGCCCGCCGGCCAGCAGCCACAGGAAGAACAACCAGCCGCCCTGCCCGGCCACCGCGTAGCGGAGGAAGCGCAGCGGCGAATCCAGGGGCACGGGGACGAACAGCTCGAACAGCAGCGCCGAGACCAGCACCCAGGCCGTGGCCGCCGCGAACAGCAGCACGCCGAGGGCGACCAGCGGCCGCGTGCCGCGCCGCCAGGCGCCGATCGCATGCGCGAAGCGCGGTCGCTCGCCGCTGGCACAGCGCCGGCTCAGTTCGTACAGGCCGGTGCACAGGATCGGCCCGATCAGCAGGAAGCCACTCAGCGCGCCCGGCATCAGCATCCACGCGCGCAGCGTCAGCGTCAGGATCAGCAGCCCGCCGACGGCGACGAGCACGCCGTGCAGCAGGCTGGCGCCGAAGCAGCCGTGCATGTCGCGCCAGCCCTGGCGCAGCCACGCGAGCGGCTGCGCCAGGGCGATTTCACGCACCGCAGGCTGGGCGTCGGCCGTCGAGGCGGGCACCCGATCGTCCATGCGCCGATTATCGCCAGACGCCGGTCCAGGCAGGGGCTCGCGGCACCGTCAGCGCGGCCACGGCGGGCCCTTCAGCTCGACGGTGTTGCCGTCCGGATCGGCGACGTAGATCGACGGCCCCGAGCCTTCGGCGCCGTAGCGCGAGGCCGTCTCGCCCGCGGCGATGCCGTGCGCGGCCAGGTGCGCGCGGATCGCGGCCTCGTCGAACGGTTCGACGCGCAGGCAGAAGTGGTCGAGGTTGCGCGCCCCGGCCCCAGGCGCCGCGCCGCCGGCGCGGCCGAGCGGGCCGTCGATGGGAATCAGGTCGATCAGCGAGCGGCCGGCGCGCAGCTGCACCAGCCCGATCTCGTCCTGCTGCCGCTCGACGCCGCAGCCGAGCACGCCGCAGTAGAAGTCGAGCATCGGCTGCAGCTCGCGCACGCGCAGCACGATGTGGTCGATGTCGCGGATCCGGAGCATCGACGCATGCTAACCGCGCCGCGCCCGGCGCCCGCTCGAGGACCCCGGCCACCGTGCCGCCGGCCGCGAGCCTATGAGGGCAGGAAGTCCACCGGCCAGGTGACCGTCATCGCCTCGACGTCCTTGGCGCCGAAGTCGAACTGCCGGATCCGCGCCAGCAGCTTGCCCTCCAGGTCGGCCGCCTTCAGTTCGCTCGACACCAGGCGCAGTTCGGTGATCGCGCCGCTGGGAGCGATCTTCAGTTCGAGCACGACCTTGCCCTGCAGCGTCGGATCCTCGCGCAGCGCGCGGTTGTACAGCGCGTAGATCGCGCCCTTGTTGCGCTCGAAGACGAGCCGGATCTCCTCGATCGAGCGCGATGCCTTGCCGCTGCCGCTGCGCTGGACCGTGCCGCCGGCGCCCTTGCCCGTGCCGCCCGCGCCGCCGCCGGCCACCGCGCCGCCGCCACCGTAGCCACCGCCACCGCCGCCGCCAGCCACGCCCTCGACCAGCGTCGTGGCGCGGCCCGCGAGCCCGCCGCCGCCGGTGTCGCGGCTGTATGCCGCGGTGTTGATGCCGCCGCTGCCACGGGTCGCGTTCGAGGTGATGAGCGCGCGCGTCGGTAGGCCGGGCTCGAATCCGGCGCCGACGCCCGGTCCGGTGTTGGTGCCGACCCCGGGGCCGGGCCTGATGTCCTGCTTCAGCTGCACGGCCACCGGCGCGCCGCGGATTTCCGCCAGTTCACTGGCCATCGCCAGCAGGCCGACCCCCGAGGCCCTGCGCCGCGCTTCGCCGACCTCGCCGGGCGGCTTGCCCGGTTGCGGCCGGCGCGCTTCCGGCACCGGAACCTTCGCCGCTTCGGCCTTGCTCGGTTCGAGCCTGGGCGCGTCGGGCTTGCGGCTGTCCGCCTCGGCGAGCCTCGCTTGCGGCTCGGCCGGCCGCGCCGGCGCCACCGGCGGCAGCGGACGCTCGAGCAGCAGCTTCGCCATCGGCAGCGGCAACTCGCGCGGCTGGCTGCGGTCCGGCGGCCGCACCGGCAGCCACGACATCACGAGCGCCACGGCCAGGCACACGCCAAGCGTGCGCGCGAGGATGCGCCGGAACCGCTCCTCGTCGGCGCGATGCCCGGACCACGGCAGCACGCCCGGCGGAAAGGCGATGACGCCGCTCATGTCTGTTCCCGGCGCTGCACGGCGAAGGCCACGTCGCTGAAGTTGGCGCGGGCGCAGGTCACCATGACCTTGCGCAGCAGCCGGTACGGGATGTCCCGGTCGCCCATGATCGTGATCGCCTGGCCCGAGGACGCGTTCTCCTGCCGCAGCACGCGACGGCCGGCCAGCAGGTCGAGCTCGGCCTTCAGCGGCGCGATCACGTCGTCGTCCGAGCGCAGCACGTCGGCCACCGCGGCCACGCGCCGGCCCTCGACGACGATGTCGGCCTCGTTGAGCACCACCACCAGCGTTTCCTTCGGCGCCTTCTCGGCGCTCGACTGCGGCAGCTGCACCGCCTTCGAGCTCGGCAGCGCCTGCACCTCGGCCATGTTCGACAGCAGGAAGAAGATCAGGATCGTGAAGATGTCGATCAGCGCGACCAGGTTCAGGTCGACGCTCGACTGGTTGCGTTCGCGCCGCTCGATGCGTTTTTCCAGCGGTGATCCGTTCATGACCTGGCCTGCCGGTTGCGGACCGGCGCATCGCCGATCGAGATGTCGGGGAAGTAGTCGACCGTGACCGCCCGCGCGCCCTGCGCCTGGCGGCCGGCCCGCACCTTGTCCATCACCTGCACCAGCACGTCGTACGACGTGTTCGGCTCGGCGAGCACGGTGGCGGCGGTCTGCTGCGGGAAGCGCGCCTTCAGCTGCGTCATCAGCGCGCCGAGCGCCTTGACGTCGTGGCCGCCGCCGGCGGCCGGGATGCGCTCGATCAGGCCGCCGATGCGGTCGCCGACCTCCAGCGCGTCGGCGCGGATCACCACTTCGAGCTGCAGCTCGCCGGTGAGCTTCTCCACGCCCGAGGACTGCGCCGGCAGCGACAGGTCCAGCACCGCCAGCCGCGTGAACACCGCGGTCGACAGCAGGAACGGCACCAGCACGATGATCAGGTTGATGAAGGCGGACACCTCGAGCGCCGCGTGTTGCTTGCGCAATCGTCGTCTACGCATGACGGATCCTCCGGGGCGCCGCGCTCGCGCGCGGCGCCCGTCCGGGTTCGCTCAGCGCGGCGCGCCGTCGGCCTGCGCCCGCGGCAGCAGGTTCAGGAAACTGATCTTGGCCGCTTCCAGGCTGTCGACGATCTCGCTGGTGCGCGCCTGCAGGAAGGCGTGGATCAGCAGGAACGGAATCGCCACCATCAGCGCGAAGGCGGTGTTGTTCATCGCGATCGAGATGCTGGCCGACAGCAGCTCGGCCTTCTCGGCCGGGTTGACCTGCGCCACCGCGGTGAAGGCCTTGATCAGGCCGATGATGGTGCCGAGCAGGCCCACCAGCGTCACCACGTTGGCGAAGGTGGCGATGTAGTGGGTGCGCTTCTCCAGCCGCGGGATGATCTCCATCATCCCCTCCTCCATCGCCGCGTCGATGTCCTCGCGCCGCCGCGCCGAGGCCATCCGCGTGATGCCGTTGTGCACGATCAGGCCGATGGCCGAGTCGCGCTTGGCGGTGACGCCGTGGACCTCGCGGAACTGGCCGCTCCTGAGCAGCGGCAGGATGCTGTCCCACATGCGGCGGTTCTGCTGACGCGACCGCTGCAGGAAGACGAACCGCTCGATGGCAATGGCCAGGCCGAGGCCGAGGATCGCGATGCTCACGTAGATGAACATCCCGCTGTCCTGGAAGAACTTGATCACCGTGTCCAACGTACTCATGGCTGCACCTCCGTGTTCAGGGGGAATTGCGAAAGGGTGATGACTGGGCAGGCGCCGGCGGCGCCTCGCGCCGCCGCAGCTGCGCGTCGTAGGAAACCTGGCGGCGGAACACGTCGCGGTCGACCGGCGCCAGCGCCTCGTCGAGCAGGCTGCCGGGCGGCCGCGCGTCGAACTCGCCCGGCAGCGGTTTCTTCCACGGCACGATGTAGGTGACCTTCGGCAGCTCGCGGTTGCCGATGATCTGCGTGCGGTCGATGTCGGCGCGGTCCTGTGCCGCCGCCGTGCCGGCGAGCAGCAGCGCGATCGCGATGACGATCCGCGCGCTCATCGAGCTTTCCCTTCGCGCGCTGCGCTGCGGGACTGAGCGCTTCGGGCGGCCGGGCGCGCTCATCGCGGCTCCCTGATGCCGGCGAGCTGCGGCGGCGGCTTGCGGTTGCGCAGTTCCGCGACCCACTTGCGCACCTTGCCGTCGCCCTCGCCGGCCAGCGCCAGGTAGCGCTCGTAGGCCGCCAGCGCGCCGTCGCTGTCCCACAGGTACAGGTCGAGCAGGATGCCGAGGTTCAGCTGCGCCGCCGCGTACTGCGGATCCAGCGCGATCGCCGCCTCGTAGGCCTTGCGCGCATCGGCGAAGCGACCCAGTTCGCGGTAGGCGATGCCGAGCTGGTTCAGATAGGCCGGCTGCCGCGGGTTCGCGCGCACCGCCTGCTCCAGCGGCGCGACTGCCTGCTCGATCCGGCCGGCGCGGCGGTGGATCAGGCCAAGGTTTGCCAGCGGCCCGCCGAGCCCGGGATGCGACTGCGCCAGCGCGGCGAACTCGCGCTCGGCCTCGTCGATGCGCCCGGCATTCAACGCCGCCGTTGCGCGCTCGAAGGCGAGCCGCGCCGCCGGCGGCACCTCGGCCGCCGGCGCGCCCGCCGCCGTCGCGTTGGCCGCCCCGTCCTTTTCTGCCACCGGCGGCGGCTGCGCCGCCGCCGTCGGTGCGTCTTCAGGCCGCGTCGCGCAGCCGGCGGCGCCGACGGCGGCGAGCAGCAGCGCGCCGCGCAGGCATTCAGCGAATCGCATCGATCGCTCCCTCCGAAAGCTCGCTCTTGCCGAACTGCACCGGCCGCAGCCTGGCCAGCGCCACGTAGCTCGACTTCACCCAGCGGTCATACAGCCCGGTGGCCGCCCGCCGCGCGTTGGCCTGGTGCAGCTCGATCGCCTTTTCCTCGAACGGGAAGGCCTGCTCCTCGAGCAGCACGTTGTACTGCTCGAGCTCCTGCGGCTTCAGTCCCTTCGGCCGCTGCGAGGCGAGCAGCGCGCGACCGAATTCGGCGTACAGCTCGGCGGTGTGGAAGGTCGCCGCGGTGGCCGCCTCGGCCACGCCGAAGTCGGCGGCGCGCGCGTAGGCCTTCAGCACCTCGTCCATCCGTGCCTTCTTCAGCTTCAGCTGCTTCTGCAGCGGCTCGACCAGCGCCACCTTGCGGAACGCCTCGCGCGCCGGCTCGGCCAGTGCGAGCGTGGCCATGGCCGCGAGATGACGGGTGCGATCGCTGCGCGCGCCGCCCGCCGCCAGGTCGGCCCGTTGCACCTCGGCCATCAGCGCCAGTTCGCGCCTGCGGTCACCCGCCCTGCCGGCAAGCGTGGCCAGCCGGTAGCGCGCCTCGACCGCGCCTTCGAGCGGCTGCGGATACTGCTTCAGGTAGCGCTCGTAGGCGCGCGTGGCGGCCGCCGTCGCCCCGGCCTTCTCGTGCAGTTCGGCCGCCTGCCACAGCGTCGCGCGGGCCAGCGCCGGGTCGGCCCGCGCGGCGGCAATCCGCTCCAGCTCCGTCGCGGCCTGCGCCCAGCGGCCCTGCTCCAGGTAGACGGCGGCGAGTTTCTCGCCCGCTTCCTTCGCCAGCGGATGGTTCGGCTGGCGACTGCGGAACTCGACCAGCACCGTCGCCGCGCGATCCCAGTCCTTCAGCGCGATCAGCGCCGCCGCCGCATCGACCTGCGCCGCCGCGCTCACCGATGAGGCCGGCGCCGCGGCCGCGACGCGCTCGAAGTGCGCCACCGCCTCGCGCAGCCGGTCCTCGCCGCGCGCCTGCTCGCCCTGCTTGTAGATCGAGGCGGCGATGCGCTCGGCCAGCGCCTCGCGGCCCTTGCCGTCCTGCGCGCCGGCCAGCGCCAGCACGTCGCGGTAGCCGGCCTCGGCCCGCTCGAAGTCGCCGCGGTCGAAGGCCGCGTGGGCGATCACCATCGACGCGGTACGGCGGTCGCGGTCGGGCGCCGGCGGCTGCAGCCGCAGCACCTGTTGCGCCGCCTCGGCCGCACGCTCGGCCTGGCCCTGCCGGTACAGCGCCTCGGCCGCGGTGGCGAGCACCGGGCCGACCCGCGCGTCGCCGCCGAAGCGCTCGGCAAAGCGCAGCGCGCTGTCGATGGCCGGCGCCGACGCACCCTGCGCCGCCGTCGCGCCCGCCTTGTCCTGCTCGGCGTAGGCCAGCAGCGCCGCGTAGCCGGCATCGGCGCTGCGCGCATGCGGCGCATAGGCATAGGCGGCGCGCTCGTACTCGGCAGCCGCCTCGGCGAAACGGCGCGACTCGTACAGCAGCTCGGCCAGCAGGAAGTTCGCCTCCGCCGCCTGCGCGTCGTCGCCGAAGGCGGCGAGGAACTCGCGGTACCAGCGCACCGCCTGCGCCGTGTCTTCCGCGCTGCGGGTCTTCTGCGCGGCCGCGTGGTGATGACGCGCCAGTTCGGCGAGGTGCGTCCGGAGGAGCGGCTGCGCGCGCCGCCAGACCTCCTCGTGCGTCTGCTTCAGCGCCGAGCCGGCGCCGTAGCGCTCGACGTATTCGCGCTTGGCCTGCAGCGCCAGGGTGGCGAAGCCGTTGCCCTGGTAGATCTCGATCACCCGCGCCTGCAGCACCGGCGCCTGCACATGATGCGGATGGCGACGGACGAAGGCGGCGTAAGTGTCGGCGGCGTCCTTGATCCTCTCCTGCTTGACGTACATCTCGCCGAGCGCCTCGTACACGCGCACCTCGTAGCCGCGCCGTGCGCCGCCGGTGAACCGGGCAATCGACTCGGCGCCTTCCAGGTTCTGCAGGCTCAGGCTCGCCACGCGCAGCGTGTCCTCGACCAGCTCGCGGTCGGCGCGCGACAGCGCCGGCGGCTCGTTGCCGTCGCCGGCGAGCTTCAGGTCGAGCACGCCGAAGAACGACTGCAGCGCCTCCTCGAGCCGCGACTGCTTGAACTGGGTCCAGCCGCGCATGTACAGCGACCGATCGTGGTAGGCGGTCGGCGGCTCGCGGCCGAGCACGGCGGCGAAGGCCTTCTCCGAGCCGGCGTACTCGCCCATCGCGAACAGCAGCTCGCCGCGGCGGAACTGCGCCTCGTCGGCGTAGCGCGTCTGCGGGTAGCGCTGCACCAGGCGGTCGAGCGTGGCCAGCGCGGTCGCCAGCTCGCCGCTCAGCTCGTAGGCGCGGGCCAGCTGGTACAGCACGCGGTCGTTGCCGGGCTGCCCGGCATGCGCCTTCAGGTAGTCGTGGTACCGGGCGATCGCGGCACGATAGTCTCCGCGGGCGGCGCCGGCAGCGAGCGCGCCGTCGACGCGGTCCATCTCCAGGTCGCCGAGGCGGCGCATCGCCTCCGGCACCTGGCGGTCCTTCGGCGCGGCCTCGAGAAACGCGCGATAGGCCGCGATCGCCTGCTCCGGCGTGGCGGCGATGCCGCCATCGGCCTCGATGGCCACGCTGCGATCTTCGAGGCTCTTCAGCGTCGGCGCGCTGTCGGCAACCTGCCGGCCGCCGAGCCAGGCGCACCCCGAAAGCGCGGCCAGCACGGCCGCGGCAAGGACGCTACGGGCGGGCGTCATGGCGGCTGTCCGCGGCCAGGTGGGCGCGGTCATAGAGGCGGGCCACGGCGAAACGCGCCTGGCTCACGTACTCGGCCAGGCGCTCCTTCTGCTTCAGCAGCGCGCCGGCGGCCAGTTCCTGCACGTAGGCCTGCTGCAGGCGCGCCAGCTCGGTCGCCCTCGGCAACGCGGCGTCGATCTGCCGTTGCAGCGCGTCGATCCGCTCGGCGAAACCGTCGAAGTTCGCCGGCTCCGCCACCTGCGACCGCGCCAGGGCCTCGACCCCGCCCTGCAGCTGCGGCAGCAGCGCGTCGATTTCGCGCAGGACCTTCCTGGCCTGCCACAGCCGCTGCGGATACTGCTCGGCCTGCTGCCAGGCGAGCGCGCCGGCCACGCGACGCGCGCGTTCGCGCAGCTGCGTCGCCTGCGCATCGTCGCCGAGGCGCTCGATGCCCTCGCGCACGCGCGCCAGCCGCTGCGCCAGCGCCATCTCCCTTGCATCGGCGAGCGCGGCGACGTCGACGGCCGGCACGTGCGAACGCACGGCTTCCGGCTCCGGCGGCCGCTCCCGGACGCCACGATCGCCGTGGCCGCCTTCGGCCCGGTGATGACGCGGATCGCCGCGCAGGTCGCGGATACCGT
>Ga0114939_10003855_pt1 | contig 10209 bp, 9 predicted proteins | sample AshMeaCrysSpring_FD_87196 | JGI IMG/M metagenome (GOLD analysis project Ga0114939, IMG submission 87196) | Groundwater microbial communities from Big Spring, Nevada to study Microbial Dark Matter (Phase II) - Ash Meadows Crystal Spring | ecosystem: Environmental > Aquatic > Deep subsurface >... | reverse complement strand
TCAGATCGCAACCGGCGTGCGGGCAGTCGCGCGACTCGCGGTCGATCCGGCCTGCTGCTGGTCCTGCTGGTCCTGCAGGTCGCGCAGGATCGTCACCAGCTGGCCGACCTGGTAGGGCTTGACGAGGTGCGCCTGGTAGCCGGCCAGCAGCGCGCGCGCCTTGTCCTCGTCGCGGGCGTACGCGGTGATCGCGACTGCCCCCAGCCGCTCGGGTCCCAGCCCCAGCTCGCCACGCACTCGTCGGATCAGCTCGTAGCCGTCCATGTTCGGCATGCCGATGTCGCTGACCATGAAGTCGAAATCCTGCGCGCCATGCCGCAGCAGTTCGAGCGCCTGCGCGCCGGATTCCACCGTCGTGATGCTGGCGCCCCGCTCCTCCAGCATCTGGCGCAGGGACTCGAGCATGTCGCGCTGGTCCTCGACCGCCAGGATGCGCGTGCCTTCCAGCCGTTGCGGCGAGATGCGGTCGGGATCGAGCACGTGCCATAGGCCGCCCGGGTTGACGTCGTGCTCGAGCAACGGGTCCTGCAGCGGCAGCGTGACGACGAAGGTCGCGCCCTGGCCGCGGCCGCTGCTCAGCGCGCGCACCTGGCCGCCGTGCAATTCGACCAGCTGCTTGACGATCGCGAGACCGAGCCCAAGGCCACCGTGCCTGCGGGCCGTCGAACTGTCCGCCTGGCGGAAGCGGCTGAATATCTGCGGCAGGAACTCCGGATCGATGCCTTCACCGTCGTCGCTGACACTCAGTTCGACGTTGCGCCCGTTGCGGCGGGCCGCCACGCGGATGTGGCCCCCCTCCTTGGCGAACTTGACCGCGTTGCCGAGCAGGTTCCAGAAGACCTGCTGCAGGCGCGTCGGATCACCGAGCACGATCAGCGGGTCCTGGCCCATGTCGAGCTCGAGTACGAGCCGGCGCGCGTCGGCTGCGGGGCGATGCGACGCAACCGCCTGGCCGAGCAGGTCGACGATGTCGAGCGTGCGCGCATCGAGCGTGACGCGGCCGGACACGATGCGGCTCATGTCGAGCAGATCGCCGATCAGCTGCGAGAGCGCCATGCCATTGTCGATGATCAGCGCGAGGCCCTTGCGCAGGTCTTCTTCGCCCGCGCTGTACTTGCGCGCGAGGATGCGGCTCCACAGCACGATCACGGAGAGCGGTGTGCGCAGCTCGTGCGAGAGTGTCGCGAGGAATTCATCCTTGGCCCGCGTGGCATTTTCCGCCTCCGTGCGCGCGACGCGCTCGCTCTCGAGCAGCATCTCGCGCTCGGCCTCGAATTCGTGGCGCTCGGTCACGTCGTGACTGGTGCCGGCGAACGTGAGGAGTTCGCCGTCGGGCCCGAAGCGCGGCACCCCGTACGATTCCACCCAGCGCCACTGGCCATCGGCCCGTCGCACGCGCGCCGTCGCGTGGAACGAGTTCTTGGCACGGACTGCGGCATAGAACGTGCCGCTGTACCCGTCGCGGTCTTCCGGATGCACAAGGGCCTGCCAGCCCTGACGGGCGGCTTCCTGCGACACGCCGAAGAACTCCTCCCAGCGGCGGTTGACGAACATGAGCCTGCCCGACGCGTCGTGCACCCAGATCATCAGCGGGACGCTGTCCGCCATGACGTTGAAGCGCTGTTCGCTCTCGCTGGCGGCCGCGGCCTGCGCCTCGGCCCGCGCCCGCGCCCGGCGCGCGGTTTCAGCCAGCCAGATGATCACGCCATTGGCGGCGAGGAAGATCGAGACGCTGGACACGAGCAGCCACTGGCTGGCGTCGTCGCTGCGCAGCGTGACAATCAGCGCCGAGACCAGCGCCGCCAGCACGCCATACCGCCAGCCGCACAGCATCGTGACGACGAGGATCGCCGGGAAGAACGTCATGAACGGGAAGCGGCCGGCCCAGATCGCATCGAGCGGCAGATGCAGCACCGTCGCCAGGGCGACGGCCGCGGCCACGATCAGGAGCGGCTTCGTGCGCTGCAACCAATCCATCGGCGTGTCCTGCTGCAAAGCCTGACCCCGCGGCTGTGTGGAGTGCCCCAGACGCCCAGGAAGACGTCCATGAACGAGCGAGTCCGGGCGAGCATCCCTGCGGCCGGCGTGGTGATTTTAGCAGCCCCCGGCGCGGCAGCTACCGTTCCGGGTGCAGGATGAAGCCCGTATTCGCGAACCCTGTCGCGGCGCGGCGAACTGCCGGGTGACGTTGTGCCGCTGCAGCGGGTTCTCTATGCTGCGCAGAACAATAACGAGGGAAATCCACCCCATGCCACGCGCCACTCTTGCCGCCATCCTCGCGGCCGTCGCCGCCATCGGTTGTGCCTTGCCGGCCAACGCAGCGGTCACAAAGAAGACGTACATGCGACTCGGCAGCGCCACCGATGCCGTCGCCACGGCAACGGCGGGGACCGTGCTCATGGGCGGCAGCACCGATGTCGATGCCGCGTTCCAGTGGCTGTGCGACCGCGCGCCGGGCGGTGACTTTCTCGTGGTCCGCGCGACAGGCACGGATGCCTACAACCCATACGTGCAGGATCTCTGTCCGGGCCTCAATTCGGTCGCGACGCTGATCATCGGCTCGAAGAAGGTGGCCATGGACCCGGCAGCGCGCGACATCATCGACGACGCCGAAATCGTCTGGATCGCCGGCGGCGACCAGTCGAACTACATCAATGACTGGACCGGCACGCCGGTGCAGGACGCCCTCAACGATCACGTCGCGTCGGGCCGCCCGATCGGCGGCACCAGTGCCGGCCTCGCGGTGCTGACTCAGTTCGTCTACTCCGCGCTCGGCAGCAAAGGCATCACCTCGGCGCAAGCACTCGCGGATCCCTGGAATCGCTACAACACGTTCGCGCGCGACTTCCTCTACCTGCCGCACCTGCAGGGCGCAATCAGCGACACGCATTTCGCCGCGCGCGACCGCATGGGGCGCACGCTAGGCTTCCTGTGCCGCATCCATGCGGCGGGTTGGACCAACTCGAAACCGCGTGCCATCGCGGTCAGCGAGGAAACCGCGGTGCTGGTCGACGAGAAGGGGCTCGGCGAGGTGGTCGGCAACAACCACGCCTACTTCATCACCGCGCCCGGAGCTCCCGAGGTCTGCTCGCCGGACCTGCCGCTCACCTATCGCAACGTGAGCGTTCGGCGCGTGGGCGTGGGCCAGAAGTTCGACGTCGGCGCGTGGCGGGGAACGGCAGGCGTCACGTACTCCGTCACGGCAGAAGCAGGCGTGCTCAGCTCGACCCAGCCCGGGGGCAGCGCGTATTGATGCGCGCCCGCGCCGCAGCCTGACGCCGTGCGGCCTTCCTCGCGCCTGGGCAAGATCGCCGCGCGACTGGCTTGCGCGGCCTGGCTGTCGTGCGCGAGCGCCGCGGGTGCGGACGAACCGGCGGTTCCCGCTGCAGCGTCTGCGGCCGCGCCCGAACCCGTCACCTGTCCCGCGGGATCCGCTGCGACGCGCGAGTACGCAGTTGAACTGATGGGCAACCGCGCCGGCTTCCAGATCGTGTGCGTGCAAACAGACGGCACGCGCGTCGTGCACTATGCGTTCAACGACCGGGGCCGCGGGCCCGCACTCACGGCGCGGCTGCAACTCGACGCAATGGGCGTGCCGCGCCGCATCGCGATCGATGGCAACGACTACTACAAGGGAACCGTCGCCGAAAGATTCGAGCGCGATGGCTCGCGCGCGCAGTGGACCAACAAGATCGAGCGCGGCCAAGCGCCTGCGCAGCCGGCCGCGTTCTATGTGAGCCAGTCCGGCACACCCGAGGAAACCGGCCTGCTCGCACGTGCCGCGCGCGGCTCTGCCAGCGGCCATCTCGCGCTGTGGCCGCAGGGCGCGGTGCAGGTCCGGCGTGTCGTCGACAAGACACTCGAGCGAGGCGCCGAGCGCCAGACCGTCACGTTGTACGCAGTCGATGGTCTCGGGTTTCAGCCGACGAGCGTATGGCTCGACGCCGCGGGCGAACTGTTCGCGCAGTTCGATAGCTTCTTCGCCGTGTGCCGCGCCGGCTGGGAGTCCGCCCTGCCCACGATGCGCGCCGAGCAGGACGCGCAGGAGGGGCAACGCCGCATCGAGCAGGCGCGTGCTTTACGGCGCGTGCCGGACAAGCCAGTCGTCATCGAGCACGCGCGGCTGTTCGATGCAGCCACGATGACGATGCGGCCCGGGACCACGGTCGTGTTCGAACGGCAACGCATCGTGGCCGTCGGGCCCGACGGCTCGGTCGCCGTCCCGGCCGACGCCGAGCGCATCGACGCGACCGGCAGGACGCTGCTGCCCGGACTGTGGGACATGCATACGCATCCGGACCTGGACAGCGGAGCGCTCTTCCTGGCCGCGGGCGTCACGAGCGTTCGCGACATGGCCGCAGAGCCCGAGAAGCCTGCGCAGCTGCGACCGTTCGATACGGGCGAAGCGATCGGGCCGCGCGTCGTGTATGCGGGCATCGTCGACGGTGTTGGTCCATTCCACGGTCCCACCCGCATGCTGGTCGGCAACGAGGAACAGGCACGCAAGGCAGTGCAGGAGATGCACGCAGCCGGCTTCGGCATGGTGAAGATCTACAGTTCGGTGGACCCTGCGCTGGTGCCGGTAATCGCGGCCGAGGCACACGGTTCCGGCATGCGCGTCGGCGGCCACGTGCCCGCCTTCATGACCGCCGGGCAGGCGGTAAGCGCCGGCTACGACGAGATCCAGCACATGAACATGCTGTTTCTCAATTTCCTGTACGACAAGGTGCAGGACACGCGCACGCCGGCACGGTTCGCAGCGGTCGGCGAGCATGCCGCGAGCATCGACCCGCAGTCACCGCGCGTGCAGGAATTCCTGCGCCTGCTGGCGCAGCGTCATGTCACGGTCGACCCGACGCTCGGCGTGTTCGAAAGCCTGTTCACGGACCGCCCCGGCGTCGTGGGCCAGGGGTTGGCCGCCGTGGCCGACCGCATGCCGCCGCTCGTCCGCCGCACCCTGCTCGAAGGCGGCTTGCCGATCCCCGCGGGGAGCGAGTCACGCTATGCGGCTGCCTTGCCGCAGATGCAGCGCATGCTGCTCGCCCTGCGCGCCGCGGGCGTGAAGATCGTCGCGGGTACCGACGCCTTGCCCGGCTTTACGCTGCCGCGCGAACTGGAGCTGTATGTCGCTGCCGGCATTCCGGCCGCCGAGGTCCTGCGCATCGCCACGCTCGACGCCGCGCAGCATGCGGGACGCGGCGCGGACCTGGGTTCGATCGCCCCTGGCAAGCTGGCCGACATGATCCTGGTCGACGGCGATCCCAGCCGCACGATCGGCGATGTCCGGCGTGTGCGCCTCGTAGTGAAGGACGGTGCGCTCCACGACCCGGACGAGTTGTGCCGCGCGCTGGGTATCCGGCCCGTGGTCCACTGAGGCGATGAGCTTGATCTCGCGCACGCGACGGTTGCTGCTCGCAGCATCGGGGGCATCGCTGGGGCTCGCGGTGGTGCCGCGCACGCTGCATGCGGTCACCGGCACGTGGCCGCCGTATGCGCGGGCAATCGTCATCGACGGTCTCGGGGGTCCGGGCAGCCAGGCAACCGAACTCGGCGCGCCGCTGTCGGCCAGCGAGGCAGTGGACATCCGCAAGTCAGGCATGACCTGTCTGCACCTCACCGTCGGCGAGGTTGGCTCGATGCCGCCCGACGCGGCGTACGACAAGGCCGTGGCGTCGATCGCGCGGTGGGAAGCCGAGGTGGATCGCAATCCGACCGCGCTGCAGCGGGTGCGCACGGTGGCCGACATTCACGCGGCCAAGACCCGCGGGCGCACCGGACTGTTGTACGGATTCCAGGACGGCGTCTGCTTCGAGTCCGACCTCGATCGGCTGGCCACGTTCCACCGGCTTGGCATTCGCGTGATCCAGCCGACCTACAACCGGCGCAACCAGTTGGGCGACGGGTGCATGGAGCCGGTCGACGGTGGCCTGAGCGCCGGCGGACACGAGGCCGTCGAGCGCATGAACGCGCTCGGTATTCTCGTCGACCTGAGTCACTGCGGCCGCGTGACGGCTGCGGACGCGATCCGTGCGTCGAAGCGCCCCGTTGCCTTCACGCACACGGGATGCGCGGCGCTGGCCGATCATCCGCGCAATCGCACGGATACCGAACTGCGCGCCGTCGCCGAACAGGGCGGCGTCGCCGGCATCTACGTGATGCCTTACCTGTCGGGTGGACGCCAGCCGCGCGCCGAGGACGTGATCCGTCACCTCGAGCATGCGCTTGACGTCGCGGGCGAGGATCACGTCTCGATCGGGACGGACGGCGGGTTGTCCGCGGTCGACCTGACGCCCGAGTACGTAGCCAATTTCGCGGCGAATACCGCCAAGCGCAAGGCCACGGGGATCGCGGCGCCGCAGGAATACCCGGACGGCTACCTGTTCGCCTCCGACCTCAACACGCCGCGGCGCTTCGAACGCATCGCTGAACTGCTCAGCCTTCGCGGCCACCACGACGCCCGCATCGAAAAGGTGCTCGGGGCCAACCTGCTGCGGGTCTTCGGCGCTGCCTGGACCGACTGACCGGAGCATCGAACCGCGCGCTGCCGAATCCTGTGATCGTCTGCGCGGCAGACATGCGCCGTCAGCGGCGCCGGCGCTGCACGACGTAGCTGAACGGGAACGGGTGGCGATCATCCGCCGGGTGGCGCTCCAGCACCTCTTCGTCCCACTCGCCTGGTACCAGCGCGGGGAAGTACGTGTCGGCCTCGAGCGTCGCATGCACGCGCGTCAGGTGGATCAGGTCGGTGCGAGGCAGTGCGAGGCGGTAGATCTCGGCACCGCCGATGACGCAGATCTCCTGCACATCACCCGCCGCCGCGAACGCCGCCGGCAGCGAGGTCACGACCGTGGCCCCGTCGACCGCGCGCTGCGCATCGCGCGTGATCACGATGTTGTGCCGTCCCGGCAGCGGCTTGCCGATGGAGTCCCAGGTCTTGCGACCCATCACGACCGGCTTGCCGAGCGTCAGTGACTTGAAGCGCCTGAGGTCGTCGGGCAGCCGCCACGGCAGCCCGCCGTCGCGGCCGATCGCGCCCCGCTCGTCAGTCGCGACGATGATCGAGACGAGCAACGGAGCGGCTCAGCCTTTGCGCGCGGTCGCGCCGGACTTCTTGCCGGCCGCCTTTTTGCCGGCTGCCTTCTTGCGCGCGACCGCCTGCTTGCGCTTGCGGCGCACGTCGACCGCCTCGCGGTCGAGCATCGTGCCGCGACACACAGGCGCGCCGCAGCGGCAGGTGTAGAGCTTCAGCTCTTCCGGGTCGTCCGTGGTTTCCCAGGTGAGCTGGTAGTCGTACCCCAGTTCCTCGCCCGGCTGGATCGTGCGGATCGCCTCGATGAACACGCGGCGGCCCTCGATGATGGTCTCGCAGTTCGCGTCGCACTTGTGGTTGATGTAGCGCGCCTCGTTGCCGCCGACGCCGGCGTCGATACAGAGGTCGTCATCGACGACGAACAGGAAGGTGTGGCCGTCGTCGTCCCCCTTCATCTCGTACCGCGCGTCGGCTTCCTCGTGCGAGATGCGGTCGCCGATGTATTCGATGATGCGCGTGCCGCTGCGGATGCGGCGCGCCGCATAGACTCCCCGGCCATGGATGCGCGAACGGCGCACGACGTAAAGCGGGTCCGCGGCGGCGGCGCGCTTCGCCTTCGACGCATGCCGCATGTGGGCATGGTGCGCGGCGGCGGACTTCGATCCGGGTTTCTTCGACGGGGCTTTCTTCATACGGCGATCGGTGCCTTGATGGCAGGGTGGGACTGGTAACCGGCGAACTCGAAGTCCTCGAAGCAGTAGTCGAAGATCGATTCCGGCCGGCGCTTGAGCACGAGGCGCGGCAGCGGCAGCGGCTCGCGCGAGAGCTGCAGCTGCGCCTGTTCGAAATGGTTGACGTACAGGTGCGTGTCGCCGCCGGTCCAGATGAACTCGCCGGCCTGCAGGTCGCACTGCTGCGCGACCATGTGCGTGAGCAGCGCGTAGGAGGCGATGTTGAACGGCACGCCGAGGAAGACGTCGGCACTGCGCTGGTACAGCTGGCACGAAAGCCTGCCGCCCGCCACGTAGAACTGGAACAGCGCGTGGCAGGGAGTGAGCGCCATCTGGCCCAGTTCGCCGACGTTCCACGCGTTGACGATGATGCGGCGCGAATTGGGATCGCGGCGCAGCAGGTCCATCGCGGCGGCGATCTGGTCGATCTCACGGCCGTCCGCCGCGCGCCACGTGCGCCATTGCGCGCCATAGACCGGACCGAGCTCGCCATTCGCGTCCGCCCACTCGTCCCAGATCGTGACCCCGTGCTCGCGCAGGTAGCGGACGTTGGTCTCGCCGCTGAGGAACCACAGCAGCTCGTGCACGATCGACTTCACGTGCAGCTTCTTCGTGGTGACCAGGGGGAACCCCGCGCCCAGGTCGAAGCGCATCTGCCAGCCGAACACCGAGCGCGTGCCGGTGCCCGTGCGGTCGCCCTTGTCGGCGCCGTGATCGAGAATGTGCTGCAGCAGCTCGTGGTATTGCCGCATCGGCTCAGGCCCCTGCCGCGGACTTGGCGTAGTTGCCAGAAGGCTCGCGGCGGGCATACGCGACGGCCAGTATCGCGAGCCCGGCGATGATCATCGGCAGAGACAGCACCTGTCCCATCGTCACCCAGTCGAACGCCAGGTAGCCGCGGTTTTCGTCCGGCACGCGGACGAATTCGACCAGGAAGCGGAAGACGCCATAGCAAAGCAGGAACAGGCCCGCGGGGGCCCAGCGCGGTCGCGGCGTGGACGTGAACCACCACAGAATCAGGAAGAGCAGCAGGCCTTCCAGTGCCGCTTCATACAGCTGCGAAGCGTGCAGCGGCACGCCGTCGACGATCACGGCCCACGGCACGTCAGTGGGCTTGCCCCACAGCTCGCCGTTGATGAAGTTGCCGATACGGCCGGCGCCGAAGCCGATCGCGGGCAGCGGCGCCGCGAAATCGAACACGTCCACGAGCTGCTTCCTGCGCGAGTGCGCAAACATCGCCAGCGCGATGAGGACGCCGATCAGGCCGCCGTGGAACGACATGCCGCCTTCCCAGATGCGCAGGACGCTGAGCGGCTCGGTCAGGATGCGCTCGGTGCCGTAGAACAGCATCCAGCCCAGGCGCCCGCCCAGGATCACGCCGAGCGCGCAGAAGAAGATCATGTCGTCGACTTCGACGGGCTTCCAGGTCGAGCCAGGCTGCGAGGCGCGGCGGCGCGCCAGCCACCAGGCCGATACGAACCCGACCAGGTACATGAGGCCGTACCAGCGGACGTGCAGCGGCCCGAGCGAAAACGCGATCGGGTCTGGGTGCGGGAAAACGAACATCGGCCTGCTATCTTACCTGCTGCACCGGTCAGCCGCCCGTCTGCATCGGGATGACCTCGGTGCCTTCCGGGAACAGTTCCTGCCGGATCTCGTGCACCAGGCCCCACTCCAGCGCCCGGTCCGGATCGAGCGTGGTGCGGCCGAGCATGTGCCGCAGCACGGACTTCTTGGACTGCAGCGTGTTCGCAGCGATCACGCTGGCGCAGTTTTCCATGTCCACGCGCAGGCTCTTCACGAGTTCCATGAGTTTGGGTTCCTCGTAACTCGCGCCCTCGCGGAAGTTCATGCTGACTGGGTGCAGCAGGAAGCGCGCCTGTGGCACCGAGATGCGCTGCTGGCCGGCGCAGTAGAGCGCCACGCCGATCGAATCGACGCTGCCGATGTTGTGCGTCGTGACGTGCGCCGGGATGCCCTTCAGGTAGTTGTAGGCCGTCAGTCCATGGAACAACGAGCCGCCGGACGTCGAAATCAGCACCGTGAACTGCTTCGCGCCGGCTGCAAGCTTCTGGTCGACCGTGCGCATCAGCGTGCCGATGCTGGTCTCGTTGACCCCCGTGTAGAACTTGATGACGAAATCTTCAGCCATGCAAGGCTCCATCCTCAGTCGTGCACGATGCGGCAGAACAATGACTTGAGATAGCGGGTCTCGGGGATCGCCGGGTGGATCGGGTGATCCGGCGCGTGGCCGCCCACTTCGATCAGTTGCGCGAAGCGGTCGACGTGGCGCGCGGCCTGCTGCACGGTGGCGATCAGGTCGTCCTGCGGCATATGATGCGAACATGAGCACGAGACCAGGATGCCGTCGGCCGCGAGCACCTGCATCGCCTGCTGGTTGAGCTTGCGGTAGGCCGCCTGACCCTTGGGCAGGTCCTTGCGCCGCTT
>Ga0114939_10003853_pt1 | contig 10214 bp, 5 predicted proteins | sample AshMeaCrysSpring_FD_87196 | JGI IMG/M metagenome (GOLD analysis project Ga0114939, IMG submission 87196) | Groundwater microbial communities from Big Spring, Nevada to study Microbial Dark Matter (Phase II) - Ash Meadows Crystal Spring | ecosystem: Environmental > Aquatic > Deep subsurface >... | reverse complement strand
TCGTAGGCGAGGCTCACGTCCTTCTCGAAGCGGTCGAACATGGCCGGCGCGATCGCGACGTAGCCCTCGGCCGCGTACTGCTCGGCGACGCGGCGGATGTGCGAATTGACGCCGAAGATCTCCTGCACGACGACCACCGCGCCGCGCGGCGTGCCCTCCGGCTTTGCGACGTAGGCGGACAGGTTGTGGCCGTCCCGGGCCCTCAATTGCAGCGTGCTCACGTGCGTGCTCCAGCGGGGAAAAAGCCAGTGGGGAGACCCGCTAGGATATCAGGCACGGCGTCCGCCGTCCGCGCTCAGGGGCGCCGCTCGGTCTCGAATTCGCCGCGGTCGAGGCTGCGTACATACTCCCGGTAGGCTCGCACGGCCTGGCCCCCGAGCAGCAGCGTCAGGGGGATGTTGACCCAGAGCATCACGCCGGTACCGAGCGTCGAAAGTGCGTCGAGTTCCGCCGCTGTCCGCAGCAGTCCCGTGCCCGCGAACGCCATGAGACCGCAGACGAGCAACCGGAACGGCATGGCGGCGCGATTGCCGAAGAGGTACACGATGCCCTGCTCGCCGTAGTAGATCCACGAGATCATCGTCGAGTAGGCGAAGAGCCAGCAGGCGAGCGTGACGAGCCACTTGCCGAGGCCGGGCCACGCCGTGTCGAAGGCGCGCGCGGTGAGCGTCGCCCCGACGTAGTCGAGCCACAGTCCGCCGTCGCGCAGGGCGGGCCGGTCCGCGCTCTCGATCGATTCCCACTCGATCGAGTAGCGGTCGTCGTCGCGGGTCACGAGGCCGTTCAGCCGGTGCAGGTCGTTGCCGGTCGTGCGGTTCGCGTCCGCGCTCGCGATCGCGTACACGCTCTGTCCCGCGTTCCACGGGTCCCGCGCCAGCGCCGGTGCCGGCGTGCGCGGCAGGGTCCACTGTCCTGCGGTCTCACCTGCGACGAACGCGGGGACTTCGACGAGACGCGCATCCGGGGCGCGGTTCCACACGCCGCTCACGAGGATCACGAGCGCGGTGAAGGTGCAGACGACGATCGTGTCGATGAAGGGTTCGAGGCCCGCGACGATGCCCTCGCGGACGGGCTCGCGGGTGCGGGCCGCGCTGTGCACGATGGGCGAGGAACCCTGGCCGGCCTCGTTCGAGTAAAGCGCACGCTTCATGCCGAACAGGAACGCGTAGCCCGCGCTGCCGCCGATGAAGGCGCCCGCGGCTTCGTGTGCGGAGAAGGCCGAGCGGATTATGGATGCAAGAACCCCGGGCAGCCGGTCGGCCTCCATCACGAGAAGGACGCTGCCACCGGCCAGATAGAGCAGGATCATGATGGGGACGAGGAACTCGGCGACGACACCGATGCGTCGGATTCCGCCGACCACGACGATCGCGACCATCGTCGCCATGAACACGGAGCTCACCGTCATCGGGATGCCGAAATAGCTCTCGGTGACGTTCGCGACGTTCCACATCTGGAAGAAGCTGATGCCGGTGATCGTCGCCACCACGAGCGTCACGCAGAAGAGCACGGCGAGCACGCGGCCGAAGCGCTCCCAGCCCGGGCCCCAGCCGGAGAAGCCCTTGCGCGCCACCCACATCGGCCCGCCGTGCGGATTGGCGGGGTCGTCCACGTTGCGGTGGATCATCGAGAGCGTGACTTCGGTCAGCTTGAGCGCCATGCCGACGACGCCCACCACCCACATCCAGAACACGGCGCCCGGGCCGCCGAGGCTCACCGCGATCGCTACGCCGCCGATGTTGCCGAGGCCCACCGTGCCCGACAACGCGGCGGTGAGGGCCTGGAAGTGGCGGATCGCGCCCGGGGCGGTGGGGTCGTCGAAGCGGCCGCGCAACAGCTCGACGCCGTGGGTCAGCGCGCGCCACTGCGAGAAGCCGGTGCGGACGGTGAACAGCAGTCCGGCGCCGAGCAGCACGAACAGCATCCAGTCCGCCCAGAGGCGTTCGTTGACGGCGGCGACGATGGCGTTGAAGCTGGACATGGCCCCGCATTCTGGAGTCACGGAGGAAATAGGGGAATGTCCCCTATAATTCCGCGATGAATAGCCGCCTCCCGTTCGTCCTCGTGATCTCCCTCGCGCTCTCCGCGCAGTCAGCCCCTGCCCAGGTCCCGCCGACCGGGGGTGCTGCCACGTCCGCCGCCGTCGCCCCCGCCGCCGAGGACGCGAGCTGGCGATTGAACGCGCTCTTCGAGCAGTACTTCGAGGAGTACCTCGAGCTCAACCCGCTGCGTGCGACCTTCATCGGCGACAACCGCTACAACGACCGGCTGCCGAACTCCATCGGCCCCGAGCACCGCGCCCGCGCGACCGAGATGAACGAACGCTACCTCGCCGCGATGCGCGATTTCGATCCGGCCACGCTCTCGCCGGAGGACCGGATCTCCTACGAGATCTTCCTGCACGAGCGCAGGCGAGAGCAGGAATCCCTGCGATTCCCCGATCACCTGCTGCCGCTGTCCCAGACGGGTGGCCTGCCGACGTTCATGCCGTCCCTCGGCTCGGGCACGAACGCGCAGCCCTTCGCCACGGTTCAGGACTACGAGAACTGGCTGAAGCGCCTCGACGGCTTCGTCGCCTGGATGGACCAGTCGATCGTCAACATGCGCGAAGGCGTGACGAAGGGCGTCGTGCAGCCGCGGCCCGTGATGGAAAAGGTCGCCGCGCAGCTCGACTCGCTCATCGTGCCGAAGGCCGAGGACAGCCCGTTCTGGGGACCGATCAAGCGCTTCCCGGAGGGGATCGGCGCGGCCGACCGTGAGCGTCTCACTGCCGCGTACCGCAGCGCGATCGAGGGCAAGGTGATCCCCGCCTACACGCGGGTGCGCGACTACGTGAAGAACGAGTATCTGCCGAAGACGCGCACCTCCGTCGCGTGGACGGCGCTGCCGGACGGCGAGGCGTGGTACGCGTTCTTCGTGCGCGAGCACACGACGACCACGATGACGCCGCAGGAGATCCACGAGCTCGGGCTCGGCGAGGTCTCGCGCATCCTCGGGGAGATGGACGGGGTGCGCCGCAAGGTCGGCTTCGAGGGCGACCTGCACGCGTTCTTCGAGCACCTCGAGACCGACCCGAAGTTCTACTTCACGCAGGGTGAAGACCTGCTCGACGGCTACCGCCAGCTCAAGCTGCGCATCGATGCGGCATTGCCAAAGCTGTTCTCCGTGTTCCCCAAGGCGGACTACGAAGTGCGCCAGGTCGAGCCGTTCCGCGCGCAATCGGCGGCCGGTGCCTATTACCAGGGCGCCTCGGCCGACGGTTCGCGCCCCGGCATCTTCTACGTGAACACCTACAATCTGAAGGCGCAGCCGAAATTCGGGATGGAGACGCTCTCGCTGCACGAGGCCTCGCCGGGCCATCACTTCCAGCGCGCGATCCAGCAGGAGATCACCGGCATGCCGAAGTTCCGCCGCTTTGGCGGCAACTACACGGCCTACACCGAGGGCTGGGCGCTCTACGCGGAGTACCTGGGCCCGGAGCTCGGGATGTTCACCGATCCCTACCAGTGGTTCGGACGGCTGAACGACGAGCAGCTCCGCGCGATGCGCCTCGTCGTCGACACCGGCATCCACTCGCTCGGCTGGAGCCGGGAGCAGGCGATCAAGTACATGCTCGACAACTCGACGCTCGCGGAGACCGACGTCGTCTCCGAGGTCGAGCGCTACATCGCCTGGCCGGGGCAGGCGCTCGGCTACAAGGTGGGCGACCTGCGCATCCAGGCCCTGCGCCGCGAGGCCGAGCGCGAGCTCGGCGACCGCTTCGACCTGCGCGACTTCCACCGCGAGGTGCTCGGCGACGGCGCCGTCCCGATGAGCGTGCTCGAGGCCAAGATCGACCGCTGGGTCGCCTCCCGGAAATAATTCGGTGCCAGGCACCTATTTTCGGTTCGCACTTCTTGCGGCGCTCGCCCTCGCGGGCTGCGCGCGCAGCCCGGACGCGGGCGATGAGTCGCGGTCCGCGGCGGCCACGCAGCAGAAGGAGACGCGGGCCGCGAGCGAGGCCGCGGCCCGGCTGAACGAGATCGTCGAGAAGTACTACGACGACTACCTCGCGCTCAATCCGTGGACCGCGACGGCCCAGGGAGATCACCGGTACGACGCGAATTTCGGGGACTACGTGAGTCTCGCCTGGATGGCCGACTCGCTCGCGATCGAGCAGGAGGCGCTCGAGAAGCTCCAGTCGCTCAAGGCAGGCAAGCTCCGCGGCGAGGACCTCGTCACCTACGAGGCTTTCAGGTTCGGCCGCGAGATCAACGTCGAGGGTTACCGCTTTCCGAGCGAGCTGCTGCCGATCCAGCAGTTCTCCAACCTCGCTTCGTCCTTCGCCGTCGCGGGATCGGGAAAGGGCGTGCAGCCGTTCCGCAACGTCCAGGACTACGACAACTTCCTCGCGCGCATGGACGGGTTCGCGGCCTGGGCCGACCAGTCGATCGCGAACATGCGCGACGGCCTTGCGAAGGGCGTCGTGCAGCCGAAGGTCGTCGTCGAGCGCACGATCCCGCAGCTCGCGGCGCAACTCGTGGACGACCCGAAGCAGAGCGTCTTCTGGCAGCCGATGCTCAATTTTCCCGCCGGCCTCAGCGTGGCGGACCGCCAGCGGCTGATCAAGGCCTACGAGGCACGCATCGCGCAGCAGGTGCTGCCGGCCTATCGCCGCCTGCACGATTTCCTGAAGGACGAGTACCTGCCGAAGGCGCGTGACGGCATCGGACTCTCCGAGCTGCCGAACGGCGCGACGTGGTACGCATATCTCGTTCGCTACCACACCGGCACGTCGATGACGCCCGAGCAGGTGCACGAGCTCGGCCTGTCCGAGGTCGCGCGCATCCGCACGGAGATGGAGCGGATCAAGGGGCAGGTCGGGCATGCCGGTGACCTGCGGAGTCTCTTCGACGCCCTGCGTGCGGACCCGCGGTTCCATTTCAAGGAGCCGGGCGAACTGCTCGCGGGCTACGGCGCGCTGCGGCAGAGGGTGGCCTCGGCGTTACCCCTGCTGTTCGCCGTGAAGCCGAAGGCGACCTTCGAGATCCGCGCGGTGGAGGCGTTCCGGGCGCCGTCCGAGGCCGCTGCGTCCTACCAGCCGCCCAGCGCGGATGGCTCGCGGCCGGGCGTGTTCTACGTCAACACGCATGACCTCGCGTCGCGTCCGTCGTACTCGATGGAGGCGATCTATCTCCACGAGGCGGAGCCGGGCCACCACCTGCAGATTGCGCTGGCCCAGGAGGCGAAAGGACTCCCGCGTTTCCGCCGATTCGCGTGGGACACGGCCTACGGCGAGGGCTGGGCGCTCTACGCGGAATCACTCGGCCACGACCTCGGGCTGTACACCGACCCGTACAGTGCGTTCGGCGCCCTGTCGACGGAGATGTGGCGCGCGGTGCGCCTCGTGGTGGACACCGGCATCCACGCGAAGGGCTGGACGCGCGCGCAGGCGATCGAATATTTCCGCGCCAACACCGCGCTCGGGGAGACCGACATCGAGGCGGAGGTGGATCGCTACATCGCCTGGCCCGGGCAGGCGCTCGCATACAAAGTGGGACAGCTCGAGATCCTTCGACTGAGGCGCCAGGCGCAGCAGAAGCTCGGCGTGCGCTTCGACGTCCGCGAGTTCCACACGCAGGTGCTGGAGAGCGGGTCGCTGCCGCTGCCGGTGCTGGAGGCGAAAGTCGAGCGCTGGCTGGGGAATTAATTCGGTGCCAGGCACCGAATTAATCCGCCGGCGTGATCGTCTGCACTTTCCCCGCGACGAAGCGCACCCTCATGCGCAGCTTGTGCGAGCCGAAGTCGTAGATCCACACGTCCACCGGAACGTCCTCGCGCCCCGGGAACGGATACTCGTCGCCGCCGTACTCGAACTGCGGCGCGCGCTGGATCCACGTTCGCTGCCTGCTGACGGGCTCGCCGCAGCGCGCATCGCCCGCGTCGCGCCCGACCGCCGAACGCCGCCCTCAGTATCCATACCCGGCCGTCCAGATCTCGTCGAGTTCGTCGCCCACGAAGCGCAGCTTGCGCAGCAGCTTCGTGGTCCCGAAGTTGTAGGTCCACACCTCGACCGGAACCTCGAACCACGTCGGCCCGAAGTAGGAGTAGTCGTACGGCCCGCGGTAGACGTACCGCGGCGCACTCTGCACGCCGACGAGGCTGACGCTGGTCGGTTCGCCGCAGAGCGCGCGAACCTTGTCCTTGCCATCGCCCGTGCTCACGAGCCGCGATCCGCAGCGCATCGTGTCGTCCGCGAACGCGGTGGAGGCGGACGTCGCGCCCAGGAGCGCGCCGAGCGCAAGCGCACCGACGGCGACCGCACTGCGCACAAGCCGCAGCACTCGCAATTCGCTCGACGTCATCTCCACGACCCTTCCGGTACCCACGGCTGCATATTCTGTCGCGTCCGGCGACCCGCCGGGGTGTGTGAACTACGCACGGTACACAACGCGACCGTCGGCACACTTTACGACTGATTCCGGCGAATTGAGAGACCCATCTCACTCGCCCCCGCGCCGCGTGTGCGGGGCGTCACGTTCGCCCCGGGACTCCCAGAACAGACTCGCGCCCACGCCGGGAAGCCTTATGTCCGCTCGGCGAGTGGGATCGAGTCATGCCTTCGTCGAAAATTCTTCGCGCACTGCCGGCACTCGTCGCCAGCGTCTCCTTCACGCTGGCGGCCGCCGCGGCACCGTCCAGCGCTCCAGCGACCGGCCCGACCGCCAGCGAGGACGTACGCAGCCTGAACGGCGAGGCCCTGCGTCTGCAGTTCGAGGCACGGCGAAGCAAGGCGGCCGACGTCGAGGGCCGTGCGGGCCGCGCCCTCGAACGCCGAAACCGTGCGCTCCGCGAACTCATCGAGCGCGACCCGGCCGCGGCGGCGGCGATCGCGCTGCCTGGCAAGGTGCTGCAGCAGCTCGGCCAGACTTTCCCGGGCCAGAAGGCCCACCTCGAGCAGCGCGGCGCGTGGGACGGCGAAGTCGAATACCTGATCGAGGACGACCTGAAGCTCAAGTCGCACCGCGAGTTCTTCAAGCTGCACCGCGGCCGCGAGACCTTCGACCTCAAGTTCGCCGGCCGCGCGCCACCGCGCATGAAGAGCGGCCAGAAGCTCCGCGTGCGCGGCGTGCTGGCATCGCGTGCCGTGGCCGCGACCGAAGTCGAAGTGCTCGACGCGTTCCTCGGCGGCACGACCGCCACGACGACCCTGCAGGACGCGAACGCCGCGCAGTGCGGCACGACCGGTCCGCAGTCGATCCTGACCGTGCTCGTGAACCTGCCGAGCTACAAGCTGCCCGGCAGCGTCACGGCCGACTTCATGCGCGGCGTAATCTTCGGCAACTCGGCGAGCTCGAGCACGAGCAATCCCGACTGGAGCGTGGACGACTTCTGGCAGCAGGCCTCGGACGGCCGCACCTGGGTCGACTCGGGCAGCACGGTGGTCGGCCCGATCCAGCTCAACTCCGACTTCAACAAGTCGAGCACCGGCGCCACGACCTGCGACAACTATGGACTCCGCGACGCCGTGATCGCCGCGATCGACGGCCAGGTCGACTTCCGCAACTACTCGCGCATCCAGATCATCATGCCGGCGAATGGCGCGTGCAGCTGGGCCGGCACGGCAAACGTCGGCTGCCGCACCATGTCGAGCCCGGGCGACGGCTCGTTCTATGCGTCCGTCGCGTGGCAGCGCGCGGAGAGCATGACTTCGCGTGCCTCCGCCGTGCAGCTCTCCACGCACGAGCTCGGCCACAACCTCTCGCTCTCGCACGCGGGCAGCCGCGACTTCGGCTCGGAAGCACTCGGTCCGGTCGGCGCGACCGGCACGCTATCCGAATACGGCGACCCGTTCTCGACCATGGGCTCGTGGAACTTCGGGTTCTACGCTGCCTCGCACGCCGCGAACCAGCTCAACTGGCTGAGCGGCGGCGCGAACTACCGTGTGGTCGACACGAGCGGCACGTACACGATCCAGAACTTCGAGAACCGTCCCGCCGGCCTCAAGGCGCTGAAAGTGCGCCGCGGCGCGGACACTAACGACTGGCTCTGGATCGAGAGCCGGCAGAACGTGGGCCCGTACAGCTCGCAGCTGAGCTCGTACGTCTATGGCGGAGCGCTGATCCACTTCGAGGACGGCACGACCGGCAACGACTCGCACCTGCTCGACTTCACGCCGGAGACGCCGGCATTCACCGACGGCGTGCTCGCCGCGGGGCGCACGTGGAGCGACCCGTACAGCAACGTGAGCGTCACGGTGAACAGCGTCTCGTCGAGCGCGACGACCGTGACGGTCAACTACGGGCCCGTGGTCTGCACGCCGGCCGCGCCGAGCGTGAGCCTGTCGCCGGTCGCGGTCTCGACCGACCGCGGCACCGCGACCCAGCTCGCGGTGATCGTGCGCAACAACAATTCCTCGGCGTGTCCTGCGGAATCCTTCGCGCTCACGGCCGCCGTGCCCGCGAACTGGACCGCAGCGCTCGGCACGAACACGGTCTCGCTCGCCTCGGGCCAGCAGTCCGCGGTGAACCTCGTCGTCGCCGTGCCGGGCGGCCAGGCCCTCGGCACCTACGCGGTCTCGGTCACCGGCAAGGGTGCGACGAACGCGCTCACGGCGAAAGGCGAGGGGAACGTGACGGTGACGGAGCCGCCGGCGCCGGTGTGCGCGGCCGCGAACCCGACGCTGACCGTGACGCCGTCGAAGGCGACCGTCGAGCCGGGTGGCAAGACGACGCTCTCGATCGCCGTGCGCAACAACAATTCCGCGGCGTGCCCGGCGGAGTCGCTCGGCATCCAGACCATCGGACCGGCGCCGTGGTCGTACACGCTAGGCACCAGCACGCTGAACGTCGCCTCGGGCGCGGAGGCGCAGACCTCGCTAACCATCGGCGTGCCGACCGGGACCGATCCCGCGCTCAACCTGATCGTGGTCAGCGTGAAAAACGCCGCGGGCGGCGCAAATGCCACGACGACCGCGAACGTCGAGGTGACGAAGCCCTCGTCGACCGTCTGCACGCGGGCCGCGCCGTTCGTCACGCTTTCGCCGGCGTCGGTGACGATGGAGCAGGGCAGCGCGATGCAGCTCGCGGTGACCGTGCGCAACATGAGCTCTGCCGCGTGCCCGGCCGAGTCGTTCAGCTTCAGCGGTCGCGTGCCGTCCGGCTGGTCCGACGCGTTCGGTGGTGGGTCGATCTCGCTGAGCCCGGGACAGGACGCGCGCATCACCTACAGCGTCGCGGTGCCGACGAGCGCGAATCCCGGCGCGTACTCTGTCGAGGCCTCGGCGAGCAGCACCACGAGCAGCCTCGCGTCCGGCACGATGGCGAGCGTCAGCGTGACCGCGCCCCCGCCGCCGCCTTGCACCGCGGGTACGCCGACACTCTCCGTGTCGCCGGCGAACGTGACGGTCGCGCCGGGCGCGACGATTCAGCTGGCGGTCACCGCGGGGAACACGAATTCCGCGAGCTGCGAGACCGAGGCGTTCGGGCTCGGCGCGTCCGTGCCCGCGGGCTGGGGCGCGTCGCTCGAGAGCCCGTCGCTCACGATCGCAACGGACGCGCAGGCTGCCTCGTCGGTGAGTGTGCAGGTGCCGTCGTCTCAGGAGGCCGGCACGTTCCAGGTGGGTCTTGGCGTCGCTGGCGCCAGGAGCGGCTTGAAGGCGACGCAAGTGGTGAACGTGACCGTGGAAGTACCGGCACCGCCGCCGGCCCCGACACCAACCCCGACTCCGACCCCGGAGCCGACGCCCACTCCGACACCGCCCGCCCCGGCCCCGGAGCCGACGCCGAGCCCGTCGCCGACACCGTCCGAGAAGCCGGTGACCGCGCCCAACGCTGGCCAGGCCGTGCCGCTCTACGTCGTGTTGTCGAAGAAGAACCGCGGCGTCGTGGTGGTGAACGAGACGGGCCAGAGCTGCGGCAGGAAGTGCTCGTTCAGCGTGGTGGTGCCCGCCTCGGGAACCGTCACGCTGACGGCCACCGCCTCGAGCCGCGGCGTTTTCGCAGGCTGGCTGGGCGCGTGCAGCGGCACGCAGCCGACCTGCACGGTCACCCTGGACGCGGCGAAGAGCGTGACCGCGTTGTTCACGAAGCGGAAAGGCTGATTTCGCGCGGATTTGACGTAATCCGCGCCGATTTCGGATGTGCGAGGTTGCGGCGTGTATCAGATGTTCCGCATAAGTCCCTGATCGCGCTGCCCGCGTCTGCTGCGACGCAAGAAATAGTTGCGCATTTTTT
>Ga0114939_10003852_pt1 | contig 10217 bp, 9 predicted proteins | sample AshMeaCrysSpring_FD_87196 | JGI IMG/M metagenome (GOLD analysis project Ga0114939, IMG submission 87196) | Groundwater microbial communities from Big Spring, Nevada to study Microbial Dark Matter (Phase II) - Ash Meadows Crystal Spring | ecosystem: Environmental > Aquatic > Deep subsurface >... | reverse complement strand
CGGTTCCTCCACGGCGGGCGGCTCCGGAGCGGCGGCCGCGACACCAGGCGCCTGGTGCTCGGGCGTGGCCGTGTCGGGCCCGCCGCTGCTCGGCTCCTCGTCAGACCGCAGGAGCACCCCGACCTCCGGCGGCTCGGCGGCCATCGGTGGGTGGTCGGGCCCGCTCTCGAGCACCGCCTTGACCAACCCGGCGGGCGTGTCCCCCTTCTTGCGCCGTGCCGGCAGCTTCCCACCCTTGTAGGTGTGGTCGGCATCGCACGTCGTGCAGCGGGTCTGCCTCACGTCGTCGCCAATCATGGCGACAACCACGTGGTTGCTCAAACGTCGTTCGCGCGGACAGTAGTCGTCGATGATGTCACCGAGCCGAGGCCGGCGCTGTTCCATGCACGTGCTCCCTGAGAAGACCAGGGCGGGAAGGGCGTCCCGTGTCGAGGACGCATAAGTCTAGCAAAGCGAGTGTGGCCGAGCAACGATCACCGTGTGGTCCGCCAGGCGCGTCAGGCCCGTGCCAGCCACGCCTCCGTGTCGGCCAGGGCCGCGGCCACGGCCTCGGGCCCGGTGGACTGCGGGGTGCGCCGGGCCCGGACCGCCGAGGCGGCGCGGACCGCCTCCCGGACATCTTCCTCGAACAGCGGGCTGAACCGCCGCCACGCCTGGAGGTCGAGCTCTTCGAACTGCCGGCCCTCGGCAAGCAACGTCCGAACCATGCCGCCCACGAGCTCGTGCGCTCGTCGGAACGGCAGGCCCCTGGCAACGAGGTACTCGGCCACGTCGGTGGCCAGCATGAACCCGCCCGCCGCGCGGCCGCAGCGGTCCGCGCGCAACCGCAGGGTCTCGACGACCCGGGCGCTCGCAAGCAGCGACCCGCCGAGCGTGTCCTCCGCGTCGAACACCGCGTCCTTGTCCTCCTGCAGGTCCTTGTTGTACCCGGACGGCAGCGCCTTCATCGTGGCCAGCCAGCCCCCGAGCCGCCCGATGGCGCGGCCCGCCTTGCCGCGCACGAGTTCCATCGGATCCGGGTTCTTCTTCTGCGGCATCAGGCTGCTGCCGGTGGTCACCCGGTCGTCGAGGTCGACGAACCCGAACTCCTCGCTGCCGAAGATGATGAGATCCTCGGCGAGGCGGGAGAGGTGCACCATCGCGAGCGCGCAGGCATGGAGGAATCCCGACACGAAGTCGCGGTCCGCGACGGCGTCGAGGCTGTTGGGCACCACGCGACTGAATCCCAGCCGTGCGGCGAGGGTGCCCGTGTCGATGTCGTAGGAGGTGCCGGCGAGGGCGCCCGACCCGAGGGGGAGCGCGTCGGCCTCGACCGCCACGCCCGAGAACCGGGCGTGATCGCGGCGGAGCGCGGCGGCGTGCGAGAGCCAGTAGTGTGCGACGAGCACGGGTTGCGCACGGCGGAGGTGCGTGTAGGCGGGCATCACCGCCTCGCCCGCGGTCCGCGCCGCCGCGGTACACGCCGTCACGAGCCGCACGACGGCGCGCTGTGTCACCGGGATGCGGCGCATGAGATACAGGCGCAGGTCGAGCGCCACCTGCTCGTTGCGTGACCGCCCCGTGTGCAGCCGGCGGCCTGCGTCCCCGATGCGCTCGACGAGGACGCGCTCGACGAAGGAGTGGACGTCCTCGTCTGGCCCCGACACGAACCCGGGGTCGCGACGGGCCTCGTCGAGCACCTGCAGCAGACCGGCCGTGATCGCCGCCACGTCGCCGGCCGACAGAATCCCGGCGCGGCCGAGGGCCTCGGCCCACGCCAGGCTGCCGCGCACGTCGTCCTCGAAGAGGCGCCGGTCGACGGGGAACGAGGCGCCGAAGGTGAACACCTCGGCGTCGGGCGGTTCGTCGAACCGGCCCGACCACAGCGTGGGCGTCGTCATGTGCGCGACCCGGCCGGCGCGGCCGCGCGGGCGGCGACGCGAGCGGCCGTCTCCACAGAGAGACCGTGAATCCCGATGAACCCCTCGGCCGCGGCGTGGTTGAAGCCGTCCCTGGCGTCGCAGGTCGAGAGTGCGTGATCGTACAGCGCGAAGGGCGAACGCCGGCCGACGGCCCGGCAATCGCCCTTGAAGAGCCTCAGCCGGACGGCGCCCGTGACGCGCTGCTGCACGCAGGCGGCGAAGGCGTCGATCGCCTCGCGCGTCGGGGTGAACCACCGGCCGTCGTAGACGAGATCGGCGTAGGTCCGCGCCATCTGGCGCGTAAGGCGCGTGAGGTCGTGCGGAAGCACCAGCGCCTCGAGCTCGCGATGCGCCGTGTGCAGCACGACGGCCGCGGGCGCCTCGTAGACCCCACGCGACGCGATGCCCACCGAGCGGTTCCCGAGCCTGTCGATGCGGCCCACACCGTGCGTGCCCGCGATCGTCTCGAGGGAGGCCACGAGCTCGACGAACGACATCTCCACGCCGTTCACTGCGGTGGGGATCCCCTGCTCGAACGCAATCTCGACGTAGGCCGGGGTATCGGGGGCTTCCGCCGGCGACCTCGTCAGCCGGTAGATCCCCTCGGGCGGTTCGGCCCACGGATCCTCGAGCACGCCGCCCTGGATGGATCGGCCCCACATGTTCTCGTCGGTGCGGTAAGCGCTCGACACGGTGGCTAGCACCGGGATGTTCCGCGCCTTGGCATAGGCGATCTTGTCTGAACGGCTCATACCCCACGTGCGGGCGGGGGCGATCACGGCGATCCGGGCGTCGAGCGCACGCGCCGACACCTCGAGCCGCACCTGGTCGTTGCCCTCTCCGGTGCAGCCGTGGGCGACGGCGGTGGCCCCCTCCATGGCGGCGATCGAGACGAGGCACTTGGCGATGAGCGGCCGCCCGAGCGCGGTAGCCAGCGGGTACTGCTCCTCGTCGATCCCCCCGGCGCGGAGGGCCGGGATCAGGTAGTCGCGCGCGAACTCCTCGCGGGCATCGAGCAGGTGGGCGCGGACGGCGCCAGCGGCGATCGCGCGCTCGCGGATGCCCGACAGCTCCCGGCCCTGGCCGAGGTCGAGGGTGACCGTCACCACCTCGGCGCCGACGTGTTCGCGCAGCCAGGGGATCGCCACCGAGGCGTCGAGGCCGCCGGAATAGGCGAGGACGGTGCGTTCCATGGGCGTGAGGGCTCCGTGGACGGGAGAGCGCGCCGGGGGGCGTGCGGCGGTGAGGACGCCGAGGATCAGGCCGTGGCCCAGCCCTCGAGACGAGAAACGAAGGCGTCGGCCCGGCGCGGGTCGCGCGCGATCACCAGGATCGTGTCGTCGCCGGCAATCGTGCCGACCACCTCCGGGAGGTTGGCACGGTCGATGGCGACGGCGAGCGGCTGGGCCTGGCCGGCGTCGGTGCGCAGCACGACGAACTGCTGGACACGGTCGATCCGGCGGAGGTACTCCGCCACGGCGCGACGGACGCCCGCCTCGCCGGCCCCGCCGGGGCGGGCGGCGGGGCCGCCGGCCCGCTGGTAGGCGCCGTCGCCGGCGCGCTTGACGAGGCCCAGGTCGCGGATGTCGCGCGAGAGCGTGGCCTGGGTGACGTCGAAGCCCCGGGCGCGCAGCTTGCGGCGGAGCGCCTCCTGACTGTGGATCTCGGCGTGGTCGACGACCTCGAGGATGGCGGCCTGGCGATACGACTTCATGGGCGGCGGGCGGCTCGCGGCTGGCGACGGGCGGCCAGCGGCCGGGGGCCGCGGGCCGGGGGCGCACAGCGCGCATTAGTATTCATAATGGTGCATATAGTAGCATGGCCACCCCGGCACCGGAAGGCCCGGGGCTCCGAAAGGGGCGGAGCCGGGCACCGTTCCGACAATCCATGCTCCACGCCCGCGCACCCGGCCGTTCTGCCGTCGGCCCGCGAGCCGCAGGCCGGGGCAGGCCGGCCATTGACACCCCTGTCCCCGGACCGTATAATTATCAGTCTTACTGCATAAACATGCCGTCCCCGTCACCATGACCGCGCCCGCCCCCACCGTCGCCGTCGTCGGCGCCGCCGGTTACGCCGGCCAGGAGCTGCTGCGCCGGCTCGCTCGGCACCCGGCCGCGCGCCTCCTCGCCGCATACGGCTCTGGCGCGGCGGGTGGAGCCCGCCGTCTGCCGGCGCTGACGCGACTCTGGGACGGCGAGATCGCGCCGTTCACGGTCGAGGCGGTCGCAGGCCGCGTGGACGCCGCCTTTCTCGCGCTGCCCGAGAGCGCCGCCGCAGAGGCCGCGCCGGCACTGCTCGCGGCCGGCACCCGCGTGTTCGACCTCTCGGGGGCGTTCCGGCTTCGCGACACCGCGTTGCGGGCCGCCTGGTACCCCGCCACCCCGCCGCAGCTGCCCGACGGCACCGCCTACGGCCTCACGGAGCACGCGCGCGAGGCGATCCGCACCGCCAGCCTCGTGGCGTGCCCGGGCTGCTACCCCACCGCCGCCCTCCTCGCCCTGCAGCCGCTCGCCGACGCCGGCCTGCTGGCCGGCGACATCGTCATCGACGCGAAGTCGGGGATCTCGGGCGCCGGGAAGGCGCCCTCCGAGCGCACGCACTTCTCGGAGACCTACGGCAACCTCGCCGCCTACAACGTGTTCGCGCACCGCCACACCCCCGAGATCGAGCAGGCGCTCGGCACGGCCGTGACCTTCGTCCCGCACCTCGTGCCGCTCGATCGGGGCATCCTCGCCACAATGCACCTCCGTACGGCGCCGGGCGTCACGGAGGCCGCCGTCGGTGAGGCCCTCGCAGCCGCCTATGCCGACGCGCCGTTTGTTCGCCTCACCGGGGCCGACCTGCCCGAGATCAAGCACGTGGTGCAGACGAACTTCTGCGACCTCGGGTGGCGCGTGGATCCCGCGCGCGGGCGCGCCGTCGTCGTGTCGGTGATCGACAATCTCCTGAAGGGCGCCGCCGGCCAGGCCATCCAGAACTTCAACCTCGCCTTCGGGCTCGACGAGACGGCAGGGCTCCTGTGAACGCGCCCGGGACCGGCCCGCTCGTGTTGAAGTGCGGTGGCGAGTTGCTCGAGCCGGGCCCCGGCCTCGCGCCGTTGCTGGCCGCGCTGGCGGAGACGGCTGCCGCCGGGCCCACCGTGATCGTCCATGGCGGCGGGCGCGAGATCGACGCCGAGCTGGCGCGCCGTGGCCTCGCCAAGCGCGCCGTGGACGGCCTGCGCGTCACCGACGCCGCAACGCTCGAGGCGGTCGTCGCCGTGCTCGCCGGCACGGTGAACACGCGGCTCGTAGCGGCGTTGGCCGCGGCCGGCGTCCGCGCCGTCGGGCTCACCGGCGCCGACGACGCCGGCATCACGGCGCACCGCGCGCCCGCGCACCGAGCCACCGACGGCCGCCTCGTCGACCTGGGGCTCGTCGGCCTCCCTCGCGACGCCGGGACTCCCCCTCGCCTGGTCGCGGATCTCCTGGCCGCCGGTTACGTCCCGGTTGTCGCCCCAATCGGGCTCGGGCAGGGCGGCGAACTGCTCAACGTGAACGCCGACACGCTTGCCGCGCACCTCGCCGCGACGCTGCACGCGCGCGCCCTCGTCATCGCAGGCGCGGTGGCCGGCGTGCTCGACACGTCGGGCCACACGGTCCCGGATCTCACGCCGGCGAGGGTCGAGCCCCTCATCGCGGACGGCACGGCCTCGGCCGGCATGGTGGCCAAGCTGCGAGCCTGCCTCCACGCGCTCGAACACGGCGTCTCCGAGGTGCTCCTCGTGGACGGCCGGCAGCCGGCGTTGATGCTCTCGCAGCCCGCCACGCGCCTGCATCCAGAGCCGGAGGCAGTACGATGAGCGAGCGTCACCTCGCTGCAGCCCCGGTGCCCGCGCTGGAGGCGATCCAGGCACTCGAGCGCGACCACGTGCTGCAGACGTACCGCCGTGCGCCCGTCGCGTTCGCCCGCGGCCAGGGCGTGTACCTGTACGACACGGAGGGCCGCCGCTATCTAGACCTGCTCTCGGGCATCGGCGTGGCGTCGCTCGGCCACGCGCACCCGGGTCTCGCGCTGGCGCTCGCCGAGCAGGCGGCCGAGCTCGTCCACACCTCGAACTTGTTCTTCCACCCGCTGCAGGGCCAGGTGGCCGCTCGGCTGTCGGCATTGTCCGGACTGCCGCGCGCGTTTCTCTGCAACAGCGGCACCGAGGCGGTCGAGGCCTGCCTGAAGTTCGCGCGTCGCTATTGGCACGCGCAGGGTTCCTCGCCACGCACCGGATTCGTCGCCTTCGAGCACGGGTTCTCGGGCCGGACCATGGGCGCGTTGTCGGTGACGTGGGACGCGCACTATCGCGAACCGTTCGGGCCGCTGGTTCCGGGCGTGACCTTCGTCCCGCCGGGTAATGCCGATGCCGTCGAGGCCGCGGTCTCCGACGAGACCGCGGCGATCCTGGTCGAGCCGATCCAGGGTGAAGGCGGCGTCCGTCCGCTGCCCGCCGAGACCGTCGCGGCGGTCGCACGCGCCGCCGCGCGCCACGGTGCCCTCATCATCGCAGACGAGGTGCAGTGCGGGCTTGGGCGCACCGGCGTCCCGTTCCGCTACCAGGCGGTGGGCCTCCCGCCAGACCTCGTGGCGGTCGGAAAAGCGCTGGGCGGCGGCATGCCGGTTGCCGCAGCGCTCGTGTCGGATCGCGTCGCGGGCGCGATCGGCTTCGGCGACCACGGCACGACCTACGGCGGCAACCTGCTCGCGTGCCGCGCGGCGCTCGTGTTCCTCGACGCACTGACGATTGGCGGCCTGCTCGCGCAGGTGAGGGAGGCCGGGGCACACCTGGAGTCGGGTCTGCGGCAGCTCGCGTTGCGTCGGCCGGTCGTGCGCGAGGTGCGAGGCGCGGGGCTGATGTGGGGCCTGGACCTGCACGAGGACGCGGCGGCGGTGGTTCCCGCCGCGCTCGATCGCGGGCTCATCGTCAACCGCACGGCCACGACCGTCGTTCGGCTGCTCCCCCCGTTCGTCATCTCCCCAGCGGAGATCGACGAGGGGCTCGGCGTGCTCGACGCCACCCTCTCACACGTGTTTGGAGGCTCACGGTGAACGCCACCCCTTCATCCAGCACGCCCCTGCGCGCGGCGGCCCCGCCCGATGCGGCCGGCATCCTGCGCCTCATCGACGGGAACCTCGACGAGGGGCACCTCCTCCCCCGCACGCCCGACGACATCACCCGCCACACGCACCGCTTCCTCGTCGCCGACGACGGGAACGGGCGGATCGTCGCCTGCGCGGAGCTCACCCCGCTGAGCGCGGCCGTGGCGGAGGTGCGCTCGCTCGTGGTGGACGCGGCGTGGCGCCAGCGCGGCCTCGGCTCACGGCTCATCGGGGCGCTCGGCGCCCAGGCGCGGCGTGTCGGCTTCTCCACGCTGTGCGCGTTCACGCACGGGCCGGGCCCCTTCGTGCGGCTGGGGTTCTCCATCGTGCCGCACGTCTGGTTCCCCGAGAAGATCGCCCTGGACTGCACCGGCTGCGCGAAGTTCCGCGCGTGCGGGCAGTTCGCGATGGCGCTGTCACTCGACGGGGCGCAGGTCCAACCCGGCGGGTCCACGGCCCGGCGCACGCCGCTCACCGTGTCGAGCCCGGCGCCGCTGCCGATGCTCGCGGGTCCACGCGTCCGGCCGCTCCGGGGCGCCGCATGATGATCACGGACCTCCCGGGCGGGGTCACCGCGCCCGACGGGTACCTCGCAGCCGGGGTCGCCTGCGGCATCAAAGCCTCGGGGCTCGACCTCGCCCTGCTCGTCTCCCAGCGCCCGGCGAGCGCCGCCGCGCTGTTCACCACGAACCGCGCCGCAGCGGCCCCGGTTCACCTCTCGCGCCGGCACCTTGCGGCCACGGGTGGACACGCGCGGGCGATCGTCACCAACAGCGGCTGCGCCAACGCCTGTACCGGCGCGGCCGGCGACGCGTCGGCGCGCGCCATGGCCGATCAGACCGCCAGGGCGCTGGGGTGCCGGCCCGAGGAGGTTCTCGTCGCCTCCACCGGCGTGATCGGCGTCGCCCTCGATCCTGCCAAGGTCAGCGCCGGCATCAGCGCGGCGGTTGGCGCGCTCGCGCGCGCGCACGGCGACCTCGCCGCGCGCGCCATCATGACGACCGACCCTTGGCCGAAGGCGCACGCCGTCGAGGTGGCAACGCCGCAGGGACGGTTCCGGGTGGGCGGCATGGCGAAGGGCTCCGGCATGATCGAGCCCAGCCTGGCAACGATGCTCGCCTATCTGACGACCGACGCGCAGGTGTCGCCGGCGGCGCTGCGCCTGGCGCTGGCGGAGGCCTGCGACGACACGTTCAACGCGATCACCGTGGACGGCGAGTGCTCGACCAACGACAGCCTCTTCGCGCTCGCCAACGGTGCGAGCGGCGTCCGCATCGACGGACGCGCGGAGCGCGAGGCGCTCGTCGCGGGCCTGCGGGCCGTCGCCCGCGAGTTGGCGCTCGGGATCGTGCGCGGCGGCGAGGGCGCGACGAAGCTCGTGACCGTCCGCGTGACCGGTGCCGCCTGCCGCGAGGACGCGCGCATCGCGGCGCGCGCCGTGGCCAACTCGCTGCTCGTCAAGACCGCCGTGCACGGGGGCGACCCCAACTGGGGCCGGCTCGTGGCGGTGGCCGGCCGCAGCGGCGCGGCGTTCGAGCTGTCTCGCGCGCGCGTCGCAATCGGCGGCGTCGACCTCTTCACCGGCGGTCAGCCGCACGACGATCGCGCCCCGGCGGCCGCCGAGGTGCTGCGGGGTGCGGAGGTCACCATCGCCGTGAACCTGGGCACCGGCGGCAGCCACGAGGCCACCGTCTGGACCTGCGATCTCTCCGCCGAGTACGTCCGCATCAACGCCGAGTACCGCACGTGAGGCTCACCCGCTTCGTCTCGGTCCTCGACGCCGACCCCGAGACGCTCGAGGCGTGCCTCGACCTCGCCGCACACGTGAAGGCCGACCGCGGCCTCGGCCGGCACGCGCCGACTGCAAACGTGCTCGACGGCCGTCACGTGGCGCTGCTCTTCGAGAAGCCGTCGCTGCGGACGCGGTCCACCTTCGAGGTCGCGATTCGCGAACTCGGCGGCGAGGTGCTGGTCCCCGGCACCGACTCGGCCCTCGGTGGACGCGAACCGCTCGCCGATGTCGCCCGCAACCAGGCCGAGAACCGCCTGCACACCCAGAAAGCCCTGCTCGCCCTGCTCTTCGCCCAGCGCTGAGGCTCGGGGCGCCGGTCCCAGGAGGGGCAGGAGAATCCGGTTGCCCGGTTCCGCCGGGTGCCGCTATGCTTCCTGCGCCGGGCGGGCTTCCGCCGCCCGGCCCGGCGCTGCACCGGCCCCCGTGTCGGGCCCCCGAGCAGCGGCTCGACAGCCAACGCCCGCCTTCTGCGCCGGTCGGCCACCTCGTACAGGCTCGAGACCTCGGCCCGCAGGGACCGCGGCTCCATCGTTCAGCCATGCCCACCACGTTCACGCGCGTTCTCATCGTCAACCGCGGCGATCCCGCCGTTCGTTTTCTCCAGGCGGTCCGGGACTTCAACCGCGCCCACGGCACCGCCATCGAGACCGTCGCCATCCACGCGCACGGTGGGCGGGCCCGCTTCGTGCGCGAAGCCGACCGCCAGCTTGACCTGGAGACGGTCGGCCCGGCAACCGTCGTGCCGGCCCGCCGATACCTGGACCACGACGTGCTCGAACAGGCGCTGCGGATCAGCGGGGCTGACGCGGCGTGGGTGGGGTGGGGGTTCGTGTCCGAGCAGCCCGACTTCGTCGACCTCTGCGCCCGGCTCGGCGTCACGTTCATCGGCCCGCCCAGCGCCGCAATGCGCCTGCTCGGCGACAAAGTGAACGCTAAGCGGCTCGCCGGTCAGCTCGGCATCGCGGTCATCCCGTGGGGCGGCGAGCCCGCCGACAGCGTGCAGCAGGCGGCCGACCAGGCGGCCGCGCTCGGGTATCCCGTCGTCGTCAAGCCCGCCGGCGGCGCGGGGGGCCGCGGTATCCGCGTCGCCCATGGCCCCGGGGATCTGGCCGCCGCCTTCGCGGCGTCACGCGACGAGGCACAGCGGATCTTCGGTGACGACAGGGTGTTCGTCGAGCGCTGGCTGACGGGGGCGCGCCACGTCGAGGTGCAGACGGCCACCGACCGCGGCGGCACGACCTGGGCGATCGACGTGCGCGACTGCAGCGTGCAGCGGCGCAATCAGAAGATCCTCGAGGAATCGCCGGCACGCGACCTCCCGCCCGAGGTCGAGCGCGGCATGCGCGCCGCCGCGGTGACCCTGTGCCGCGCGGCCAGTTACCAGAACCTCGCCACCG
>Ga0114939_10003851_pt1 | contig 10220 bp, 11 predicted proteins | sample AshMeaCrysSpring_FD_87196 | JGI IMG/M metagenome (GOLD analysis project Ga0114939, IMG submission 87196) | Groundwater microbial communities from Big Spring, Nevada to study Microbial Dark Matter (Phase II) - Ash Meadows Crystal Spring | ecosystem: Environmental > Aquatic > Deep subsurface >... | reverse complement strand
CGCTGGTTCGAGGAGGCGCTGCACTCGGAGCTGCCGGAGCCGAACGCGATGATCCTCGCGACGGCCGACGCGCAGGGGCGGCCATCGGCGCGCGCGGTGCTCATCAAGGGCTACGACGCGCGCGGCTTCGTGTGGTACACCAACTACGAGAGCCGCAAGGGCGGCGAGCTCGCGGCCAATCCGCACGCGGCGCTGCTCTTCTTCTGGCCCGAGCTCGAGCGGCAGGTCCGCATCGAGGGCCGTGTCGAGCGCGTGAGCGACGCGGAGTCGGACGACTACTACCGCACGCGCCCGCTGCCGAGCCGCATCGGCGCGTGGGCCTCGCCGCAGAGCCAGCCGATTTCGAAGGGGGCGCTGATGGCGCGCGTCGCCGAGATGAGCGTCAGGCACGGCATCAGTCCGTCGCGCCCGCCGCACTGGGGCGGCTACCGGCTCGTTCCGGACGCCTTCGAGTTCTGGCAGGGACGCCCCAGCAGGCTGCACGACCGGCTGGCGTATCGACGCGACGGCGAGCACTGGCATGTGCAGCGGCTGGCGCCGTGAGGCAACGCGGGCAATGGCGATGACGCCATGACCGTACCGGAGACCGAGACCACGGAGGCCGACCGCGCGCTGCTCGCGGCCGCAGCGGAAGCCGCGGAGCAGGCCTACGCACCCTATTCGCAGCTCAGTGTCGGCGCCGCCCTGCAGACGGCGACGGGCGAGGTCGTGACGGGCTGCAATGTCGAGAACGCATCCTATGGCCTGACCTGCTGCGCCGAGCGGAACGCCGTGTTCGCTGCGGTGACGCGCTTCGGCCCCGACGTGCGGATTGCCCGCGTCGGCGTCGTTGCGCATCGCGCCGACGGCTCCTTGCTCCCGGTAACGCCGTGCGGCGCCTGCCGTCAGGTGATCGCCGAGCTCGCCACGGCGACGTGCGAGATCGTCTACCTCGCCGCCACCGGGCCCACGCGGCGGCGCCTCGCCGATCTGCTGCCGGAAGCGTTCGGCGCAGCGCTCCGGCCGGGCGCGGACCGATGACATTCTCGCGCACGGCTGGCCGAGCAGCCGCGCGTACCCGCACGCTTGCGTAAGTCGAAGCCCACCGAACAGGAGTCCGCCGATGATCGACCTCTACACCGCCCCGACCTCCAACGGCCAGCGCGCCGCGATCATGCTGGAGGAGTCCGGCCTGCCGTACCGCGTGCATCGCGTGGACCTGCGTGCCGGGGAGCAGCGCCGTCCCGAGTACCTGGCCGTGAACCCGGCGGGCATGATCCCGGCCATCGTGGACCACGACGCCGCGGGGCTCGCGCTGTCGCAGTCGGGCGCGATCGTGCTCTACCTCGCCGAGCGTTCCGGAAGGCTCCTGCCCGGAGACCCGGTGAGACGCGCCCGCGCGCTGCAGTGGTTCATGCACGCGTGCTCCGACGTCGCGGGTGCGAGCTCGGCGCTCTTCCTGCTGTCGGCGATGGTGCCCGACAAGTCCGCCGGCAACATCACCTTCTTCGAGGAGCGGCTGCTGCGCTTCCTCGGCACCGCCGAGGCGCAGCTCGAGCGCGATGAGTACCTTGCGGGCGAACTGTCGGTCGCCGATGTGGCCCTCTATCCGGTGGTGGTCGCGCGCAGGCCGCTCGTGGAAAAGGCCGACCGCTTCGGCGCGTTGCTCCGCTGGGCGGAGCGGATGGCCGCGCGGCCGACCGTGGCGCGCGGGATGGCGGCCTGCGGCTGACCCGCGACGACGGTCGGGGTAGGCGAAGCGCATGCGCTCCGGTCCGCCCGCTCTTGCGCGAAGCGCCCGGAGAGCAGCCGCCGCCGTGCTCCTCGTCGCGGCCTGCGCGCACGGCGTAGCACACGCCGAGTCGCCCTTCGTTGCCTACGAACGCGGCGACTACCCGACCGCCGCGCGCGGCTATCTCGAAGCGGCAGAGGGCGGCGACCGGTTGGCGGCGTTCAACCTTGCGATGATGGTCTTTCGCGGCGAGACACCGGGTCCGCGCGAGGTCGCCGTCGCATGGCTGCGCCGCAGCGCCGAGCAGGGCATGACGCAGGCCCAGTACAACCTCGGCCTGCTGTACGAGAATGGTGCCGGCGTCGAACGCTCGCTCGCGGCCGCGACCGAGTGGTGGGAGCGCGCCGCCGGGCAGGGGCACATCGAAGCCCAGGTGGCGACCGGCACGCAGTACTTCCTCGGCCGCGGCGCACCGCACGACGAAGCGATTGCGTGCGGCTGGTACGAGCGCGCGGCGCGCAACGGCCACGCGGGCGCGCAGTACCTCGCCGCGAGCTGCTACGAGCACGGCTATGGCGAATGGCCGCGGGACGGGGAGCGCGCGCGTTACTGGTACGTGCAGGCGGCCCGCAACGGCGACGTCGCGGCGCAGGCGAAGGCAAGAGCCCTGGCACGCAAGCCTTGAGTAGGGCACACCGCACTGGCCGCGCACGCCTGCTGCGGCAGGTGGCCCCAGACACTCGGGAGGTGGCGTCATGCAGTCCCTGGATCACGCCCCGTGAACCGGACGGGGCGCAGCGTGGGCGCGCTGCCCGGCAGGCACGCGTGTTGCCGCCCCGGATTTCATGATCCAGCCTAAAGGCGCGCGCCGACTACGCGGCGGAGAATGGCGCATGGCTCTACCGCGCGCCGGATCGCGACAGCCCGTCATGCTGCAACCCGCCTCGCCGGCGAAGGCATCGACCGACGCCGTCGCTGCCCCCGCAGGTCCGGCGCTGTTCGCTCTCGGCTTCCGGCCCTTCTACCTGCTCGCCGCGCTGCTCGCGACGCTCGCAGTGCCCGCGTGGGTGCTGCAGTATCTCGGCGTGATCGCAGCCACGGGGCCGATCGCCGGCCTGCCCTGGCACATGCACGAGATGGTGTTCGGCTTCGCCGTCGCCGTGATCACCGGCTTCCTGTTCACGGCCGGGCGCAACTGGACGGGCCAGCCGACGCCGACCGGCATCCGGCTCGCGCTTCTCGCCGGCCTGTGGCTCGCCGCGCGCGTGCTGCTCGTGACCGGACCGGCGTTGCCGGCGGCGCTCGTCGACGTCGCCTTCCTGCCGCTGGTGACGTGGTCGCTCTGGAAGACGCTCTCCGCCGCGCACAACACACGCAACTACTTCTTCGTGGCACTGCTGCTCCTGCTCGCGGTGCTCAACGTGGTCTTTTACCTCGCCGCCTTCGGCAACGTCGACGTGGCGCCGCTCTGGCCGGTGAAGGCCGCGCTCTACGTCGTCGTCGCCATCGTGGCCGTCATGGGCGGACGCGTGATCCCGATGTTCACGCAGAACGCGCTGCGCGAGGCCTCCGTTTCCCGCTCCCCATCGATCGACCGCTGGGCGATCGGCCTGCTCGCCGTCACCCTCGCGGCCGATGCGCTCGTCGCGCCGCCGATGCTCGTCGGGCTCGCGGCAGCCGCCGCTGCGGTGCTGCATATCGTGCGTCTCGCCCGGTGGGACCCCCTCGCCACGTGGCGCGCACCGATCCTGTGGGTGCTGCACGCCTCGTACGCGTGGATTCCGATCGGCCTCGCGCTGCTGGCCGCCAGCGCCTTTTCGCCCCGGGTGCACGAGGTCTACGTGCTGCACGCCTTCGGCATCGGCGCGGTCGGCGGGATGATCATCGGCATGATCACCCGCACCGCACGCGGTCACACCGGCCGGCCGCTTATCGCCAACCTGGCGGAGGTCTTCGCCTACGCCCTGGTGCAGGTCGCGGCGCTCGTGCGCGTGGTGCTCGGGCTCGCGGCGCCGGCGCTCTACGGTGCGACGCTCCTCCTCGCCGCGCTCTTCTGGGCGATCGCGTTCGCGCTCTACCTCGCGGTCTACGTTCCCGTCCTCACCCGTCCGAGGATCGACGGCAAACCGGGCTGATCCCGAGAGTCCCGCCCGTACTCCGCCGCCTAGGCCGTTCCCACGGGGCGGCCAAGAAGTCCGGGCGCTTCAGGCAGGCGGCAGGGTCGCCACGCCGGTGTCATACGCCGCGCACGAGCGAGCTCAACTGTTTCGTGTCGATGGTCTTCGCGCGCGCCTGGATCTGCTCGGTGTAGTTGCCGGCGAGCTGCTTCGCGTCCTCGAGCATGCGCGTGAACGTGCCCTTGAGCCGATCCTGGTCGAGTGTCCGCCCGCCGGCGTAGTACTCGTTCGCGACCTTGCCGATGGCATAGGTGGTGGCGAACGCCAGTCCCGAGGATGCGGCCTGCCGGCCGGCCGCACGGCCGAGACCGCCGCCGAGCCCACCGAGCACGCCGCCGAGCAGCTTACGCGCGAAGCCCTCCACGTACTGCGACGCTAGGCCGACCCCCAGGACGGCGAGGAAATCCTTCGCGTTCGTGGTGTTCATCGGGTAGCCGTAGGTCTGGCCGATACGGTGCACGAGCTTGAGCTGCACCGGGATCACGGCAAGGTTCGCGAGCGAGTCGGGCAGCAGCTCCAGCGCCGCCGCGGTGATCGCATGATTGACGATCGTCTGGTCGAGCTCGGCGGCCCTGGCGCTGCCTGCGGGCGCGGCCTCGGACGGCGCGGACGGCACCGGATGCACCGCCCCGCCTGCGGGGGCGGCTTCGCTCGCGGTCACGATGTCGTCGGCATGCGCGGCTATGGCGCCCGCTTGCTCGCCCTGGATGCCGAGCGTGCGCGCGAGCGCTTCCAGGAAGGCGCTCTCCTGGTCGTTGCGTTTGCCGTCGGCATCGCATACGCCCACGGCCATCTCGTAGGCGAGCTGCCGCGCTTCGGACGTACCGAGCGCGGCGGCGGGCGCCACGGGGTCGCGCTTGCCGAGCAGCACCTCGCGGTAGATCGCCGGAAAGTCCACGCCGGCCCCGGCACCGATAGCATCTGCGACCTGCTTGAGCTGCGCACGCTCGCGGTCGTCGTTGAGGCCGTCCGCGAAGGCAGCCATGAGAGCGATTTCGAGTACGGCACGGGTCTGATTGTCGTCGAGCATGAGGTCACCTCTGGGCGGGGAGCGGTCGCCGCTCTGCGACGGCAACGGGCCGTACGCGCGGACGACACCATCGGAGGATAGCGCGCGCGGTCGGACGGCGCCGGAAACCGACCTGCCTGCGGCGCGAGGCAGCCTCCGATTCCTCTCGGCTTAGGAAGGCCGGCCTACCGAAGGTTCCGCAGGCTTCGCGCCATGACCTTCCCGCAGTCGCGGACCGGCAGACGCCCGTCGCGGAGGGCTGACCGCCGCCGCCGGGCGCTCCTCTTCTAGAACAGCTGCCGCCCCGCCCACCAGGCGATCGCCGCCATCAGTGCGCTGCAGGGAATCGTGAAGATCCACGCCCAGACGATGTTGCCCGCCACGCCCCAGCGCACGTTGTTCCGGCGTTGCGCGGAGCCGACGCCGACGATCGCCCCGGTGATCGTGTGCGTCGTCGACACCGGGATGCCGAGGCTGGTGGCGAGGAACAGGGTGATCGCGCCGCCGGTCTCGGCGCAGAACCCGCCCACCGGCTTGAGCGTCGTGATGCGCTGGCCCATGGTGCGTACGATGCGCCAGCCGCCGAAGAGCGTGCCGAAGCCGATGGCCATGTAGCAGGCGACGACCACCCACATGGGCACGGGATCGCCGGCGCCGGTGAACCCGCCGGCGATGAGCAGCATCCAGATGATGCCGATGGTTTTCTGCGCGTCGTTGCCGCCGTGGCCCAGGCTGTACGCGCCGGCCGACACGAGCTGCAGGCGGCGGAACCAGCGGTCGACCTTGCGCGGCGTGGAGCGGAAGAAGAGCCACGAGACCATGATCATCAGGGTCGTGCCGAGCAAGAAGCCGAGCAGCGGAGACACGAAGATGAACGCCACCGTCTTGCCGATCCCCTGCCACACGAGCGACCCCGGACCGGCCTTCGCCAGCGCTGCGCCGACGAGCCCCCCGATCAGCGCGTGCGACGAGGGCGAGGGGATCCCGAACCACCAGGTGACGAGGTTCCAGACGATGGCGCCGCAGAGGGCGCCGAAGACGACGTACTGGTCGACGATCGCCGGGTCGATGGTGCCGCGGCCGACGGTCCCCGCGACCTTCAGGTGGAAGACGAAGATCGCGACGATGTTGAACAGCGCCGCGAACGCGACCGCCTGCCCGGGGCGCAGGACGCGCGTGGAGACCACCGTGGCGCTCGAGTTCGCCGCATCGTGGAAGCCGTTCATGAAGTCGAACGCGAGCGCGAGCACGACCAGCATGACCGTCACGCCGAGCGCGATCGAGACGCCGTCCACGGCGGCGGTCCGCCTGCCCTCAGGCGTTCTCGAGGACGATGCCCTCGAGGATGTTGGCGACGTCCTCGCAGCGGTCGGTGATGGCCTCGAGCAGCTCGTAGATCGCCTTGAGCTTGATCACCACCAGCGCGTCGCGCTCCTTGCGGAAGAGCTTGGAGATCCCGGCGCGCATCTGGCGGTCCGCGTCCGACTCGAGCTTGTCGATCTCCTCGCACATCCTCAGCACGCCCTCGGACTCGCGCAGGTCGCCGAGCTTGCCGACGGCCTCGCGCACCCGCTCGGCACAGCGCAGGCAGATGTCGGCGAGCGCGCGCGCCTCCGGGGTGATGCGCCGCACGTCGTACAGGCCGATCGACTCGGAGACGTCCCGGATCATGTCGAGGATGTCGTCCATCGCGGTGATGAGCGCGTGGATGTCCTCGCGGTCGATGGGGACGATGAAGGTCCGGTGCAGGAGCTTCATGGTCTCGTGGGTGAGCTTGTCGGCGCGCTTCTCGATCGCGTCGATCGCAGCGGCGTGTGCGGCGCCGTCCGGACCCTGCTCAAGGAGGCTCACGAGCTCGCGCGCGCCGAGGACGATCTCCGCGGCGTGCTGGTTGAAGAGCTCGAAGAATCGCCGCTCGCGCGGCATGAGCCGTCCGAACATGGTCGCCCCGGGTTGCGCCTCGCGGCGCTTCTAATCGCGTGCGGGGCGCCGGACCGACGCACCCTCCCTGTCATTTGATTGACACATATCGGCGGCCGCGTCGCCCTCGCCTCTGGCGCCGACGGCTCACGCCGTCCCTGTGCCTCTCGCTCCCGGCTTCCGGCGGTTCGTCGCAACCCGCTCGTGCCGGATGCCCACGGCGGGTCACGATGGGCGCATCGAAACCTGCTGAAGCCTCGCCATGGTCACCCTCCTCACGCCTGCGGTCCTCGTCCACACCCTCGCCGCCGTCGCGGCGCTCGTCGTCGGGACGTTCGTGCTCTTCGGCCGCAAGGGCAGCGCACGGCACCGGTCAGTTGGCCGTGCCTGGATGATCCTGATGCTCGTCGTTGCGGTGTCCTCGTTCGCGATCCGGACCGACGGGCACTTCTCCTGGCTGCACCTGCTGTCGCTCGTCACGCTCGTCGCCCTCGGGCGCGCGGTGTGGGCGGCGCGCGCCCGGCGCATCGCGGCGCACCGTGCGACCGCCGTCGCACTTTACTCCGGCGGCCTCGTGATCGCCGGCATCTTCACCCTCCTGCCGCAGCGCCTCCTCGGCCACGCCCTCTGGTCTATGCTGGGCTGGCTCTGAAGGCGCGAGGACGGCGTCAACCTCGTTACGAAAGGCTCTCGTCATGACCCGCTGCCACGCTCCCATCGAGCGTCCCCGCATCCGCGACACCTCCGAAGCGCGCTTGCGCATCGCACGCCGCCGCGTCGACATGAGGATCGGCTTCTACGCGCACGCCGCCGTCTACGTCGTCGTCAACGGCTTCCTCGCCGTTCTCGACCTCTTGCGCGGCGGCGACGTCTGGTTCCAGTGGCCGCTCCTCGGCTGGGGGCTCGGTCTTGCGATTCACGGCGCGCTCGTCTGGCTCGGCACGGGCGGCGGCGGTGTGCGCGAGCGCATGCTGAAGGACGAGCTGGCGCGGCACGAGTGACGACCTCCGGCACCGTGCGCGAGGCCGGGGTAAGCGGTCTTGCCGCGCACCGCCCTCGCCTCAGGGCACTTCTCCGGCAGCTGCCGCGCAACCTGCTGCTCGCGCTCGCCTTCAACACTGCGCTCGCGGCCTTCCTCACTGCGCTTCTCCCGGGCACGCGCTTCGGCGAGAACCTGGTCTACAGCCAGTGCATCGGTCTCGCGCTCTGGCTGCTCATCGACGGGGCGCGGATCGTCCTGTGGCCGGCGCGTGCGCCGCCGGCGTTGCCGCTCGCGGTCGTCGTGGCGGTTGCGCTGCCGCTCGGCTACTTGGGCGGGAGCACGCTGGCGAGGACGCTCCTCGGCGGCGCACCCCGCACGCTCGCCGTGCACTGGCCGAGCGTCGCGGTCAGCATCGCCGCCTCGATCGTCGCGACGTTCTTCCTCGCCGCGCGCGAACGGGCGCTGCGGCTCGCGCAGGATGCGGCGGAGTCGCGAGCGCGCAGCGCCGCCCTCGAGCAGCAGGCCGCCGAGGCGCGCTTCCGGCTGCTCGCCGCGCAGGTGGAGCCGCACTTCCTCTTCAACACGCTCGCCAACCTGCGCGCGCTCATCGAAACCGACCCGGCGCGGGCCGTGGCGATGCTCGACCATCTCGACGGCTACCTGCGGGCGTCGCTCGCCGCCACGCGCCAGCCCTGGGTGCCGCTCAGCGCGGAGTTCGAGCGTCTCGAGGACTATTTCTCGCTTATCGCGATCCGCATGGGTCCGCGGCTCCACTGGCAGCTCGAACTGCCGCAAGGCCTCGCCGAGGTGCGCGTGCCGCCCATGCTGCTCCAGCCGCTCGTCGAGAACGCGATCCGGCACGGCCTCGAGCCGAAGCCGGCGGGCGGGACGGTCGCCGTCGCCGCGCGGGGCGCGGGACGGGCGCTCGTGATCGAAATCACGGACACCGGGCTCGGGTCCGACGGTGCCGAGAACCCCGGCACCGGCGTCGGAGTCCGATCGGTGCGCGAGCGGATCGCGGCGAGCTTCGGCCCGGACGCATCGCTCGAGCTTGCCGCTCGCACCGGGGGCGGCACCTGCGCGACCCTGCGCCTGCCCGGAGCCCTGCATTGAACGCTCGCGCCGTGATCGCCGAGGACGAACCGCTGCTCGCCGCCGCACTCGCGCGCGAGCTGACGGCGCTGTGGCCGGAGCTCCGGATAGCCGCCACCGCCGCGAACGGGCTCGAGGCGCTCGAGGCCATCGCGGCAGAGCTGCCGGACGTGGTCTTCCTCGACATCCGCATGTGCCGGCGAAGAGCGGCCTCGACGTCGCGATCGAGCTCGCCGAGACCTGGCCCGACGGTCGGCGCCTGCCCGAGATCGTCTTCGTGACCGCCTACGACGAGCACGCCGTGCACGCCTTCGACCTCGCGGCCGCTGACTACGTCCTCAAGCCGGTGCGCCGCGAGCGGCTTGCACGCACGGTCGAACGGCTGCAGGGCCGCCTGGCGGCGGGCGGTGACGACGGCGGGGCTGTGGCGCGCGCGGCCGAGGCGCTGATTCATGCGCCGGCCTCGGGCTCGCCACTGCCGCGGCTGCGATTGCTGCAGGCCGGCGCCGGCAACACCGTCAGGATGATCCCGGTGGAGGAGGTGCGCTACCTCAAGGCGAGCGACAAGTATGTCGCCGTCATCACCGCCGAGGGCGAGTCGCTGGTGCGCACGCCCCTCCGCGAACTCGTCGCGCAGCTCGACCCGGAGCTGTTCCGGCAGGTGCATCGCGCCGTCGTCGTCAACCTCTTGCACGTGACCGCGGCGGTGCGCGACGACGCCGGCCACCTCTCCCTCAGGCTGCGTGACCGCGCCGAGACCGTACCGGTGAGCCGCTTCTTCGCGCCCCTCTTCAGGCCCATGTAAGTCCGTCCAGCCCGCTCCTGCTGCGCGTCCTTCGTCCCCTGTGACAGAGGTCTTGCGCGGCACCGCGCCGAGGGTGCGCACGCGAGCGCAGTTCCCATAATCTCGTCATGGCGACGCAGACCCGCTCCGGCTCCGTGCTGGCGCCGTCGTTCCGCGACGCCGCCCGGCACGTCGCACACGCGCTCGTGGTGCCCGCCGCCATGCTCGGGATCGCGCTCGCCGGCGCCCCGAAGCTCGCCGCGCTTCCGGCCTCGCTCGCGATTCTCAAGGTCCAGCTGCCCTGGCTCGTCCTTGCGCTCGGCGCGGCGATTGCCGTGGCCTTCAACCGTGGCCGCGCGGTGTTCGCACTCGCGGCGCTAGCGGTCGCGCACGCGGCCTGGTCGCTCGGGTGGGTCGGCCCCCTGCGCACGTTCTCGCAGAAGACCGTCTTCGCCGCGATGGTGATGCTGCTGCCGGCGTACCTCGCGGTGCTCGCATGGCTCGAGGAGCGCGGCATCTGGAACCGACATGGCGGCGACCGCGCG
>Ga0114939_10003850_pt1 | contig 10229 bp, 8 predicted proteins | sample AshMeaCrysSpring_FD_87196 | JGI IMG/M metagenome (GOLD analysis project Ga0114939, IMG submission 87196) | Groundwater microbial communities from Big Spring, Nevada to study Microbial Dark Matter (Phase II) - Ash Meadows Crystal Spring | ecosystem: Environmental > Aquatic > Deep subsurface >... | reverse complement strand
AGGTGGAATATTGAAGGTTGATAGTTTTATTAACCACCAAATGGACCCTATCTTGATGAAGAGTATTGGTGTTGAGTTTGTTCGCCGCTTTGCGGGTAAGGATATAAATAAGGTTGTGACAATTGAGGCTAGCGGTATTGCTCCTGCCATAATGGTAGGTTACCTCCTGGAGATTCCTGTTGTGTTTATTAAGAAGAAGGAGCCTAAGACAATGGTCAATATGTTGTCTACCTCTGTGCACTCTTTTACCAAGGATAGGAGTTATAGTGTTTGTATTAGTAGTGACTACCTTACTCCTGATGATAAGGTGTTGTTTATTGATGATTTTTTGGCTAATGGTAATGCCGCTATGGGGGTAATAGATCTAGTTAAGAAATCGGGGGCAGAGCTTATCGGTATGGGTTTTGTCATAGAGAAGAGTTTTCAAGAGGGTCGTAGAAGACTTGATGATATGGGTGTTTGCGTTGAGTCGCTGGCACGCATTGAGTCTCTGGATAACTGTGTTATTAAGTTGAAGTGAGTGTGTTAATATAAATATGTCTTAGTATGATAATTCACGAGGAGGGTAGTATTGATAGTTCTAAGGAGCTTGTTGCAACAATTGGCTTCTTTGATGGTGTTCATTGTGGGCATAAGCATCTGATACACCATATTACGTGTGAGGCTAGGGAGAAGGGTATGAGTTCGGCAGTTATAACTTTCAAAGAACATCCACGAAAGGTTGTAAATTCGACTTATCATCCAGCTCTGTTGACTCTTCATGAGGAGAAGATGGAGCATCTTGAGGAGACAGGTGTTGACTACTGTGTCTCTCTTCATTTTACGGCTGATTTATCACGACTTACAGCGTATGAATTTATGCGTAGGGTTTTGGTAGAGCAGCTTAGGGTTAAGGTGCTCTATATTGGTCATGATCACCGTTTCGGTCGAGATAGGGCTTCGGGCTTTGAAGAGTATGTTGTCTGGGGTGCTGAGTTGGGCATAGAGATTCGTCAAGCTCCTCTATTTAAGGTAGGGGAGGATGCTATTAGTTCTTCTTATGTTAGAAGGGCTCTTTTGGCTGGGGATGTAGAGCGTGCAGCTACTGCTTTGGGTTATCCATACAGGATGCGTGGCTTGGTGGTTGAGGGTTTTAAGATTGGTAGAACAATAGATTTCCCTACTGCAAATCTTCTGCTTGGTAGTTGTGATAAGTTGATTCCTCGTACGGGGGTGTATATCGTATCTACATGGTATGATGGTGTGCTCTTTTGGGGTATGATGAATATTGGTAATCGTCCTACGGTTCATGATCAAGGGGGACTAAGTATAGAGGTGCACCTTTTTGACTTTGATAAGGAGATATATGGCGAGTATCTGGAGGTCTCGATTCTTGCATTTCTCAGAGAGGAGAGGAAGATGGGTGGACTAGAGGAGCTAAAAATTCAATTAGGTAGAGATAGAGCGCTAGCTCTTGCTTGGATGGAAGAGCAAGAGCTGTAAATCATCCCTTTTGTGGGGTGTGATTTACAGCTCTCGTTGTGTTATTATTTGTGGCGATGGTTACTCTTGTATTGCAACTTCGCGCTTGATACTTTGATCTAGTGATATAAGTGTCTCAGTGGCAATAACCCCTTTGATCTCTTGTATCTTTCCATTAAGTAGTGCCATAAGGTCTTCGTTGTCTTTTGCGTATAGCTTGACAAGCATAGTGTATGGTCCAGTTGTGAAGTGGCACTCTACAACTTCAGGGATTTTTATCATCTCAGGAACTACATCTTTGTATAGTGACCCTTTTTCGAGTCTTATACCTACGTAGGTGCAGCTTTTATAGCCTAAGATCTTAGGGTTTACAAAGTATCCAGATCCTACAATGACGTTCATATCTACCATACGTTGAACACGTTGGTGTATTGCAGCACGAGAGACACCGCACTCAGCAGCTACATCTTTAAAGGGGATCCTAGCATTCTGCGAAATGATCTTAAGGATCTTTTTGTCTAGTTGGTCTATTTTTTCCATAGTGTGATTAGTTTATTGGTTTTTTCATCTTCTGCAAAGATATACAAGATTTCAAATTGTCAAAGGGTTTGCTTGAAAAAAAGATTATTTGTGTTAAATGCAGGCTTAAACGTACTGTTTTGCGCCTCTTGTCATGTTAATTAGTAATTATAATGAAAAAGCTTATAAGAGTAAAAGGGGGGATTATTGATCTTTCAAGCCCATTAGTGATGGGTATACTAAATGCTACACCTGACTCCTTCTTTGAGGGGTGTCGATCGAGTAGTGATGAGGCTATAGAGCGGAGGGTTGATGAGATATTGAGTCAGGGTGGTGATATAATAGATATAGGTGCTTACTCGAGTAGGCCAGACTCAATAGATATCTCTATCGAGGAGGAGTGGGAGAGATTGAGCAGGGCTTTGGCTATTGTAAAGCGACGTGCTCCTATGGCTACTATCTCTATAGATACTTTTCGCTCAGAGATAGCTCGTCGTTCTGTTGAGGAGTTTGGGGTTGATATGATAAACGATATATCTGGTGGGGAGTTGGATGGTGAGATGATGCCGACTGTTGCTAGGCTTGGGGTGCCATATATAATGATGCATATGAGGGGCACGCCTCAGACTATGCAGAGTTTTTGTGAGTATGACTCTTTGATAACCGATATTTTGCACTACTTTTCTAAAAAGATTGATAGGGCAAGGGAGTTGGGTATCTCGGATGTGATTATTGATCCTGGCTTTGGGTTTTCAAAGAGTGTGTCACAGAACTATGAGTTGCTTGCTGCTTTGGATCAGTTTGAGGCTTTGGGGCACCCTATTTTAGTTGGTGTGTCGCGAAAGTCAATGATCTATCGTCTTTTGGATATTACACCGGCGGACTCTTTAAATGGAACAACGGCGCTTAATATGTTTGCCTTATCTAAGGGTGCTTCAATCTTGAGGGTTCATGATGTGCGTGAAGCTGTGGAGGTGGTTCGTATTCATCAGGCTCTATCAATAAATAAATAGTCTCTACTAATAAATAATTATGGGGGAGTGATATGTTTGAGTTTTTCGGAATAAAGGATGCTATTGATATCTTACTTGTGGCTTGCTTGCTATACTATATGTATAAGTTGATGAAGGCTTCGGGGTCAATAAGTGTCTTTATTGGTCTATTGACAATCACGGGTCTGTGGATTGTGGTTAGTCATATCTTGCAGATGCGACTGATTGGAGATATAATGGATAAGCTTATCAGTGTGGGTGGAGTGGCATTGATCGTTCTGTTTCAGGATGAGATACGACGCTTTCTTTTTACTGTGGGTTCTCATCAGAGATGGCGTCAATTCTTCAAACATCTTAGGCCGCATCAAGAGGAGTCGGATGCAATATCGCATATTCCTATTGTTATGGCTTGTCGTAATATGGCAAGGAAGAATATTGGTGCTCTTATAGTGATTGAGCAGAATATGAATCTTCATTTCTATAGGGATACGGGCGAGGAGATAGATGCAAATATATCTTCGAGATTGATAGAGAGTCTATTCTTTAAGAATTCACCTCTGCATGATGGGGCGATGATCATTAAGGATGGGAGGATTGCTTCGGCTGGATGTATTCTTCCTGTGTCGCATACGCAGAACTTGCCTAAGGAGATGGGGTTGCGACATAGGGCTGCACTAGGGATTACCCTAGAGAGTGATGCAAAGGCTATCATCGTTAGTGAGGAAAGGGGTAAGATTTCGTATGCTTATAAGGGTGAGATAACGCGTAATGTTACTCCAGAACAGCTGGAGAGTCTCCTCAGTGGAGGAGGACTTCAGAGCTAATAGGTGACGTATTGCTTCATTTTACTAGTTGTGATACTATTGTTTTATATGTTTGCATTATTTTGCAAGTTGACCTAATCTATTGGTTGATAGGGTGTAGTGTTCTGTTTTTCGGTAATTGTGTTTCTGTTGATTAAAAAAAAGAGGGTAATGATTTGTTCGTTTCGGAAATCTGTCCTATCTTTGCAGAGCAATTGAAAAACAGAGGGCGCTTGATTTAGTGTCAGTCGCTTCTTGGTTTGCATCAATTGGCCCATTCGTCTATCGGTTAGGACATCAGATTTTCATTCTGGAAAGAGGGGTTCGATTCCCCTATGGGCTACTAAGTACAACAACAAAATTTAAGGAGATTAGTCGAAATGGCAAATCATAAATCATCAATCAAAAGAATTAGACAAACGCGTGTTCGTAACTTGCGTAACAGATATTACGCTAAGACAACTCGTAACGCGGTTCGTAAGCTTCGCGCTATGACGTCTAAAGAGGATGCTACAACTTTGTATCCAACTGTATGTGCAATGCTTGATAAGCTTGCTAAGAAAAATGTAATCCACAAGAACAAAGCTGGAAACTTGAAGTCTAAATTGGCGATCAAGATCGCTAAGTTGGCTTAAGATATTATAGGACTCTTGTAGTTCTATGGACGGCCCATTCGTCTATCGGTTAGGACATCAGATTTTCATTCTGGAAAGAGGGGTTCGACTCCCCTATGGGCTACTAATGCACTGTTTGCGTGGTGTGATGACATATTTCTGCTTTGCCAGGAGTTGAGCGCTCTTTTGAGTTGTTCTTAGCTGGCCCATTCGTCTATCGGTTAGGACATCAGATTTTCATTCTGGAAAGAGGGGTTCGATTCCCCTATGGGCTACGCTTTAAGGCGAGAGTTACTTCGATGAAGTTACTCTCGCCTTTTTTTCGTCAATAAGTCATTGATATTGTTTTATTGCCCTACGTAAATAAATAGTTTTTTGTATCTTTGTTCGTTCTATTCATAGAACTGAACGAGACTTTTTGCGTTAAAAATTTAAGAAATTACTATATCTATGGCAGAGGAAATCAATAAAGCGAATGGTGCTTCTTATGGTGCGGATAGTATTCAGGTACTAGAAGGCTTGGAGGCGGTACGTAAACGCCCTGCAATGTACATTGGAGATATTGGCTCAAAAGGACTTCACCACTTGGTTTATGAGGTTGTTGATAACTCTATTGATGAGGCTTTGGCAGGTCATTGCGACACAATTGGTGTTACTATCAACGAGGATAACTCGATTACCGTTGTAGATAACGGACGTGGTATTCCTGTGGATATTCACGAGAAAGAGGGGCGTTCAGCTCTTGAGGTGGTACTAACAGTACTTCACGCTGGTGGTAAATTTGACAAAGGATCTTATAAGGTTTCTGGTGGTTTGCACGGTGTGGGTGTATCTTGTGTAAACGCTCTTTCTACTTATCTACGTGTAGAGGTTCGTCGCGAAGGTAAACTATATATGCAGGAGTACTCTTGTGGTAAACCTGAATCTCCAGTTGCTGAGATTGGTGTTAGCGATAGTACAGGTACTACTGTTACATTTAGACCAGATGACTCAATTTTTCAGGAGACAGAGTATAAGTTTGATACATTAGCTGCTCGTTTGAGAGATCTTGCTTACCTAAATGCTGGAATCAGATTGACGATTACAGATAGGAGAGTTAAGGAGGAGGATGGTAGCTTTAAATCTCATGAGTACTACTCAGAGGAGGGATTGAAAGAGTTCGTTCGTTTCCTTGATCAATCAAGAGAGCCATTGATGGAGGATGTTATTCATATCGTAACAGAGAAGCAGGGTGTACCTGTAGAGGTTGCGATGTCATATAACTCTTCTTTTAACGAGAATGTTTACTCTTTTGTGAACAATATCAACACTATTGAAGGTGGTACACACTTGGCAGGCTTCCGTAGAGCATTGACTCGTACGTTGAAGAAGTATGCTGATGATTCTAAGATATTAGAGAAGGAGAAGGTAGAGATTACTGGTGATGACTTCAGAGAGGGTCTGACAGCTGTTGTCTCGGTGAAGGTTTCAGAGCCACAGTTTGAGGGGCAGACAAAGACTAAGTTGGGTAACAACGAAGTTATTGGAGCTGTTGATCAGGCAGTGAGTGAGGCTTTGTCTAACTTCCTAGAGGAGCATCCAAAAGAGGCTCGTCTAATCGTAGAGAAGGTTCTTCTTGCAGCAAGAGCTCGTTATGCGGCTCGTAAGGCAAGAGAGAATGAGAGAAAGAAAACTACTCTTGGTGGACCTGGTAAACTTCCTGGTAAGTTGGCTGACTGCTCTAGCAGAAAGGCTGAGTTGAATGAGGTTTTCATTGTCGAGGGAGACTCGGCGGGTGGAACGGCTAAGCAGGGTCGCGATAGAATGCACCAGGCTATTCTTCCGCTAAGAGGTAAGATCTTGAACGTAGAGAAGGCCTCTTCTGATAAGTTGATGGGGAGTGAGGAGATTGAGAATATCTTCAATGCTCTAGGTATTCTTCTTGACGCTGAGGCTAACGTTGCTGAATTGGATCTATCAAAATTGAGATATCATAAGATTATTATCATGACCGATGCTGATATCGATGGATCTCACATCGCAACACTTATCTTGACTCTATTCTTCCGCAGACTGCGTCCTCTTATCGAGGCAGGGTATGTATATATTGCAACTCCTCCTCTTTACCTATGTAAGAGAGGTAAGAATGAGCGTTACTGTTGGAATGAGCGCGAGAGACGTGCTTTTATTGATGAGTTCGCTAATGGTAATGAGGGATTAGTATATACTCAGCGCTATAAGGGTCTTGGAGAGATGAAGGCTGAACAGCTTTGGGATACAACAATGAACCCAGAGACAAGAACTCTTCGTCAGGTGACTATAGAGAGTGCAGCTGAGGCAGATCACATCTTCTCTATGCTTATGGGTGATGATGTAGCTCCTCGTCGTGATTTTATCGAGGCAAATGCTACTTATGCTAAGATTGATGCATAATATAGTTTTTATATAATATATTGAGGGTTGTGAAGTGCTTTATTCCTTATTGAGGATATGCTCTTCATAACTCTCTTTTTTTAATACTACTTTGACTATGTTCTATCCTGCTAATTTAAAGATTGGTGATACGATTGCTATCATTACACCTTCAGGTGCAGTTAATGCAACTGATGTAGCTATTGCTATTCGCAAGATTGAGTCTTGGGGCTTTAATGTTGTTGTGATGCCAAATGCTCTAGGTGTTATGGGGCGCTATTGTGGGAGCATAGAGCAGAGGATTGATGATATTCATCAGGCTTTGCAAGATAGTAGTGTTTCAGCTATTCTTTGTAGTCGTGGTGGATATGGTTTGTTGCAGTTAATAGATAGGATAGATAGGGAGCTAATAATAAATAACCCGAAGTGGATTATTGGTTATAGTGATATCACGGCACTTCATGCATTAGTTAATGGGTGTGGTGTGGCTTCTATTCACTCTCCAATGGCTAAGCATATTGCGGAGTCTATGGATGAGGATGGCCCTTTATTAGCACTTAGAGAGCTTTTGCAGAGTGGGAGTGTTCAGTATAGTGTCTCATATCATCTATTAAATAGAGAGAAGGCTTTTAGCGGAACATTGGTTGGTGGTAACCTTGCTATGATATTATCTCTGCGTGGTACTCCTTATGATCCTCTTGAGTTTACTGATAATCCTGTCCTTTTTATTGAGGATATTGGTGAGTCTCCATATAAGATAGAGAGAATGCTGCATACTCTGAGGTTAGGTGGAGTCTTTGAGAGGCTATCGGCTCTGATAGTAGGTGAGTTTAGTGATTGTCAGGAGGATGAATCTATGGGTGCAACTATTTATGAGCTTTTACGTAACATGGTTGAGCCATATTCTTTTCCTGTACTTTTTGGGTTTCCTATAGGGCATATTGATGATAATTATCCTCTTATATCTGGTGGTGACGTGTCGTACTCTCCAACTGACAGGCTTTTGAGGGTAGGGCATAGGGGTTAAAATAATAAAAGAGGCTATCTCCATTTATTGGGGATAGCCTCTTTTGTATATTTCTTAAAACTCGCAGTTGTTTGGAGTTCTTGGGAAAGGAATCACGTCACGGATATTTGTCATACCTGTAACAAATAGAAGTAGTCTTTCGAAACCAAGACCAAAACCTGAGTGAGGAGCTGTTCCGAATCTACGTGTATCAAGATACCACCATAGATCTTTCATTGGTATCTCTAACTCTTCGATGCGAGCAACAAGTTTATCGTAGCTCTCTTCACGTTGAGATCCACCAATGATCTCACCAATTTTAGGGAATAGTACGTCCATTGCACGAACAGTCTTACCATCATCATTCTGCTTCATATAGAATGCTTTGATGTCTTTAGGGTAGTCTGTTAGGATAACTGGTTTTTTGAAGTGCTCTTCAACCAAGTATCTCTCGTGCTCTGACTGAAGGTCTGTACCCCAATCAACAGGGAACTCGAACTTCTTGCCCGATGCTTTTAGTATCTCTACACCTTCTGTGTATGGAAGGCGAACGAAGTCGTTCTCTAAAACAAACTGAAGTCTCTCAAGAAGCTCTTTATCATACATGCTTGCTAGGAACTCAAGATCATCTTTACAGTTGTCTAGCGCGTATTGGATAAGGTATTTAAGGAAATCCTCAGCAAGGTTCATATTGTCCTCTATCTCGAAGAATGCAACCTCTGGTTCAATCATCCAAAACTCAGCCAAGTGACGTGGAGTATTTGAGTTCTCAGCACGGAAAGTTGGTCCGAAAGTATAGATTGCACCTAGTGCCATTGCGCCTAGTTCGCCCTCAAGCTGACCAGAAACGGTAAGATTGGCATGTTTCCCAAAGAAGTCTTGGGTATAGTCAATATTACCCTCTTCGTCGCGTGGTGGGTTGTTTAGGTCAAGTGTAGTAGCTTGGAACATAGCACCTGCACCTTCAGCATCTGAAGAGGTGATGATTGGTGTGTGTAGGTAGAAGTAACCACGGTCGTTGTAGAACTTATGTATTGCAAAAGCCATGTGGTGGCGAATGCGTAATACAGCACCAAAAGTGTTTGTGCGTGGTCTAAGGTGAGCAATCTCACGAAGGAACTCTAGAGTGTGTCCTTTCTTTTGAAGAGGGTAAGTCTGAGCATCAGCAGTACCGTATACAAGTATCTCTTTCGCTTGGATCTCAGCCTTCTGTCCTTGACCCTGTGACTCAACGATAGTACCGTTGACACTTATACAAGCACCTGTCGTGATAGCTTTAAGTAGTTCTTCACTGAAGCTATTTACGTCAACTACGATCTGTATATTGTTGATAGTAGAACCATCATTAAGTGCAATAAAGTTAATTGCTTTGTTACCGCGTCGAGTACGAACCCAACCTTTTACATTCACCGTTGAGCCGAATTGCTCACATTGTAGAGCATCGACAATCTTTATTCGTGTAAGTTGTTCCATCTTTAAATATCTTTAATCTAGAGTGCCCTATAGCATTCGCAATAGAGCACTCTAAATGTTTATTTATTCAAATGAACCCATTCTAAGGAAGTTAACTTCCTCTTGAGTAAGGTGTCTCCATCTACCTCTTGGTAGGTTCTTTTTAGTAAGTCCAGCAAACATAACTCTGTCGAGTTTGATAACTCTGTAGCCTAGGTGTTCGAAAATTCTACGAACAATTCTATTGCGTCCAGAGTGTATCTCGATACCAATTTGTTTTTGGTCATCTTCGTCTGCATAGCTGATTGCATCTGCATGTATCTCTCCATCTTCTAGTTCAATACCTGTAGCAATTAGCTTGATGTCCTCCATTGTAACGTCTTTGTCCAACCATACGTGGTAGATCTTCTTCTTGTTATATTTCGGGTGAGTAAGCTTTGAAGCTAGGTCGCCGTCATTTGTCAAAAGAAGAACACCTGTAGTGTTGCGGTCAAGACGACCAACAGGGTAAATGCGCTCATCACATGCATTCTTCACAAGGTCAAGAACAGTAAGTCTCTCTTGTGGATCATCAGAAGTGGTAACGCAATCTTTTGGTTTGTTAAGTAGTACATATACTTTTCCTTCTGGTGTCACCTCTTTCTCATTGAAAGAAACTGCGTCAGTGCGGCTTACCTTAGTTCCAAGTTCTGTAACAACCTCACCATTAACCTTAACCATTCCAGCTGCAATAAACTCATCAGCCTCTCTACGAGAGCAAAGACCTGCATTAGCAATGTACTTATTTAAGCGGATTGGTTCATTTGGGTCAGTTAAGATATCAGCATATTCCATCTGCTTCTTCTTGCTGTATTTAGCATTTGGATCGTAGTTGTTATCGTTCTTGCGGAAGTTGTTACCACCAAATCTGTTGTTGCTAAAAGCACCACTTTGAGAGCTTCGAGGTTGGAAGTTTCCTGGTTGGCTATTTCCATAGCGACTGTTGCTGCGT
>Ga0114939_10003849_pt1 | contig 10232 bp, 11 predicted proteins | sample AshMeaCrysSpring_FD_87196 | JGI IMG/M metagenome (GOLD analysis project Ga0114939, IMG submission 87196) | Groundwater microbial communities from Big Spring, Nevada to study Microbial Dark Matter (Phase II) - Ash Meadows Crystal Spring | ecosystem: Environmental > Aquatic > Deep subsurface >... | reverse complement strand
GGTGTCGGTCGCGCCGACCGTCGCATCGACCACCAGCACCACGACGTCGGCGGTGGTCATCGCCAGCTCTGCCTGCGCCGCGACGCGCGCGGCCATTCCGGCGGCGTCTGGCTCCCAGCCGCCGGTGTCGACGACGGTGAACCGCCGGCCGGTCACGCGCACCGGCCTCACCCGCACGAACCACTGCTTCGGTGAGGCGTTCCACGGGAACAGTGGGAGCTCCTCGGCCGGGTAGATGTCGCTGAACCGGTCCAGGAGCTGCGCCATGCCCTTGAGCACCACGCTCCAGGCCTCGCCGCTGTCGGGCTCGTACCCGTCGATCTCCAGTGCCACCCGGGAGTTGGCGGCCAGCTCGGTGAGCTTGCTGCCCTCGGCGGTGCGGAACACGATCGTGCGGTCGGCCACGATGTAGTTGATCGGGAAGATGTCGACGTCCCCGGCGACGGAGACGGCGAGACGGCCGACCTCCTCCTGGTCGAGCAGCGCCCAGCACGCCTCGTCCTCGAGGATCTCCATGCCGTTGCGGGGATCCGTGGTCATGGCGGGAGCCTGCCAGGTGAGGGACCGGCACGACCAGGTCCAGGGTGGGCCAGCCCGGGTGAGACAGCGCACAGCACCTCGTAGCATCGCCGTCATGGGCGCCGTCACCGACGTGCTGAGGGCCGCAGGCAGCCGGCCGCTGCTCGTCGCCGTTGGCGCGGTCGCCGTTGGCGTGGTCGTGGCGGCCGTCCTGAGCACCCCCTGGCGTCCGCTCGACGTCGCGCCTGACCTCGTCGTCCCGCCTGAGCCAGCGCGCGACTTCAGCCCGGACGAGGTCCAGGCTGCCGACGCGTTCCACGCCGCGGTGCGGCCCCCGGCGCTGCTGGCCCTGGGCACCGGGCTCCTCGCCACCACGCTCGTGGGTCTCACCCCGCTGGGAACCCGCCTCGTGCGCAGCCTCCCCAGCCCACATCGGGCGCCGGTGCTCGTCCCCGCCGTGACCGGCGGGCTGCTGGTGCTGCTCGGGGTTCGGCTTCTCACGCTGCCCTACGCGGCCTGGCAGGAGTCCGTGCGCCGCGTCGCCGGCCTGTCGACCCGCGATTGGGCCGGCTGGGTGCTGGACGTCGCCAAGGGCTTCGCCCTGTCCACCGTCCTGACCCTCGCTGCGGTCCTCGCGGTGGTGCTGCTCGCGCGCCGCTGGCCGCAGCGCTGGTGGGCGGTAGCCGCCCCGGGTGCGGCAGGGCTCGTCGTCGTGGCCTCGCTGGCCTTCCCGCTGGTAGTCGAGCCCGTCTTCAACCGGTTCGAGCCGCTGCCGGACGGCCCGCTGCGGGCAGACCTGCTGAGCCTGGCCCAGGTCGAGGGGGTCGCCGTCGGCGACGTGCTCGTCGCGGACGCGTCCCGACGCACTACGACGCTCAACGCCTACGTCTCGGGGCTCGGGCCCACGAAGCGCATCGTCGTGTACGACACGCTGCTCGAGTCCGCTCCTGGCGACGAGATCGCGGTCGTCGTCGCCCACGAGCTCGCCCACGCCCGCGAGAACGACGTGCTGAAGGGCACCCTGGTCGGAGCCGGGGGCGCGGCCTTGGCCGTCCTGCTGCTGGCCGCATCGGCCGCCTGGACGCCGCTGCCGCGCCTCGCCGGGCTGCCCACCGCCCGGCCCGACCGGTCACCGCTCGGGGAGGCGGCGGCCGTCCCGTTCGCGCTCGCCGTGCTCGCCGTCCTCGGGTTCGCGGCGGGTCCGGTCGAGTCGCTGCTGAGCCGTCCGGTCGAGGCCCGTGCCGACGTGGTGGCGCTCAACCTCACCGGTGACCCTGAGACGTTCGTGCGCATGCAGCGGACGCTGGCGCTGGCGGCCCTCTCCGACGTCGACCCTCCCCGACTGCTGCACCTGTGGTTCGCCAGTCACCCGACCGCGCCTGAGCGCATCGCCCTGGCCCGCACCTGGGCGGCCGCGCACGCCGATCAGTGAGCACCCGCAGCCGGGCGGCAGAGCCTCGACGCAACCGCCCGGTGACCTTCTCGCCACGTGCTTGGCCCGGCGTGGACGTGCTTCACCCGGTCTGCGAACCGGGTGAAGCACGGCGAGGCGTACCTCACGTGGTCATTTGTGCGGAACGGGTGGGGGCTCCGCAGTGAGCGGGTCTCAGTCGTGCCGGGTGGCCGTGGCCGGGTTGTGGCCACCGCCCGGGAGCAGCTCGTGCTCGAGGTGCTCGTCGGTGTCCAGTGCGGCGTGCTCCTGCTCGTCGTGCAGCTGGTCCTGCGTCGGCTTGTCGACGGTGTTGTCCCAGTAGAACCGGTTGAGCCGGGCCTGCCGCTTGGTCTTCTTGTAGTTCGGGTTCTTGATGCCGTTCTCGTCGAGCCGGGGCTCGGCCTCGATGATCTTCGGGCGTGGGTGAGCCGTGAGCGCGTAGGCCTCGTACTGCGAGATCGGCTCGTGCTCCTCGTAGAACTCGCCGTCGGTGGTCATCCGGATGACACCGGTCTCCCGACCGTGCTCGACCCGCTCCCGGTCGCGCCGCTGCAGCCCGATGGCGATACGCCGGGTGATGACGAACGCGAGCGGCGGCAACACGAAGATGGCGACCTGCATGAACCGGGTGATGTAGTTGACCGGTATCTGGAAGATGGTGGCCACGAAGTCGTTGCCCCCGCCCAACCAGAGCAGGCCGTAGAACACGATCGCCATGACGCCGATGCCGGTGCGGGTCGGGTTGTTGCGCGGCCGGTCGAGCAGGTGGTGCTCCCGGTCGTCGCCGGTGGCGAAGCGTTCGATGGCCGGGTAGGCCAGCAGCACCACGGTGAGCACGCCCGGCATGACCAACGCTGGGATAAGCACGTTGAGGCTCAACGTCCAGATGCCGAACAGGGCTATCTCCCAGCCAGGCATGATCCGCAACATGCCGTCCAGCCAGCCGATGTACCAGTCGGGCTGGGTGCCCGCTGACACCTGCGAAGGGTCGTACGGGCCCCAGAACCACACCGGGTTGATCTGGATGAGCGCCGACAGCAGGACGATGACGCCGGACACCACGAAGAAGAACCCGCCGGCCTTGGCCGTGTAGACGGGGAACAGCGGGTAGCCGACGACGTTCTGCTCGGTGCGACCAGGGCCGGGCCACTGGGTGTGCTTCTGGTACCAGAGGATGAGCAGATGCGCCCCGACCAGCGCCATGATGGCGCCGGGGACGAGCAGGACGTGCGCGATGTAGAGCCGGGAGATGATCTCGTCCCCCGGGAATGCCCCGCCGAACACCAGGAACGACAGGTAGGAACCCACGATGGGGATCGACAGGATGATGCCCTCGATGATCCGCAGCCCGGTGCCCGAGAGCAGGTCGTCGGGCAGCGAGTAGCCGGTGAAGCCGGCGGCCAGGCCCATGAGCAGCAGTAGCCCACCGATCGACCAGTTGATCTCACGTGGACGGCGGAACGCACCGGTGAAGAACACCCGGAACATGTGCACGGCCATCGACGCCACGAACAGCAGCGCCGACCAGTGGTGGATCTGCCGGACGAGCAGGCCGCCGCGGACGTCGAAGGAGATGTTCAGGGTCGAGGCGTAGGCCTCCGACATCGGGACGCCGCGCAGCGGGACGTACGAGCCCTGGTAGATGACCTCGGTCATCGTCGGCTTGAAGAACAGGGTCAGGAACGTCCCCGACAGCAGCAGCACGATGAAGCTGTACAGGGCGATCTCACCGAGCAGGAACGACCAGTGGTCGGGGAAGACCTTGCGCAGGTTCTCCTTGGCCAGCTTGCCGATCGTCAGCCGCTGGTCCAGCGCGGCGACCGGCTTGCTCGCGAGCTTCACCGTCGTGCTCATCAGCTCTCCACCTCCAGGCGCTGCCAGTAGCTGGGCCCGACCGGCTGGTCGAATCCGGCGGCCGCTGCCAAGTATCCTTCCGCGTCCACCTCCAGGGGCAACTGCGGGAGCGATCTGCGGGCCGGCCCGAAGACCACCTTGCCGCCCTCGGCGAGCGCGAACGTCGACTGGTGGCACGGGCAGAGCATGTTGTGGGTCTGCTGTTCGTACAGGCTGATCGGGCAGCCCACGTGGGTGCAGATCTTGGAGTAGCACAGGATGCCGTCGATGTCCCAGCCCTCGCGACCCTCCGGGACGGTGAACTCGCCCCGCTCCATGCGGATGAGCAGCACCGACGCGCTCGCGCGCACCCTCAGCCGCTCGGTGTGCGCCTCCTCCGGCAACTCCTCGTAGCTGGCCGGCATCGCGTTGACGAGCTGGCCGACCTGCAGGTCGGAAGGCTTGATGGGCTCGAACGTGACGTCGTTGACGACCCGGGTGCCCTTCTTCCAGATGGTCTTGGCCAGGACCTCCGGCGGCGGCGGGGTCAGCGGCCCCAGGTCGCCGAGCAGGAACACCACGGGCAGCGGCAGCAGCGCCGCGGCGCCCAGCAGCGAGTTGCGGATAAGCTTGCGCCGGCCGATGCCCGACTCCTCGGCACCGGCCTCGAACGCGGCGATGGCGCCCTGCTGGTCCTCCGGGGACGACTCCAGCGGGTGCCGCTCCTGCACCATCTCGACGTCGGGCATGAGCTTCTTGGCCCACTGGATGGCGCCGATGCCGATGAGGAACAACGACAGGCCGAGGAACAGGCCCAGCAGGATGTTCGACAGCTGCAGCCGGTTCAGGTCACCGTCCAGCGGCAGCGCCACGTAGGCGACGAGGAAGCCGATGCTGGCCAGCGTCGCGATCCCGAACATGGCCGCCACCTGGCGCTCCACGCGCTTGGCCGCCTTGGGGTCGGTGTCGGTGAGGCGGTGCTCGTGCGGGGGCAGCCCCGGGTCGGGCAGCGGGTCGCCGACGGCCTGGATCGGCTCGAGGTCAGAGGAGTGCGTGGTCATGTGAGGGCGTTCTCCTCCTCGTCAGGACGACTTCGCGCCGAGCCAGGCGGCGACACCGATGAGGGCGCCGAGACCGATGAGCCACACCCACAGGCCCTCGCTCACCGGGCCGATGCGGCCGATGCCGACGCCGCCGGGGTTGGGCTCGCCCTGCACGTTGGTGAGGAAGGCGATGATGTCGCGCTTGTCCTCGGAGGTGAGGACGTCGTCGCTGAACACCGGCATGCTCTGCGGACCGGTGAGCATCGCCTCGTACATGTGGACGGGCTCGACCCCGGTGAGCTTCGGGGCGTACTTGCCCAGGGTCAGCGCGCCGCCCTGACCGGTGGTGTTGTGGCACTGGGCGCAGTTCGTGCGGTACAGCTCGCCACCACGGGCGACGTCGCCCTGGGCCGGGTCGAACTGGTCGGCGTCCGGGATCGCCGGGCCCGGGGCAAGCGAGGCGACGTAGGCGGCCAGGGCCGCGGTCTGCTCCTCGGTGTAGGCAGCGGTCTTCTTCGGCGCTTGGACGTCGGCGCGGGCCATCGGCATCCGACCGGTGCCGACCTGGAAGTCCACCGCCGCCGCGCCCACGCCGATCAGCGAGGGACCGAGCACGTTGCCGGCGTCGTCGATGACGCCCTCGGCGTTGATCCCGTGGCAGGACGAGCAGCCGACGAGGAACAGCTGCCTGCCCTCCTCGACCTGGGTGCTGGTGGCGGTGGTCGTCGACGCCTGGCTCGCGGGGGAGACCAGGGCGTACAGGCCGGCGAGTGCCGCCAGGGCGGCTGCCATGACCACGACCGCCGCCAGCGGGTGGCGGCGCTTGGCGAGCAGTGCGGTCACGAGTCCCACTCCATCACTGGACGACGTAGATGGTGAAGAACAGACCGATCCAGACCACGTCGACGAAGTGCCAGTAGTACGACACGACGATGGCACTGGTGGCCTGCTCGTGGGTGAAGCGCCGGGCCAGGAACGTCCGGCCGAGGACGAACAGGAACGCGACGAGGCCGCCGGTCACGTGCATGGCGTGGATGCCGGTGGCCATGTAGAAGATCGAGCTGTAGGGGTCGGCGGACAGCGTCACACCTTCCGACCAGAGCATCGAGTACTCGTACACCTGGCCCGCGACGAAGACCGCACCCATGACGTAGGTGAGCACGAACCACTCGCGCAGCCCCCACTTGCCCACCTGCCACGGGGAGCCGAGCCGACCGACCTGGCCCCGCTCGGCCGCGAGCACGCCGAGCTGGCAGGTGACCGAGGACAGCACCAGGATCGTGGTGTTGACCGAGGCGAACGGGATGTTGAGCAGCACCGTCCGTTCGGCCCACAGGTCGGGCGAGGTCGCCCGCAGGGTGTAGTAGATCGCGAACAGCGCCGCGAAGAACATCAGCTCGCTGGACAGCCACACGATCGTGCCCACCGCGGTGCGGTTCGGGCGCTCGATCGGCGGATGTACCGCGGCGTCGGACACAGCAACAGCAGAGGCCACGGATGGCATTATGGTCATGTCGGCAGGCTGGGACGACCCCCACCCCGGTATTGCGGCGTTTTGTGACCGGAAACGCGTCCGCGCCACTGGAGCGGCCGCCTGGCTACGATCACGGGCGTGAGCGGGCAGCAGAGCACGGCAGGGTCGGCAGCGCGGGACGAGCGTCCGCTGAAGGTGTTGCTCTACAGCGACGACCGCGGGACCCGGGACGAGGTGCGCTTCGCCCTCGGCACCCGTCCCGACCCCGACCTGCCGCCGATCGACCTGGTCGAGGTGGCCACCGAGCCACACGTGTTCCGCGAGCTGGACACCGGCACCGTCGACGTGGCGATCCTGGACGGCGAGGCCGCGCCGGCCGGCGGCATGGGCATCTGCCGGCAGCTCAAGGACGAGATCTTCCACGCCCCGCCGGTGCTGGTGCTGATCGGTCGGGCCCAGGACGGCTGGCTGGCGTCCTGGTCACGCGCCGACGCGGTGGTGCCGCACCCGATCGACCCGGTGCTGCTCGCGACCGTCACGGCCGACCTCATGCGCGCCCGGATGGCATCGCGCCGACCCGTGCCGTGACCAGGGCGGCACCTGACGGGTCGCAGCCGGCGGCCTCGGCAGCACCGTCCTGGCCCCGAGTGCTCGGGGCCCTGGTGGCCCGGCGCGACCTCGAGGCGGCCCAGGCGTCCTGGGCGATGCAGCAGATCCTCGCCGGCGAGGCGACGCCGGCGCAGATCGCGGCCTTCGCCGTGGCGCTGCGGGCCAAGGGCGAGACGGTGGACGAGGTCGAGGCGCTGGTGGCGACCATGTACCAGCACGCCACCCCGTTCCCGCTGCCGGCCGGGGTCGGCGCCGTCCTCGACGTCGTCGGTACCGGCGGCGACCGGGCCAACACCGTCAACATCTCGACGATGGCCGCGATCGTCGCGGCGTCCACCGGGGTTCCCGTGGTCAAGCACGGCAACCGCGCGGCCTCGTCGGCCACCGGCTCGGCCGACCTGCTCGAGGCCCTCGGGGTGCGCCTCGACCTGCCGGCCACCCGGGTGGCCGAGGTGCTCGGCGAGGTGGGCATCACCTTCGCGTTCGCGCCGGTGTTCCATCCGGCGATGCGCTTCGCCGGCCCGCCGCGGCGCGAGATCGGCGTGCCCACCACGTTCAACCTGCTCGGCCCGCTGGCCAACCCGGCCCGCCCGACCGCGATGGCGGTGGGCTGCGCCGACGCCCGGCTGGCCCCGATCATGGCCGGGGTACTGGCCCGGCGCGGGGTGAGCGCACTGGTGTTCCGCGGCGACGACGGGCTCGACGAGCTCACCACGACCACCACGTCGCGGGTCTGGGTGGTCGCCGGTGGGCAGGTGCACGAGGACGTCCTGGACCCGGCCGACCTGGGCGTCCCCCGGGCCGGGGTGGACGACCTGCGCGGCGGTGAGCCTGCCCACAACGCCGCGGTCGCCCGTCGGGTGCTGGCGGGGGAGCCGGGCCCGGTGCTCGACGCCGTCCTGCTGAACGCCGCTGCCGCGGTGGCCACGGCGCACGGGCTGCAGGCCGGCTGGAGGGCGGCGCTGGTCGCGGCCCACGGGCAGGTGGGGGCTGCGGTGGCCGCCGGACGCGGGTGCGACCTGCTCGACCGGTGGAGCGCGGCCTCGGCCTGACTCGCTGCCGGGTCAGAAGCCGATCGCGAAGGCGGCCTCGAGGTCGTGCCGGCTGTAGGTGCGGAACGCCACGTGCGTCTGGGTGCTCAGCACGCCCGGCACCTTGTCGAGGTGCTCGGTGACCACGGTCGCCACGTCGTCCAGCTCGCGCACCCGCACCATCACGACCAGGTCGATCTCGCCGGTGACCGAGTACACCTCGGTGACGCCGTCGAGGTCGGCGATGGCGCCGGCCGCCTCCGGGATCCTCGCCACGTCGGCGGTGACGAAGACGATCGCTGTGACCACGGGTGACCTCCTCGGTGGCAGACACCGGCAGGTGTGTGCCCGGCGATGGTGAGCGTGCCAATACTCTGCCTGGCTGAGCGGGTCTCCGCGTAACCGGGAGGACGGGACGTGACCATCACCTGGCCGACGGCCGACACGCGCTGGCGCTGCAGCCAGTGCGGCAACCTCACCCGCTTCGACGTGGTGCGCTCGGCCCGGGTCAAGGAGTTCGTCCACCTCGACCTCGCCGGCGAGCCCAGGGTCGAGGACAGCGAGGTGCTGGCCGAGACGCTGGAGGAGGTCCGCTGCCGCTGGTGCGGCTCGACCGGCACGATCGAGCTGGTGCCGCGCCCGGCCGCCGCGGAGGAGTCGACCTCATCCTGACCTCGCCCGGCCCCGGCCTCGCCCGGTCGGCGGGCTTGTGTCGGACCCGGCCCCTACGGTCCGGCGCATGCGCGTTGACTGCGACTCCTGCCTGGTCAAGGGCCCGCGGGCCTGCGGAGACTGCATGGTGACGGTGCTGCTGGGCGCACCCCCCGAGGGCGTCCACCTCGACCCTGAGGAGCAGGCGGCGATCGAGGCCCTGGCCGACGTGGGACTCATCCCACCGCTGCGGCTGGTCCGCGGCGCGTGACGCGGGACCAGCCGGCCGGACGAGCCGGGCGCCTGCGGTGGGCTGCCGGCAGCACCCCCGCGATTGGGCCGTCAGGTCACGGTCGGGTAACGTCGGGGACACGACCGAGACGTGGCCTCCTTCTCCGGGCCGCACCAGCCGACCCCCGAGGATGCATCGATCGTGACTTCTGCCTCTCGCCGTCGCTTCCGCACAGCCGTGATCGGGATGACCTCGCTGGCCCTCGCCGGCGCGGGCACCGTGGCACTGAGCGGCTCGGCCGTCGCCGACCCCAACGACCTGAGCACGGTCCGGGAGAGGATGGAGCAGGTCGGGGACGAGGTCGACGAGCTCTACCACGAGGCCGAGGTGGCCAACGAGCGCTACCTGCAGGCGCAGGAGAAGCACGCGGCCGCGGCCGAGGAGCTCGCCAGCGCGCAGGCCGCGGTCGAGCGGCAGAAGCAGAAGGTCGCCGACCTCACGCGCAGCATGGGCGGGTTCGCTGCCGCGGCCTACCGGCAGGGCGTGGTCGACCCCGCCCTGCAGCTGGTGCTCAGCGACAACCCGCAGGCGGCGCTGGCGGAGTCCACGATGATGGACGCCTTCGCCGACCAGCAGTCGGCCGCGTTGGAGAAGGTCGCCGCTGAGCGGACGGCGCTGGCCCAGCGCCAGGCCGGTGTCGCGGAGCAGGCCGCCGTGCTGGCTGATCTCGAGGGCGACATGGCCGTGCAGAAGCAGGCGATCGACGCCAAGACCCAGCAGGCCGAGGACCTGCTCTCGTCCCTACAGGACCGGGAGCGCCAGATCCTCGCCGAGATCGAGGCACGACGCCAGGCTGAGCAGGAGCGCCAGGCTGCCGCGCTGGCCGCGTCGCGGGACCGCACCCGCCAGGGCGCGGCACCGGGTGCCGCCGCAGCGGGGACGCCGGCGGCAGGGGCTGCGGCGTCCCCTCCGCCCGCAGCACCCTCGGTTCCGGTGCCGGCGTCGGGTCGCGGCGGCGCCGCAGTGGCCTTCGCGCTGGCGCAGGTGGGCGACTCCTACGGCTACGGTGCGACAGGGCCGAACGCCTGGGACTGCTCCGGACTGACCAGCGGGGCGTGGCGCGCCGCAGGCGTGTCCGTGCCGCGCACGTCGCAGGGCCAGGTCTACGGCCTGCCGCGGGTGTCGCTGAACGACCTGCAACCAGGAGACATCATCGGCTACTACGGGGGCGCGAGCCACGTTGGCCTCTACATCGGCAACGGCCAGGTCGTGCACTCCTCCCGCCCCGGGCGGCCCGTGTCGGTCGTCTCGCTCTACTCGATGCCCGTCGTCGGCGCCGTCCGCCCCGGCTGAGCCCGGCACGGACAACGAGGAGGGCCCGGCGTCGACGACGCCGGGCCCTCCTCGT
>Ga0114939_10003848_pt1 | contig 10236 bp, 8 predicted proteins | sample AshMeaCrysSpring_FD_87196 | JGI IMG/M metagenome (GOLD analysis project Ga0114939, IMG submission 87196) | Groundwater microbial communities from Big Spring, Nevada to study Microbial Dark Matter (Phase II) - Ash Meadows Crystal Spring | ecosystem: Environmental > Aquatic > Deep subsurface >... | reverse complement strand
TCTACCTGTCGCTCGGCCTGCACCACGAAGCCGAGCGCATCTTCGACCGCCTGCTGGCCGGACCCGTCGCGCCTGCCGTGCGCGATCGGGCTCGCTTCTACCTCGCGCGTATCAACTACCAGCGCGGCTACCCCGAGGGGGCCCTGCGCAACCTTGGCTTCATCCAGGCGCCGCTCGCCGGCAAGCTCGAGCCGGAGCGTCGCCTGCTCGAAGCCAACGTGCTGATGGCGCTGGGCAAGTATGCCGAGGCGGCCGCGCGCCTCGAGGCCTGGACCGACGCCGGCGGCTGGTCCAACTTCGCGCGCTTCAACCTGGGCGTGGCCCTGGTGCGGGTGGGCGATTTCGCGCGCGGTCGCCAGTTCCTGGAGCAGGTGGGTTCGATGGAGGCCCGCAACGAAGAGCAGGCCTCGCTGCGCGACCGTGCCAACCTCGCGCTCGGCTTCGCATTGCTGCAGCAGCAGGGCGGTGACGATCCTGCAGCGGTGCTCAGCCGCGTGCGTCTCGACGGTCCGTTCACCAACAAGGCGCTGCTGGCTCTCGGCTGGGCCGAAACCAACGCGAATCGCCCGGATCGCGCGCTGGTGCCGTGGCTCGAACTGCAGCAACGGCCGCTGCTCGACGCCTCGGTGCAGGAATCGCTGATCGCGGTGCCCTACGCCTACGTGAAGCTCGCCTCCAACGGCCAGGCTTCGCAGCACTATCGCGCCGCCGTCGACGCATTCGGCCGCGAGTCGCGCCGGCTCGACGAGTCGATCACGGCCATCGAGGCGGGCGGATTCCTCGATTCGATCCTCACCGCGATGCCGAAGGGCGATCGGCCCGGCTGGTTCTGGCAGCTGGAAAAGCTCCCCGATGCGCCGCATACGCGCTACCTCTATCACCTCATGGCCTCGCACGAGTTCCAGGAAGGCCTCAAGAACTACCGCGACCTGAAGCTGATGCAGGCGAACCTCGCGCGCTGGACCGAATCACTCGAAGCGTTCGGCGCGATGATTGAGGCGCGCGAGATCGCGGCGTCGCAGCGCGAGCCGAAGCGGCAGGAAGCGCTCGCGGGTACCGATGTCGACGCGCTGGCCGCGCGGCAGCAGGATCTGGCTGACCGCTTCGCCAAGGTCGAGACGGCGCGCGACATCGCAGCGCTCGCTTCGCCGCAGGAACTCGAGCAGTGGCAGGCGCTCACCCGCATCGATGCGACGATCGCCTCGATGCCGGCTGGCCCGCAGCGCGACGAGTTCGCAGAGCGCGCGCGGATGCTGCGCGGCGCGCTGGCGTGGGAACTGGATCGCAGCTACAAGCAGCGCGTGTCGAGGACGCGGCGCGACCTGCAGCAGACCCAGGCCGCATTGGCCGAAGCCAGCGCGCGCCTGGCCGCGATCGGCGCCGCGGGCGACCTGGTGCCACGCAACACCGAGGGCTTCGCCGCGCGTGTCGCCGACCTCGGCGACCGCGTCGCCCGCATCACGCCGCAGATCGATGCCACCACGCTCGCCCAGGAACGGGCGCTCGCGCGGGTCGCCATCGCGGAACTGCGCGCGCAGCAGAAGCGACTTGGCAGCTATTCGACGCAGGCGCAGTTCGCGCTCGCCTCGCTGTATGACGGCGCAACGAACGGAGGCGGGCGATGAGCGCTTCCTCCCGTGTCCTGACGCTGGCGCTGGCCAGCCTGCTGGCGACCGGCTGGTCGGGCAGCGCCGAGAGCGCGCGCCGCAAGGAGCCGGCGACGCTGGGGTCGCTCGCGACCCGCAGCGCGCCCGTGGATCGCGCGCAGCCGGTACAGGCGGCGCCCGACGACGCCGCCAACAGCTATGCCGCGTTCCTGCAGATCGAAGGCGCCGATCCGGCCCTGAAGGCGCAGGCACTGCGGCGCCTGGGCGACCTGCGGCTGGAGCAAGCGGCCGCACTGAGCGCCAACGGCGACGTGCCGGACCCGTCCTCGCAGGCCAAGGCGCGCGATGCGGTCGCGGCCTACCAGGAATTGCTGCGGGACTACCCGGACTATGGTGCGCGCGATGCCGCGCTGTACCAACTGGCACGAGCCTCGGAACTCGCGGGGGATGCCACGGCCGCGTTGGCTGCCCTCGATGAACTCGTGACGCGGTACCCGCAGGGCGCGCATGCCGACGAAGCCCAGTTTCGCCGCGGCGAGGTGTACTTCAGCGCCAGGCGCTATGACGAGGCTTCGCAGGCCTACGGCGCGGTGCTCGCGATCGGCCCGGGCAGTTCGTTCTTCGAGCAGTCTCTTTACAAGCGTGGCTGGGCGCAGTTCAAGCTGAACGACAACGCGGCGAGCAGCCGCGACTTCCTCGCCCTGCTCGACACGGTACTGGTGCGGGACGGCCAGCTGCGCGACGCATCGCAGCTCACGCGGCCGCAGGTGGAGCTGTCGGACGACGCGCTGCGCGCGCTGAGCCTGATGTTCGCGGGCGACGAGGGCGCGGTCTCGCTGCAGGCGGCGCTGGCGCAGCGCGGCCCGGCGCCGTACGAGTCGCGCCTCTACAGCGCGCTGGGCGACCTCTACGTCGAGAAGGAGCGTTACCAGGACGGCGCCGAGGTGTATCGCTCGTTCGCGCGCCGCCAGCCGCTCGATCCAGCGGCGCCCACGCTGCTGGGCAAGGCCACGGACGCCTATGGCAAGGCCGGCTTCACGGCGCTGGTGCTCGAGTCGAAGCAGGAACTCGTCGAACTCTACGGTCCGCGCAGTACCTACTGGGCGGCGCGCGCGCCGAACATCGACCCGCAGGTCAGCGAGGCGGTGCGGTCGAACCTGCTCGACCTGGCGCAGCACCGCCATGCGCTCGCGCAGAAGAAGGGCGGTGAAGCCGATCGCGAAGCGGCCGTGCGCTGGTATCGCGAATACCTGACGGGTTTCGATGCGACGCCGCAGGCTCCCGCGACGCGGCTGCTGCTGGCCGACCTGCTGCTCGAGGCGTCACGCTACGTCGAGGCTGCCGACGAGTACGAAAAGGCGGCCTACAGCTACAAGGATGCGCCGGAGGCAGGGCGCGCAGGCTACGCGGTGCTGGTCGCGCTCGACAAGGCCGAGCCGCAGTTGCCGGAGGCCGAGCGGCCCGCCCTGCGGCAGCGCGCGATCGAGTCGTCGCTGCAGTTCGCCTCGACCTTCCCGGACCACGTCGAAACGCCGGGTGTGCTCACCCGCACGACCAAACAGCTGTTTGACCTGGGCGACCGCGAGCGCGCAGAGGCCGTCGCCCAGAGCGTGCTGGCACTCGGCGCGCGCGCCGCGCCCGCGCAGCAGCTCGTCGCCTGGACGGTTCTTGCGCACACGTACTTCGATTCCTCGCGGTACGCCGAGGCCGAGCGTGCCTACGGCGAGATCGTGGCGCGCACACCCGCCGATGCGGCGCCGCACGCGGAAGCCGTCGAGCGCCAGGCCGCGTCCGTCTACCGCCAGGCCGAGTCGCGCCAGGTGGCGGGCGATCATGCGGGCGCAGTGCAGGACTACTTGCGCATCGCCGCGGTTGCGCCGGCCTCGCCGATCCGCGCCAAGGCCGAGTTCGACGCCGCCACGTTGCTGCTCGCGGACAAGCAGTGGACCGCTGCCGCCTCGGTGCTGGAGGCGTTCCGTACCACGTACCCGAAACACGAACTCGCGGCTGACGTCGATCGCAAGCTCGCCGTCGCGTACGTCGAGTCCGGGCAGTCCGCGAAGGCGGCCGTGGAGTTCGAGCGCGTGGCAGCGCGCGAGTCCGAGGACCCGGAGGTGCGCCGCACTGCGCTGTGGCAGGCCGCGGAACTGCAAGCGGCGGCGGGCGACCGCGTCGCAGCCGCGCGTGTCTACACCGATTACGTCAAGCGCTATCCGGTGCCCGCGGGTCCGGCACTGGATGCGCGGCAGACTCTCGCGGACATGGCGCGCGACGCCAATGACGCGGCCGGCCGCAAGCACTGGCTGGAAGAGATCATCGTGGCCGATCGTGCCGCCGGTGCCGAGCGTTCCGACCGTACGAAGTTCCTGGCGGCGAACGCGGCGCTGGAGCTGGCGCGGCCGCTCGACGACGCCGCGCGTGCGATCCGTCTCGCGTTGCCGCTCGAGAAGTCGTTCGCGGCGAAGCGCCAGGCGCTCGAAGCCGCGCTCAATGGATATGCCAAGGCCGAGGAATACGGTGTCGCGCAGGTGACGACCGCCTCCGCCTTCGCGACGGCGGACCTGTACCGTCACCTGGGCAAGGCACTGATGGAGTCCGACCGGCCGCAGAACCTCGACGCCGACGAACTCGAGCAGTACGACGTGCTGCTCGAGGAGCAGGCGTTCCCGTTCGAAGAGAAGGCCATCGGCATCCACGAGCGCAACGCGCGCCTGGCCGCGCAGGGCGTGTACGACGAATGGGTGCAGAAGAGCTACGCCGAACTGGCGCAACTTAAGCCCGCGCGTTACGCGCGCACTGAAGTCGCGCCGGATCCGCTGCCCCCGGCCGAAGGCGCGGCACCGTTGCCGCCCGAAGCCGACCCGGCCGTGCAGAACCAGCTTGGGCTGGCAAAGCGCAAGGCCGGCCAGTTCGCGGAGGCGAAGGCGGCCTACGAGCGCGCGCTCGCCCTCGATCCGAACCATGCAAACGCGGAACGCAATCTCGCCATCCTGCAGGACCTTTACCTCGACGATCCGGCTGCCGCGCTGCCGCACTTCGAGCGCTACCAGCTGCTCACGCAGGGCGCCGACAAGGAAGTGACGGCGTGGCTGACCGAACTGAAGTCGCGGCTCGCCGCCGTGACGCGCACCGCGGAGGCCGCGCCATGAAGTCATCGCTGCTGCAGCGTGCCGTCGCCTGCGCCTGGCTCGCCTGTGCGCCGGCCGCCGTCACCGTCGCCGCGGACGCGCCGGTCAAGAACAGCGCGAAAGCGCAGGACAAGGCCGTCGACCGCCTGAACCTCGACTCAACGTCGATCACCGGCAACCGCGAGCTGCCGAAGGTCATGAGCATCGTGCCGTGGAAGGCGGCCGAACCGTCGGGCGGCCCCGACCGGCCGATGGGCAGCCTCATCGACGAATTGCTATCGCCGCTCGATCGCGACGAGTTCCGTCGCGAGATCACGTACTACCGCGACCTGTCCAGACCGGTCGCGCCCGTTGCCAACGTCCCTGTTTCCGTCCCCGGAGAAAACCCGCAATGAGCACCATCGACATCATCGTCAACTTCTTCAAGCAGGGTGGAGCGTTCCTCTACCCGATCGCGGCCGTGTTCGTGATCGGCCTCGTCGTCGCCGTCGAGCGCTTCATCTACCTGACGCGCGTCTCGGCCGGCAATCGCCGCCTGTGGGCCGAGCTGTCGCCGCTGATCGCGGCGGGCAACTTCCGCAAGGCGATGGAAGTCGCCGAGAAGACCGACTCGGCGCTCTCGACGATCATGCGCTACGGCATGTCGCGCATCGCGACGGCCCGCCGTCGTGAAGACATCGAGAAGGCCATGGAAGAGAGCCTGATCGAAGTGATTCCGCGCCTTGAGAAGCGCACGCACTACCTCGCGACGCTGGCCAACATCGGCATGCTCATGGGCCTGCTCGGCACCGTGATCGGCCTGATCCAGGCCTTCGCGGCGGTGGCCGCGGTCAACCCGGCCGAGAAGGCCAGCATGCTGTCGGCCAGCATCTCGGTCGCGATGAACAACACCGCGCTGGGCCTCGGGCTCGCGATCACGCTGCTGTTGTGCCACATGTACCTCGAGACCAAGACGACCGAACTCGTCGACAGCCTCGAAGTCGCCTCGATCAAGTTCCTGAACACGGTGGTTGAACATCGCACCCAGGCCCCGCGCCCGGTGGCGGCGGCCACGGCTGCCGCTCGCCAGGCGGCGCCGGCCCGCACGACGGAGGCGCCTGCCCGCGGGGCCGCACACGCATGAGGAAGAGCTCCGCCCTGGCCCGCCGGCAGCAGCGCAACCATGCGCGTTACCGCGGCCGCAATGACCTCACGATCGTGCCGATGCTGGACGTGATGGTGATCCTCACGTTCTTCCTGATCTTCACGGCCGTGTTCTCGAAGACGAGCGTGCTCGAGGTGAACCTGCCCGGACCGGGGACGCAGGCCGCCACCGACGAGCCACGCTTCGAACTCGAGCTGATCCTGCGCAAATCAGGCATCGAGGTCGCGGATCGCAACCAGGGCGTGCTCGAGACCATTCCGGCCGTCGCGAGCGGGCAGGACGTGGCCCGGCTCACCGAGTACCTCGCCGCGCTCAAGGTGAAGGTGCCGGACGTGAGCCACGCGACGCTGCTGGTGGCCGAGGACGTGGATTACGACACGATCGTGCAGGTGATGGACGCCGCGCGCGTGAAGCAGACCGTGGCAGGTGGCAAGGTCTCGCGCGAGACGCTGTTCCCGCAGATCGCACTGGGAGACGCTCCGACATGATCCGCACAGGAATGCGGCGCCACGCGCGCCACGGCAAGGGCGGCGGCGGGGGCGGCCACGGGCCGCTCGCGCTGATCCCGATGATCGACATGCTCACGATCCTGGTCGTGTACCTGCTGGTGCACGCCGCGGACATGGAGATCCTGCCGAACTCGAAGAACATCACGATCCCGCAGTCGATCTCGGAGCAGAAGCCGCGCGAGGCGACGGTCGTGATGGTCACGCGCGACATGCTCTACGTGAACGGCGATCCGGTCGTCAGCGTGGCGGAGCTCGGCGCCACCGAAGGACAGGTGAATGAGTCTCTGCGCGCAGCCCTGGGCTCGCAGGCCGACAGCTTGCTGCCCGGCTCTGAGGCGAATCGTGAGGTCACGGTGATGGCGGAGAAATCGCTGCCGTACGCGGTGCTGCGCAAGATCGTGGCCAGCAGTTCGGCGGCCGAGTACACCAAGGTGTCGCTCGCCGTGGTCGAGCGTGAACAGGCCTATGCCGGCCTGGCGGGCGCCTGAGGACGGAATCGAACATGAGCAGCGCAGCCACCGTCGCCACGCCCAATTTCCGCGTCTTTGAACTGCCGTGGACGCCCTCGCCCGAGGAGGAACGTCGCTTCCGCCGCGTCCTGGGCGCGGCGCTTGGCCTGTTCATCGGCTTCTCGATCGTGATCCCGTTCCTGCCGGAGACGCCACGCACGCCGGCGATGGCGCCTGCGGTACCCGAGCGCATCGTCGAGTTCATCCTCGAGCAGCCCAAGCCGAAACCGAAGCCGGTCCCGGTGGTGCAACCCGAGCCCGTCGAAGTGCCGAAGGTCGAGGCCCGCATCGAGAAGCCGGTGCCTGCGCCGGTCGTGAAGAGTGAGCCCAGGCCGGATCCGCGCAAGAAGGCCGCGGCCACTGGGCTCCTGGCGCTGTCGGACCAGCTGGCTGAACTGCGCGACCGCGACGTCACGACCAACGTGGACGCGAAGTCGCTCAACGCCGGCGCCGGCGAGCGCACACGCGTCGATCGCTCGATCCTCACGGCCAAGGTGGGGGCGGGCAGCGGTGGAATCGCCGTCGGCGAAGTCAGCAAAGGCTTTGGTGGCGGCTCGACCGGCCTGAAGGGCCACGCGACGGCCAAGGTCTCGGCGGCCACGGCCGAGGCGGGCCCGGCGGAGGCCCAGCGCTCCGGCAACAGCGCCAAGGCCGCCCGCACCCGCGAAGAGATCGAACTGGTCTTCGACAAGAACAAGTCGGCCATCTATTCCCTTTACAGCCGGGCGCTGCGCGAAAACCCGGCGCTGCAGGGCAAGGTGGTGCTCGAAGTGACCATCGCGCCCTCGGGCCAGGTGACCGACGCCCGCATCGTTTCCAGCGAGCTGGGCGATCCGGAACTCGAGCGCAAGCTCGTGGCGCGCGTGAAGATGTTCCAGTTCGAGGAGAAGGACGTGGCCGTGATGACCACGACCAAGCCGATCGAGTTCTTCCCGGCGTAAGCTGGCCGAAGGTTGGCAGCGCTTGCTGGCCTTGTAAGGTCCTGATTCTTCGTGACCTGCGGGGCGTGGCGTTGGTTAGTTCTGCGCGCCCGTCCACACCCTCCTGCGTCTTGTAGGTAGTATCCAAAGGATCGTCGGTCCGCGTGCGGACTGGTCATTGGAGATGCCCCTTGGACGCCTTTCGCGCCGCCATTGGCATGCTGGCTTTTCTCTCGCTCGGCTTCGTCGCCGCGGAGATCTACCTCACCATCAACAAGCTTTGGACAAGAAAGCACGATCCGGCGGTCGTGGGCAGTATCTCGCTGATGGCCAAACTTGTCGGCCTGGTGCCGGTGACGCTGTTTGTGGTCGATGGCATGCTGCGTGAACAATGGCGGCCCGCGATCGAGAACGGGCTCTGGGTCTTCGCCCTGCTGGTGCAGGTGGTGATCGCGCTGGGATTCTGGTTGCCGGGAGGCCGGCGCCGCGGAATCTGGCAGATGCTGACCGCGACGCTGCGCCAGGAAAGCAAGGAAGTCGGCGACCTGATCAAGTCCTTTGCCCGGCCGTCGCACGCCCGCGAGGTGCTGGAGATTTTCTCGGGGATCGCATGGGTTGACGGCGACCTCGATCCACACGAGCGCGAGATCATCCAGAACTTCGCGGATGCATGGCAGATCGACGTGCCGTGGCAGGAACTCCAGCAGCGAGCACAGGCATCCGGCGGGCTGCATCTCGGCAGGCTGCGGCAGAGCGTCGAAAATTACATACAGACCTCGCCCCCACCAAAGCAGGCCATGCAGATGGCCGATGTGATCGCGTTGATCATCGCGGCAGACGGTAAGGTGACGGAAGAGGAAGACACCATGCTGGCCGAGCTGACCGGGCTGTTAGGCGCCTATGCCGGTGGCGGGGCGGCGGCCCGCGCGCATTTTGTGGCGCTGGTGCCGCGCAGCCCCGAGCAGGAACAGGCTGTAGAGACACTGCTTTCCGGTGTGCGCAGGCAGCCGATGGTGGGCGGCGTTGCGTTCGTTGCGGGACCGTTCTATTCGAAGCGCTACGCCGAGCTCGTGTCGCAGCAGCACCGCACGCTCAACTTCTTCTCCGTGGTACTGGATCAGCAGCATCACGACGATCTGGCACAGCAGGTACTGCCGGGTTGAGGGCCGGGCGGTTGTCGCTCACGCGGCGTGCCGACCTGTGAACAGGCGCCGCCATCGGGCGCCTGAATTTCCGGGGATGGTCGATCGGGAGTGTGATGCCCATGGGTACGCAGGAAACCAAAGTGTCTAAAGAAGATATCGCAGCGTCCACCGGTAACCTGTCTGCCGACTTGCGGCCGAACCTGATGCGCAGATCGCTGTTGCTCGGATCAGTAGCTACAGCGGTGTCGAGCAACCTGTGCGCCGCCGCGCCATCCACTGTTGCATCGCTGGATACTGACCCGGAGACTGAATCTGCAGAGCGCGAATGGCTGGAGATCTGGAAGCGCGGCCCGATTCGGATTCGATGGGACCGCCTGCCTGTTCAAGTCGGCGATGAGGCGCCCGATCTGGAAATGGCCGACTCCGCGGGATCCATTGTTCAATTGCGGGACTTATGGCGCGGCCGTCCGACCATTGTCATATTCCTGCGGCACTTTGGCTGTTCGTGCGCAAGAGACCGCGTTGCCCGCCTTAGGCAGGAGTATGCGGACTACGTCGCGGCGGGCGCCAACGTAATTGCCGTCGGACAAGGCGAACCGGCGCGTGCGCGCAGGTTTGCCCTCTTGCACGCGCTGCCATGCCCGTTGCTGTGCGACCCGAGCAGGCGAGCATACGAAGCATATGGGCTGCTTGAGGGTCGACCGTCACAGGTCGTTTACGGTATGCCTGACGAATTTTTGCGCTGCGACGCCGAAACCGGTGCGGAGTTTCAGTCATCCCGACGCGGGACACAGTCGGCAGCCGTCGACAATCCCTTTCAACTGCCAGGAGAGTTCGTCGTCGACCAGCAGGGTGTGCTTTGTCTCACCTACCGCTCCCAGTATTGCGCTGACTTCGCAGAACCTCAGGTGCTGGTGGCCGCGATCCGGGAAGCTCGTCTTGGTCTCAAGTTCGGGTAGATTGCGAGGCAGTCGAACGTCAGTTAAGGGCGGTATCGGACAGTCAGACGCGACTCGTTTCCCAGATTTGCCGGTCTCGCCACGCATGCTGTCTTGTCGGTCCGACGGACCTCCGACGACGCCCTGCGTCCGGCCTGGGCTCGGTCGGGAAGGGCGGTTCGGTCGGCGACGGCAAAACTCGTCAGGCCTCTTCTAGGGAAGCTCTGCACAGGTGGTCATGACTGAAGGATACTGCGTGCAGCGTGCAGTCGCCGTCAGGGCTCGAGGGGAGCGATGAAGCAGACGACCTTTGCATCGGCCGCGTGGGAGAAGAAG
>Ga0114939_10003847_pt1 | contig 10238 bp, 7 predicted proteins | sample AshMeaCrysSpring_FD_87196 | JGI IMG/M metagenome (GOLD analysis project Ga0114939, IMG submission 87196) | Groundwater microbial communities from Big Spring, Nevada to study Microbial Dark Matter (Phase II) - Ash Meadows Crystal Spring | ecosystem: Environmental > Aquatic > Deep subsurface >... | reverse complement strand
GCATGCAGCGGGCTCGCCGAGCGTCCCATTCGGACGAGGCGCGCGACCCGGCAGTCGCGGACCGGACGACGCCGGACCACGCCATGCTGGAGCTATCCGACGTTCCGGCGGCGGTCGTCTGCGCGTCGTGCGGCCGGCTCGTCGGGGTCAACGACGAGCGGTGTCTCAACTGCGGGCGACGCAACCCCGGGCTGTGGGGCTTTGCGCCGCTTGTTCGCGCCCTCGGGCGCGATGCCGGGTTCGTCCCCCTCATTCTCACGGGCTGCATCGGGCTCTACCTCGCCAGCCTCCTGCTCGGCGGCGGGGCGCGAGCCATGTCGGGCGGGCCGCTCGGCTTCCTCTCGCCCCGGTTCGAGAGCCTGTTCCTGCTCGGCGCGAGCGGCGCACTGCCCGTCTTCGAGCTCGGGCGCTGGTGGACCCTGCTGAGCGCCGGCTGGCTGCACGGCGGGTTGCTGCACCTCTTCTTCAACATGCTCTGGGTGCGCCAACTCGCCCCGGAGACGGCCGAGCTGTACGGGCCCGGCCGGCTGGTCATCATCTACACCGTGGCGGGGGTGACGGGGTTTGCACTCAGCTCGGCAGCGGGCGCGTACGTGCCGTTCCTCGGTGGTGCGCAGTTCACGGTGGGGGCCTCGGCCGCCATCTTCGGGTTGCTGGGCGCCCTCGTCCACTACGGCCGGCGCACGGGGAGCTCCGTCGTGCACGGGCAGGCCCTCACCTACGCCGTCGTGATGTTCGTGTTCGGACTGATCATGCCGGGCGTCGACAACTACGCGCATGCGGGTGGGTTCGCGGGCGGCTACCTTGCCGGGCGCGTGCTCGACCCGATGACGCCCGAGCGCCTCGATCACATCGTCATCGCGCTCGTGTGCTTGGCGGCGTCGCTGGCCGCTGTCGTCGCCTCGCTGCTGTTCGGCCTGCCGCTGTTCCGCAGCTGACCGGGGGCCGGGTTCGTCGTTCCGCTGGGCCTGCGACGCAGGCAGGGCCCGACGCCGGCTCTCATGGCGGCTCACCCCCCCAAGGTCCGGTGTCCCGGCGCGGCCCGGCGCGTCGGGGCCGCCCAGCCCCTTGGCCGCCAGCCGATTTCCACGTCCGAAAACGGCGAGCGCCCGCCGGCCGCGCGCGCCATAATCGTCGCGTGCGCCTCGACCCCACTCAGTGCTACCGCGCGCTCTCGAGCCACGACCGGCGGTTCGACGGGCGGTTCTTCGTGGGCGTGACCTCGACGGGCATCTACTGCCGTCCCGTGTGCCGCGCGCGCCGGGCTCGGCCGGATCGCTGCCGCTTCTTCGCCACGGCCGCGCGCGCCGAGGCCGACGGGTTCCGCCCCTGCCTGCGCTGCCGCCCCGAGCTGGCGCCTGGCAACGCGGCGATCGACGCCGGCGAGCGGTTGGCCGCGGCGGCGGCCAGCCTCGTTGAAGACGGCCTGCTCGACCGGCAGGGCGTCGACGCGGTCGCCGCACGGCTCGGGATCACCGCGCGCCACCTGCGGCGCGTGTTCGAGGCGGAGTTCGGGGTCTCGCCGATCGCGTTTGCGCAGACGCAACGCCTGCTGCTGGCCAAGCGCCTGCTCGCCGACACCGCGCTGCCGGTCACCGAGGTGGCGCTGGCCAGCGGGTTCACCAGCCTCCGCCGGTTCAACGCGCTGGTGCGTACCCGCTACGGCATGACCCCGCTGGCACTGCGCAGCGCGGGGCGGGGGGCACGCGGCGACGGCGCCATTGACTGCACGCTGCGGGTGATGCCGCCATACGACTGGGCCGCGATCACCACGTTCCTTGCGACGCGGGCGGTGCAAGGCCTCGAGGAGGTGCGCGGCGGCACGGTCCGGCGCGTGCTCCGACTGGCCCGGGCAGCAGGCTCGGCGGCCGGGGTCGTGGAAGTTGGGCCTGCCCCCAAGGCCGGGTTGCTCCGGGTCCGCGTGGGTCCCACGCTCCTCGGCGTCGTGCCCGCGGTCCTGGCGCGCGTGAAGCGTGTCTTCGACGTGACGTGTCGTCCCCAGGAGATCCGCCGGATCCTGGGTGGCCTCGGCGATGGGGCTCCCGGGCTGCGTGTCCCCGGCGCATTCGACGGTTTCGAGCTCGCGGTGCGCGCGGTCCTCGGGCAGCAGGTGAGCGTCCGTGCGGCCCGTATGCTGACGTCGCGACTGGTCGCGGCCTGGGGCGAGCCGCTCGAGGTCCCGTCCGGCGCCCTGACACACGCGTTTCCGGACGCTGAACGCGTGCGCCGCCTGCGGCCCCACGACGTGAGCGGCATCGGGGTTCCCCTCGCTCGCGCGCGGACCATCATCGGCATCGCGCAGCGGGTGGCCGAGGGACGCCTCGTACTCGAGCCTGGGGTGCCCATCACCGCCACGATCGGCGAGCTGCGGGCGATTCCCGGGGTCGGTGAGTGGACGGCGGAGTACATCGCCATGCGGGCGCTCGGGTGGCCCGACGCGTTTCCGGCCGGCGATCTGGGCGTGCAGCGAGCCCTGGGGGTCTCGAGTGCGCGGGAGGCCCGCGCCCGGGCCGAAGCCTGGCGGCCATGGCGCGCCTACGCGGTCATGCACCTCTGGCACCAGCCGCACGTTGCCCCGCTCCGCGGGGCGTCAGACTGAGAACCTGTGAACGGATCGAGTCACCACGGCGTCCCTGCAAGGTCGGTCCCCGTACCAACTGACAATGACAACCGGACACTGAGAACTGAAGAAGGCTCTCCATGCTGACGACCGAGTTCCCCAGTCCATTGGGTCGGCTGCTGGCGGTCTCGAACGGCGAGGCCGTCACGGGGCTCCATTTCGAGGCCGAACGTCATCCGCCGCAGCGCGACGCGGCGTGGCGCCGCGACGACGACGACGCGCTGCTCGGTCGGTTACGTCAACAACTCTACGAGTTCTGGGAGGGCGGGCGCCGTGTGTTCGACCTGCCGCTGGCTCCGGTGGGCACCCCCTTCCAGCAGGCGATCTGGCGTGCAATCGCCGCCGTGCCGTTTGGGGAGGTGATCACCTACGGCGAACTCGCGCGGCGCGTCGGATCACCCCGCGGGATGCGTGCGGCGGGCCTGGCCACGGGCCGCAATCCGATCTCCATCGTCATTCCGTGTCATCGCATCGTCGGATCCACGGGCGCGCTCACGGGCTACGGGGGCGGGCTCGACCGCAAGGTGTGGCTCCTGCGGCACGAGGGTGTGCGCCTGCGTGCGCTCGAACGGGCCCAGGACGCGCAGGGTGCGAGTTCGCTGATCGAGTGAGGGTCTGGCCGCGGCCAGCAGCCGCCATCAGGGCCGCGAGTAGAGATCGATGACGCGCGTGATCCCGCGCTGGCACACGCGGCAGAAGCCGACGAGGTTGCGCGAGAACATCACGCAGTCCTGCTCGGGCCGGAAGAGCCCGGCCGCCTCGTAGCCGGCACCCTCGAAGGCGCCCACTGCCCGCGGGAACGGTGCGCGCCCGAAGAGAGCGGTCTCGAAGTCGCGCTCCCCCGCGAAGAGCGCCGCCATCTCCGACTCGGGAGCGCCGGTCCGCCGCAGTTCGCGGCGCTTCGCCTGGTACTCGCGCTGGCGGGCCTCGAACTCCGCCTTCGGCCACGGCGTGGGGAGCGGCGTCGCGGGCTCCACGAGGTCGCGCCACTTCAGCCGTTGCCGATCGGTCGTGGCGGTGATGTTCGGCTCCCAGGGCTCGGGGCGGCTCGAGATGCCCGTTTCGTACGCCACGTCGGAGGTGTAGTACTCGTCGGCGAGGCCCGCGAAGTGATGGGCGAACTCGTGCACGAACAGGTAGCCGGCCTCGGCACTGCCGGCCGCCGCCGTGGCGTGCGCGTTGAGGATCCCGCCTCCACCGTAGTGCTCTTCGTTGGCCAGGATCTCGAGGAATTCGTACGGTGCGGCGGCCGCGACCTCCCGCAGCGCGCGGTTGTCCCGCGTGAGCATGTAGCGCTCGGAGTCGAAGATGTTGTACTCGGTCGAGAGCGGCGTACGACGCGGCGCGCCCGCCTGCGGGCGATGCACACCCGGCTCGCGCACCGGCAGGTCGATGGCGCGCACGTTGAAGTCGGCACGACGGCTCTTGAACGGCTCATAGCGGAACAGTTCCTCGACCAGCCGCCGCACGTCGTCGTGGAACCTCGGCAGCTGGGCCTCCGTGTACCCCTCGCCGAGTATTAGGAGGTCGACCTTGTCGGCGGCGGGCCCGTTCTCGAACACCGTCCACACCCGGCCGAGGGGAACGGGGGGCGCCGTGTTGACGAAGCGCGAGTCGGGCTCGATCACCATCGACCAGATCTGATCGAAGCGCCGATCGGGGGTGCGCCGCTTGACCACTACCTGCACCGGCGCCTTTGGCCAGGGGAATCGCAACGACTCGTGGAAGGTCCGCCACTCGCGCCGTCCTTCCGGCGTGGTTTCCCACTCGTTGGCGAGCGTGGAGAATCCGCGCGAGTACAGCACGCGGTTGGTGGCGCGATCGGCCACCTCGAACAGGTACATGCCGAGGTTGGTGTCGTCGATCAAGCGCGTCCGGCTGCCGGCCCAGGGCCCGTCGTCCACCACGCGGTCGAGCGTGATGACACGCTCGTCGAGCCGCAGCGTGTGGAAGTAATCCACGCGCATGGTGCGGTCGGAGAACGACGTGTCGAAGGAGGCCGGCACCTGGGCGGCTGCCATCGCAGCCGAGAGGAGGGTGGCCGCCCCGAGCGGCACCAGGACGTACAACACGCGGGCGGCAGCAGCGTTCGCAGACATGCGGCCATGGTATGGGCGGCGCCCGGCGGGGTCAACGCGGCTGACCGGGAGTCGGCGCCGATTCGGCACCGACCCGGCATTCCGGCATGCGGCTGGTGACGATTCGGCCGGTCCGGAGGCATCTCCGAGGGGGCGTCGGTGACGGCGGGGGGGCCGCACGGGCATAATGCGGAGCATGCGGGACCGCCTCTCCACCAAGCAGCGCACCGCCTGCCGCGAGGCGGCCGGGGCACTGGGCCTGCCCGCCCGGCGGCACATCTTCCTCTGCTGCGACCAGACGAAAGACAAGTGCTGCGCTCGCGACACCGCCAACGCGTCGTGGGCGTACCTGAAGCAGCGACTGAAGGAACTGGACCTCGCCGACCAGGGAGGCGTCGCGCGGACCAAGGCCAACTGCCTGCGCGTGTGTAAACACGGTCCCGTGGCCGTGGTCTATCCCGAGGGCGTCTGGTACGCGGAGTGCGCGCCGGAGGTGTTGGAGCGGATCATCACCGAGCACCTCAGGGACGGCCAGCCGGTGCGGGAGTACGTCTTCGCGGGGCCGCTCGAGGAGGCGACCGACGAGGACGCGTAGGCGCGGCCCCCGCGTCAGTGCACGGTGTAGGGAGCCGACAACTCGAAGGCGGCGATCTCGGCGTCGAACTGGCTGCCGTCGGCGGTGATCATCTGGAAGCTGCCGCGCATCGAGCCGTAGGGGCTGGCGAGCGGACAGCCCGACGTGTACTCGAAGGACTGACCGGGCTCGAGGACGGGTTGCTGGCCGACCACGCCCGGGCCGCGTACCTCTTCAACGTGGCCGGTCGCATCGGTGATCTGCCAATGCCGCGTGACGAGCTGCACCGTGCGGTCGCTCTCGTTGGCGATCGAGACCGAGTAGAGGAAGAACCAGCGGTTCTCGTGCGGGCGCGAGTGCGCCGGCGAGTACTCCGCCTGCACACGGACCCTGATACCGCCCGTGACCGCCTCCGACGACGACATGCGTTCATCATATCCCAGCCCCGGGATGCCTTCCCCCGGCCTGTGCGGCAACTGCCGCCACGCGCAGGCCGTCGGGTCGGCTCGCGGGCAGGTTTTCCTCAAGTGCCGCCGTTCGGACGGCGACCCGCATTACGCACGCTACCCCCGACTGCCCGTGGCCGCGTGCGCGGGTCACGAACCGCCAGCCGACGCGGACAGCCCGCCTGGCCCGCGGCGCGAGTCGGCGCGCTGAAGGCGGGGATCCACGCGCCAGGTTCACGGGCCGCAGGAGCAGGACGTTGATGGCCAACACCGAGTTCCCCGACCTCCGCTCGTTTCTCGACGCGCTGCGGCGCACCGGCGACCTTGCCGTTGTCGAGGTGCCGGTGGACGCGCGGCTCGAGGCTGCCGAGATCCACAGGCGCGTCATCGCCGCCGGTGGGCCCGCGCTGTTGTTCACCAACGTCACCGGTGCCGGCTTTCCGCTCGTGACGAACCTGTTCGGCACACCCCGACGCGCCGAGATGGCCTTCGGCACGCGCCCGCTGCGGCTGATCCGCCGCCTCGTCCAGCTCGCCGAGACGCTGCTGCCCCCGACGCCGAGAACGCTCTGGCATGCGCGCGACCTCGCGCGCGAGGCGCTCCGCATCGGCACGCGCCGGCGCAGCTCCGGCCCGGTGGCTGAGGTGGTCAGCGACAACGTGCGGCTCGATCGCCTGCCGGCGCTCACCTGCTGGCCAGAGGACGGCGGTCCGTTCGTGACGCTGCCGCTCGTCTATACGCAGCACCCTGACACGCCGGGGCACAACCTCGGCATGTACCGCCTGCACGTGCACGACGCACGGCACACCGGCATGCACTGGCAGATCGGCAAGGGCGGCGGCTTTCACTACGCCGTCGCCGAGGCGCGCGGGCAGGGGCTGCCGGTCACCGTGTTCCTGGGCGGCCCGCCGGCGCTCGTCCTGGCGGCCATTGCGCCGCTCCCGGAGAACGTACCGGAGCTCATGCTCGCGTCGCTCATCGCCGGCGGGAGACTGAACCTGCTCGAGGGCATCGGCCCACACCCGCTTGTCGCCGATGCCGAGTTCGCGTTGATCGGTCACGTGCCGCCCCACGTCCGACGACCGGAGGGTCCCTTCGGCGACCACTACGGGTATTACTCGCTCCGGCACGAGTACCCGGTCTTCGAGGTGCAGCGCGTCGCGCACCGGCGGGACGCGATCTATCCGGCCACCGTCGTCGGGAAGCCGCGCCAGGAGGACTACTTCATCGGTGACCTCCTGCAGGACCTGCTCTCCCCGCTGTTTCCGCTCGTGATGCCGGCGGTGCAGCACCTCTGGTCGTACGGCGAGACGGGCTATCACTCGCTTGCCGGCGCGGTGGTCCGACAGCGTTACCCCCGCGAGGCGATGGCGAGCGCCTTCCGCATCCTCGGTGAAGGGCAGCTCTCGCTCACCAAGTTCCTGCTGCTGACCGACCAGGCCGTGGATCTTCGGGACATCCGCGCGACCCTCGCGCACGTGCTCGCGCGCACCCGGCCGGAAACGGACCTGTACGTGTTCCCGAACCTCTCGATGGACACGCTCGACTACACGGGGCCCGAGGTGAATCGGGGCTCGAAGGGCGTGTGGCTCGGGCTCGGCGACCCGATCCGGACCTTGCCGGCGGAGTTCCGGGCGGCCGAGATCCCGCCCGGCGTCACCGGTGCCCGCGTGTTCTGCCCGGGCTGCCTCGTGGTGGGCGCTCCGGCCTACCACGACGAGCCGGAGGCGCCCGCCCGACTAGCGGGGCACCCGGCCTTCGCCGACTGGCCCCTCGTCGTGCTCTCCGACGAGCCCGCCCGCGCCGCGGCCAGTCCAATGAACTTCCTCTGGACGACCTTCACGCGCTTCGAGCCCGCCGCCGACATTCATGCCGCGCATCTGCGCGTCGCGCACGGCCAACTGGTGCGGACCCCGCCAATCGTGATCGACGCGCGGATGAAGCCGTGGTACCCGGCCGAAGTGACCGGTGACCCCGACGTGGCCCGCCGCGTGTCGGCGCGCTGGGCGGAGTACTTCCCCGGCGGGCGGGTTGCGATGGGCGACGCCGAGCGGGCCCATCTGGACCCGGCGTCCTGACCCGGCGAACGGGTGCGCCGCCGGAGGCGCGGGCCCATGTGCCCGTCCGTCCACCCGCGCGAGCGCCGGGGGTCGGCGCTACTCGAAGGACCGCGTGAAGAGATCGTCGATGGCGCGTTCCCCGGCCGCGTTGAGCACGCGCGTGCCCATGCCGGCGAAATGCACGTGGGCGACCGCAGGCAGGTCGTTGCCCGTCCGCGGCCCCCAGAACGTCTGGCGCCACGTGAACCAGGCGTCCTTCTCCTGGTCGAAGACGTGCAGTGGCTTGTTGCAGAGTTTCGCGAACTCGGCGCCCCAGCCCGTCCCGCCCTTCACCGTGTTGTCGGGCAGGATCGCGCCGACGACGTAGATCTCCTGGCCGCTGTTGACCTGATACCAGATGCTCTGGAGCACCTTGCGCAGCGTCGGACTGTCTGTGTACCGACGGTTCAGGAGGCGCGACACGTACTCGAGGCTGACGTCGCCGGCCTGCAGCTCTTCGTGATTGAGGAAGCGCAGGCCTCGCTGCCGGACGGGGGCGTGGCCGTCGAAGGTGAAGTTGACTTCCTCGATGCCGTGACGCTCGGCTGTCTGGCCGAACCGGGCCTCGGCGCCCGCCGCGCCGCCGCTGAAGAGGATGTAGTCCGATCGCGTCATTCCTGCTCCTTTCCCCGTAACAGTCTACGAGATCGACGGGGCAGGGCCGCCGGCACCTGAGAGCCGCAGCCCTTCGGGCAGGGTCTCGCCGAAGGCCACCGCGCCATCGCTGTCTTCCGAAGGTGCCGGTTCGAGCAGCCGTGACCGGAGGCGCTCGTCGGCTCCTGCGCGCACCAGCCACTCCAGGGCGTCCCGCCGCGCCTCGTCATCGAGATCCCGCACCGGATCGCCGGTGCAGGCACACAGGCGGGCCACCGTGGCGATGGCCTCCGCGCCGGTGGAGCCCATCGTCATCACCGCCCGCGCCCAGCGGGCGGCGTCGGCCGGGGGCACCACCGTGTTGGCGGGCCCGTAGCTCGGCACGCGGCCACCCGCCCGGCCGAGTGCCCAAAGGAAGGCTGCGTTCCTCTGGTCCTTCGCCAGGCGCCCCACGAGGTGGTCGCCCACGGCTGTCCGGCGAGCGGCCGTCAACCGCTCGAGGCTCGCCAACAACCGCAGGCCCTCGCGTTCGATCTGTGGTCCCAGCCGCCTGGGTCGCGCTGCGCCGACACCCAGCTGGCGTGCATACCGATCGAACACCTCCTGCTGCTGGCCGGCAGTGAGCCCCCCGGCAACGCGCTGCCAGAGCACGAGCCACTCGGCCTCACACTGGATGTCGCCCGGGAAGGCGAGCCCGGCCAGGTACAGTCGTCGCGCTCGCACCATCCGTGCCTCGTCGAGCGTGGCCCCGAAGCCGGGGCGGAGCGCGTACCCGAGGAGGTTCAGCCAGCGCGCCTCGTGGCGCGGCGACCGGCGGCGACCATCCAGCGCGTCGAGCAGGGCATCGGCGAGGGGGCGTACAGCGCTCACCGGCCAGCTGTGCTTGGCCACACCGAACACCTCTTCGAGTTGAGCCATGACCGGGTCGGGCGACGCGGCCCCGTCCCCGAACACCGCAGAGAGCACCGCCCGCGCCGTGTCGAGGCGATCGGACTCGACGATGGCCGCGGTGCCCGCGTCCTCGCGGCCGCTCGGGACGGCCCGCAGCTGGAACTGGAGGCGCCATCGGTGGCCTGTGTCGGGGGCCACCACCCACAGCTCGAGCGTGCCCACCTCGGTGAGGTGGGTCTCGAGCCGCACGGGAACCTCGGCGTGGCGAGAGCGCTTGCCGTACCGCAACTCGGTGACGAGCGGCGCGTGACGATGCGCATCGGCGCCGCCAAGGTCCGCGACGGCACCGATTGGGTCCTGCCGCGTCAGGCTGCTCAACAGGGTGAAGGCCAGCGGCCGGTTGGTCGCGACGCGGAACTCGCGGCCCTCGAGCGGCAGGGCGGTGCCCTCCGCCGTGCCGCGGGGTACCACGCAGACGGCGGGCTGCGCCTCCTCTCGGGCAGGGTGATCTGCCGCCAGGGCGATGAAGTACGCCCTCGGCGTGCCGCCGCCGATCCGTACGCCGTGTCCGCGTCGCACGAGCCCGTACCACGCAGCGCCCTCCGCCACCGCTGTGGCCGGCGAGGGGTGTTCCAGATGCCGAAGCGCCTCCCGGGCGGCGCTGGTGCGCCAGCCCGCAACGACCTCGCTCAGCCGCTCACGGAGTTCGGGTGGCGTGAAGAACCCGCCGTTGAAGAGCAGGACATCGGGCTGCACCATGCCCCCGTCGCCGCCCGCGCGACGCAGGAACGCCGCGAGGTGCCGCGTGATCGCCGCGTCCTCGGCATAGGGCAGGCCCATCTCCCGCAGGCCGCCGCGGCGTCCGCTGGCCGGAGTCGCCTGTGCCGGCACAGGAGGCAGGAACCCGTCGAGGACGAGGCCGAGCACATCCTCGCG
>Ga0114939_10003846_pt1 | contig 10240 bp, 12 predicted proteins | sample AshMeaCrysSpring_FD_87196 | JGI IMG/M metagenome (GOLD analysis project Ga0114939, IMG submission 87196) | Groundwater microbial communities from Big Spring, Nevada to study Microbial Dark Matter (Phase II) - Ash Meadows Crystal Spring | ecosystem: Environmental > Aquatic > Deep subsurface >... | reverse complement strand
CGCCTGCGCACCGGAAACGGCGGTCATCGCGTGGGCGCCGTCGGGCCGGGCGCGGCTACTTCTTGACGCCGAAGTCCACCGTCGGGGCCTTCTGCACCGCGGCCTCGTTCTCGACCGTGAACTGCGCCTTCTCCTTGTAGCCGAAGACCATCGCCGTCAGGTTGACCGGGAACTGCCGCACCAGCACGTTGTAGTCCTGCGTCGCCTTGATGAAGCGGTTGCGGGCCACCGTGATCCGGTTCTCGGTGCCTTCCAGCTGCGTGCGCAGGTCCTGGAAGCCCTGGTTCGTCTTCAGGTCGGGGTACTTCTCGACCACCACCATCAGCCGCGACAGCGCCGAGGACAGCTCGCCCTGCGCGGCCTGGAACTTCGCCAAGGCCGCCGGGTCGTTGACGAGCTCCGGCGTGGCCTGGATCGAGGTCGCCTTGGCGCGCGCCTCGATCACGCGGGTCAGCGTCTCCTGCTCGAAGCCGGCCTCGCCCTTGACCGTGTTGACGATGTTCGGGATCAGGTCGGCGCGCCGCTGGTACTGGCTGATCACCTCGGCCCAGGCGGCCTTCACGGCCTCGTCCTTGTTCTGGATCTCGTTGTAGCCGCAGCCGGCAAGCACGCCGGCCGCGAACAGCGCAAGCACGGTCCGGATCATCGTCATCGTGGTTCCTCCCAGGGTAAGCGAAACATCCGACAGGGGCCGGCCGTCGGCCCTCGAGGTCTTGGTCACGGCCCGGGGTTGCGAGCGCAGCGCTCGCGCAAGGCCTCGGCGTACTGCTGCCAGGCCGCCTGCGCAGAGGCGGGCCGACCGTCGAGTTCGAGTTCGATCAGCAGCGCGCGCAGTCGCCGGCCGGCGGCGCGGCACTCGCCGTCGCTCAGTGCGTCGCGCGAGACGGCGCCGAGCAGCCGGTTGACCTCGGCGACCTGCGCCAGCTCCGGCGGCACGCAGCCGGCGTTCTTCAGCAGCCGGTAGGCGACGCGCAACTCCGGGGGCACGTGCGCGTCGTCGTCGAAGGCCAGCGGCCGGCCGGCGCCCGGCAGGCCGTCGAACTCGCCGCGGGCCGCCGCCGCCTCGATGCGGCGCTCGACCAGCGCGTCCAGTCCCAGGGTGCGGGCGATGTCCATGGGCGCAATGCTACTGCGCGGGTCCGTACAATCCCGCGCGTGCAAGCCCGATCCGATGCTTCCCTCGAACTGCGCAGGGCGCTGAGCCAGTTCGCCACCGGCGTGACGGTGGTCACCACCTGCGCCGCCGACGGCTCGCCGGTCGGGCTGACGGTCAACTCGTTCACCTCGGTGTCGCTGGAGCCGCCGCTGGTGCTGTGGTGCCTGGGCAAGGGCGCGGCGAGCTTCGACGCCTTCCGCCTTGCCGGCCACCACCTCGTCAACGTGCTGGCCGCCGACCAGCTCGAGGTCGCCCGGCACTTTGCCACCCGCGGCGTCGATCGCTTCGTCGGCGTGCGCTGGAGCGCCACCGACACCGGGCTGCCGCGGCTGGACGGCGCCATCGCCTGGTTCGAGATCGCGATCCGCAGCCGGCACGAGGAAGGCGACCACCTGATCCACGTCGGCCGCATCGAGTCCTTCGAGGTCGTGCGCGGCAAGCCGCTGATCTTCCACGACAGCCGCTACGTCTCCGAACTCGCCGAGTCGCCGCTGCCGCGCAACCTGCGCACGCCGCTCGGCTAGGCCCGCGCGACCGCACCGCCGCTACGGCTTCGACGGCGCCGCCGGCCGGCTGGCGAGCCGGATGCCGCCGATGATCAGCAGCAGCGCCGCCAGGTGATACGGCCGCGGCGCGTCGGCCAGCAGCCACATCGACAGCACGGCGGCGAACACCGGTGTCAGGTTGGCGAAGTACACCGGGATCACCGCGCCAACGCGGCGGACGCCGACATCCCAGCACCAGTAGGCGGCCAGCGACGGGAACACGGCCATGTACAGCATCGCCGCCACGGTGCCCGCGCTCCACTCGGTGCGCGCGCTCGACATCGTCGCCTCCAGCGCCGCGAACGGCGCGATCGCGGCGATGCCGACGGCCATCTGCGCCAGCAGCAGCGGCGCGAACGGCAGGTCGGGCCGGCGCCGGCGCAGCAGCCACGTGTACAGCGTCCAGGTGAGGTTGGCCACCAGCATGATCAAGTCGCCCGGCACGAAGGCGAGCTGCGCCAGGTTGGCCGGCTCGCCGCGTGCCATCACCAGCGCCACGCCGGCCAGCGACAGCGCCGCGCCGAGCCACTGGGCCGGGCGCGTGCGCTCGCCGAAGACGAGCGCACCCAGCGCCAGGATGAACACCGGCGAGCTGGAGGCGATCAGGCTGGTGGCCATCGGCGTGGAGGTCTGCAGCGCGATGTACTGCAGCGTGTTGTAGGCGCCGACGCCGAGCGGCCCGATGGCCAGCAGGATGCGCCAGTGGCGGACGAATGCGGCCCGATGTTCGACCGCCGCGCGCCACGCGAACGGCAGCAGCAGCGCGAAGGCAATCACCCAGCGCGCCAGCGACAGCGCCACCGGCGGCACCTCGCCGACCAGCATGCGCGCGGCCACCGCGTTGCCGGCCCAGAACAGCGGCGGCGCCGTCAGCAGCGCGACGGTGGCGGCGTCGAGCCTCATCGTTGCGCGCGCCAGCGGCGCAGCGCCTGTTCCAGGCCATGCGCGAGCAGCCCGGCGCACAGGCCCCGGAACGCGGCGCCGACGCCGCCGAAGCACATGCCGGCGGCGCCGACGACGAAGGCGAGCAGCGCCGGGTCGCGCTCGGCTTCATTGGCCGGCGCCGTGCCAAGCGCGCCGGCGAGCACGAAGGCACCGATCGCCGCGTCGAAGGCAATCCCGGTCGAGGCGCCGATCAGCGCCGCGCCCGGCGTCGACCACGCGGTGACGATCGGCATCCGGTAGCGCAGCGTCAGGTACGCGCCCTCCAGCGCCTTGGTGAGGCTGATCGCGGTGATCCACGAGACGGTCTGCGCCGGGGTGGCGCCGACCGCCTGCGCCGCGGCGACAATCAGCGCCGGCGTGCCGGCGAAGCCGACCGCCGAGGCGATCAGCGCCGAGGAGACATGCGAGAAGCGCAGCGGCATGGGCGCAATGACGGCGGCGGCGCGGCGCCCCGCCCGCGGGCCGCCTGCGGGTCGGCGCCCGTGGTGATTGCGGCGGAGCATAGCGGCGGTCCAGAATGCCGCGCGATGAAACGGCTGTGGGACATCTCTCCGAGCGTGGCGCCGGGCTTCCCGGTGTTTCCGGGCGATACCGCATTCTCGTGGCGCTGGACCTGGCAGCTGGGTCCACACTGTCCGGTGAACGTGTCGGAGATCACGATGTCGCCGCACACCGGCAGCCACACCGACGCACCGCTGCACTATGACGCGCACGGCGCCTCGATCGGCGAAGTGCCGCTCGACGCCTACCTCGGCCCCTGCCGGGTGATCCACGCCCTCGACGCGTCGCCGCGGGTGCAGCCGCGCGACCTCGCGCCCTGCCTCGCCGACGTGCCGCCGCGGGTGCTGCTGCGCACCTGCCGGCGCGCGCCGCGCGACTGGGACCCGGGCTTCACCGCGGTGGCACCGTCGGCGATCGACCTGCTGCACGCCCACGGCGTGCGGCTGGTCGGCATCGACACGCCGTCGCTCGACCCCGAGCAGAGCAGAACGCTCGACAGCCACCAGCGCGTGCGCGCGCACGGCATGGCGATCCTCGAAGGGTTACTGCTCGACGAGGTGCCGGCCGGCGACTACGAACTGATCGCGCTGCCGCTGAAGTGGCACGGCCTCGACGCCAGCCCGGTGCGCGCGGTCCTGCGGGAACTGTGATGGCGGAAGCGCCGAGCCGCGCCGCATGCGCGCAGCTGGACCTGCGCGACCCGCTGGCCGAGCACCGGCGCGCGTTCGCGCTGCCGGAAGGGGTGATCTACCTCGACGGCAACTCGCTCGGCGCCCTGCCCGTCGCCACCGCCGCGCGGCTGCGCGAGGTGATCGAGCGCGAATGGGGCCAGGGGCTGATCGGCTCGTGGAACGCGGCCGGCTGGATCGACGCGCCGCGCCGCGTCGGCGCGAAGATCGCGCAGCTGATCGGCGCCGGCGCCGACGAGGTGATCTGCGCCGACACCACCTCGATCAACCTGTACAAGGCGATCGGCTCGGCGCTGCGCCTGCAGCACGAGCGGCCGCGCGTCAGCGAGCACGACCGCGACGTGATCCTGTCCGAGCGCGGCAATTTTCCGACCGATCTTTACGTCGCGCAGGCGGTCAGCGAGGCGGTCGGCGGCCGCTACCGGCTGGTCACCGTGCCGGGCGAGGAGATCGCCTATCACATCGACGACCACACGGCGATCCTGCTGCTCACGCACGTGAACTACCGCAGCGGTGCCATGCACGACATGGAAAGCCTGACGCGGCGCGCGCAATACGCCGGCGCGCTGACGGTGTGGGACCTCGCCCACTCGGCCGGCGCGGTGCCGGTCGACCTCAACCGCGCCGGCGCCGACTTCGCGGTCGGCTGCGGCTACAAGTACCTGAACGGCGGCCCCGGCGCGCCCGCCTTCGTCTACGCGGCGCGGCGGCACCTGCAGGCGATGGGCGCCGACCGCTTCGGCCAGCCGCTGGCCGGATGGCTCGGGCACCGGGCGCCGTTCGAGTTCGCCGCCGACTACCAGCCCGCCGGTTCGATCGACCGCTTCGGCGTCGGCACGCCGTCGATCCTTGGACTCGCCGCGCTGGAATGCGGCGTCGACACCGTGCTCGCCGCCGGCGTCGAGGCGCTGCGCGCCAAGAGCGTGCGGCTGACGCAGGTGTTCGTCGAGCTCGTCGAGGAGCGCTGCGCCGGGCTCGGCCTGAGCCTGGTCAGCCCGCGCGAAGCCGCGCGGCGCGGCAGCCAGGTGAGCTACGCGCACGAGCACGCCTGGCCGGTGATGCAGGCGCTGATCGCCCGCGGCGTGGTCGGCGACTTCCGCGGGTCCGAGGCGGGCAGCGCCGGCCTGCTGCGCTTCGGCGTCGCGCCGCTGTACGTGCGCTTCGTCGACGTGTGGGACGCGGTCGAGGCGCTGCGCGACGTGCTCGCAACCCGCGCCTGGGACCAGCCGCAGTTCCTGGCGCGCCGCGCCGTGACCTGAACCGGCGGGCGACCGGCGGGTGCCCGCCGGGGACGCTCAAGCAGCGCGTCCGGCGTGCCGATATCCCAGCTGAGGCGGAACGCGCAGGCCGCGCACTCACGGAACACCGACGCCCATGACTTTCATCAAGCCCTACCTGATCCGCCTGTCGCACTGCGATGCGACCGGACAGGTCTTCTATCCGAACTACTTCCACATCTTCAACGCGCTGGTCGAGGACTGGTTCTACGAGGCGATCGAAGTGCCGTTCGACGGCTTCCTGATGGAGCGCGGCCTGAGCCTGCCGACGGTGAAGCTGGAAACGACCTTCTCCGCCCCCTGCCGGATGGGCGAGATCGTCGACTTCTGGCTGACGGTCACGCACATGGGCCGCTCGTCGCTGCGGTTTTCGATGGGCGTGAGCAAGGATGGCGTCGACCGCGTGCGCATGCACCGGGTCGCGGTTTGCGTCAGCCAGAAGACCCACGCCGCCGTGGCGCTGCCGCAGGACGTGCGCGAGAAGATCCAGGCGTTCATGGTCGGCTGACACGGCCGAACAGAACCCCCCGCCGGGCGCCGGCAACTGCCGACGACGTTGCCGCGCAGCTTTCGGCGGCACCGAGCCTGTGCCGAAACGCGATGCGGCACCGCGCCGTCAGCGCGACGCCGCGCGGCGGATCGGGCGCGTCACTTGGCCTGCAGCCGCGCGAGATAGTCGAGCAGCGCGACGATGCGGCCGCGCACGTACCACTCGGGCTGGGCGAGGGCCATGCCTTCCGGTCCCGCGGCCCGCAGCGCTTCCTGCCGGTATTCGCTGCCCCAGACCGGCATCTCGCGTGTGCCGTGCGCGCCGACTTCGGTGCGGCCGTCGACAGTCAACCAGACGAGCTGGCTGGGAAACGCGCCGCCGTTGCGTCGGGCCAGCGTGGTCAGGTCGGACGGATGCTTGCTCAGAAACGGACGCACCGGCCCGAAGCCCTGCCCGTTCGTGCCATGGCAGGACGCGCACTTCGAATCGTATTCGTACTTGCCGAGATCGAATCCCGGCTGCGCCAGCGCCGCGCCCGCAAACAGCAGCGCACCGCCGACGAGCAACCACTCGAGCTTGCGGTTCATCTCTTCTCCTGCCGCCAGCGATTGAACTTGAACCACCGGCCGCCGCCGCAGGAGCCTGGCTGACTGATCAGGAAGTCCCGCGCCTCAGCAGCCGACTAGATTGTCGTCCGGCGCCTGTCGGCAGCGTTGACCCAGGGCAATCGAGCCGGTACCGCGGATCGGACGCCGCCCCGGCATCTTTGGCGCTAGGCGATCCTGTTGAACCACAGCATCGACAGCCCGGCCGCCAGCAGCGACAGCACCGCGGCGGCGCCGGCGGCGAGCGCGGTGACCTCGGTCTGCTTCTTCTCGAACACCAGGCGCGAGTTCAGCGTCTCGTAGACCTTCCTGAGGTCCACCGCGCTGCCGGCGTGGAAGTACTCGCCGATGGTCATGCTGGCCACCGACTTGAGCGTCGCTTCGTCGAGCCGGGCGTGGAACGACCAGCCCTCGAAGCCGATCACCTCGCCCTCGACGGTGCCGACGCCGACCGTGTACACGCGCACGCCGCGGTCGGCCGCCATGCGCGCCGCCTTCAGCGGATCGGGGCCGGTGGTGCGCTGGCCGTCGGTGAGCAGGATGATCGCCGCCGAAGCGTAGCTGCCCGGCGGCACCGGCGTGAACTCCTTCGGCTCGCTCCTTCGCACCTCGTCGAGCGAGCGGCCCTTGTGCTTGCTCTCCTCGCCGTAAATCACGCCGCTGACGTCGATGCCGGCGTCCGGAAACAGCGCGTCGAGCGCGACCAGGATGGCGCTGCCGGTGGCGGTGCCGCGCTGCAGGTGGAAGCGGTCGATCGCCGCCAGCACGTCTTCGCGGCTGTGCGTCGCGGGCTGCACCAGCGAGGCGGTGCCGGCGAAGGCGACCACGCCGACGCGCGTCTTCGGCGGCAGTTGCTGCACGAACTCGCGCGCCGCGTTCTGCGAGGCGACCAGCCGGTTCGGTTCGACGTCCCTGGCGCGCATGCTGCCGGAGACATCCATCGCCAGGATGATCGTCTCCTGCTGGCTCGGCAGCGTCACGGTGGCCACCGGCCGCGCGGTGGCGAGGATCATCGCCGCCAGCGCGAACAGGAACAGCAGCGGCGGCAGGTGCCGGCGCCAGCGCGACGAGGCGCCGAGCGCTTCCTTGACGAGACCGAGGCTGGCGTAGCGCAGCGCGAACTTCTTGCGCCGCGCGAGCAGCCACAGGTAAAGCGCCACCGCCAGCGGCAGCACGGCCAGCAGCCACAGCAGTTCCGGCCACAGGAAGTTCATCGCGGTCGCCCGTCTCCGGCGCGCGGGTCGATCGACGTCGGCTGCGCCCGCGCGAGATGCGTCGGCAGGCCGCCGCCGACGGAAAGCTGCGCGCGCCGCTTGCGCAGGTCGGCAAAGCGCAGGATCGACGAGGCGAGGTCGTCGGCGGTGGAAAGCTCCAGCGTGTCGACGCCGGCATCGGCCAGCGCGGCGCGCAGCGCCTGCTCGCGCCGTTCGGCCGCGGCGGCGAAGCGGCGGCGAAACGCGGCGTCGTGCGTGTCGACCCAGATCTGCTCGCCGGTCTCGGCGTCCTGCATCGGCACGCCGCCGATGTCGGGCAGCTTCACCTCCAGCGGGTCGTACAGGCGGATGGCGATCACCTCGTGCCGCTGCGCCAGCCGCGCCAGCCAGGGCGCCCAGCCGGGCACGCTGATGAAGTCCGACACCACGAACACCAGCGCGCGGCGCCGCGCCACGCGCAGCGCGTGCAGCAGCAGTTCGGACAGGTCGGTCGGTCTCGCCGCGCCCGGCGCCGCGGGCTGCATCAGGCGCGCCAGCAGATGCAGCACGTGCCGGCGGCCGCTGCGCGGCGCGAGCACCGTGTCGACCCGGTCGCGGTAGCGGATCAGGCCGACGCGGTTGCCGCGCCGGGTGAGCACCCGCGCCAGCAGGGCGACGAACTCGGCGGCGAGCTGCTGCTTGCTGGTGCCGGCGGAGCCGAAGTCGACCGACGCCGAGGCGTCGACGAAGAACCAGGCGGCGAGCTCCCGGTCCTCGTGGAACTCGCGCACGTAGGGCACCTGCAGCCGCGCGGTGACGTTCCAGTCGATGTGGCGGACGTCGTCGTTGTACTGGTACTCGCGCAGGTCGGCCAGGTCGAGCCCGGCACCGCGGAACAGCGTGCGGTAGTCGCCGTGCAGCGCGCCGTCGAGGCGCTTGAGTACGGTCCACTCCAGCCGGCGCAGCACCGCCTCGGCGCTGCCGGCCGGCGTCGCGGCGCGCGCGGCATCAGCCGTTGGCGACGCGGGCATGGGTCTGCAGCGGCTTGTCGGGCGCGGCGACGTGCTTCATCACCACCGCGATCAGGTCGTCGGCGCTCCTGCCCTCGGCCAGCGCCTCGTACGACAGCACCAGCCGGTGCCGCATCACGTCGGCGGCCAGATCCGTGACGTCTTCCGGCAGCGCGTAGTCGCGGCCGCGCAGGAAGGCGAGCGCGCGCGCCGCCTCGATCAGGTGGATCGTCGCCCGCGGGCTGGCGCCGAAGGTGATGTAGCGCGCCAGATCCTTGATGCCGTGCCGCTCGGGCTCGCGCGTGGCCGACACCAGCCGCACCGCGTAGCTCATCAGCGCCGGATCGACATAGCCCTTGCGGCACTCGCGCTGCAGTTCGGCCAGCTGCTCGGTGGTGGCCACCGGGCCGACGGCCACCGGCGCCCCGGTCACCCGCTCGACGATGACGAATTCCTCATCAGTGCTCGGATAGCCGACCAGCACCTTCATCATGAAGCGGTCGACCTGCGCCTCGGGCAGCGGGTAGGTGCCCTCGGTCTCGATCGGGTTCTGGGTGGCCATCACCAGGAACGGCTCCGGCACCGGGTAGGTGTGGCCGGCGATCGTCACCTGCCGCTCCTGCATCACCTCCAGCAGCGCGCTCTGCACCTTGGCCGGCGCGCGGTTGATCTCGTCGGCCAGCAGCAGGTGGGTGAACACCGGCCCGAGCGAAGTGGCGAACTCGCCGGTCTTCTGGTTGTAGATGCGCGTGCCGACCAGATCGGCCGGCACCAGGTCCGGCGTGAACTGGATCCGCTTGAAGCCGCCGGAGATCGCCGCCGCCAGCGTCTTGACCGTCAGCGTCTTGGCCAGCCCGGGCACGCCCTCGACCAGCAGGTGGCCCTGGGCCAGCGTGGCCACCAGCACCCGCTCGAGGAAACGGTCCTGGCCGACCACGACTTTCTTCACCTCGAACAGGATCCGTTCCATGGTCGAGGCGACGGCTTCGCCGCCCGGTTTCAGCAGTTCCATCGCGTCACTGGCCCTCAGAAAGGATGCATGCCGACGCCGGCGGCGGCGTTTTCGATCGGCACCGCGAAGCCGATGCCGATGAAGGTGCGCTCGCGGCCGGGGTTGAGGATCGCGGTGACGATGCCGACCACTTCTCCGTCCATCGTCACCAGCGGCCCGCCGGAGTTGCCGGGATTGGCGGCGGCATCGAACTGGATCAGGTTGGAAAGCGTGCGCTTGCCGTGCTGCGAGCGGAACTCGCGCTGCAGGCCGGAGATCACGCCCGCCGACACCGACGGGCCGATGCCGAAGGGAAAGCCCACGGCCACCACTTCGTCGCCCGGCTTCAGGCCGCCGGTGGAGCGCAGCGTCGCCGGCTCCAGCCCGTCTTTCGGCAGCGACTTCGCCTGCAGCACCGCCAGGTCGTGCTCGGGCTTGGTGCTCAACACCACCGCGTCGGACTCGTGGCCGTCGGCGAACTCGACCACGATCTTCTCCGACGTGGTCACCACGTGCAGGTTGGTCAGGATCACGCCGGTGTCGACGATCGCGACGCCGCTGCCCACGCCCTCGTCGATGTCCGCGTCGCCGCGCTCGCCCGGCGCCACGCCGCGCACGCGCACCACCGACGGTGCGACCTTCTCGGCGGCGCGGGCCGCCGGCGACGGCAGCGCCTTGGTGTTCAGCGTGTGCAGCACCGCCTTGTCGATGTCGGCCTGCGTCAGCGGCTTCAACAGGCGGTCGCTCCGCTGCAGCGCGACGACCGCGAGCGCCGTCAGCAGCGCGGTCGTCGCCGCCAGCAGCAGCCGCTCGTGACGATCAACCCAGCGACGCCAGG
>Ga0114939_10003845_pt1 | contig 10242 bp, 7 predicted proteins | sample AshMeaCrysSpring_FD_87196 | JGI IMG/M metagenome (GOLD analysis project Ga0114939, IMG submission 87196) | Groundwater microbial communities from Big Spring, Nevada to study Microbial Dark Matter (Phase II) - Ash Meadows Crystal Spring | ecosystem: Environmental > Aquatic > Deep subsurface >... | reverse complement strand
GCCCTCCCTCGCGTTTCATGCATCAGACGCGACAACCACCGACCGGCGGCAGGGTTTGAAAATGCGGAAACCTCAGTGAGAAACGGCGGCTTCCGATTCCACCGGGACAAGCTTCCGCGATTTTTCCCCGCCGAAATTTTCGATGAGGTAAAAGAAGACGGGGATGAGGAAGATGGCGATGAAGCTGGCGGCGAGCATGCCGCCGATGACTGTGAAGCCCATGACCTGACGGGAGAGCGCGCCGGCTCCGCTGGCTTTGGCGAGCGGAACGCAGCCGAGGATGAAGGCGAAGCTGGTCATGAGGATCGGACGCAGCCGCAACCGGGCGCCTTCGAGCGCGGCCTCCATGAGTGGAAGGCCCTCTTCGACTTTCATCTTGGCGAACTCGACGATGAGGATGGCATTTTTTGCGGCGAGTCCGATCAGCATCACAAGGCCGATCTGGGCGTAGATGTTGTTCTCGTAGTGGCCGACCATGAGGGCGGCGAACGCGCCGAAGACCGCGATGGGAGTGCAGAGCAGCACGCTGAACGGGAGCTTCCAGCTCTCATACTGGGCCGCCAGGATCAGGAACACGAAGAGCAGGGAAATCCCGAAAATGAACATCGGCGAGATCCCTTCGGCGGCCTGTTTTTCCTGGAAGCTCATGCCCAGATACGAGAACCCCATCTCCTTGGGCATGGTTTGCGCGAAGACTTCCTCCATGGCCGCCATGGCCTGACCGGACGAGTAGCCCGGCGCGGCGTTCGCATTGATCTGTGCGCTGCGGTAAAGGTTGTAGCGCATGGTGAATTCGGGCCCGCTGATCGGGTTGGCGGTTGTGATGGCATCGAGCGGGACCATCTGGCCGTCTTTGTTTTTCACAAAGAATTGTCCGATTTGTTCGGCGCTGGTGCGGTAGTTGCCGTCGGCCTGCACGAAGACCTGCCACTGACGTCCGAAGCGGTTGAAGTAGTTGACAAAGTTGCCGCCCATGAACGTCTGCAGCGTCTGATAGACAGCCCCGAGGTCGAGGTTTTGTTTGAGGACCTTTTCGCGGTCCACCTTCATGAGAACCTGCGGCACGCCGGGCGCGAAGGTCGTGCTCACACCCGCGAGTTCGGGGCGCTCTTTGGCGGCGGCGAGGAACTTCTGAACGTTCTCGGTGAGAAACGCGAGGTCTTTGCCCGAGCGGTCCTGAAGCACAAACGTGACGCCCCCGCTCGTTCCGATGCCGGGAATCGCCGGCGGCGAAAACGCGAAGGCCAGGGCGCCCGGCAGCTTCGAAAGCGCGCCGTTCACATGCTTCATGATGGCCTCGTATTTTTCATCGGGAGCCGTGCGTTCGCCCCAGTCCTTGAGGGTGACAAAAAACGCGCCGGTGTAGGTGGTGTTGACGCCGCTCAGAAAGTTGTAGCCGTCGATGGCGGTGACGTATTGCACGCCGGGGGTGGCCTGGAGGATGGCCTCGGCCTGTTTCATGACCTGGGTGGTGCGCTCGAGCGAGGCCGCGTCGGGGAGAACCGTCTGGGCAAAGAAATAGCCCTGGTCCTCCTCGGGAAGGAAACTGCCGGGGACCGCCTTGCCGAGGAGCCCGGTGGCCACAGTCATTCCGACCAGGAGGAAGATCGCGACGAAGGATTTGCGGATCAGAAACCGGCACACGCCGACATATCCGCCCGTGGCGGATCCGAAGGCCCGGTTGAAGGCATCGAATCCTTTTTGCAGCAGCCCGTTGCTCTTTTTCCGGGGCCTGAGCAGGAGCGCTGCAAGCGCGGGGGACAGGGTAAGCGCGTTGAATGCGGAGATGATCACCGACACGGCGATGGTGACCGCAAATTGCTGGTACAGCCGGCCGGTGATGCCGGGGATGAAGGCGGTGGGGACAAACACGGCCGCAAGGATCAACGCGATCGCGATCACCGGTCCGGTGACTTCTTTCATCGCCAGCAGAGTCGCCTCCCGCGGCGACAACCCGCGCTCGATGTGGTGCTCGACCGCCTCGACCACCACGATGGCATCGTCCACCACAAGGCCGATCGCCAGAACAAGGCCGAAAAGCGAGAGCGTGTTGACGGAGAAACCGAACACCGGAAAGAGCGCAAACGTGCCGATCAACGAAACCGGCACGGCCAGCAGCGGAATCAACGTCGCCCGCCAACCCTGCAGGAAGACGAACACCACGATGATGACGAGGACGAGCGCCTCGACCAGCGTGTGCAGGATTTCTTTCATGCCCTCGGTGACCGCGAGCGTCGTGTCCAGCGAAACCGCGTAGGCAAGGTCGTTGGGGAATTTCTCCGAGAGTTCTTTCATTTTCGCCTTTGCGCCTTCGGCGGCGGCGATCGCGTTTGTGCCGGGAAGTTGGTAGAGCGCGATCGAGGCCGCCGGGCTTCCGTTGAGACGGGTCGTGATCGCGTAGTTCTGGGCGCCCAGTTCGATGCGGCCGACATCCTTGATGCGCAACATCGACCCGTCGGGATTGGCGCGCACGACGACCTCGCCGAATTCCTCGGCGCTTTCCAGCCGCCCCTGCGCGCGCACCGCGTAGGTGAAGTCCTGGCCGGCCGGCACGGGCTCCCCGCCGATCTTGCCGGCGGGATTCACTTTGTTCTGCTGGTTGATGGCTTCGAGGATTTCGGAAATTGTGAGGCCCAGCGAGGCAAGCCGGTCGGGACTCACCCAGATGCGCATCGCGTATTGCCCGGCGCCGAAAACCGTCACGCTCGCGATGCCTTTGACCCGCGTGAATTCGTCGTTGAGGTTGATGTAGGCGTAGTTGGCCAGGAACACCGCATCGTAGGTGCCGTTGGGCGAATACAAGGAGAACATTAGCAACGGCGAAGACGTGGATTTCTGAACGGTCACCCCCGCTTTGTTGACATCCTCGGGAAGTTGTGACGACGCCTGATTGCTGCGCATCTGCGCGAGGATCTGGTCGGTATTCGCGTCGGTGGCGACGTCGAAATTGACGGTGAGCTTCATGCTGCCGTCGTTCGCGTTGACCGAATACATGTAGTTCATGTTATCGACCCCGCTCATTTGCTGCTCGATCGGCGTGGCGACCGACTGCTCGACGGTGAGCGCGTCCGCGCCGGTGAAGGTCGCTTTCACCTGGATCTCGGGCGGGACAATGTCGGGGAACTGCGCCACCGGCAGACTCAGATACGCCGCGGCTCCGACAATCGTGAGGATGATCGATATGACCATCGCCACGATCGGGCGGTTGATAAAAAATTCGGACATGGCGGATTATTTCGCGGGCTGCGCGGCGGGGGTGGCTTCGGGAGCGGGCGACCATGGCTTGGCGTCCACCGGAGCGCCGGCCCGCAGTTTTTGAGTTCCTTCCACGACGACCTTCTCGCCGGGCTTGAGGCCGGAGGTGACGACCCAGTCCGGACCGATGCGCTGGCCGACCCCGACCGGCCGGATTTCCGCCCGGCTATCCGGCCCGATGATTCCGAGTTGGTAGGTGCCCTGGACTTCGATGAGCGCGCGCTGCGGCACGAGCAGGGCGTCGGGAATCACCCGGGCGGGAACCCTCGCGCGGGCGAACTGGCCGGGGCGCAGCACACTGCCCGGATTCTCCAGCAGAGCCGTGAAAAGAATCGTGCCCGTGGCCTGGTTGATCTGACGGTCCACTGAAAGCAGGCGCGCCTTTTTGGGGAAGGGTTTGCCATCAGCAAGAACGACCTCGATGGTCTCACCGCGTTCCGCAAGCGGCTTGCTCAAGATTTCCCGGATGCGTTCGCCGGCCACGAGGTATTCCTGCTCGCTGAGCGGAACGACGAGCTTCATGGGATCCAGAGTGGAGACCGAGGTGAGCGGCGGACTGCCTGGCGTGCCGACAAGGTCGCCCACCTGGGCCTTGGAAATCCCCGCGATGCCTTCCACGGGCGAGACAATCCGGCAGAACTCCAGATTCAGCCGTGCGGTTTCCACGGCCGACTCCAGCGCGCGGACTTTCGCGAGGTTGGAGAGGTTGAGCTGCACTTTGTTGGTGTGCTCTTTTTCCGAGATGACCTTTTTGTCGAAGAGTTCCTTGCTCCGGTCGGCCTCCGATTGCGAGGCCAGTTGCATGGCTTTGCCCTGCTCGAGTTGGCTCTGCGCCTCCGACAGGGCGGCCTCGAACGGGCGGGGATCGATTTGAAAAAGCACGTCGCCCTTCTTCACCAGCGAGCCCTCCTGGTAATCGCGACTGACCAGATGCCCGGTGACCCGTGCCCGGATATCCGCATTTTCCGAACCGTCCAGCGTGCCGATCCACTCGCGATAAACCGTCACCTCGCGCTCCGCAGGCTCCACCACAAGAACCTCCGGCGCCTGCGGTTGCGGTTTCTCAGAGGAATTGTCCTTGCAGGCGGGGACCGTGCAAAGCGCGAGTGCGGCGAGGGTGAGCGAGTGAATGCGGCGGAAGAGGTCCATTGGAGCGGGATTCTGGCAGACAATACATTTTTCGCCTATGGGACCAAAGTCCTATTTTCGGATTCCGTGCCTCCCATCGCCCATGCGATGGCGTCGAGCAGGGCCTGGTCGTCCACTGGTTTGGTAAAAAATCCCGCCGCACCGGCCTGCCGGGCCGATTGCCGGGCGTCCTCGGTGTCGTGTGCCGTGACAAAAATGACGGGCACCGACCTCCCGGCTCTTGTCAGAAGCCCCGGCAACTCTAGCCCGCTTTGTCCCGGCATGCGGACATCGCAAACCACGCAGGCACCGGCGTCCGGCGTGGCGGCATCCAGAAAATCCTTCACCGAGGCGAACGCATGGGGCGTCATCTTTGCCGACCGGGCCAGCCGCGAAAGCGCGCCGCGCACGGAAGGTTCGTCATCGACGATATAGAGATGGATCTCGGACATCGGGGCATGGGAGGCAGACTGGCAGTTCGTCCGCACCCTGCCAATGGGACCAAAGGCCTATTTTTTTGAGGGAGCCGAAGGAAGAAAAACCGAGAGGACCGCCCCGCCGCCGGGGTGGTAGGCGGCCTCGATGCGCCCGCCATGGCTCTGGACGATGCGCCGGGAAATCGCGAGCCCCATGCCGAGGCCGTCTTCCTTGGTGTTGTAGAATGGTGAAAAAATTTTGTCCGGATGTCCGCCCGGGATCCCGCATCCGCGATCGCGCACGGAGATTTTCACGATCCCCCGGGAGGCGCCCGCCCGCAGATCGATGCGTTTGTTTTCGGGCGGAGTCTCCTTCATCGCCTGTCCGGCATTCAGGAGGATATTCATGAGGACCTGCTGCAGTTCCACCCGGGTGGCAAACACGGAAAGTCCGCCCGCGGATAAGGCCGGACGCACCTCGATGCCACCGCCCAGAAATTCCCGGCGCAGCAACTGCAAAACTTCGCCCACGACCTCCCGGAGACAGCATATTTCCGGCGGAGACGGACGATTGCTCAGCATTTCGCGCGAATTGCGGACCACGGTTCCAGCGTGTTTGTTGTCGCGAACAATATCGTCCAGAATCTCCATCAATTCCGCCGGGTCCATGGCTTGGTTGGTGATGAACCGCCTGGCGGCCTGCGCGTTGCAAAGAATCGCGGCAAGGGGCTGATTCAGCTCGTGGGCCAGCGCGGAGCCGATTTCTCCGAGCGTCGCCACCCTCGCGCCGTGGGCGATTTCCGCACGGAGGTGGCCGGTCCGGATTTCGGCCCGCTGCAGTGCCAACACATTTCCGATGATCCGGGCAATCAAGTGGAAATCTTCGATTTCATCATCTTTCCATGCCCGTTCCCGGGTGAGTGTCCCAAAAGAAATGGCTCCGAATACCGAGCCGTCGGCGACGAGGGGGATGGTGATGGTTGATTTCGTCCCGTGGGCCCGAAAGGATTTTTGATCGACATCCGCCCCGGGCGGAAGGCTCTCCAGTCTGCCGAGGATGATGGATCTCCCGCTGGTCAACTCCCTTGTGGCCCAAGGAAAGAGGCTGGTTGACACGGTGGACTTCGGCAACGGCGGGAGGTCTGGCGGTTGCCAATAGTGGGTGAGGACCATCCCGCCGCCCTCATCCACAAACTGCCAGAGCGTGCTGCGTTCGAGATTCAGGGCCTCCACCATGTGACGCTGGGCGTCTTCGACGGCCGCATCAATTTGGGAGGGCGGCAGCGCCGCGAACCCGGAGGACAGCCTCACCAATAATTTTTGGAGGCGGAGTTTGTCTTCAAGTTCGTGCTCGCCGCGTTTGCGGGCGGTGATGTCGGTCTGAACGGCGACAAACCGGCTCCGCGGGTTGGCTCTCCGACCGTTCAGGACGGGCAGAATGGTGGTCTCCAACCAATAGAACGAACCATCCTTCGCGCGGTTTTTGATCTCACCCCGCCAGATCGTTCCCTTCTTGATCGTCCTCCAGAGGCTGCAAAAGAACGTTTTGGGATGATGGCCCGAATTGACGATCCGGTGAAAACCCTGGGCGCATGGGCCGGCGAGAGCGACCTCCCCACCTGCGGGATGGTGCGGGTCGAAGTGCTCCGCGGGTTGAAAATCCCCCGGGTTCGCGATTGGTTGGCGGCATTTTTTGATGTGATGATCAACGTGCCGAGCACCAACCGCCCGGATGCGGGCCGCGCAGGCCGCCTCGAGGCGGGTCCGCCCACGGGGTCCAGTCGTCCGACCGGCTGGAAAACCCAGACGCCTTCCCGCTCGATCTCATTGACGGCAAGTGCACTCATGTCGTTCTCACTCTGGAAAACGGGGATGTTTTTGCCAAGCAGCGCTTCGGAGATTGCCGGGGATTGCTTGCATCCGGCGCCGTCTATGGCAGAGTTCAGACGATCCGCGGGGTTCTTCCAACGGTTAGGAAAATCGGCTTACATCCGATGAACAGAGGTTCGATTCCTCTACCCCGCAATTTTCCCCGGAGCGGCTGCCCCGGGCTACGTGATCAATCCCGGCCGAGGCGCTCGACCGGCTTGTCTGCGAGCAATTCGTGGGCCTCGCGCAGGATGCCCGGGATGCGGTCGGCGAACGGACTTGCCGCGACGGCCCGCCGGAGGGCCGCCTCGTCGAAGTCGGCGGCGTTTTTTCCCGGAAACCAATGGTCGGCGTTGCCGAGCAGGTTGTAGCGCATTTTGCCGAAGGCGACCATGTCGAGGGCGGTGGCGTGGGTCCAGAGGCGCAGGATTTCCCACACATTCACGCCGCCCGGGATTTCCGTCCACTCGGGGATTCCCTCGGCCCAGCGCGCGGCCCAGTCGGACCCGTGGAAGGCGGAGAGCGCACCCGCTAGGCGGGCCCCGATTTCCGGAACAAGGCGGGGCGCGTCGGCGAGTTTGCCGAGTGCGACAAGGTGCGCGTCGAAGTCGGACGGCCGCGCGGCCCCGAGGCTCAGCGTGTGGATCTCCGGGCGCATGAGGCAGAACAGGTCGTTGAACTCCATGGGAGTGAGCGGCTTGCAGAGCTCCGCCAATTTCTCCGGCGGCTCGTAGAGCTTCCCGCCTTTGTCGTTCGGGCTGATGATAAAAACGCCCGCGTTTTGTTTGGTGGCTTCGGTGACGGCGGGGAGGTTGGTCTGGTTGATCCAGTAATAGTGGAGGTTGACGTAGTCGAACTCGCCGGTCGCGAGCGCGCGCACGATGGTGCTCGTGGGGCCGTGTGTGGAAAACCCGAGGAAGCGCGCGCGGCCTTCTCGCTGGATCGCGCGGCCGGCTTCCAGCGCGCCGCCCGGGCGCAGTGTGAGGTCGAGCAACTCGTCGTTGTTGATGCCGTGGAACGAGAGGAGGTCCACGTAATCAAGGCCGAGGAGGTCCATGCTGCGGTTGAAGGTGGCCAGAAAATCCTTCCCGGGGGCGGGGGCCACCTTGGTTTGCACGATCAACTCTTCGCGCGGAAGGCGGGGCAGGACGCGGCCGAGCTGGCGTTCCGATGTGCCGTAGCCCCTTGCGGTCTCGATGTGGTTGATGCCGACTTCGAGCGAGCGGTGGATGGTGGCTTCGAGTTTGGCTTGGTTGGCGGCGGTGATTTTGTCCCAGTCGTCGTCGTTCCATGTTTCCTGGTAGCGCATTCCCCCGCAGGAAAAGACGGGCATGTCGATGCCGGTGCGGCCGAAGGTTCTCGTGATCATTGGGCGGTCGGTGATTTTTCGAAAAGGCAGGCGCACTCGATCTGCGCGGTTTGCGGGAACATATCCACCGGACACGCCCGCACCAAGGAGTATTCCGCCGCAAGGCGCGCGGCGTCCCGTGCCAGCGTCGAAGGATCGCACGAGACGTAGATCACTCTCAGCGGGCCCTCCGCCAGCACAATATCGATCACACCGGGTCCGAGGCCTTCCGCGGGCGGATCGAAAAGCACGCAGGTTTCACCCGGTGGTCGCGTCCGCAGCACCTCCGCAAGCAGGCCCTCGACCGGACCCTCGAGAAACCGCGCGTTGGCGGGCGCGTTTTCACGCGCGTGCCGCACGGCCCCGGCGCTCCACTCGATTCCGGTGACTTCCCCGAAAATTCCCGCCAGGCGGAGCCCGAAAAATCCCGCCCCGCAATAGGCATCGACCAGATGCCCGCCGCCGGGCCCCGCGAGTTCCGCCACCACTCCCGCGAGCACCTCCGCCGCGCCGTCGTTGACCTGCCGGAACCCGTGGAATGGTGCCTCCGCCCGCAGCGTGCGCTCGCCGTCGTCGGGCCGCGAGGCCCGGTATCTCGCCAAGCGCCCATTCACTTCCTCCGACGCGATCGCGCAGCGCCCGACATCCACCACCCGGCCGGTCCCCCTCGCAAAAAAGCCGGTCCTTCCCGCGCGCGTGTGGACCGAAAGACGGTTCCTGTAAGCGTAGGCGAGCGGCGACGGCCGCACCGCCTCGACCGCCGGTGCCGGAATCTTCGCGATCCGGCGGAGGGCCTCCTCCACCTGCGCCCGCTTGATTTCCAGCTGAACCTCATACGAAAGGTGCTGGTATTGGCAGCCGCCGCACGTCCCGAAGGCCGGACACACCGGCTCGACACGCCCGGCCGCCGGCTCGAGCACCTCCACCAATTCGCCAAGCGAGTGATTCTTCTTTCGCGACACCACCCGCACCCGCACCAACTCGCCCGGAGCCGAATACGGCACAAAACACACCATGCCATCCGCCAGCCGCCCCACACCGGCTCCCCCGAACGCCACACGCTCAATCCTGACTTCGCAAATTTCCAAGGCTTGCAGCATCGCGAATCCCGCCCCCGCGCTCAACCCCAAAAATCCCCGCGCAAGGGGCACGGCACCCTATTGCCGGCACGACTTCCCGCAGACGTTGCAGAGTGCCGCGCGCAGGTCCGCAAGCCGGATCGGCTTGCTCAGGAAGCCGTCCATGCCCGACTCGATGCACCGAAGCCGGTCGGCGTCGTAGGCGTTCGCCGTGAGCGCGATGATGACGGGCCGCTTGGCGACGGGCAGTGCCCGGATGCGTGTTGTCGCCTCGATGCCGTCCATCCCCGGCATTTGCATGTCCATGAAGATCAGGTCGAAACGGCCGTCGGCGGCAAGTTCCACCGCCTCGGCTCCGCCCGGGGCGGCTTCGGCGGACTGACCCAGTTTTTTGAGCAGCGTTGTTGCCACCATGCGGTTGACCTCGTTGTCATCGACAACGAGGATTTTCAGATCGGGGATGTGGGAGTCACCCGTGGCGGGCATTGCGGTGGGAGTCCCGGCTGCGGCTCCTAGTCTTACGCGTGTGTGGAAGGTGGTTCCCGCCGGCGACGACTCGACGGTGATGTCGCCGTCCATTGCGCGGGCCAGTCGTTTGCAGATCGCCAGCCCGAGGCCGGTCCCGCCGAATTTGCGGGTGACCGAGGCGTCGGCCTGTGTGAACGGCTCGAATAACCTCTCCCGGAGATCCTCCCGGATGCCGATGCCGGTGTCGCTCACGGCGAGATGGAGCCGCCAGCCGGATCCCTCGGCCTCCGCCCGCGCTTCGACGGAGATCCGGCCCGAGGGGGTGAACTTGATGGCGTTCGAAAGGAGGTTGGAGAGAATTTGACGGATCCGCAGGCTGTCGCCCCGCACGGTCGGGGGCAGCCCCGCAAGCGAGGACACGAGGTCGAGATTTTTTGTGGCGGCGAGCGGGCGGAGGGTTTCGATGATGCCGCCCAGTTCGGCCGCCGGGTCGAAGTCCCTCGCTTCGAGATCCAGGCGGCCGGCCTCGATTTTGGAAAAATCCAGCAGGTCGTTGATGAGGGCCAGCAGGGATTGTGCGCTTCCCGTGAGCAATCGGAGTTGCGAGGATTGTTCCTCGTCGAGCGGCGACATCGCGAGAATATCGGCCAGGCCGATGATTCCATTAAGGGGGGTGCGG
>Ga0114939_10003844_pt1 | contig 10244 bp, 8 predicted proteins | sample AshMeaCrysSpring_FD_87196 | JGI IMG/M metagenome (GOLD analysis project Ga0114939, IMG submission 87196) | Groundwater microbial communities from Big Spring, Nevada to study Microbial Dark Matter (Phase II) - Ash Meadows Crystal Spring | ecosystem: Environmental > Aquatic > Deep subsurface >... | reverse complement strand
GACAGCGAGCGGGAACCAGCGGGCCAGCGTCGCGGCCAAGGCGGGGCCGGGGCGCGGCCGAGGCGTCGTGCGAGCCGAAGGCGAGCCGGCCCGTCCCACGACTGCGGGGGTTCGGTAAGCGCACCCTCGCAGGAGGCAGCATGGCGCACGTCGAACCGGAGCGCGGCATCGACGGGCGCGCCCGCGGATCGACCAAGCCCCGCCGATGCGTGGCGGTAGCCGACGCCGATGGCGCTGCGTGCGCCTGAGGCCCGGCCGCCGCGAGCGGACCACTGCAGTAGTCCCCGGCCCCCGGTGAAGCGCCCGCGCCGCGAACAGGATGCCGATAGGCTGCCGCGGACGACTGCCAGCCAGGGCACACACCGGCTGTCCCCGTGTTCGGGCCGTTGCCGGAACCCTGGGCCGCCGACAGGCCCCCAGCATCACCAACGGGGGTGCAGTCCGACGAAGTTGGGCTAGAGTGCGGCGTCCGTCCGCCGCATCGATCATCGAGCGGCGCGCGGACACCAACATATCGTCCAAAAGGAGAACGACATGGCCAATGGCGATCCCCTCAAGGCGGGCATGGGCGTCACGGCGACCGACGTCACCTCGGTGGATGCGGCACTGCATCCGCTCAAGGGCCCATCCTTCCTGGTGCGCAGCTTCGTGTATCGAACGGGTGCGCCGGTGACGCCGACGCCATGGTCGACAGAGCACATCGCCGTGCAGGCCGAAGGCCCAACGGGTGTGCTGGCGAGCACGTTCAACAGCAACGGCGCCGCGGTCGCCGGCATTGGCCGCAGTCCGTTTGCGACCGGGCTATTCGGCAGCGGTGGACAGCGCGCCGTGTGGGGCAATGGCATTCCGAGCGTGCAGGCAGGCACGACCGCATTCTCGCCCGGTGCCGAGATCGGGGTGACGGGGGACTCGGTCGGCACCGCCGGCGTGTTCGGCTATTCGCTGTTCGGCATCGGCGTGCTCGGGCGCAACGATTCCGGCGGGCAGCCGGGCGTGCGTGGCGAAGCAACCACCAGCGGCGGCGTCGAGGGGGTGTCGGTCGACGCGCCGGGCGTGTTCGGCGAGTCGGTCAATTCGCTCGGCGTCGTCGGCCGCAGCAACGCCGACGCCGGCGTGTCCGGCCAATCACAGCCGGGACCGGGCGTGCGCGGCTATTCCGGCGACGGCACGGGAGTGCTCGGCCTGAGCGAGCGCGAGAACGGCGTGGTCGGCTTCGGGTCGAAGAACGGGGTGGCTGGTGCTTCGAGGCAAGGCAGCGGGGTCGTGGGCAGCACGCGCCGAGGCCCGGCCGGCGTGCTTGCGATCGGCGACAGCATTGCGCTGCGCGCGGTGAGCGCGAGGACGGCGGGCTACTTCGAGGGCGACGTGATCGTCGATCGCGACCTGCTCGTGCTCGGCGCCAAGAGCGCGGTCGTGCGCTCGCCCGAAGGCAGTCTGCGCCAGCTGTATTGCGTGGAGGCCCCCGAGCCGTGGTTCGAGGATCAGGGCGAGGGCAAGCTCGTCGAAGGCGTCGGCGAGATCGCGCTCGATCCGCAGTTCGCCGCGGCGGTCAAGGGGGCGTACCAAGTGCAGCTGACGCCCTACGCGCCGGTCCTGCTCTGGGTCGCGGCACGCGGCAAGGCGAGGTTCACGGTACGCGCGCAAGCCCTGCCCGGCGGCAAGCTGCCCAGAGGGCCCGTGGCGTTCTCGTGGCGGGTCATTGCGCGGCGCGGCGATCTGGCGCGTGCCAAGCGTTTCGCCGACGTCACCCTGCCCGCGCTGGCCGAGCTGCCGGCGCCGCCCGCCTGGCCCAAAACACCGAAGACACCGTCGGCGTCGCCGGCGCTGAAGATCGATGCGGCGAAGACCAATCCTTTCGGTGAGCGGCTGGCGAGCGCCAAGGACCTGGCCACGCGACGGCGCGGTTGAGCGACGCGATCTCCCGCATCGGTGCCAGGCCATCTCCAGGTCGGCCTGAAAGAACGGATTGATCGTCTCGACGTGGAACGGTGGTCCACCGAGAAGCGACAAGCCGGACGCGCTGGCGGGCTCGAACCTGCACAACCGCTGCGCTGTTGCCCCCCGGGGAGGATCGGCGCGCCGCGCCCAACATACATGGATGATTAACGGATGATTCGCATTCCTTCCAATATCGGCGGAGTCGCGATCGAGTTGCTCCCGGAGTGCGTAACGACGTCGACGAACGAGTAGTCGAGGCGCTCGTTTGGGGCAATCCCCAAGGTTGTCGTCCCTCTCCTTCCATACTCGTTGTACATCAGCGCGGCGAGCGACAGCCACGACTACCCAAGTCCTCATTCGGATGTGCTCGTCGTTCGTGAGCCCATGTTCAAGGCAGTGGACATCTCCCGCGTCAACGGGGTGAAGATCGGCCTCCGACACTCTTCAGATCCCTTTCTCAACGCCATCGTCGAGGCGATTCAGACGCACTTCGAAACCTACCCCCACCGGCGGGAAAACTTCGGGACCTTTCTTCTGCCGCAAGCTTGGCAACGTGGTCACCGGGCCGCAGATGCTAAGCACCCACCGGGACCACCTTCACCTCTCTGTGAACTGACCGCCGGGGAGTCCCACGGATCGCGTCCCACGGCAGCTACCAACCGATCGACCTGCGCGGGCCGATGCGCCCGCCTCACGAAGCACTTCTGGGCCTGCCGGCCTCGGCAAGACACGGACCGCGTCGCGTGCTCGGATTGCCTAAAGGAAGCCGCAATGCTGCCGCTCCGCGGCGCCGGGAACATCGGTTGGGGAAACCGAAGCGAACACGCCCCCGGCATGCCGCACTGACTCGAGCACGCCGAGGGCACTGCGACGCTCTTCGGCCGAGACGTTCACGAAAGTCAACGAGCGGGCCGGATTTGCGGCGCGGAGAGTCAAACCTCATGTCGCCCCTGGTACAGGTTCGCGAGGCAAAGAGTTTGAACCGGTTTCCTCGACCCGCCGTCGCTCGGTCGCCATACGCTTGGCGTGTCGCCCCGGTAGAGCGGGGCTACGCACCCGAAACGAGAGAGTCTCAATATGCCCACCCAACTCACGCGATTCCTTGACCCCGCCGCAGATATACGTGCCCGCGTGGCGCACATCATCAGCGCACGCGGGCTCGACCCCGAATGCTTCCCCAGCCTCAACAGGATGACGAAAGAGGAGCTTGAGAACTGGGCCGCGGCGTTAGGTTATGTCCGCGACCACGCACGTGTGCGACATCACGCCGCAAAACAAGTCCTGACCACCGCCGGCCGCTGACTCCGCGACTTCGCCTTCTGCACGTGCGACGCGGCGCGATTCGAATCCGGCGGCGTGAACGGTCCCTCGAGACCGTCGGCACGCTCACCCAATCCTGGGGGCGTCTGCGGCTCGCTTCATGCGGATGCGGGCGTACCGATACCCGCCGGTAATCTCCCTCGCCAGCGTTCCCCAATGCCCCTTCAGGAGATTGCCGGCCAGCCGCCGCACCAGCGGCCAAGCATACGCGCGGCGCGTGGCAGGGTGGCTGATGCCGAGAAAATAGGAGGCCCCGCGCGCGACATCGTAGCGCTTGAGCAGCCCTTCGACATCGGACCCTGGCCGGCGACGATGATGATGGTAGACCACGGGTCGCGGGTCGTAGGCCCCGCGAAAGCCGAGCGCCGAACAGCGAACGAGTGCGTTGATGTCGTTACCGCTCCCCAGTGCCGCGCCGGAACCCGTGGCCGGGTCGAACCCGCCGATGGCGTCAATGGCTCTGCGCGTGAATGCGAATGCCGCCCCGTGGATGAGGCCGGCGGGAACGTAGGAATTCGGCGGGAGATCGACCCGCGTGGCGCGCGTCTGGATGGTGACCGGAGCATCTCGTCGGTCGTAGAGGAGTACGCGCCCGCCCAGGTAGTCGATCGGGCTCTCGAGGAAGCACTCCCGGATCCGTTCGAGGAAATCCGGCTCGGGATAGCAGTCATCGTCGGTGAAGGCGATGATGTCCCCGCGTGCATGCCTGAGCGCGCTGTTCTGCGCGTTGGCGATCCCTCTCTCGCTCTCCTGAAGGATGCATACGCGCCCGGGAACGCGCCTCGCGTAGGACTCGAGCAGATCCTGGGTTGCGTCGTCGGACCGGTTGTTGACGATGATGATCTCGTCGTGACGGCGCGTACGTACCCGCGACAGTGCTTCCAGGGCAGGCGGCAGATGCTTGGCGCGATTGCGGGTACAGACGATCAGCGTAATCGCCCTGGCGTTGTGGTGCATCCCGCTTCGCGAGTTGTCCGGTTGCGGTGCGTGCGACGCACCTTCATCACGAAGAGGCTTGCGCATCGCTCGGTCTCGGCTATTCCGTCCCCTGTCCCCGGATGGCGAAGTGTCGTCCGCCGGCGCTGATGCTGCCGCACACGCGCGGAACCGGCATGAAGCGCAGCGACCGAGCGCCAGTCCCGCATCTTGACGCTTGTCGCGAGCGAGGCGGCCGGGTGGTGGGCCCGCAGGGATTCCAACCCCGGACCCAACGACTATGAGTCCTCTGCTCTAACCGGCGGAGGTACAGGCTCCGCCGCCTGGATTATACGAAGGGGAAGCGGGCGGATGGCCGCGAGCGGCCGGGCGGCAACGCGGGTGCCACGTGGGCACGTCATGACCGATCTGCGATTTTTCGTCCCGATCCGTCCTGGGCGGGAGCAGCACTCGCAATAAGGACGTTCGCAGCTTTGGGTAGCCGGGGAAAGCGCGGGACGCTTCGGCGGTTTCCCTGGTCCCTCGCATTCGTCGCCTGCCGCCTTCGTCAGCGGCCTGATCGACGGCGTGTTCCACTCGATCGTGACGAGCTCGATCCAGCAGATGGAAGCTTACGCGAAGCTCGTAGCCGATGTCTCGAAGAGCTTGAACGAGTTTCGCGATGAGAACACGACGCCTACTGTAACCAGGGCCGCGATCAACTCATAGAGCAGTTCCGTCCAGCTGACCCTCGACGGCGGCGAATTCGCCAGCGGTTTCGGTGCCGAATTCGGCGCCGGGTTCGGCGAGCCGGCGTCGTCGGGCGTCCCGCGGGTGGTCTTGCGTGAGGGTGTCGACGAGCGCGCCGCCATCCCAGCGCATCAACCAGTCGCTGCCGCTCGATGTCCCAATCGCCCGGCTCGACGACGAGCTCGTCGAGGCCGTGCTGGTTCCGGCGGCACGCACGCAGATCGCATCGTCCCGGCAGCAGCTGCTCGCCACGATGGTGATGCTGGGATCAATCGCATCGTCGTCACCGACGGCGCCATCGATGCCAAGGTCGTGTTCGATCTGAAGGCCTCGGACCAGGCGCAGCGTGCGGCGCGGGCGTCGCTGTAAGACGCGAAGTCAAGCATGAACCGCAACGTGGTAAGGACCAGCGCGTCGGCCGGCTTCTGGGGCAACCGCATCAGCACCTCGATGAGCAATGTCAACGAGCAGCGCCACGTGACGACGGTGTCCTCGTCGGTCGACGAGACCTCGGAGTCGAAGGCGGAGGTCAAGGCCAAGCTGAGCGGCGAGGTCCGCGTCAATTTCAAGAGCGACTTCCTGCCGATGGAGAAGATGGCGACGCCGGGCATGATCGCGCCGATCCAGGGCAACGCCACGCCGTTCGATCCAAATGCGCCGCCGGCCGCGCGCGGCGCGGCCGGCGGCACGGCGGCCACGCCGACGCCGGCGCGCACCTGACGGAGGCGCCGTGGCCGAGGTCGGGCACGAAGGAGGTGGCGGGGCGCTGTTCGCGCTGTCGCTGTAGCTCGCGGGCGCGCTGGCGCAGCTGCGTCGCCACGAGACACTGCTCATTCGCCGGGCCGAGCCAGCGCGCGCTCTCGCCTCAGCCGATGCCATCGGACCTGCCCGACCTCGACGAGCCGCCCCCGCAGCAGTTCGACGCCGTCACGCTCGCTCCCCTGTCAGCGCTGTACCTCGCGTTCGAGCTCGAGGCGGCGGGCCTGTTGCGCACCGGCGAACTGGTGGCCGGGTTGTTCGCGGCGGGCTCCGTCAACGCCGCGCTCGATGCCGCCGTGGGCCTGGCTCTGCACGACTTCTGGCGGCACCGCAACGAGCGCCTGAACGAGCAGGAACGTGCGCACCTGTTCGCCCAGATTTTCGACGCCAGCACCTTCGAGCCGCGCATGCGACGCACTGTGTCAGGCGCTGGTCGCGCTAACCGACAACGCGGGAATCGAGGACGTGCGCGAGAACGTCGGCCTCGAAACGGCCGCGACCGCGCTCGCCGAGGGGCTGTGGCCGAGCATCTCGGGCATGGTCGCCTTCGCCGCACGCGACGTCGTCGACGCGATGAATGCGGCGCTTCGCTTCCTGCGCGATCGCAGCCTGCAGCTGGCCTTCGGGGCAATAGACCTGTGGACCCTGGTGGCTATCACCAACCGCGCCCGGGGCTTGAGCGCCGCGTCGGCGCGCGGACACTTGGACCGCGGCCGCAGCGGCAAGGTGGTGCTGCGCTGGCTGGCCGATGGCGTGGCGCGCGGTGCGCGGCTGGACCTGGCCGACCCGCACGCTGAGGGCGTGATTGCTGCCGCCGAACGCTGGCTGGCCGCGAGTCATGCCGGCGGGACGGCTCCATGAATGGGCATTCGCAGGCCCAGGACGTTGCCGCGGCGGCTGCGCCACCGCCGCCCTGGCTACGCGGCGCGGTGCGCGAGATGCTGGAGCGCGCGCCAGCCTATGGCGAGCTGGACGCGCCCTCGCGCGTGACCTTGGCGCGCGCGATGCTGCAGATCAGCAGCGTAGCAGCGGCGCTGATCGCCGAGGAACAAACGGCGCAGGCGCAGATCGATCGCCCCGACAACGCGATGGCCGAGAGCTTCTTTGCGAGTCTCGAATGCGAACTGATCGACCGAAGCACCTTTCGCAGCAAGGCGGAGGCGCGCGGTGCGTTGTTCACCTACATCGAAGGTTGGTACAACCCCCGGCGCCGTCATGCCGGCATCGGCTACCTCGCCCCTGCCGAGTTCGAACGGCGCCACGAACAGCAACGGCCGGCGCGCTTCTGCCCGTCCTTGCGGACGGGCACACGGGCCCTGCGGGAGCCTGAAAGCACAACATAGAGAGAAACCAGGGCTGGGGATTCCTCAAGCCCTAAACCGTCCGACGGATCGGGGTAAGTCCAACATCAACCTGCTGTGCAGCGTCGCCATTGGGTAGCGGCGCATTACGGACTGGCCGATCGCGGCAAAGGTGGCTTCCGAGTCCGTGGTTGCGTTCCTTGATCCGCGCGCTGCGATGCCCGGGCCGCTTGGACCCGCGCGCCCACGGGAGCGTGTCGTGTCAGGCGCGCGGCAGCAGGTTGTCGAAGTCCTCGACGGAGCCGCCGCCGACCGCGCAGTCGATGATCCGGCGCCCGAGCGGATCGAGGCCGTCGACCAGGTACTGCTCGAGCTCGCGGACGGCGAAGTCCTGGAACTGCGCCGCGCCGCGGTCGTACGTCTCGGCTTGGATCTCGCGCTGCAGGTCGACGTGGAACATCCAGCGCGGGATCTGCTGGCCTTCGACCGTGATGCCCATGGGCGCACGGCCGAGCAGCGGGTAGCGCGCGGGGACGAGCTTACCGGGCTCGAAGCGGGCCGAACCGCGGCGAGCGAAGTATTCCCGCCCGATCCACTGCGGCATGAAGCCCACGTGCCAGCAGCCGATGTACTGGTTCGGGAAGAGCACGTAATCGACCGCCGTGGTCTGCTGGAACTGGCGGAGCAGCAGGTTCGCCTGGTCCACACGCCGGCCGGTCGCGAACGGCCAGTACGAGCCGACGCCCTCGCTGCTCATGCCCTCGGTCTCGACGATGCTCGGGTTCGCGTGCCCGCGGGGGGCAAGTAGCCGCCAGAGCCAGCCGAGCGCCGGGGGCAGCACATGAAACAGCCCGACGATGCCATAGGTGGGCCGATCCGAGGTGCAGGGCGGCGTACGGATGCCAAAGCTCCGGATGTCGACGGCGACCGGTCCGTCGACGACGCCCGGGAAGATGTCCCGCGGGATCACGACGCGCGGGTTCGGCGTCGGGACGCCGGGGGCGTCCTCGGTGTGCTCCCAGATCAGCGCGCGGCTGCCAGGGACGGCGTCGATGTTAAGGAAGAGCAACGGCTTCGGCGGCTGCGCGGTGAGCCGCTCCAGGTGCGGGTCGGTGCCATAGTGCGTGATGTGGTTCACCCGGACGAACCACGCGTCCTCGGCATCGCGGAGGTGCAGCTTGCCGTCGCCAGTCTGGAGCGATGGGTGGCACAGCGCCATGTCGTCGGTGACCGGGCGCAGCTCGCACGTTCTGGTGGGTAGCACGATGGTGCGGACGTCCTCGCGGAGCACGTTGCTGCCCAGAACGAGAGTGCCGTCGTTGTGGCGGTGCGGATACTCGAGCATCTCGCTCTTGCCCGACCCGCTGGCGCCCTCGTGCATCATGGTGACGACGTTGTCATACGGCGTCACCACCTGGACGGTGGAGCAGTGGGCGGCGACCCACCCCTCCTGCTCCCCGATGTTGATGAGCACCCCGTAGATGCCCTTCTTCGCGCTCGGCCCCGGGTACAGGCTGTAGCTGAACAGCTCGTGGAGGTCGGGCCGGCGGTTGTGGACGACCACCTGCTTGCCGTCGAAGTGCGTGTGACGGAACGTCGGGGCGACGTAGATCACGGCTCGCGTCTTCCAGTCGTCGCCCAAGTCGTCGGGGCGCGAAACGCCCTGCAGCATCGCGAGCCCAAGCGCGAAGAATCCAGCATTGGCCGGGGCGATGACGGCGGCGGGGAAGCCCCGTCGGGTGTCCTCCGGTTCCCCGGCATAGAAGGCGAAGACCGCCAGCTCCTGCGTGCGCAGCCAAGCGAATGTCTGCTCGCGCACGCCGTCGAAGGGCCTGCCGAAGCGCTCGGCGAACCGCGGCTTGTCGGTGGGGCGGTCGTCGGCGACCACCAGCGCGTCCGGGTCGCGCCGGCGCATGTAGACCTCGGTGTAGTTCGCGACGATGCCGTTGCGCGCCCGCGCCGCCGTCGCCTCCACGACTCGCCCGCGACCAGGCACGTCGTAGGCGACTTCGAGGAGTCCATCGCCCGCCGCGAGCTCGGCGAGCTGCTCGACGCTCTCGGCGACTACCACCCGCGGCGCCGCGGCCAGCACCGCGCGAGCCTCGTCAGGCAGTCGCATCCGTGTCCACGCCGGTTCCGTCATCGCTCCTCCCGTCGCCCGGTCGTTCAAGACGCGTCCCAGACGCATGCGACGCCACTGGCGACCTGGCATCACGATAGCGGCGGCGACCTGTAGCTAGGTTGATGGAGATCAAGCATACCGTACGCCTGCATACCATTGCTTGGCATACATTCGCGTTGTCAACCGTTCGCCGGCCGCAGGCGATCCCACTATCCTTCGAGTGACCGGCCCAACGCCTATCGAGCGTCTCGCAATGATCATTGGCGATTCCGACCGCGGACTGGGATTCCTCCTGACAGATGCAGCACGGCTGCTGCGTAAGCTCATTGATCGCCGTCTGCAGCCGCTTGGCCTGACTCGCGCTCAATGGTCGGTGCTGGCGATCCTCAGTCACCGGGACGGCCTGTCCCAGTCGCACATTGCCGATGAGCTCGAGATCGAGAAGACCACCGCCGGCCGGCTGATCGACCATCTGGAGAGCAGCGGCAGGGTGCAGCGACGCCCGATCCCCGGAGACCGGCGGTTGTGGGGCGTATACCTGACGGATCAGGCGCGCCCGCTGATCGCCGACGTCGAGAAGATCATTCTCGACACCCGCATGGAAATGCTGCGCGGCTTCGCACCGGAGCAGCAACAACGCCTGTCGGAAGCGCTGCAGGCGGTGAAGGCGAACCTGTCCCGTGCCATCAGGCTCGATCAGCCAGAGCCGGGCGTGCAGGAATCAGCGGGTGAGTGAGGGCGGGTCGACCTGAAAGCGCGCCGGATTCGATCGCCGCTTAGTCAGTTACTGTAACCGCGCGCCGCCGAGTTCCCGACGCCGGAGCAGGAAAGCGCGCTCGCGCCGCGCTCGTGTCCAGCCAAGGTGAAGGCCAGCCGCGGATCCGCGCGCTCGAACGCGGCGCGACTATGGCCGTTCTCGACGACGTGCTCTCGCTGACGCACAGGGCCCTCGACTCCGGCCAGGACGCCGGTGTCTGGGGCGGGCTGTCGGAGGACGAGCCAGCCAAGGCACCAGCGCGGCGGGTTCAACCACCGCCCCTCTGTGCGACAATGTCTTACGCACGGAGACTCCTATGGCCACCTTGACCATTCGCTTGGACCCGATGCTCGAGAAGGCGCTCGACCGCATCGCCAAGAAG
>Ga0114939_10003843_pt1 | contig 10246 bp, 9 predicted proteins | sample AshMeaCrysSpring_FD_87196 | JGI IMG/M metagenome (GOLD analysis project Ga0114939, IMG submission 87196) | Groundwater microbial communities from Big Spring, Nevada to study Microbial Dark Matter (Phase II) - Ash Meadows Crystal Spring | ecosystem: Environmental > Aquatic > Deep subsurface >... | reverse complement strand
TGCGCCGCGCGCGGCAGCGCGCCTGGCCGGCGCCATGCTGCTCGCCGTGCTGGCGTTGCTGGCGCACGTGGCCTTCGCCGCCGACGCGCGCCTGCCCGACGGCACGCTCGCCGTGCCGCCGCTGGCGCGGGTGACCGACAGCACGGGCACGCTCGGCGCAGGCCAGAAGCAGGCGCTGGAGGCGAAGCTCGCCGCCTTCGAGAAGGCGCGCGGCACGCAGATCGCCATCGTGATGGTCGGCAGCACGCAGCCGGAGCCGATCTCGGATTTCGCGCAGCGCATCGGCGACGCGTGGAAGATCGGCCGCCACGACGTCGGCGACGGCCTGCTGCTCGTCGTCGCCAAGGACGACCGCAAGGTGTGGATCGCGGTGGCCAAGGCGCTCGAGGGCGCGGTGCCCGACATCGCCGCCGCCCGCGTGATCCGCGAGGCCATCACGCCGCGCTTCCGCCAGGGCGACTTCGCCGGCGGCCTGGGCGCCGGGCTCGACGCGATCTTCCGGCTGATCGAGGGCGAGGGCCTGCCGCAGCCCGGCGCGGGTCCGGCCACCGGCGCCGGCGGCGAAGACCTGCTGACGCTGCTGGCGCCGTTCGTGATGTTCGGCGTGGTGGTCGCCGTGCTGTTGCGCAAGCTCCTTGGCGTCAAGGGCGCGCTGCTCGGCGGCGCCGGCACCGGCACGGCCACCGGCTGGCTGCTGTCGTCGACGAAGCTCGGTCTGATCGCCGGCGTCGCCGCGTTCTTCTTCGCCTTGTTCGCCGGCAGCGCCCGCGGCGGGCGCGTGGTCGGCGGCCGCCGCGGTGGCGTGTTCGTGCCCGGCGGCTGGTCGGGCGGTGGTGGAGGGTGGTCCTCCGGTGGCGGTGGCTGGTCGTCGGGCGGCGGCGGCAACTTCGGCGGCGGCGGCGCCGGCGGGAGCTGGTGATGAAGCTCACGCGCTGGATGCGGCACTGGCTGCGCTCGCCGCGGGCGGTCGAGCGCGCGCTGCCGGCGAAGTCGCTCGAGCGCATCGAACAGGCCATCGCCCAGGGCGAGGCCGCGCATCGCGGCGAGATCCGCTTCGCCGTCGAGGCCGCGCTGCCCTGGAGCTACCTGAAGCGCGACGCGCCGGTGCGCGAACGCGCCGAGATGCTGTTCGCCAAGCTGCGCGTGTGGGACACCGACGAGCGCAACGGTGTGCTGCTGTACGTGGAGCTGGCCGACCACGGCATCGAGATCGTCGCCGACCGCGCGATCGCCGGCCGGGCCGGCGGCGAGTGGCAGGCGATCTGCCGCGAGGTGGCGCAGCGCTTCGCCGCCGGCGAGTTCGAGGGCGGGGTCATCGCCGGCATCGAACGCATCGGCGACCTGCTCGCCGAGCACTTCCCGGCCATCGACGGCGCGGCCAACAGGAACGAGCTGCCCAACCGCCCGGTCGTGCTCGACCCGTAAGCTTGCCCGCCGCCGCGCGACCAAGGGACCCGCGACGCTTCGAGGAGACGCCATGTCGATCAAGCACCCCCTGCCCGCCGAAGCACCTCCCGGCCACGAGTTCGCCACGCTCGGCGGCGGCTGCTTCTGGTGCCTGGAGGCGGTGTTCGAGGAACTGCAGGGCGTGGTCGACGTCGAGTCCGGCTACGCGGGCGGCCGCGTGTCCAACCCGACCTACCGCCAGGTCTGCGACGGCGCCACCGGGCATGCCGAGGTCGTTCGCATCGAGTTCGATCCGCAGGTCATCGGCTACCGCGAGATCCTCGAAGTGTTCTTCGCCATCCACGACCCGACCACGCTGAACCGGCAGGGCGGCGACGTCGGCGAGCAGTACCGCTCGGTGATCTTCCATCACTCGAAGGCGCAGGAAGCGGTGGCCGGCGACGTGATCCGCGAGGCGCAGCAGCACTACGACGAGGAGATCGTCACCCAGCTGCTGCCCGCCGGCGGGTACTGGCGCGCCGAGACCTATCATCAGGAGTACTTCCGCCACAACCCGGCGCAGGGCTACTGCATGATGGTGGTGGCGCCCAAGGTGGAGAAGTTCCGGCGCACCTTCGCGGCCCGGCGGAAGCCTCGACCGGCGTAGAGCGCGGTGGCCCCGCGCCGGGTCACCGCCCGACGATCGCCCGCGCCAGCTCGATGCAGCTGAGCGGCGCGCTGCCCTCGGCCTTGTTGTTGACGATCACGTAGGCCGGCTGGCTGCTGCGGATGGCCACGTGCGCCAGGTGGGCGAGCGTGCCGCGGGTGATGAGGTCGGCGTCGAGCAGGCGGTCGAACGGCGCGTAGCGGTTCCTGGCCTGCTCGTAGCGCAGGCCGGCGCGCAGGCTCCAGCGCACGACCAGCGGGCCCTTCAGGGTCCAGTTCTCGCCTTCGTCGCCGGCCGGCGAATCGAGCGCGCGCAGCGCGGCGGCCTGGCGCGCGGCCGCCGGCATCGCCGCATGGATGCCCAGGCAGAGCCGCACGCCGGCGTCGTGCAGCATGCGCACGAAGCGCGGCGTGAGCAGCTCGGCGTTGCGCAGCTCGACGGCGTAGACGGGCGCGCGTCCGTCGACCTCGCGCGGCAGCTGGCGCAGGAACAGGCCGAGGTTGTCGATCAGCTCGCGGCCGCTGTCGGCGACCAGCGGCCGCGGCAGCGGCGAGAGCTGGAACACGAGCGGCCCGGCGCGCGGGCCGAGCCCGCGCAGGGCGGGCAGCACGAACTTCTCGCGCGCGATCGACGGATCGAGGAACGAGGCGTTGTCCGCCGCCGGCTGGCCGCGCTCGCCGCGCAGCGAGGCGTCGGTGATCACCGACGGCGCCTTGACCACGAAGCGGAACCGCTCGGGCACCTGCCGCGCGTAGGCCTCGTACTGCTGCTGCGACAGCGGCCGGTAGAAGCCGCGGTCGATGCCGACCGCGTGCAGCAGCGGATGGCGGGCGTACGCCGCGAGCCCGGTGCGCGCCAGCTGCACTTCGGTGTACTCGCCGCCGTAGACGATGCGCTGCCAGCCTGGAAAGCTCCACGACGAGGTGCCGAGGAAGATCGTCGCCGGCAGCGCGCGGGCCAGCCGCTGCAGTTCCTCTTCCGGTGCGGCCGGCTCGACGCCGTGCCCGCGCGAGCCGTCGGGCGCTTCGCCCGGCGGGCCGAACAGGGATCCTGCGGGGTCGTCGCTGCTCATGGGCATCCGGCCGGCATGAGCGGCGCCAGGGCTAGGACGCGCCCTCGCGGAAGCGCTCGATGATCGCTTCCGTGTTCAGGCCGAGCTGGGTCTGCGTGCGGGTGAGGCCGGTGTGGTACTCGGCCAGCTTGTAGACGAACTTCACCCGGGTGCCGGTGCCGGGCACGCTTTCCAGCGTCAGCGCGCCGCCGATCTTGCCGGCGCGGCTGCGCATGTTCAGCAGGCCGCGGCCGCCGACGCGCTCGCCGACGATGCCCTTGCCGTTGTCGGTGACGCGGATGGTCAGCACCGGCGTCTCGTCGCCGGTCTGCGTGACCTGCAGCGACACCGATACCGCGCGCGCCTCGCTGTGCTTCAGCGCGTTGGTCAGCGACTCCTGCACGATGCGCAGGATCGGCAGCACCGCGTCGGGGTTGATGTTCAGCTCCTCCGGCATGCCGCGCGCATCCCAGATCAGCTCGATGCCGGCGGCGCGGAAGCGCGGTTCCATCCGGTAGCGCAGGTTGCCGAGCGCGGCCAGCAGGTCGGAGTTGCCCTGCGCCAGCGCGTCGATGGCCAGCCGCATGTCGTCGATCGACTCGCGCAGCACCTGCGCCACCTGCGCCTGGTTCAGCGCGCCGCGCTCGACCAGCATCAGCGAGCTGACCAGCTGCGTGCCGAGGCCGTCGTGCATGTCCTGCATGATCCGCTGCCGCTCGGCGGCGGTGGCCTGCATCCGCTCGCCCTCGCGCAGCCGCTCGTAGTTGCGCTTGAGCATCTGCTCGCGCTCGCGCACGCGCGATTCGAGGTCGCTGCGCGCGCCCTCGGCCACGCGCAGCACGCCGACGAAGCGGTCGACCACCGGCGTGGCCAGCGCCACCAGCAGCAGCGGCCCGGCCCAGTGCAGCGCCAGCATGCCGGCCTCCGGCAGCCAGCCCTGCATCAGGCAGAAGTCGTAGGCGGCGGCGGCCACCGCGATCGCCATCGCGGTGACGACGACGATCTGCAGCGACTCGTGCTTGCGCACGCGCGACAGCAGCGCGTAGAACAGGCTCACCGCGACCATGCCGATCAGGCTGGGCAGCCAGAAGAGATCCAGGTACGGCACCGCATGGCCCGCGGTGGCCAGCAGCAGCACGGGGCCGAGGGCCGCGTACAGCCCGGCGAGCCAGGCTTCGCGCTTGCCGGTGCGGCCGGCCAGGCGCAGCAGCACCAGCGTCATCACCGCCGCGAAGCCGCCGTTGGCGACGTAGAACAGCGCGTCGAGCCCGATCGCCGCGCCCAGCGGCACGGTCTCGATCAGGAAGAAGGCGCTGCGCAGCACCCAGAAGACGGAGGCCAGCGCCACCAGCGCGATCGTCGCGTCGTGGCGCCGCAGCCAGAGCAGGCCGAAGATCAGCGCGAAGCACGCGGCCAGCGTGCCGCCGATCCACGGCAGGACGCTGCTGGCGAAGAACTGCCGTTCGTAGGCGCGCCCGACCTCGGCCAGCGGCCCGACCTCGACCCGGTCGAGCAGGTGCAGGCCGCCGCGATAGGCGGTCTGGATCAGGATGGTGTTCTCGCCGGCGGCGAGCAGCGCCGGGTCGATCGCCAGCAGGTGCGGGCGACGCCAGCGGACTTCGGTGGCGGCGTCGGCCGAGCGCACTTCGCCGACCATGCGGCCGTTGACGCTGATCCGGCCGCCGGTGCTGGCGTGCGGCAGCAGCACGGCCCAGGCCTGCGTCGGCGGCGCGTCGATCGCCAGGCGCAGGCGCAGCGCCAGCCCTTTCAGCGGATCGTCCGGGCTCGCGGTCCAGCGCAGCGGCAGGTCGAAGCTGTGCCACTGCGCGTCGGCGGCCGCTTCGGCGCCGACGGCGGTCGGTGCCCAGGCCACCGAGCGCAGCGCCACGGCCGAGGCCGCGGTCGAGACAACGAGCAGGGCGGCAGCCGCCAGCGATGCGAGGAAGGCGCGCAGGGGCAGCAAAGCCGGCGACTCAGCTGCGCAGCAGGCCCATCTGCGTGGCCTCGTAGACGGCCTCGCCGCGCGAATGCACCGCCAGCTTGCGGTAGATCTTCTTGATGTGCGCCGTCACGGTGTGCGGCGAGATGCCGAGGATCTCGCCGATCTCGTTGAAGCTCATGCCCTTGGCCAGCAGCTGCAGGATCTCGGTCTCGCGCGCCGACAGCGGGTTGTTCTCGGGCATCGGCCCGCCGGTGCGGCCGGCCGCGCTGCCGCCCATGCGGTTGCGGATCGCGCGCAGCACGCTGCGCGCGACCACCGGGCTCACCGGCGAGCCGCCGGCGCGCAGCAGGCGGATGCAGGAGACGACGTCGGCGGCGGTCGAGTCCTTGAGGATGTAGCCGGTGGCGCCGGCCTCGATCGCCGAGACCACGTGCTGCTCGTCGCCGAAGACGGTCACCACCATGATGTCGACGTCCGGGCGCTTGGCGCTGACCTGGCGGATCAGGTCGGTGCCGTTGCCGTCGGGCAGCCCGAGGTCGATCAGCATCACGTCGAAGCGCGTGTGGTCGATCAGCTCCTGCGCCTCGCGCTTGTTGGCGGCCACGCCCACCAGCTCGAGCGTCGGTTCGCTCTCGACGATCTGCTTGAAGCGCAACCGGAACTCCGGCTCGTCCTCGACGATCAGTACCGTGGTTTTGTCACTGCTCATGGGCGCTTTGCTCGCAGGAGGCGGCGGGTCGGCTCGAGTGCGCGCCGGACCCTTGTCGCGCAGGATGGAAGCTGCGGGGCATTCTAACCACGTCCCCCGTTTGCGTCATGGGCGACGGTGGCCTAACGGAAAGGCACTAACACCCGTCGCCGTGGCTCACGGCGACAGGCGCACTCGCGTCCAGCCGCTTTCGGTGCGCGTGTACAGCAGCCGGTCGTGCAGGCGCGAGGGACGGCCCTGCCAGAACTCGAACGAGACCGGCGCCACGCGGTAACCGCCCCAGTGCGACGGCCGCGCCGGGTTCAGGCCGTGACGCAGGCCCATCTCGGCCGCCTGCGCCATCAGCCACGCCTTGCCCGTGATCGGCCGGCTCTGCGGCGAGGCCCAGGCGCCGATGCGGCTGGCCAGCGGCCGGCTCGCGTAGTAGGCGTCGGACTCCGCCTCGGTCACCCGCGCTACCGTGCCCTCGATGCGCACCTGGCGCTCGAGTTCGGCCCAGAAGAACAGCAGCGCGGCGCGCGGGTTGGCGGCCAGTTCGCCGCCCTTGCGGCTTTCGTAGTTGGTGTAGAAGACGAAGCCGGCGTGGTCATAACCCTTGAGCAGCACGACGCGCGCCGACGGACGGCTCTCGGCGTCGGCGGTGGCCAGCGTCATCGCGTTCGGCTCGGGCAGCTTCGCCGCCAACGCCTCGTCCCACCAGCGGGAGAACTGCCGCACCGGGTCGGCATCGGCATGCGCCTCGTCGAGCGCCTCGCGCTTGTAGTCGGTGCGCAGCTTCGACAGGTCCATGGCGCCGCAGTGTACGTTCAGCGCCGCGCGAGCCGCCTCGCCGCGCGCTGCGCCAAACGCTCCAGGTGCGGGTCGCCGAGCCCGGCTTCGTGCAGCGCCGAGACCGTGCGCTGCAGGTAGTCGAGACTGGAGCCGCGCAGGCCGCGGGCGCGCACCAGGATCTCGACGATCTCGTCGTCGGGCAGGTCGCCGCAGTAGTTGAAGGCATCGCGCCTCACGACGAAGGCCAGCGCGGCGACCGCCGCGCCGTCGCGCAGCCGCGCCCGCGTCCAGGCCGGCCGATACGAGCCGAGGAACATCTCCCGCTCCCACAGCTGGCCGAACACCGTCGGCACCCGCGCGCCGGCGATCCGGTAAGCCATGCCGAGGCACGAGCCGCCGCGGTCCAGCCCGGCGACGATGCCCGGGTACTCGTGCGTGCCCCGGTACAGCACCGAGCGCAGGCACAGCCGCCGGCGATAGCCGTGCACGCGCGCCGGCCTGCGCGCCTCGAACTCGAACTCCGGGGTCCAGATCAGCGAGCCGTAGCCGAACACCCACAGCGGCGCCTTGCGGTCCCAATGTGCCAGCGCCGCGTCCAGCGACGCCTGCAACTGGGCGCGGCTCCAGCGCCGCGGCGCGTCGGGGGGGGGGCCGGCTCGCGCCTGCTCGCAGGGCTTGCGCCCCTCGACGGGGCCCAGGACGGGCCTGGGGCGGCCCGGCCGGTTCATCGTGGCGCCTTCGCCAGCCGCAGCGCGGCCACGCCGGCGGCGGCCAGGATCGTGGCCATCAGCAGGAAGACCACGCGCGCGCCGAGCACGCTGCCGGCGGCGCCGAACACCAGCGGCAGCATCACGTGGCTGCTGTTCATCAGCGTCGTGCGCAGCCCGAGCGCTTCGCCGACGCGGCCGGTCGGGGTGCGCTCGTGCAGCAGCGACATGACGTTCGGCTGCGCCGCGCCCAGCCCGAGCCCGAGCAGGAAGGTGCAGCCGGCCAGCGGCAGGAACGAGGCGAACCACGGGATCAGCATGAAGGCCAGCGCCGAGGTGAACAGCGTGAAGGTCAGCACCTGCCATTCGCTGAAGCGGCGCGACAGCGCCGGCATCGCCAGCCGGATCACCAGCGTTGCGGTGGCGAAGCTGCCGAGCACCAGCCCGATCTCCGAGGCCGACAGGCCGATCGCGGTGCCGTGCACCGGCATCATGAAGGTCTGCAGGTCCCAGGTCATCGAGATCAGCACGACGGCGACGAGCACGTTGCGCACGTCCTCGACCGACAGCAGGTCGAACATCGGCGGCGGCTCGGCGCCGGCCGCCGGCGCACGGCGCGACGGCAGGTGCGCGCGGCTGGCGTACAGCAGCGCCGCGTTGGCCAGCGCCAGCGTCGTCAGCACGACGAAGGCCGCGCGGTGGCCGACGAAGTCGATCAGCAGCCCGCTCACCACCGGGCCGGCCAGGCTGGCGATCGAGCCGGCCAGCGCCAGCCACGAGAAGTCGGCCGCGCGCCGGGAGGGGTCGGCGCGCTCGCCCACAAGCTTGATCGCCGTCTGCTGGATCAGCATCGAGCCGGTGCCGATCAGCGAGGCGGCCACCAGAAGCGGGGCGATGTCGGCCACCGCGTAGGGAAACAGCGCCGGCAGCACCGCGCCGGCGGCGAGCATCGCGGCGCCGAGGACGAGCGGCCTCAGCGGCCCGACCGCGTCGAGCCAGCGGCCGGCGCGCACCGCGGTGAGCATCGGCACCAGCGCGAACAGGGCCATCAGCACGCCGACGGTGAAGGTCGAGGCGCCGTTGGCCAGCGCGTACAGCGAGCCGGTCATCCGCGCCGACACGAACGTGGTGTGCGTCAGCGCACCGAGCGTGACGATGGTCAGCAGCGTCATCGCCGCCGTCAGCCGCGGCGCGGCCGCCAGGCCGCCAGCGCCACGCCGGCGCAGGTCACCGCCACGCCGAGCGTCGTCAGCGCCCCGGGGGCGACGCCGAACAGCACCCATTCGAGCGCCACGGCGATGATCGGCGTCAGGTACAGGAGGCTGGTCACGCGCGTGGCCTCGCCCCGCCGCATCAGCGTGTGCAGCGCGTTGACGGCGAGGATCGACGAGAACACCACCAGGAAGCCGATCGCGCCGGCGAGCGCCCACGCCGGCCGCACCGCGAAACCCTCGACGGCGAGGGCCAGCGGCAGCAGCGCCACCAGCGTGGCGCCGAGCTGCACCAGCGATGCCGCGCGCAGGTCGACCGTCGGGCAGAACGCGCGCTGGTACAGCGTGCCGGCGGTGATCGCCACCAGCGCCAACAGCACGCTGGCCACGGCGCCGGCGCCGACCGCGCGCACGTCGACCTTGTGCCAGACCACCAGCGCCACGCCGGCCAGTCCGATGAGCACGCCCAGCCACTGGTAGCCGCGCGGCCGCTCGTCGAGCAGCCAGGCGGCGACGACCGCCGTGGCCAGCGGCTGCGCCGACAGCACCAGCGCCGCGATGCCGGCCGACATGCCGAGGTACTGCGCGTAGTGGCTGCCGCCGAGGTTGGCGGCGTGCATCAGCAGGCCGGCGACGATCACATGCCACCAGGCGCGCGGCGACGCCGGCCAGCGCAGCGGATCGCGGCGGTGCCACCACAGCGCCAGCGGCGACAGCAGCAGCACGCCGGTGGCGAAGCGCAGCGACAGGAAAGTGAACGGCGGCGCGTACTGCAGCCCGGCCTTGGTGGCGAGATACCCGGAGCCCCAGACGGTGACGAAGAACCAGGCCAGCACCGGGGAGGCGAGCCGGCGCGCGCGGGCGGGAGCGTGCAGTTCGGCGGCGTGCGAGGTCATCGGCGCGGGCGATTGTCGCCCATCGCCGCCGCGATCCGCGCCTACGGCTCGCGGATCAGCAGCAGCGGCGTCGTGCAGTGCGCCGCCACCCGTTGCGCCACCGAGCCGAGCACCGCGGCCTTGACCGCGCCGTAGCCGTGCGAGCCCATCACCAGCAGGTCGAGCTTCTTCTTCCCGGCGAAGGCGGCGATCTCGTCGCCCGCCGGCCCGCTCAGGCAGACGGTCGACGCGGCGACGCCGGCCGCCTCGAACAGCGCCCGCACCGGCGCCAGCGCCTTGTCGCAGGCCTGCCGCTGCATCGCGCGGATCTGCTCGGCCGAGTACGCGGGCAGGGCGACGCCGGCCAGGTCGGGCATCGTGCTGCCGGCATAGTCGGGCGCCGCGTGCACGAGCGTGAACTGCGGCGCGGCGCCGAACAACGCACGGTGCTGCAGCACGTACCTGACGGCGGCCACGCCGTAGTTGCTGCCGTCCACGGCAACGCCCACCTTCAGCGAGTCCGCCGGCGCCGGGCCATGGCCGCGCAGCAGCAGCAGCGGCCGCCGGGTCCGCCCCAGTACGCCGAGCGTGACCGAGCCGAACAGCAGGCTGGCCAGGGCGCCGTGGCCGTGCGAGCCCATCGCCACGAGGTCGACCGCCAACGCGTCGGCGCGGCGGGCGATCTCCTCGGCCGCATGGCCGACCGCGTAGTCCGACGAGGCCGCCAGCCCGGCCCGCTTCAGCGCCGTCGCCGAGCCGCGCAGCGCCTTCTTCGCCTCGTCCTCGTAGTAGCGGGTGACGGCCTGCCTGCCGATCAGCCGCGCCGCGCGCACCGGCACCGCCGCCTGCACGTTCAGCAGGTGCACCTCGGGTCGACCGCCGATCAGCGTGACGCGCGAGGCGATGAACTCGATGGCCGAGCGGCTG
>Ga0114939_10003841_pt1 | contig 10250 bp, 5 predicted proteins | sample AshMeaCrysSpring_FD_87196 | JGI IMG/M metagenome (GOLD analysis project Ga0114939, IMG submission 87196) | Groundwater microbial communities from Big Spring, Nevada to study Microbial Dark Matter (Phase II) - Ash Meadows Crystal Spring | ecosystem: Environmental > Aquatic > Deep subsurface >... | reverse complement strand
CGGGCGCAGGGCCGGCGCCAGCCGTTCTGCAAGCCCGACCAGGCCCTTGCCGTGGCCTCCCCGAAAGACGAGCGCCTCGACCCGGAACCCGATCCGGGTCAGAACGTCGGACACCTCCCGCGTGGTGTACTCCCGCACGTGGCCCATGTGACCCAGCGTTTCGAGCTTCTCGTATTGTTCGTAGACGCCACCCGAGACGGCGTGGCCCTGGTTGCGGAGCAGCAGGTTCCGGATCCCGCGCAGCGATCGCAGGTTGGGCGTTGACAGGAGGAGCGTCCCGCCGGGCACGAGGACGCGCCAGGCCTCTCGCAGCGTGAACACCGGGTTGATCCGCAGGTGCTCGAAGATCTCGTTGAACAGGATCGCATCGAAGGCGTCGGCGGGGAACGGCACCGGCTCCCGCTCGACGTCACACCGGCGGACGTCGAGACCCAGGCGCGCGATCGACGCCGAGAAGCGCTCCGGCTTCACGTCCACGGCACTGACCGCGTAGTCCAGCGACGCGAGCGCGGCGGTCATCACGAGCGGGATCGCCCCGTACTCGAGGACCCGAGCATGGGGCGCGACGTGCTGCTCGAGGATGCGGAGGTCGGCCGCGAGCCGCGTCCGGTGCTCCCGGCAGTACGCCTCGAGCCACCCCTCGAGCGCGCGATCGTCCGGCTGGATGCGTGCCACGACGCGGTCGAGGAGCGCGAAGCTCCGCTCCGGGAACCGCCACGGCTCGGCCTCGCGGCGCACGGCTGCCCTCATGGGTCCCCCAGGTCGGCCAGGTGCGGGAGGATCGCCTGGCGAGCGGCCTCGACCGACGCCTCGTCGTGCGGGTCGGGAATCTCGTGCACGGTGAACGAGCCCTGGAAGTAGGGGCGCCAGGTTGCTGCCGCATCGGTCTTCGTGCCGATGGCGTTGAAGAAGACGGTGGGCGTGTGGACCGGCCCGGGCCGGTATCGAGCATGGAGGCGGAACCGCTCGAGGCGGACGTCGGCGTGGAGGATGCGCGGCGTCAGCGGCAGCCCTGCCCGCCGCCGGACCGCCCCGGCGGCGCACAGCAATCGGCGCCACGGTTGGACCGTGAGCCATCGCCAGGCGCGCTCGTAGGGCCGCCGCGTGAGCGGGTGGCTGCCGCGCGCATAGAGGCGAAGGGCCTCGACGAACGGGAGGCCGTCCAGCGGCTGGCGGAGCCCCTCGATCTGCAGCCCCACGGGACCAACGCGGTAGACGTCCACGGGCATCGGGGCGATCACGTAGAGGCGCCGCGCGGGGATCCCGCGCCGCTCCATCACGCGCGCGGCTTCGATGGCCATCGAGGCGCCGAAGGAGTACCCGCCCAGGATGACCGCCTCGTGGGGGAACCTCCGGCGGATCTCATCGACCAGTTCCTCGGCGAGGTCGGTCATGGTGCGCCATCGCCCGCGATTCCCCTCGGTGCGCAGGCCGACCCCCCGCAGCCCGTACACCGGCCGCTCGCCGCGGAACCGCGTCGCGAGCATCTCGGTGAAGAAGTGGGGGATGGCCATGAAGAAGGGCGTCTTGGGGCCGCTGGGCTGGATCGGAAAGAGGTGCTCGTAGGCCCGCGCCTGCGGCCCCTCACGTTGGTCGATCCGCCGGGCGAGGTCGCGCACGGTCGGGTTCGCGAACACGTCGGCCGCCGAGAGCGTCACCGTGAAGTCCCGCTCGATGGCCGAGGCCATCTCGACGACGAGCAGTGAGTGGCCGCCGAGCTCGAAGAAGTTGTCGGTCACCCCGATTCCGAACCGCCCCAGCAGGCCTTCCCAGAGCGAGAGCAGGGCCTGCTCCCGGGTGCTCGGAATCCGGTCGTCTTCGACGGCCCTGGCGTCCGGCTCGAGCACCAGGTCCCGGAGCCGGCGCCGATCGACCTTGCCGTTGGGCAGGCGGGGCAGCTCGGGGAGCTCGACGAGGCGGCTCGGCACCATGAAGTCCGGGAGGCGCTTGGCCAGTTCCGGGCGCCAGCCCCCCGCGCCACCGGCGCCCGTCGTCACGATGAAGGCGACCAGCTGTTCGGTTCCCGAACCCGCCGCGGGCGACTGGCCCGAGCCGGGCAGGCGAGCCACCACGGCCGCCTGCGCCACGGAGGGCAGCGCGAGCAACGCGGCTTCGATCTCGCCGGGCTCGATCCGAAAGCCTCGCAGCTTGACCTGCTCGTCGTCTCGCCCCAGAAACAGCAACCGTCCGTCCGGGGTCCAGGCCATGCGATCGCCCGTCCGGTATCGGCGCTCCGTCGTCGCCGGCCCGCGTTCCTGCACGAGGAAACGCTCGTCGCTGAGGTCGGGGCGCCGCCAGTAGCCACGCGCGACGGTTGGACCCGCAATCCACGCGTGGCCCGGAATTCCGACTGGCACCCGGCGGCCGACCGCGTCGAGCACCTCGACCCGCACGCCTGGGATGGGCCGGCCGACCGCGACCGGGCGCGCCGCATCCTCCGCCGTGATCTCGTGGACCGTGGCCCACACGGTAGCCTCGGTGGGGCCGTACTCGTTGAAGAGCCGGGCGTGCGGCACGGCCTGGCGGTGTTCCTCGACGAGCCGCGACGGGCAACTCTCGCCGGCGACGATGGCGATCTCGAGCCCGCGCAGCTGGTCGCCGCCCGCCCTGAGCAGCTGTTCGTAGAGTGATGGGACGCAGAGCAGGCTGGTGACCCGTTCCTCCGCTACGAGCTGTGCCAGCCGTCGCGCGTCCCTCGCCTGCTCGTCGGTCGGCACCACGAGGGTGCCCCCCGCCGCCAGCGTCCAGAACAGGCCTGCCACCGAGCTGTCGAACGCGATGCTCGGCACGAGCAGGAACCGCGCCGGCGGGGTGTCGTAGACCTGCAGGCGAGCCGCGGTCGACCACCGCAGGTTGTCGTGCGAGACGACGATGCCCTTGGGCCGCCCGGTCGATCCCGAGGTGTAGAGGATGTACGCCGGAGACTCGGGTGAGAGGTCGGCAAGCGCGGCAGAGGGAGCGCCGTCGAGGTCGAGCGTGTCGACCTCGATCGTCGCCCACGGCCCAACCGGCAGGCGGCCGCGCAGGGCCGATGTCGTCACGACCGCGGCGAGGTCGGCGTCCTCGAGCACGCCGCGGTTCCTCGCGTCAGGATAGGCCGGATCCAGCGGCACGTAGGCGGCGCCTGCCCAGAGACTGCCCAGGAGCCCGGCCACCAGCTGCAGGCGACGATCGATGAACACCCCGACGCGGTCGCCCGGCTGCACGCCGCGCTCCGACAGCGCGCGCGCGACCCAACGCGCGGTGGCCTCCAGTTCGCCGTAGCTCTGGCTCACCCCGCCGCAGGTCACGGCCGCGGACTGCGGCTGGCGGCGGGCCTGATCGAGAATCTGTCGCGGCAGCAGATCGGCGGCGGCTCCTTCGAGCCGGGGCCCCTGTTCGCGGGCCCGAAGCTCGCGCTCCTCCGCCGCCCCAAGCATCGGTACCTCTGCAACGGAACCGTCGGGCCGTCGCGGCAGTTGCTCGAGCAACGTCTCGTAGTGGCCGAGCAGCCCCTGCATCCACACGTCGTCGAAGCGGTCCGCGCGATACTCGACGGCAGTGGCGAGCGAGCCCTCGCCGTCGGTCACGAACAGGGTCAGGTCGAACTTCGAGGCTCCGAGATCCAGGGCGACCGGCTCGAGGTGCGCCTCCCCAAACGCGGGCGCGGGGCGAGCCTCCTGGTGGACGAACATCGCCTGGAAGAGGGGGTGGCGGTCTCGCATCCGGGGCGGCGAGAGCCGGGCGGCCAGCACGTCAAAAGGCACCGATGCATGAGCGAGGGCGTCCCTCAGTTCCCGTCCGAACCCTCGAACGGCCTCCTCGACGCCTTCCTGCTCGTCGATACCGGCCGACACCACCACCGGGTTGAGGAAGTAGCCGATCATGTCCGCGGTGGCGGGGTGCGAACGGGTGGAGACCGGCGTTGCGAAGGCGACGCGCTGGCCGTCGGTGTATCGGTGCAGGAGCAGTTTGAACACGAACGCGTACACCATGAACGGGGTCGCCCCGACACTCGTGGCGAGTCGGCGAATCCCCGCCTGCACCGTCGGGCTCAGCACGTGCCCGAGGAGCCGCCCCTGCGCCGGGGCCGAGCCGGCCGGCCTCTCGAAGGGCAGCCTCAGATCGTCCGGCAACGGATCCAGGCGCCCTCGCCAGTACGCGAGGCCCTCGTCGTGGCGGCCGTGGCCGCCCCGCCGCGACCAGTGCACGTAGTCGTCGTACTGGACCGGTGGGCCAGCTGCCGACGGCCGGCCCTCGTAGGCGTCGGCCAGCTGCTTCCACAGGCACCCGAGCGACCGCTCGTCGGCCAGGATGTGGTGGAGGACGAGGACCAGGAGGCGGCCCCGGCCCGACCCGTCCTCGATGACGCGCATCCGAACGAGCGGTCCGTGCTCGAGATCGAAGGGCGTCCGCGCCTCGCGCGTCGCGATGGCCAGCGCTCCATCAGGGCCCGCCTCGAGCGTCTCGAGGGGCAGCGGGACGGGAGGATGCACGACCTGCAGGACCGTGTCCCCCTCGGCCCGAAACGTCGATCGCAGCAGCCGATGCCGGGCCACGACCTCGTTGAAGGCGCGCTGCAGTTTCGCCACGTCCAGGGGGCCGTGGACACGGAACGCGCTGGCAAGGTTGTAGGCGGCCGAGTACGGGTCCATCTGGTGCACGACCCAGAGGCCCCGCTGCAGCTCGCCCAGGTGCGCCGGCTCACCGGCAGGCCGGGGCGCGATGTCCGGCACGGACGCACGCGCCGCTGCCTTCCTCGACCGGATGGCCTCCTCGAGCCGTCGAACGCGGTCTCCGTCCCCGGGCACCGTCATCTGGAGCGTCTCGACACTGTTCCTGGTCCGGGGCCGGAGCATCCGGGCGAGAATGGCGGGGGATGCGAATTCTCGAGATCGAGACGTTCGGCCGCGGCGGGCGGATTCACTACTGCTACAACCTCTCGTGCGCGCTGGCCGGGCGCGGACACGACGTGACGCTCGTGACCACCGCGGCCTACGAGCTCGATGACCGCGAACTGCCGCCGAACGTCCGGCTCGTCAAGGCGATCGCACGCGTCACGCACCGCAAGCGCCGATCGTTGCCGGCTTGGGTGCTGGGATGGGCGCGGCGCGTCGAGGCCGTCGCCGATGCCGTCGCGGTGGCCCGGATCGCTCGCCGACTCCGTCCGGATGTCATCCATCTCCACAGCACGAACCCGATTGCCCTGGCGCACCTCGTGCTGCTCCGGCGGCTGGGCGTCCCCCTCGTGGCCACGGCGCACGTCGTGACCGCGCACGAGCGATCCCGCGTCCAGGACGCCGTCTACCGGCGCATCCACCGGGCCAGTCCCTTCATCATCGCCCACTCCGAGTTCGACCGGAAGCGCCTCCTGGAGGAGTTCGCCGTCGAGCCCGAGCGAGCCATTGTGATTCCGCACGGCGAGTACGGGTTCTTCGGGCGCGCCGGCAACCTCCCCGACCGGGAGACGGCGCGCCGCAGCCTCGGCCTCGAGCTGCAGCACCAAGTGGTGCTGTTCTTCGGCTACATCCGTGAGTACAAGGGCCTCGACCTGCTGCTCTCGTCATGGCCGGCGGTGGCGCAGGCCAGGCCGCAGGCTCGCCTCCTCGTGGCCGGCGACCCCGTCCGGCTGGCCCCGGATCGCCGAGCAGAACTGGAAGCCGGGGCGACGCGGCTGGGAGCGGTGCACCGGTTCGCCTACATCCCGTTCTCCGAGGTGACCCGGTACTTCGCGGCCGCCGACGTGCTCGTGATGCCCTACCGTCACATCAGCCAGTCGGGTGTCCTCTACGTGGCGCTGTCGTTGGGGCTGCCGGTCGTCGCCACGCGGGTGGGTGGGCTGCCCGAGGTGCTGCGCGACGGCGAGAGCGCGCTGCTGGTGCCTCCCGAATCGCCGGCGGCGCTGGCCGAGGCCCTGGTGCGCGTGCTTGGCGACACCGTGCTCCAGGCTCGCCTGGCCCAGGGCGGCCGGCGTGTCGCGGACCTGCACTCCTGGCCTGCCATCGCCGAGCGAACCGAGGCCGCCTTCGCGCAACGCATCGAGCACGCCCCGCGCCCCGCGGGCTAGTGGGACATCAGCTGAACCACACGCCGCTCGATTCCGGCCGGCCGCCCCTGCAGCCTCCAGAGCGCGTACTGGCTGCTGCAGAAGGCGACGCCGCCGACCAGGGTCTTGATCAGCAGCGACGCCCAGGGAGCGCTCTCGAGGAGGCGTCCGACGGGCGTCACCGCACCGAGCGCCACGACCGCGCTCACCATGAGGGCTGTCGCAACAAGCGGCCGCCGCAGCTGGGACAGGATCTCGCCGAGCGAGATTCCGAGGGTGGCCCTCAGCATCCACGCATTGAGGTATGAGTAGAAGACGCCGGCCACGACGATGCTCCAAATCGCCCCGGTGAGTCCGAACAGGGCCGTGGCGGCGATGAAGGCCGGAAGGTGGACGAGCGCATAGATGAGGCTGACCCAGAACAGCAGCTGCGTCCGACCGAGGGCCATCACGCACGGCAACGTCATGGACAGCGTGGCGCGCAGGCCGAGATAGGGAACGAGGACGGTCAGCAGCGGGACGATCGTCCGCCACTGCTCGCCGAGGGCCATGGGCACGAAGTCGCGTGCGACGAGCGCGAAGCCGCAGCCCGCGGGAAGGCTCAGGCTCCCGAGCACGTTGATCGACTCGGAGACCGCGCGCCGGAGCCGGTCCGCGTCGTGGGCCACCTCGCTGAACGACGGGAACAGGATCCGCTGCAGCGGACTGATCAGCTCCCGGGTGGGGAGCACGCCCACTCTCTGGGTCATGTAGTACAGCCCGGCATCGCCGACCCCGAGCAGCCGTCCGACGATGATCTTGTCGGTTTCCATCGAGAGCGATGTCACGACGCTCGTCAGCGAGAGCCAGCCGCTGAAGGCGAAGAGCGCCGAGAACCGGGCAAACGAGATCCGCGGACGGTAGGGCCTGAGCCCATAGCTCAGGAGCGTGCTCGCCAGGGTGTTGACGAGCAGGCCGAGCACGAGCGCCCAATAGCTCCGGTAGACGACGGCGACGAGCAGTGTTACGCCGACGGAGGCGACCTTGGCCCCGAGGGTGAGGACTGCCAGTCTGGAGTAGACCAGGTCGCGCTCGAACATGACGAACCGCGGGTTGGCCAGGCCGGCCAGGAGCGGGCTGAGTGCCAGGGCCAGCAGCACGGCCCGCATCCGGGCGTCGGCCAGGAAGGGCGCGATCGAAACCATGCACACCGCCGCGACGAGCCCCCGCAGCGCAGACAGGGTCCACGCGCTGTCGTAGAGCGCCCGGTCGTCGTCCCGGCTCCGGATCAAGGCCTTGTCGATGTCGAAGGCACTGAGTCCCTCGACAATCGTGACGAAGGAGGCGGCGATGGCCACCAGACCGAAGTCGCCGGGCGACAGGAGGCGGGCGAGCACGACGACCGTGAGGAAGTCGAGCAGCCGGTCGAGCCAGCGGTAGCTGTAGAGCCACCCGGCACCCGTGGCGACGCGGCGTGCCGCCTCGGTCACGAGATCGCTCCGCCGCGCGCCGTCGCGCGGCCGCGATCGGCGGTCCCTGTCGCCATCCCCCGCTCGAGGAGCGAAGCGACGGCCCGCTCCGCCACGCGCTGCTCGGCATACGTCGCGTAGCACCGCTGCAGGCGTCTCACGTTCTGCCCGAATCGCGGGTCCCGCAGGAGGCGGTCGATGTGGGCGCGGATGTCCGCGGTCTCGTCCCGGCGCCGATCGCCGGCGATGCCAATCCCGTGATGGACGACGCGGGCGGTGGTGCCCGCCATGTCCGTTTCCGAACCGCAGTAGACGAGGGCGGGCACACCATTGAGCACGCACTCGTCGATCGTGTTGATGCCGCCGTGCGTCACCGCCACGTCGGCGTGCTTCAGCACGTCCAACTGGGGGACCCACGCGAAGGCGTGGACGTTCTCCGGCACCGGGCCCAGATCGCCGGGCGCGAGGCGGCCGCCCAGGCTGACGACGAGGTCCCAGTCGGGGCGCGCCGCGACGGCCCCGAGAAGGCGCTGCAGGAAGGCGCGGTCGGTGGAGAAGGCCGAGCCGAAGCCGGCATAGACCAGCGTGCGTCCACCGCCGGCGCGGCGGCACCGCGCGAAGACCACGCCGAGCTCGGCCCGGTCCGCCGCGGTCTGGGGGCGGTCGGTCCGAGACTCGAGCACCATCGGGCCGACATAGTGGACCCTCTCGGGAGGTCGATGCGGGAACTCGAACTCCACCGCGTGCAGGCTCAGCACCGGCAGTCGCCGATAGGTGAACGGGATCAGCCACTGGCTGTCGTCGGTCTCACGGCGAAAGTCGAACGCCGTGTCGCGGGCCAGTTGTTTGAGCACAGACAGGTAGTCGCACCCGATCCGGCGCACGTACTGGGCGCAGGCCCGGCCCCGCTTCCGCGCGCGCAGGGCCTGCCACAGCAGCGCCGTACCCGCCCGCGTGCCCAACCAGCCGACTCCGGGCCGCACCGGGTGGTGCGGCGGCGGCAGGCCGGGCTGCCTCCAGATCGAGACGAAGACGTTCAGCAGGGCCATCGGCACCCCGGTCGCCGAGACCGCGATGATGTGCTCGTGCATCTCGCCGTTGACGAGCAGGAGATCGGGAGCCAGGTCCCGGACGATGCCCACGAAGCTGCCCGCGGCCATCGAGTCCCTGGCCTGCTCACGGCGGTGGCGCAGGGTCAGCAGCCTGTGGAGGGCGCCCGCGCGGGCGTCGGTGTCCAGGAACTGCTCGTATCCGCTCGGGTCCAGCGGAAGGAAGGCGAGACCCTGGTGCTCGACGAGGCCGCGGTCGTCCGGGATGCTGGCGCAGGTCAGTCGGTGACCGGCAGCAGCCAGGCGACGGGCGAGTTCCACGGTCGGGTAGCGAATGCTCGGCAGACCGGACGTCACGGTGAGGATGTGGGCCATTCACGTTCCCTGGTCGCCCCTGGGGCGGGTCCGCTCAGTCGGGCGGGTAGCCGAGGAGCCTGACCAGCCCCGAATACCGGGCGTCGAATGCTCGTCTCACGCGTGGTGTGAAGTATTTCCTCCACTGCCCGAACGCCGGATCCCGGACGTGCGGATCTGCCGACCGTCTCCGGACCGAGAAGCGGCGCGCGAACCCGATGCCCAGCCATCGCTCGAGCGGCGACAGCCCGTAGAACGCGAACAGCTCGCGGAACGCCGCGACCTCGTTGCCAACCACGTCCTCGTAGCGGTGGACGAGGATGTCGGGATGCTGGGCTGGCCAGCCCGTCATCGACTCGAGGTGCCGCCGGCGAAACTCCAGCTCCGCCAGCAGGCCCTCTTCTTCCGGTATCGACTGCAGGTAGTGTGCGAAGGATCCTCCTCGCGCCCGCAGGCCCTCCGGCACGACGCCGTTGGCGAAGTACCAGTCGTCGGCCGTTGGAGACTCGAGCGTGAGCCAAGCCTCGGCGCCACGCCGGTGGTAGAAGTAACCCGACACGATCAGGTCGCGCGGGTCGCGGATGAAGCGCGAGATCCGGAACCGGCCGAGGCGTCGCAGGTCGAGAGCGCGATTGTTGATCGACGCGAGACGGTGCGCGGCGAAGCCGTCGTAGAAGTCGTCGAGGTGGCTGTTGTAGTGGCGATAGCCGCGACTCCACGGGAGGCAGCGGTTGAAGACCGCATCCATGACTCGACCGAAATACACGGTCAGGCACTTGTGGTACGAGCAGTGGATGAGGTGACACGACATGGCCCACCAGATCTCGTCGCAGGATCGGCAAGGAGCGCTGTCGGAGAAGGCGCCGGCAAAGGGCCGATGGCTCGTCGCGTCTCATGGTAGCCTGAGTTGCTGATGGCGAGGCGTGGTGGTCTTGGAAGGTAGTCCGCGGTCAGGCCGCGCGCGCACCGTGATCGTCGGCGCCGGGCCGGCCGGGCTGACCGCCGCGCTCGAACTCGGCCGGCTGGGGCTCGAGGGCGTGGTGTTCGAGGCCGACGAGGTCGTCGGCGGCATTTCCCGGAGCGTGGTCTTCCAGGGGTGCCGCATGGACATCGGCGGCCACCGGTTCTTCACCAAGGCCCCGGAGGTCGAGTCGTTCTGGCACGACGTCCTCGGGGAGGACCTGCTCGTCCGCGAGCGGACCTCTCGCATCTACTACCAGGACTGCTTCTTCGACTACCCCCTCAAGCCCGTGAACGCGCTGCGCGGCCTGGGCGTGGTCGAGGCGGCCCGGGTGGTGGCGAGCTACCTCCACTCCCAGATCTTCCCCATCCAGGACGAGCGCACGTTCGACGCCTGGGTCAGCAACCGCTTCG